>Ga0160420_100046_pt1 | contig 78042 bp, 76 predicted proteins | sample CelAP2metagpilot_FD_108197 | JGI IMG/M metagenome (GOLD analysis project Ga0160420, IMG submission 108197) | Phycosphere-associated microbial communities from algal ponds in Kailua-Kona, Hawaii, USA - Cellana AP2-5-5 metagenome pilot | ecosystem: Engineered > Artificial ecosystem > Aquaculture >...
ACCGACCCCGGCAAGCATCTGCGATATTTGGGCCATGGTGATCCACATAGGGCTGGAGGGAGGGAGGGAGAGAGGGAGGGAGGGAGGGAGGGAGGGAGGGTGGAAGGAAGGGGGATCCTTGTGGAAATGAATGACGCAATGAAGGGAAGAAGGAGAAAGGGAGGGAGTAAGGAAGAGCGAGAGGAAAAGAAGGGCACATACTTGAACCATTTCGGCCAGAGCTTGATCTCCATCAGGAAGTAGTAAGAGTACATGACGGCGTGCACGGTGTAGTTCATGGCGACGAAATAAATGCCGGGATTGCGAGCCGAGTAGGAGAACCATGTGTAGAGGAGCACCGTCACGTGGTGGTACCTGTGGTGAAGAGTCGGGACGAAGAGAGCGAAGAGTGGAATAAGTATGGTGATATTTCGAATGCTTTTCCCGCCCGCCATCCCTCCATCCCTCCCTCCCTCCTCCCACACGTCTTCCTCACCAATGCAGAAACATAGGATCCTTCCCCTTCAGCACCAAGATCATCGTGTCCACCAATTCAAAGACCTTGGAAACCGTAAATAGCATCACCCACATCCCCGCCGCCCCATCACCATACCCCGCCGTATCAGGCGGCTCGCAAACCGTCCCCCTGAAATTCTTATGCGTGAACATGAACAACAGATGCGGCACTACGCGCAAGGTACCTAGAATGGAAAACGACGCCAGGAAAGCATTCCAGAACGCTGGGAATCGTCCCAGATTCACGGGTCCTTTGCCCTCAAGCTTCCGGCGTTCCACGTATTTTCGGCCTTCGATCATGAAGGAGAGGTACAGAATGGTGGCAATTATGGGCAGCCAGGTGTTGTCCCGGATGATGCGATACGATTCCTTCACATTAAATTTTTTCTCAAACTCGGTATAGAGCGGTTCAAGGACTGGGATGGATTGAAATACTTGCACGAACCGCCGCGGGTTCAAGGGGTCGCGAGTGATATACTGGCTTGTTTTGTAAAGAGGGGTGGGGTCTTGCCATAGCCACGGGGGTAGTGACATTGCAGACATGGTGTCTGTTGCAGCTGCTGCTGCTGCTGTTGATCACGGTGATCCTGTCAATGCTGCTATAGTGATGCAACAATGCTAGTGATGCTCTTGCTTGTCGCTGTCGCAAAGAGTGGCCGTGTGAGCGCGTCGGGGCGGTTGCTTCTTCAGATGCACTCCGGTGGCTCCGCTTATTCCTCCTGCAGGGGCTGCCTCTGCAGCTTTTCCGGTAACCCTGCGAGTGTGGAGTGTTAGGGAAATTGCATCAGATTTGACGGGCACAGAATCAGACGGCAAAGCCGAGGAATATGACGGGTGTCGGTTGCTATATTGCAATAGTCGTATCCAGGCCGTAACAGAACGCAGCGGTCGGAGTGTCTGCACTTGTGCTTGTCCGAATTGGGGGCAGAGAGGTGTACGACATACCTTGATTTCTACGACTGGGCAACAGTGTGTTAGTGTGAGGCAACTACAAGGAGGAGGAGCTAAAAGAGACGAGCCACTCCGCCCGACCCAAAAGGTGGTGCGTGTTCCGATTGGAAAAACTGGCCCATGTTATTTTTGGTTTTTCTTTCTTTTTTTGAGTGCAAAACCGGAACGGCGTGCGCTTTGCGCTTTTTGTATCTGACTAGACTTGTCTTGCATCGATCCGCCTGCTTTATTTTGTGTGACCCTATCGCCGCTTCCTCTCCGCTCCTAAGCAGCTTCCTTCTGCGGCACACTCGACTTGGCCACGTCCTCTATCCCCAACTATGTGGCTCATGAAAAAAGATTTTCGATTGTTTTTGGGATGGGCCTTTTATGAAAGAAATGTACCAATTCTTATCGTGATTGTATTTATGTGGTGGTGCGTATGCTGCGTGGTCATCATGGTCTCGATGGAGAAGCCCCTGCTTTGTTCCCTGGCTGCCGAAGAAGGCGAAGAAGAATGACTCTTCTTTATTTTCAAGCTTCAGCAAATGTTGGGCGGCATCCCACATGATCTCTTTTCTTTTAAGCGTTGCTCATAACTTTACTTTAGAGTAGGGACTTGGACATTGGCGGAAAAATATTCCACACCGTATTGTGCTATTTCATTTATCATCACTCTTTTCACAGGCGTCTCTTTGGTATTTCTTGTTGCAGCTGTCTATACTCTTGTCTTAAAAGGGAAAACCTCAAAATGAAAAGGTTATTATTCTTAATTGATCCTGATCAGAGAAATATCTGCATTTGCTTGTTTGCCAATTATCATTCGTCCTGGAGGAGAAAAGTGTGGCCCCTCGCGAGGTAAATTGGGCATGAGTGCGGTTTGTCTGAGAAATTAACGACGTAAAAGTTGCATAGTGTTGATCTTTTCTACAAGCGAAGTCCTTCTTTAAAGCCCTCAACAGGCCGGAGGAAGTGATACCATGGCAAATGTACCCACGCGCTTGACCTCTTGGCGGCACGCAAGGCTCATCAAGTATGGCTTTTGAGAGCGTCTCTGTGAGATCATATGGGGGAATAACTCGCTGTAGTATCTGGTCTCTGAACCACCATTCATCCCAATTTTGTACTTATAGTCCGTCTCGTGAGTTAGTGAGGTCGTGAAATACGGGGTGAGATGGTGGCGAGGTGGAAGGTCGAGATCATCCTCTGCCGAAGGTGTGGGGCACTCATTCGTTTGCTCTCCCCCCATACACGGTACACCAAAAAACATACCTTTAACCTACACATACACCCATGCACAGGCCATAAACAAGATATATACCAAAGCCTCGGCGGGCTGGCCATGGACCTGGCTCGCTAAAACAAAACCCGCGACGAAGGCGGCCCACAGCAGCATCAACTTGAACGCCCACGCGCCTGCACCCACCACCAAGATGACCATTACCATTCCCTTGCGACGCCGCGCCTCTGCTCGCGGACGTCGCCGTCGTCGTCGTCACCGCATTCCTCTTTCCTCCCGACCACAACCCCAGCAGGGGGATCGCTGGCTCCAAGAAGGCGAATCCAGCCCACACCTTCCTCCCTCTACAGCCTACTCCTTGGTAACGACAGGGGGGAGTCATTTCCTAACCCTAGCCGTAGGGACGCCACCACAGCCACAGGCCGTCATTGTGGATACGGGTAGTACCTTAACGGCATTCGGGTGTGTGCCAGGGTGCGATGTTGGGTGTGGTACCCATACTTACCCCTTTTTTGCGTTGGACAAGAGTAGTTCGGCGCGGACGCTGACGTGTGGGGAATGCGGGACACAGTGCTTAGATGATAAATGTCTAGTATCCCAAAGATACTCGGAGGGGAGTTCGTGGCGGGCCTTTTCGGTGGAGGATCGCGTTGGCTTGATGGGAATGGGAGGGACGAGGAGTGCCGGCCAGCAGCAGGCTGACGACAGTGCTGCCAGCGGTGCTAATGACACAATTCCGTTTGTGTTTGGATGCCAGACCAAGCTCACGTACGTTTTCAAAAGGCCTCCTTCAAGTGGATTCAGCTTATGTATACTGCATTGGTTTGTCGCACTCACCTATCTTTTTTCCTCCCTCCCTTTCCTCTAGAGGCCTCTTCGTCCCCCAGAAAGAGAATGGCATCATGGGTCTGTCCCGCGGTCCGGAAAATTTTATCTCACGACTCAAGGCTGCTGGTAAAATTCCCCGTGCATCATTTTCCATATGCTTCGACGAAGACGAGGAGGACGGAGGGAGGATCATGATTGGGGGTGGTGGGGGTGGGGGGGAGGAGGAAGGGAAGGCGGAAATGAAGGAGGAAAGATATGTCTTCGCCCCCCTCACTTCTTCTCCAAATGGATGGTTTCTCGTCGATCTCGCTGGTCTATCTCTGGGTGGGCGACCACTCTCCTCCCCCCTCCCTCCCTCCTTCCCTTCGTCTTCCTCTTCCCCTCCTGCTCTAACCTTTGAACGTCGTCGACATGCCTTGCTAGACTCAGGAACTACAGATACCTATCTCCTCCTCTCTGACCTCCCCTCCTTCTCATCCCTCTTCAAGCAAGCAACAAATAACAAATTGGAGTTCAATTCAGATGCTTCTTATCATCTCTCTCTGCACGAAATACTTCTGTTGCCCAGCCTGGAAGTGGTGTTCAGGAAGGAGGAAGGGGAGGACGGGAAAGAGGAAGGGGTGGTGAAATTAGTGATACCACCATTGGCTTACATGGAAGAAATAGGCGTGAAGGGCCAAGAGAAGGGAGAGAAGGAGGAGAGCATGTGGGACGGAGGGAGGAGACAAGGGGTGTGGGTGCCGAGGGTGTACTTTACGGAGAGGTCGTTGATAATCTTGGGGTCCAATGCGATGAGAGGACACGATATCCTTTTTGATATGGAGGGAGATAGGGTTGGGCTGAGGCGGGTAGCTTCTTGTTCCTACAGAAGATATGAGGCGAGAAATGGAGGAAGGTGTGCGGAAATGTGCACTGCTCCTGTCACTGGCCGCGGTGGCTCGGTAACTGCCGTCTGTGGAGTGGATGGAGAGAGCTACGGGTCTACTTGCGAGGCTGCATGTGTGTTGGGAAGCAGTGGAACTGGCAGCAATAACAGGATTTATAGCAGCAGTAGTAGTAACTCTAGCAGTATCGGAAATGAAGCGACGGATACACTGCTTCTGTGGGATGATGGACCTTGCCCTTCCTTTCAACAGCAGCAGCAGCAGCAGCTTCAGCAGAGAAAGGAGGAGGACGAGGACGTCCAAGCTGCTATAACAGTCGCTCGACGCCAACAGTATCGGTCCCTGCTCTTTTCGGGTGCCCCCGGATGCATCGAGATCGCACGTGCCTTGCTGTTGCGTCCGAAGGCGGAAGGGAAGGAGGGAGGGACGGGAAAAGATCTCCCTTCTCCCTCGCTTATGTGCAACAATCCCTGCTTCGAAGCTGCCCAGTGGATAAACCAACAAGAAAATTCAGCAGCAGCGACAGCGGCGGCATCGACATCGGCATCAAACTCATTAGTGGAACACCTTCCCCTCGATTTGTGCGCGCGAAATCACGAGGGAAAATACTGCCAAGAAATCTACACTACCATTCTCCATACGAACAGCGTATCGTTTTCCTCCTCCTCCTCCTCCTCCTCATTCTCTGCCTCTTTCACTACATCCTCGTCCAGTCTATGCCAGGCACTCCAAAACACGGGCTGCTGCTTCCACCACCTTCTACCCCGTTTTGCCCTCTCACAGAACACCACCACCCATCCCCTTCACTCTTGCCCACCTCCTCCGTCCCACCTTCATGCCTGCACCTCCTCACCAAGCGCACTCTTCCGTCAAAACCCCTCCTCCTCTGCCTCCTCCTCTTCCTCCTTTCTTGCTTGGTGTAACAGTCTCTCGGCGGCAGAGTTGGTTCTTGTTAGCAGTTTTAGTCTACTCTCTTTACTTTTACTTGTTGTCGCGAGTCGATGGACCCGTACCCTGGCCTTACCCTTGCCTTTAATTTCAAGGGGAGGAGATCAATGGCGGCAACAACAGCAACGGCATCAGCAGCAGCAGCAACGTCGACGTCTTGCTACTGCTCGTACTGTTGAGGAAGAAAAAGATAAAGTAAGGGGAGGAGATATTGGAGAGCGGGCAAGGCTGACGATGACGCCAAAGGAAATGGTTGAAAAGAATTATGAGACCGTCATCTTCGTATAGGAGCATAAACTGTAAGAAGGACAAAAAGAACGAGTAAGTCAGAAGAAATAAAGCAAAACATTGTGCAAATCTTTTTTTGTTGTACTGATTCCATTTGATGAGTATCCGGCTCACTACAAATCATTCATATTTCCCGCCGCCTTATGTGGTCGTCTCTTTTTCCCTGTAAAGATTGTGTTCCCCCTTCTTTCATACGTATTCGCCCTTGTCGCTTGTATTACCTTCAGACCTTCACCGTGCAGAACACACACATACACACATACATACACATCCAAATCGTCGTACCTCTTTTTTCTCGACGTTTCAAAGCTTGAATTCAAAAACATTCATGGGATAAGAGAGACTTCCTGGTCAAGGAAATTTTGTTTTAAAGGTGCAGCCGTCACGCGCTGGCCCCGGGCAACTATGAAGGACGGCGGCGGTGCGAGGCATGATGGCTTTGCCCTGCTGCTTTTGCTTCGCTACTTGAACTTGTTTAAGCTGCTGAAACAATTTCTGATGCTTCTATTGTAGGTCCTCTCGCTTTTGTGGGTTGTATCGATGTCTAGCTGGTTTGTATTTTTCATATTCTTAGTTGCCCCTCTTTCCATGCTGATAGTCCTCATTCGTTTGACTTTGGTTGTGTTGCCGGTAGTGAGAATCAGCCGGTTGATTTTCAAAAGAGCTCGCTAGGGCTCTTATTATACTGTGAAATACTGTCTCTCTACGTTGTACAGGCAAGGCCGGGGGTTACATAGGTACGCGCACATCTCAGTCACTCATGCATGCCTTCGTCTTTCCCCCCCCCATCCCCCCACTTCCAGTCTTTCCACCTCTCGTCCCTTCTATTCATGTTCGCCCATCCACTGTGCCATGCACTTTTCTTTCTGTATGTCTCTCTTTCATGCATTCTCTATTCCCTCGTCCTCTCTCGTGGCCATCTTTGATCTCTTCGACGTTCTCATCCTGTACACATATCTGTTTCTGCTTCTGCCTTCCTCTTTCATCTCTTCAATCCATCCCTCTTTAATCTCTCTCTTCATGTCTATCTCGTAGCCGCTTGCTCTCACACATTCTTTTTCCTCTATCCATGTATGTACACTCTTTTCCGCGCTCCTCACTTGTTGACACATGCTGTTTTCAACTCCGTGGACCAAAAGAAGCTGCGGCTGTGGCTGCAGCCGCAGCCACAGCCGGCCCAGCAACTGGAGCACGGGAGGGAAGATGCGCAATGATGCCATGAAGGGGGCGAGAACGAGAAGGAGGACTCAAAGGCTTCGAAAGAGGGATAATAGGAGGAGGTGAAGACAAAGAGCAGTACCCGGTATCGATACAGGAGGAAAGAAGAGGAGGAGGATATATGCGTGGGTTGGTGCTGGCATGCTGATAGGCATGAGAGACAGAGCGGGCGGAATATGGGCAGGAAGAAGCGGGGTGGATTTGCTGCTGGTGGTGGTGGCGGGTAGAAATTATAGAGATATAAGGAGGAGTAAGGGGGGGGGAGGAGGAGGGGGAGGGCAGGTAAGAGGAAGGGACAGACGCTGAAGCAGGAGTGGGGGGGGAGGGGAAGAACTGCTGCTGCTGATACTGTGGCTGTTCCTGCTGATAGTACCGCTGCTGCTCCTGCTGATGCTCCTGCTGCTCCTGCTGCTCCGCTTCAGCTACTGGTCCCTCATCGATGCTCCCCCAATCATCACAATATTTCCGGCCGTCTTCCTTCCCTCCCTCCTCCTCTCGTCCGTCCTCCACCGAAATGCTGCCCCTTACCCAACGCGCGGCCATCCGTGCCTCGGCTGCTCTCTTGCGTCGCCCTTGGCCACGGCGGCCCCTGCGAGTCTGACGCCTTGCACGCGGTATTCCTCCTTCTCCTCCATCCTGCTGCTTCTGCTCCCCCTGCTTCTGGAGTTTCTTGTTCTGCTGCTGCTCCTGCTGCTGGTACTGAATGTATTGCGGCCATATCTGTTGTCCTAGTAGCTCATTCATCTCTTCTGCTGCCGTTATAGCTGTTGCTGCTCCACCGTGTACACGACAAGAAAAATTTGCACTCATCGTTGTTGTTGTTGCTGCTGCTGCTGCTGCTGCTGCTGCTGCTGCTGCTGCTGCTCCTACCGCGGAAGGAGTGTGCCCGGAAGAAAGAGAGAAAGTGTTAAATGGTTTAGTTGAAGCGAGCCTCGTGCTGCTGCTGTTGCTACTGCTGTTGTTGAAAGACCCGACAAAGGTCATCTTCGCCAACCTATCGGATAACTTTTGCAGACCCACGGTGCTGCCATCACCATCACCACCACCACCACTAGCAGCAGCAGCACTGGCAGCAGCAGCCGAAGCAGCGGCCGTCAGATCAAATTCGGAAGAACTTCCTGCGGCCGCAGGTAGGGGGAAACAGGAGTAGGAAGAGATAGAGGAAGGAGAGGTGACAACCGAGGTTTGACCCCAAGGAGAGGTGCTTAGCATTGATCGCGTCGCGCCTTGGTTCGTGCTACTGCCGCCGACCGGAGAGAAAGAAGCAAAAGAAGAGGAAGAAGAAGTATTAGTACTGTTGACACTACTGCTGCTGCTGCTAGTCCACAAGGAAGCCGTTGCAAAGTAGTCGTGCGGGATATAGCCGTCAACGGAAGGCGACAACAATGTGAAGGCTGAGAAAGATGGCTCCCTCTTGCACACGCTACTATCACTCCCCTCCTCTGCCCCACAATTGCCCTCGTCCGTCAATCCTTCCTTCCCTTTCTCATCCTCCTCTTCCTCCTCCTCACTATCGAAAGCATCGCCGTTGTGGGGGCCTAGGCCCTCCTTCCCTCCCTCCTTCACTTCCTCCTCCACTTCATCATCCGACTCAATCAAACGAAGCACCTCGGCCTTCACCCTTTGCATGGTTTTACGCTTGTCCTGCATTTGACGTCGCGTCTCTCTCTGTTGTTGCTGCTGCTGTTGCTGCGGATTGATACTCTGGTGTTTTGGGGAGCAATTTATCGGCGAGAAAGGGGTGTTAGAGGAGGAGAGGACCGGGAGGGTTACGTCAGGGTGGAGGTGGGAAGTAGGAACGATGGAGGGCAAGCCCGGCACCATGGCTGGTGTGTCGTCGTGCCGCTGATGCAGATCGCCAATCAGAGAGGGTGATGTGGTGGTGTTGCTGCTGCTGCTGCTGCTGATGTTGATCGCTGCGGTGGGTGTCGTTGACTGTGGCAGCTGTGCGGCATGGTGCAATAACACGCGGGCGAGCTCCTCCTTGGTCATGAGGGCGAGAGTGGCGCCACCATTCTCCCCCTCTTTCTTGCCACCCTGCGAAATCGTGTTGCTCATCTTGCTGTCGCTGCTGTCGTTGATCGGGTGCACAGCCTTGACCACCAAAGCCTCTAGCTTGATAAGCCCGCCAGTGCCCAGCAAGGCGCGCGGGCTCGGGAGGAAATGCCCTGCGCTGTTGCTGGTGCTACCACTGCTGCTGCTACCACTACAACTGGGACTAGCATCATCAATGAGATCCACATCACTGTACGCGATATATGTCGTCGTCATCGTTGCGCCTGGTGGTGCTCCAGGCATCTCCCCGGCACCCGTTGCTGCGGCAGCAGCAACGATCTGGTTGTCTTCTTCAAGCGAAGAGAGGGGACCGCTAAATGTGGCCACAACGCCCGGGTTGGTCCAACCGAAGACATGAGAGAGGTGTGTTTTTTGCATCAGGGTCAAATTATAACCGTCTCGACGCTGGCCCCCATAGGAAATGGGCTGCCTAGCCGCGAAGGCGCCGGGGGTGTCGCCGTCCTCTTCATAATGGTCCATCAAGGCCTCCACATCCCGTTGACTACAGAAGGGCCAAGGGTGAAGAAATAGGGCGGACGACATTAGCTTAGTGCTGGAAAGCGTAATCCCTGGGATGTGCTGTGCGACGATTGCGGCTGGAGGGTCAGTGGGAGGAGCAGATGCAAGGATCATGGGCCGGGCCCACCACAAAAATGCAGCGCTCAGAGGCCCCCGTACATGCGCCCTGTCTGTGTGGTGTGGTGTGCGGATTGGTGGTGTGCAAATGAATGGCATGCAACAGCATAAATTTATCAAGGCGCTTGGCTGGTGAATGCGACACCGCCGGATAGAAGGAGATATGAATAGGGGCCCATACAAAAAAGAGGAATCCGGCAAGCTGAGAGCCTGGTGGAACTTCTTTTGACAATAAGAAGGCGTATACAGTGCCAAGTCAGACTGTCCGTGAATCTCTAGTGCAGGGCAACGAAGCTGATAAGAAATTGCTTCGTGGCTGCAGGCATGGGTCCTGGGTATGACCCTGCCCCTGGAGGTGCATGCATCGAAGTCGATTTTTTGGCTCGGGACCCAGTGTCCTCGCATCGGCGTAGCTTCGTTTTTCCGTTCCAATTCAATACGGGGGGATTTTTGATTTGTGTATGCTCAGGGTGTTTAGAGGGTTTTTGCCAAGGCAGGCAGTGCTTTGCTTGCTGTGGGTGCCGCGACGCCAGTGTTGAAGAGATGGCGACACCACTTGTGATGATGGATGCGCTAGAGAAGCGGATATACCCCGTTATTCGAGAAGCAACAACCAGGGACCACGTGCCTTACAATGCCCTTCTTGCTCATCACAATGTTCCCAAACACACATTCCACAGCCCCCCACGCCATTGCATCTGGTACGAACTCCCCACCACCAGCCACAAGCACGCCACGGTGTTGAGAGATATCCAAGGGTTTGCCGCAGAGTTCTCGTGCAGCAGCACGTACCGGACCATGGCCAGATCTCTTATGGTGGCCGTCAAGGCCCTAAATCAGGCGCAAAATACCCTCAGAACCGTGAGTACTCATGCGGCTTCAGTGTCTACAAACACCGTTGCCGGCAAAACCAGAGTACTTAGCAGCACTGCGACCCCCACTCCTGTTTGCGACACAACTACTACTCCTTCCTCCCCAAAAAAGGTCTCCTGGCTTAGCGCCCTTTTTGGTGACAGTGGCTCGTCCCAGCCTAAGGTGCATCGCCCCTTTGGTGCCCACGAAAAGGCACACTTGAAGTTAGCTACGCGCAAAAAAGACAAAGTCATGCAAACCAACCCCGGAGCACGCGTTGAGCCCGAATTTCTCCCTGAAATCGAATCACATAGGTTGGTAGAGGAAGCGCTCGACGTAATTAAGAAGTATGGGATTTCGCATGTGAGTGAGGAGCAACGGATTGAGATGGCGCATCAGCTGAAGCATTTTCCTTTGCCGAAGGCTGACTTGAAGGAATTGGTCAATATGCAGCGTGTCACGGGGGTAAGTGCTGCATACGAGGTGGATAGAAAGATAGAAAACACGAAAAAGGGAGAGTGTGTGTGGCTAGAGGCGCTATGGATAGGATAGCAACGGCTAGATTCAGGACTCAACTTCTCAATCTTCTCCTCCCTTCCTTTTCACCCTCCACTTTCCTCCCTCCCAGCGCTTCGAAGACGCCGCTCAAACCCTGGCTCCTTGGGGGTACGGAGACGATTTCAACATTGAACAGGTTCCTCCCGCGCTACGCAGCATGCTTGAGCGCATTCAAGCCTCACCGCATTTTTGTTTGGGAAAGCCCCGGGATATTACCTTGAACCATCGCGAGAATTATTTCTATCGTCTAGACCCTCATATTGACCCTGTCGATGATGGGGGAAATGTCTTCATCTTGGGGCTATTGTCAGGGACGGTCTTGACCTTATCGCCGACCAGTAGAACAATGCACCCGGATCAGCACAAAGCGATGGACCCAAGAAGAGTGGCTGAAGTGTCGTGGTTACCTGGGAAGGATATTGATGTTGACTTGCCTGCACGGACCTTGTTGCATTTAAGTGGTGATGCGCGATATAGCTGGTGTCATGGCATACGTCTAGGGGTGACCCATCCGCAGATTGAGGATTACTATTTGGGGGCGGAATTACCAGAGGAGGCAAGAGTGCTGGGGGGAGAGCAGAAGGGAGAAGTCCCTTTGTGGGATTGGTGGGGGAACATGAAGAATTTGAGACGACGGGGCCCGGAACGACTGAGCATTATTTTTGCCTTCTCGGATCCGGAATAGAATTGAGAGGGCAGCGGACTCGGTGTGTGCACTCGTAAGTGTAGAAATGAAAGTGAAAGACATTGAGAGTGTTGGTTCTTCTATTATTCGTCTTTTCTCTCTGTGTAACGTCTTGCTGGCTGTGCAATCGTGCTTCATTCAGCAGGAGCTTCGATGCTATAGAATATTTGCCAAGTTGCACTGAAACGCAGGTAGCTAGCTAGCTACCCGGATTTTCCTTTGCGTCTTGTTTACGGCACAACACAGACCGATGACCCACTTTGAACCCTTACCACACCACACTAACATACAATGACAGGCCAGGCCTTGTAAAGCGCGCGGTTTTCGTCTTTCGAAGCAAGCACCCATACACGTACGACTATATATTCACACAGCCAAAACCTCCTCACTCTCATAAGGCGTCTATCCCCTCTACGCCCCTTCAGCCCCCGTCCAAAACAATGGCCGGCTGTCGTGCCTACACCGAACTGGAAGCGGAAAAGCTAACTTGTGAAATTGTGGAGCTCGAGAACTCAGTCATGCATTTGGTAAGTTTGCGATGGTGTCCTGGGGTACTACGAGTGAGGGCGGTTTGGGGGGAAGGAGAAATTGTTCTTTCCTAACTATTTGCCTTGCGTGGCAATCCATCCAAGACATGGACGCTCTCTAAATCGATCAAGGAAGTTACTCGCGGCAAGATGTTGATATCCGCCGACTGCCGTGCATGTCTGTATCGTCTGTCTCATGTCTCCTCTTGTGCGGCGGCCAGCATGTCGTTTGCGCCACCCTCGAAGGGCGGTTTCATACCTTACCTCACGCTGCGACGCTGCCTATATTTGCCCCCACTTCTACCGTTTGTATATACCCATTATCGCTACCTATATGTACACTCCCTCTCCGTACGAGTCAATGTTCATCTTCTTCCCCACTACAAAAACAAACAGAAACGCTCCAATCAAGAACTCACCGACGCCCTAGCCTCCTCCCCAGAAGATACCGACTTCCAAGAGGCCATCATAGAAAATACGGGTGTTATCCAGAGAAAGGAAAATCTCCTCGAAGAGCTGAAGAAGGAACTATGTACCCACAAAAGCATGCTCGTCACGGCCTTGGGCGCAGCAGAGGCCCGGCAGCTCCCTGCGGCGATAGCGATTGAAAACGAGGCGGCAGCATCAGGTAGGCAAGCAGCTTCAATAGCGACAGAGGCAGCACGTGCAGCGCAGGCAAGAGCAGCGCCCAACCAAGCTACGCCGGACCAGCAGCAGCCCGAGGAAGAGGGAAAGGAAGGTGGGGTTTACCTTTGAGGACCTTGTTAAAAAACGAAAATAGAATACAAAGAAACCAAGTGAGAAGATGTCAAACAGTATATGAAAGCACGCCGCTGAACTCAGCCAATCCCGTCGTACTCAAGCGTCTTTCTTTCCTTCTATTATGTCATTACGTCTCAAAGGCCATCTCGCCCAGAGCATACCCCCAACCTATTCCCATGATATCAGTTCTTCACTCTTTCTTCCGCCTTAATGTCTTTGATCTTACTTTTCAAGAATTGCCTTCATAAAGGTAGTCGCGTCTCGCATCTCTTCCGGAGTTGCCCCATGATCCAGGCCCCTGTATGTCTTAAATGTGTAATCCAACCCAAGCTCCTTCATTTTTTCCGCACTATGCTGCCCCCACTGGTACCTCACCACACCATCCGCATCTCCATGCCCATGGAAATAGGCCATGCTCTTCCCTGTCTCTGTCAATGCTGCGGGGTAATCCGCCTTGAGGGGCAACCACCCCGATAAAACCACAGCTCCTCCCAACTTCACCTTACTACGCAATGCCACATGCAGTGTCACGGCTCCCCCTTGCGAGAAACCACCCAGAATGATTCTCTCTGCCGGCACGCCTGCTGCCATTTCACCCGCAACGATGCCTTCGATTCTCTTCTTTGCTTCTTCAAACCCCACCTTATCCTCGGGGCTGCTCTCATCCAAACCATTGATATCAAACCAACCTGGCATGGGAAAGCCTCCATTCAAAGAAATGGGGCGGGTGGGGGCCGTGGGAAAAATCAAACGGGTCGAAGGAAATAGGGCAGGATTAAAGGCGCCTGACCATCCTTCCCCGCTGTCCCCTAGTCCGTGCATCCACACAATTGAGGATTGGGCTGGTCCGGCAATGGGGTTCAGTGTCACGCCAGCGCCGCCATAATTGTCGTTTCGCGAAGCTTTGTGTGTCATGCTGGAAAGTCCGCGGGTGCGTGAGTTGGCACTAGGCGTGATGTAGGCGAAGGCGAGGCTGGCCGTGCTGTTGGAGGCTAACACAGAGATGCAAAGAGCTCGGCGAACGCTGCGAGACCACGAGAGGGTCATCCACCAGGGCAGCCAAAGGAGGACCACGGAGCAGGGTCTGTGTTTTTGTAAGTAATGTGAACGTGGTAATTGTGGGTGTGCAGTGGGGTGGCCATGACGAAAGCGCCTCCCGCCGCCTCGCTGAATGCTGATGACGACGCCACTCCGCGCCAACGGCAATTCTGTCCGTGTCAAAACCCCCTTTTATTTGCCCTCGAACTAGATGTCTACACAATGTGCCACCAGACTGCACACAGTAGCTCGCCACGTATTTCTCATCGAAATTCTGCCTGCGACGCACCCGCACTTATATTGATCGCGGAGTCTCAATCTGCTCTACAACGCAAGGCAGGGCGGCAGAAGACGAAGGCGGCAGAGTTGCTTGACATCTGATGAACACCATATTCCAACCAAACACATAGGCCGTGTCAATATGCCATTGTCAGTGCCAGCGTCATCATTCCTTGTGCTGGTTCTTGCCACTATCCTCCCCTTCCTTTCCCATGTCCAAGCTTTTTCCTCCCCCAGCCGGCTACCCTCGCAGCACTCTCCATATGACCGCCGTCCCCCTACTATTCCGCCTTCTAGCCCCGCCACCGAAGACCGCGGCAGTAATTTGTATCGACCGCTCAATCCTCTGCTGGGACCAGGAAGCCGAGTGGCGATTGACGGCGCCGATGCCCCTGGAGAGAGCAATACTCTCGCGAGGCTTATTACAAAGAAGCTATTCAAGTCACAAATGAGGCCTTATTTACTTGTACACTCCATGGACAAAGTGCCCACAGGCCTAGGATTTGATCAGTATAAGGGGCTAACTCGTTACTTATGCACGGCAGCGGTGGATGAGAAGAAAGGGGGGGATGGTAAAATACCTTTGGAGATTGATGGGTTAGTCTTATGCTCGGAAATGGGGTATACTTCCAAGCAAGTTCGCGAGCTGCTGGAACGCGTAGAGGATGAGGAGGGGGACAAGGACAAGAGGGAGACAGCTGGAGGGACAGGGGAGAAAAAGGGGCTGAAGAGGGTGGTGATGTTGTCGAGCTTGGGCGTGATTCGACGGGAGGATGTCATGTGGAAATTGAAGCAGTTTGGGGTGGACCTGGAGATGAGGGTGAGTTAAATCCGTGGGTGGAGGATGGGTGGAAAGGATGGCAGGAGAGTAGCACTCACAAGCTCGTGAATGTTGTGCTTTTTAGGACGTATTTCTATTCATCGCACACGCCGCTCATCTTCCTTGTTTCCTCCCTCCCTCCCTCCCCCTCTCGTTCCAACCCAAAAAAAGTACCAAGCCGAGCAAGAGCTCATCTCGCAAGCCCAACGGCGCGGTTTCACATATACCCTCATTCGGGTAGGACCTTTGCGAGGCGGTGGGGGTGATGAAGGCTTGGGATTTGAATTCTATGACCACCGGTCATCTTCCAAATTTCAAACTCTTTTGAAAAATCCTCTTTCCGTCCTGGATGATAAAGACGAGCACTTCGATGCGACCAAGCGAGGCTTTACTTTCTCCTACGAGGATAACCTTGTCTTTGGCGACACTGGGAGAATTCTAGCGGCGGAGACGATGATTAAGGCCTTGGGGTCGGCGCACGTTGAGGACGTGGCGCTATCACTGGTGAGTGAACAGGGACGGACATGGCCAAACTTTCAGGTGGCGCCCTGGGACTTGTTTTAAGCGGTGGGTAGGACGGGAGGAAAGGCGTCTTTTTCTACCACACTCATAGTTAAGAGGGCGAAGATGAGCGGAGGGGATGAGGAACGAAGGAAGATACATAGCGCGTTGGATGCCGTTCCAGGTGCGCATTTTTTGGGGGGTAATTGAACCGTACAGGCGGGTGTCTAGGTGTCTGCATATCTGTGCGTCTGTCCGATGTTTGGATGTGTTTAATTGTATGTGAGAAGTGTATTTTACTGAGATGCTGCTTGTCTGTAGTTCTCTATTGGGTATTCCCGATCGTGTACATCCCCTGTGAAACCCAAAAAATGAAAAGACAGAGAAGGGCGAACCACAAGCAGTAGAATCCATACGTCGAAAAAAACCAAAGGTTGCTCTCCAGAAGTAAAGAAATGGTCAGGGTAGGAAGGCGCCGAGAAACTGATAATATAAAAAGGGAGAGGCAGAGACGGACAGAGGCTATGTTTGATATAAAAAGAATTAGAGAAAATCAGAGAAACAGAAAGAGACACCAGAGAGGGTCAGAGCGAGACAGAGACGTAGAAAGAGAATATGTAGAACACGAACGCGCTAATTTGCAGGTAAAGAGTGTTTTTTTTTTTTAAAACGAGAAGGAAGACCCCCCAAAAAGAAAGGAACTGATATGCGAGAGGCGACAAGGAAGGCCTGCGAGACAATAACCGCACATCCATGCAAGCGCAATGTCCTTCTACATAAATTTCTCTTCTTTCTTTCTCTTTCTTCCTCAGACTGCTGTTTCACCGAGAAACGGCATTCCCTTCGCACGCACACAAGCTCCATCAGGAAATATCCCCTTTAGTCAATACTGCCGCCTTTATCCCTATTCCTCGGCTGCCGCGTCTGGTACCTGCACGCCACGCAACGGGTCCTGAAAGAGCGTAGAGAGAGTGTGTTAGTGGTGTAAAATCAAAGAGAAAGGGGGTGTATGGGTGTTGGAGGGAAGGGGAAAATGAGCCTCTCAAGCCTCGCGTAGCCTTGTCCAGCATTCCGGACATGGGAATGACTTAAAAGACGCATCGCTTTCAACCGGACCGCATGCATGAATCTTTTATTTTCTCCTTTCTTCCTTTTCGCTCTCCTTCCCTCAATCCTTCTCACCTTCACCAGCTTAAGGTACTGGCCGACAATGTCGGCGCAGTCATAGTAGTGAGTCACGGGGTGCTCCCGTTGGCACCATGAGACCTTCTCACGCAAGTTCTTCATCATCTCGATGGCTATGGCCTCTTCCCGCGCACTTTGTTTTTACAGGTGTGAACGTGTGTTGATTTATGGGAACATGTGGGATGGCGGCGGCACGACGCCCAGAGAGAGGTGAAGCTAACGTTTTCGTACTACCTACGCAGAATCAAAGGGCTCGCTATAACAGCTACATGAGACGCACGACAAAAACAGACTCATGGCGCAACGTACTAACAGACTATTGGTGCAGCGTGAAATGGCAATCACGCACACGTCCAAGGCGTCTCCTCGCTCCTCCTCTCGCCATACATGCAATACCTCATCAACGTACCGTGCCTCGCGTCCCTTGACCCAGGCGACGACGTCCTTCCGTTCCTCCCGTGCAGTGTGCTCCCGGGCCGGCAGCACCACGTCAGACTTCTTTCCCATGGTGCGGGTTGCTATGAAGGAGTGGTAGAGATGGGAAAGATGGCTGAGTGCATGAACGTGATAATCCTGGGTAGCCGAGTGGGTGCTTTCTCGTCGTGTCCGACGCACAGCCCGGGCAGATGCGGGACCAGCCGAACCCGAACATCACCACGACGAGGATCATTTTGTGAAGAGCCTGATGAGTGAATGGGAGCTTGTTGGAGTGGGGGTCGCTATATGTAGGCAAGAAAGCAAGCAAAGCTTCCTCTTGGCTCTCGATGATGAGCGATGCGTGCAGCATGAGTGAGATGGTACAGGAACCCAAAAGCATTGCTTTTGCCACATTTCTGACCACACACGTAATTGTCCGCAAATAGGACTATGGGTACGACCACCAGTAGCCCCAGTACCGCTTCCAGCAAGGATGGAGCAACACTGTTTACTGAGCCTTTGGAATTAACTCCAACAACTCATGCCTTAGCAACGACCTCCCCTCCCTCCTCCTCGTCCTCCTCCTCCTCCACACCACCACCACAAGAGCCATCACCACCACTCCGCAACTCGTCCACGCCTTCCTACTGCCTCTTAGTCATATCCTCGATAGGTGTCATGGGCTGTGGTGTGGCTGCGGGCATGTACCGGGCCAAACACAGCACCGAGGGGACTGAAGACTGGCGGAAGCTGCCTCCAAGTCAGCAGGTCAAACACTGGAAAGTGTACGTATTTTGCCAAGGAAGACGTGAGAGTAGGGTTAGAGAAAAGAAAGGAGAAAAGGGTTGAAAAGAAACGAGACGAATTTTCCATTCTCGTAGCCTGTCCTTGAATATACATATCACCCATTCAGCCTCCCTTCCCATACACAGAGACCCAAATAGCCACTTTAATCCCACCCGCTTCGCGGCCAAGGCCCTTGCGGTGGGTACTGTTTTGTGCCTGAGCGCTACGGGTGTTGCTGCTTTCGCGTTGGGACGTGTATTGAACATTAGCTCCATCGATGAGTTCGTCAGTAAAATGCGCGTTTGGGCGCCCGCGAAAAAAAGGGAGTTGGAGGCATGGTTACATATCAAGCCAAACCCAGTGGTGGAGGTGGAGAGGAGGCATGTGGAGAAAATGACGTATGACGAGGAGATAGAGTATTGGGGGGATATCTTGATGAAGGAGGAGAGGGAGAAGGAGGTGAGAGAGGCAGCAGAAGCAGGAGCAGTGGGTGTTGCTGGAGGGGTTCGCTCTATCAAAGAAGGGAGGAAGCAGCAGCAACAGCAGCAGCAGTGGTGGAGATGGCCTTGGCGGACGAAAGGATGATTTGAAAAAAAGGGGCGACGGATTAGTAGGTTTGTTTATAGATATGTGTGAATACAGGAAAAGGAGATGAAAAGGCTCAGGGGAGAGTTCTCAATGGACGTAGTCCTATGTGGGCAAAACAATGACAAATGAAATTAAAGTTATGAGAGAATCAAAGGACAGATAGAATGATAGAAAGAGAGATCATAGGATGCATTAATGTTACCAATGCCTCGAAACGAGATATTCATCGTTGTTGACTGCTGGGTTGGGTCGTTCTTTTTTACTTTTAACCCTATTCATGCCCCAGGGCGATGTTCCCTACAACATACAGGTGTGGAGAAAGATTATTTGGGGAAATGGGTTTGAAGCCAGTGAAATTAACTCGTTGCTAGCGAAAGCGAAAACGAAGCCCTTTTTCCGATGGCGCGTGGAGGAGGGAGGGAGAGGGACCTGTGTGTGTGGACCCGCGAGGCGAGGACCACCTGGGAAGAAATTATGTGGTCTGGTCATAAAATATTGATACTCTTGTTCCTCCCCTCCCTCCCTCCCTCCATAAATCCATCCCTCTTCCTTCACCTCGCCAACGCCTTCTGCAACTGGAACCTCAGCTCCCTCACCTCCTTCTCCAAGCCCGCCCTCTCCCTCGCCCACATCTTCCCCCTCCCCCTCCACTCCGCCTCCCTTCCTCCCGCCCTCAACCCTTCTTCCTTCCATACTCTTTCCCTCCTCTCCATCTCCCCGATCATCCTCTGCTGCTCCTCCACCATCACAAGCAACGACGCGCACTCTTCCTCCTTACTTTCCTTCCCCTCCAGCTCTACCTCCAATCTTTCCACCTCCTCCTGCAGAACCATCACTTCCTCCCTCAAGGCCTGCCCTTCCTGTGCGATTTTCCTCAGCCGTGTTAATTCTTCCGTCTGTTGCTGCACAACCAACGAAGCCTGCTCGGTGAGCTCGTGCTGATGCCTTTGGAGTGACGAAATCGCGTGTTTTTTCCTGTTGTTGTCGTCGTGTGCCCGGTGAAGGGCCTTACGGATCGCTCGGAGCTCCTGTCGTTGCTCATTGCCGGTGCTCTTCAACTGATTGATTTCTAAAGGGAGGGAGGAGGGGAGAGAGGAAGTGAGGAAGTGGGGAAGGAAAGGGCTTCAAGAACGTTAAGGTGGCACAAAAAGGAACCTCCTTCTTTCATCTCAATATCAATGGTTTCCCCATCCGCACACTTCTACCTTCCCTACCTTCCCTACCTTCCCTCCCTCCCTCCTTCCTTCCCTCCCACACATACCTTGTTTCGCCGCCGCAAATTTTTGCAACGCTGTGTCCAATTGCCCTTCGAAGCCTATCATTTTCTGCAACCACACATCCCTCTCCTTCCTCCTCTCCTCCTTGATTATCCCTCGTTGCTCCTCCAGAATCTCCAATACCTTACCCTCCGCACTCTCCGCTCTCGCTCTCATTTCTGCTACCTGAGCGCACAAGAGCTCATTCTCTTCCCTCCATGCCTCGCTCTGAATCAAGACCTCCGCTTGTTCTGTCATTATCCTCTCCATGTCCCCTCTAATCTCCTTTAGTTCCCTCTCCAATCTCGCATTATTCGCCTCCAAAACCGCCTCCCTCTGCTTCCCTTCCACCTCCCCCTTCCTCAATCGCACCACCTCCTGCCGCCTTTCCTGCTGCACGCGCTGCTGCTGCTCCAGCTGTCGCTGCAGCAATTCGTTCTCCTCTTGCAAACGGGTGAGATCAAGCTGCTGCTGTTGTACTCGTCGAGTCAACAACACGGACGCTGAGGATGAGGGAGGGAGGGAGGAAGGGAGGGAGGACGAGGCGGTGCTTCGACCCAAAAGCCGGGTCATTTCTTCTTCGTCTCCCTTGTCTTCTTCCTCCTCTTCCTCCTCGCCCCCTCTTTTCCAATCGTGATAGAGCTGTTCCTCCTGTTGCTGCTGCTGCCGTTGCTTCTGTAGCTTCGCTGCACGTTTGGTACTCCTGCTAGTCTCAGCAGTGGTAGGAGCAGCAGAGGCAAATGCTGGCTTCGCATGCAGGCGCGAAGAGGGGGAGGATGGATAATGAGATGTGAATGATGGTAACGAGGCGTGAAAGATTTGAGTCGGTTTCGAAATGGTAGTGGTGGTGGTCGTGGAGGAGGAGGAGGAGGAGGAGAAGGAGGGCGAGGAGGAGGAGGAGAAGGGAAGGAGAGCAGGGGCCGAAGCAGCAGCAGCAGGAGTGGCAGCAGTGGGAGAGGAGGAAGAAAGTTGCTCCGTCATCCTTTGGAGTAGGTCAAGATTTCCTGCCTGTTCTCTACGTTCTATTCCCCTTGCTTCTCCGCCTCCTCCCGATGCTGCGCTATTTCCAAGGCTTGTACCTCTTTTTCTGCGGCTGGTGAATCCGAAAGGGTCGCCGCTCCTTACTTGAAATGATGTGCGACGGTGGATGGAAGGGGAGGAGGAGGCCATGGAAGAGTGGAAAGAAGTAGAAGAGGAAGAAAAAGCATCGGACGCAGCCATGGATGACCATTGGATTGCTTTGGCACCGCTGATCCTGCTGCTGCTATTGCTTGCAGGCGGAGGAGGAGAAGGAGGATACGGCAAGGTGGTCCTATCTTTGGAGCCTTCGTACAAAACGGCATCGTACCGTCTTTCTTCCCCCTCTCTTTTATTCAGCGGTGGCTCGCGTCTACTTTCCTCAACTCTTCTCCCCTCTGGGCCCTTCCGAGCAGTCTGTCGAGGTTCACTCCCATTCGCTTGGCTCTCCCCTGAGCCTCTTTGCAACGCGTCTTGCACCTCCTCCAATTCATGCGTGGCGGCCTCCAGTCGCAAAGAAACCCGCGCAGAACTATGCTCAAGCTCCTCCTCCTGATTCCACTCCTCCTTCTCGTGCGCCAACGGCAGTGGTGGCTCTTGCTGCTCCTGTTGTTGCTGGTGCTCTGGGAGCTGCTCCCGCTGATGCTGATACTGATGACTGCCGCTTGAAGCCAGAGCTTCCCCCAACTCCCGGTACTCTTCATCTTCCTCCTCTTCCTCCTCTTCATACTGGCGGGCCGTTGTCAGGAGCTCCTCGTCCTCGTGGTCGTGGCTGGTTTTGTGGCCATGGCCATGTTGGGGGTTATTAATACCTAACGTGATGATTGGCGCAAGAGTGGCTCACTTACCTGTTAGTCCTTGGGTTATCGAACGGTGATGACCTTGAGAGATTTTTCCGGTCGTCGTGCTCCTCGTTCTCGTCCATACATCTGTGGTGGTTGTTGTGGGTGCTTTGGGTCAGAAATGGGCATAAAGCTGTTGGCCGCCTCCATTTTCTGGCGATGGTGCATCCCCATGCCTCCGGCTGCGCCTCACACCATGCACGCCACCACCACATGTACACGCACAGGTCCCTCGTGAATGCACACAGCGTCACCGCGAGGGTCTTGTTGCTTCCATATCGCAACCGCCATCATTATCCTGTCCCGCGTCGTTGTGCTCAGGGCGTTCTTGCTCGGCGTTTCTTCAGGTACGCGGGGGCTTACGTGGCAAGGGGAGGAGGAGAGGTCGTCTCTTTTAAACTATCAGTGCTGATTGCGCCTACGTCCCTTACTTACAGTCCAACGCTCGTCATCACCGTCGTCGTCGTCTGCAGCAGCAGTAGCCTTCGCAATCATGCCCAAGAGGTTTAAAGCCAGCAGCGGCGGCAGCAGCGGCAGCACCAGCATCAGCACCAACACCAACACCAACACCCACACCTCCATCAACAACAACAACGGCGGCGGTGACGATTCCATATCATCGTCTGCGGTATCCTCGTCGCGGCGGCGCAAGCATGAGATTGTATATGGTGCCGTTGTACCGAAAGCTCTTACCTTAGCAGCCAAGCAAGCCGCTGCGTCTGGTGCTGTAACCTCTGCTGTAGCGAAAGAGACGGCGCTTGCGACGACGACTAGAAGGGCAAGGGCTGTCGAGAGCACGACCAGTGACGCTGCGTCCATGTCTACAGTTTCCCGTAGTGCTGCTCCAAAGCGCGCCACCACTACCTCTGCCTCAGCTTCTTCCTCTCCAGCCACTGCAGCTCCTAGCAGTACCTCTACGACCACAAAGACCCCCAAGAAAAAGACGCAATCCGCCAGCACTTCCTCCATGTCCATTACTACTGCTATTACTACTGCTACAACAGCTACTTCAACCACAACTGCCACTCGCAATGCCACCAGCACGAGTTCCAAGAAAATAAAAACAATTCCGCTTCCCGTCCCCCCAGCTATCGCCGCCGCCGCTCTCGCAGCCGCGCGTGCAAACGCCGCCGCTGTTTCCAACACCACCATCCTCCTCCACACACTTCCCAAATTGTATTTCGCCACGGTTGTGCACCGTCCATCGAAAGTGTGTAAATCGCCTTACCTCTGTGATATCCAAGTGAAGGGTCAGACATCCCTCACCATGGCACACACCCCCTCCCTCGGGTGCTCTGGCCTAGTATCACCGGGCGCTGAGGTTTTGGTCAGTGAGTCCACCTCCAAATCGAGCACTACCAAATCAACGCATGTGCTGCATCATGTCGTGAAGAGAGAGGATGATGGGACGAGCCACTGGATTGGCACGCACCCCATGACGGCCAACATCTTGGCAGAAGCCTTGTTGATTGGGGGGCATGTTTTTCCCAATCTCCCACCTGTGGAGAATGTGCAAAAAGAAGTTACCATGGGGAATTCTCGCTTCGACTTCGTGGTTACGCATAGTGATGGAAGTTTAACTGTAGTCGAAACGAAAAATGTCCCTGTTGCGGATAACTTCGATGGAACGAAAAAGGAACGTGCCGCGCTCTTGGCAGCGTGTGAGGAGGCTCCTAATGCATATGGGAAGGTGGCCATTTTTCCTGATGGGTACAGGAAGAAGGTGGCAGACCCTGTGTCTCCTCGTGCATTAAAACATGTTCAGGAGTTGGAGTTGATTGCCCAGGAAGGAGGAAAGAGGGCGTGTCTTTTGTTTGTTTCCCAGCGGACAGACGTGGCGTCGTTTGTGGTGGCCTCGACCGATGTGCAGTATCGAGCGGCGGTGCAAAAAGCGGCGAACAATGGAGTGGTTCTAAAGGCTTTCAGTGTGCGGTGGGATGGGGCGACTGGTCGGGCGTACTTGCACACAGAACTTCCGATTGTGTGGTAAGGGGTGGGGTGATATGTAGAATATGATCAATCACCTTTGCATGTTAAGTATTGAAGGAAGAGAATGTGTGGTATACTGACGGAAGAGCTGCTATCGAAAGGTGGCAGTGTTGCAAGAGTTTGGGAGAGTTTGGGATAAGAAGCCATGTTGAACAAAACAAAAACCTCACACAATTGCGTTACCGCGCTTTTCTTCTCTGAGTTGCAGTGCTCTGACTGAGTTTTTGGGACCCTTACATTTGCTTTTTGGTCTTGCTCCTTGTTGTGCCTAGAATTGCTAGATGTGGGCGAAGCGCGGCGCTGCATTTAGAACGCGCAGGTCAGAGTGCAGACCAACCTCCCCATCTCCTCATCCCTCTTCCACCTCATCACACCATCAATTCCATGACCACTCGAGCTTTGGGACATCGCAGCAACGAGGTGGTTAGTGTGGGAACGGAATTTGCTCTACTACTTGAACCAGTGGACAAGATCATCGAAAGTGTCTCTCACTCAATCTGTCTAGTGGCAGACTCAGCGAGAAAATGGATGGATACTCACACGCACCCCCAACCCACATCCTCCTCACAGTGACTCTCCCAAGAATGCTCTCCCGGTCGCCCCGGTGGTGCGTTACGACAATGATGATAACGCTTTTGCTGCGCTCCACCTCAGCTGGGATGGCCCGCCGTGGTGCTGGAGCCGCTTTCATGGCCCCCTCAGGCGTTATTTTCCCTCCCTTGGCGACCACAACCACGACTAGTAGCCGCACTTCATTCTCGTCTCCCTCTGCTGCCCTGCCGGCGCGTCGTGGAGGTGCGGCGATGTGGCCTTTCTCGAGCGCCACCCGTCTGTTTTCCACCACCAATGCCGACACAGGCATCTCCTGGCGTACCCAAGCCCCGAGCGTCGCCAAGCTCGAGTCCCTGGCCGGCATGGGCGACGCTACCTTCAAAGGCGACTTACTTGTGCTCCCCGCCTTTCAGCCCGAAAAGGATGGGGAGGATGTCCAGTTGGCTGTGGATACCCAACCCATTCTGGCTGCTTGGGATAGTGCCTTGGGTGGCGCCATCGCCGACCTCGTCCAAACTAAGGACTTCAAGGGCAAGGCCGGCTCGGCCGCACGTGTCCGCCTTGGCAATAATTCCGCGGTTAAGAGCTTGACATTAGTGGGAATGGGTAAGAAGAGTCAATTCAAAAGTGCACGTGCTATGGGACCGGCGGCCGCTACGGACATAAAGGCGGAGAAGCCGAAGACGGTTGCGGTGGTGCTGCCCGGAGGAGATTGTTTGGGTGCTGTAGCGGAGGACATGCTCTCGGGTCTTTATTTGGATAATCGGTTCAAGACGGGGGAAGGGGTGGAAAAAGCGGCCATGGTTGAGAAGCTGTCGTTTTACGGGGTTGAGGCGGGGAAGGATGCGGAGGGGGCCTTGAAGAAGGCACAGGCTTTTTCGGAAGGCGTGAGGTTGACCAAGGACTTGGTTGGGGCACCTGCGAATTACGTGACTCCTCAGGCATTGGCGGAGACGGCGCGAAGCATCGCAGGGGAGTACGAAGGGTGGAGTGTCAAGGTGATGGGACGGAAGGAGTGTGCTGATTTGAACATGGGAGCGTATCTTGCAGTGGCTCAAGGCTCGATGGACCCCCCTGAATTTATCCATTTGTCGTACAAACCTAAAGGAGAGGCGAAGAAGAAGTTGGTATTGGTCGGGAAGGGATTGACCTTCGACAGTGGAGGCTACAACCTGAAGGCAGGTGCTGGGTCCATGATTGAGTTGATGAAATTTGATATGGGAGGGGCGGGGGCTGTGCTTGGAGCAGCGAAGACCCTTGCAGGTTTGGCTCCGGAGGGAGTGGAAGTGCATGTGATTGTGGCGGCGTGTGAGAATATGATTAGCGCGCAGGCGTACCGGCCTGGCGATATATTGAAAGCATCGAATGGAAAGACAATTGAGGTATTGAACACGGATGCCGAGGGAAGGTTGACATTGGCAGACGCCTTGGTATACGCCGAGAAACTCGACCCGGACGCGATTGTTGATGCGGCAACTCTCACCGGTGCGTGTATCATTGCGCTAGGAGGGGAATACGGTGGGATGTGGACTGGGGATGATAACTTAGCTGCTGCCCTCGAGGCAGCAGCGACGTCGAAGGGGGAGAATTTCTGGAGGATGCCGCTGGCAGAAGAGTATAAGCCGAACATCAAGAGTGAGATTGCGGACTTGAAGAATGTGGGCGGAAGGGAGGGGGGCTCCATCACGGCGGCGTTGTTTTTGCAGGAGTTTGTGACGAAGAAAACGCCGTGGGCCCATTTGGATATTGCGGGGCCTGTGTGGAACCCGAAGAAGGGGGGGGCGACGGGGTTTGGTGCTAGAACGTTGGCGCAGTGGGTGTTGTCGCAGGCATCATTGTAGATCGAGAGCAGGGAGGGAATGGAGGGGAGGAGCGCGGGGAAAAAGGACAAAAATTGATGGCACATCATGCGGGTCGAAGGTATTCTCATTTGTCCTCGTTAATCTTAATGTGCTGGTTTCTACGTTGAGTTTCCTTCCTTTTTTTCTGTATGTCTCAAACCTCTGTCTATTTAGACAGCCTCTGCTATCTCACTATCTCAGCTTCGTCTATTTTTCTCCTACGTCCGAATGCCCCAAATCGCGACCGGGATTGATTACGTCCCGCACCAGCTGCTTGACCTCTTTCGCTTCGGGAAAACGACCCTCCGCCTTGCGAGCAAACAGCAACCGCTTATTGAGTCGGACTTCGAAAGTCCCCGCCGGGTGTTTGACAGGCTGGATGGCTACTTCGTGAAGCTCGTCTTGGAAGGTCGTGAGAAGCTCTTGGGCAAGCCAAGCAGCCCGGAGCATCCACCTACATCCAATACAATAGCTGATTTCTACCCTATTGTATCCTTGTGGTATGGGGAGTTCGACGCGAGGTTGTAGTGACAGCTGCTCAGGGTTTGGTGAAGAGAAGAGGGTGGTGCTGGTGGTGATGGTTGTGTGCAGGAGGTTGGAGTGGCGGAGGGTGGCAATGGGTCTTGCATAGATGGTGGCTGGGACGCCGGAGAGAATATTGAATGCACTGTCATCGTATTGTGTGATTGGGGGTTCACCACTTTGAATGTGAGCTTTGGCCTTCCTGTGCATCCTTGTGTCATGGCAGTGTCATGATGGGTCAAAGATTAAGGCAAGGGAGTAAGCTCATCTTACCTAGACTGGTGCAGAAGGATGAGAGTCAAGATGGAAACACAGGAGAGAGACAGGTGAGGACGATGCCAAGGTGGTCGCAGCATGATCTAGCTGTGTATTTAGAGTGTAGAGGGTGAGAGACAGTAGTCAGAAGAAGACATGCCCGTTCAATATTTGCCCTGCCGTTGGAAATGGGCCGAGGGGTGTGAAACCGACTCATCCGCGCTACTCCCACATGCCCAAAACGCATGCTTTGGGAATCGCACAGCGCATAACTCACTCCCAATTGTCTATATGGATTTCTCACATTTTGCAAACAGGCAGGCCGGAGACATTTGCCTTCATCGCAATACGGCCCGCGGGGCCTGGGTCTTCCCATCTCCCTCTCTGTTGCTCTCCTCTACTCCTGCTCTAACGTGTTCCAATCGTAGAACATGTTTTCTGCATCGCCCTTGCTCCTGGGCCCGACCAGTAAGTCGTCAAGAAGCAAGGGCGAGCTAGAGCCAGCAGAGCAGGGTGCTGATCCTGCCCCTGCACCAGGCACGCACTCGCTCGCCCACATGCTTGGGCTGCAGACGCCCCAAACCGGGGGAAATGCCAAGGAGGAGGAGATTTCGTGTTGCAGTAAATTGGTTGTGAATGAATTCCTCGTGCTCTATATGGCGTTGGCATATGGTGAGTTCGTCTGGGTGGATGGGGTTGGCATTGGGAGTGGGCATGTGTCTTTGTCGTCTTCCCATGTCCCCGCAATCCCACTCTTCCAACTTACAGGATCCACGTATAGGGCCAGTACGTTCAAATGTTGCTACCCTAGCACTTTCCCTGATCGATCATTTCCCTCCCATCCAATGAAACCACAGCCTCCTTCATTGGCCCCATCAATGTGCTGAGTTTCGTCTACTTCATTTGCCTCCTCGTAGCGACCCCCCTCTACGCTTACTCCCGCTGGGTGCCTGTTCACGTCCGCAAGCAATTCAGTTTATTCCTTATAGGAATATCGGTTTTCTTTCTACTCTTCCAAAGCGCTGTCGTCATCGTTGAGCTCGTCAACCACTCATCCACCGACTCCCCCTCCACCAGTACCCGCGTTTTCATGGAAGCCATGAGCATTCACAGTCAGATCTCCTTCCTCCTGTTCAGCTTTCTCACCCGTGATATTGCTGTCCTTCTAACGGCTGCCCTGGTCGTTCAGGCTCTCAAAGCCAAGCAACGACAAGACCTCGCTCACCTCACCCCCAAACCAGCCACCCCCATCAAGCTGCTCTCCAAGGATTCCTTCATCGAACACTATTGGCGGAGCGCCAGTCTCGTCCTTCTGGTATTTGCCGGGGTCGTCTACCCTTCCCTTCTTTCCATGCCCTTTTACCTGGCCTATCTTATAATCTTTGGTGCCTGGTCACTAGATGTCTCCGGCCAGCGCTGTAGCAGCGTTGTCATCAGCAGCAGCACAGGGCCAAGGAGCTCAAGGAGAAGCAAATCTTCCCGTCTCGATGGGATCTGGGAGATAGGCTTGGCAATGGCAGGAACAGTATATGTAGGGGCATATCTCATGATCATCTACCTGTTTCAGATGGCCGCAGTCGCCCGAAGAGTCAACGTGGCCGACTACCGTCAATACGGCCTCATGAACGTCGTCCTCCCTAACTCATCCTCTACTCCTCTTCGGTCATCCCAAATGGCAGTGTTCGTTCTGCATATGTGTGCCCTCGGCCTGTTATACATGCTCTCTGCTTCCGTCATTACCACCAAACTCTTATGCCTAGCAACATGGGCAGCTGATGACACCTCGTCCGTAGCCGCTCTTCAGGTGCAGCCCGATTCGGACCCGGTAGGGTTAGAGCCCAATGATGGAGATGACGATGATGAAATCTTGCCGCCTGTCCAGAGCTCATCCGTTAGCTATATTAGCAGAGATAGCTATGTGAGCAATGAGTTGCCTGCGGCGATGGGGGCACTCACGGCGGGAGGGGGAGGAGGGGGAGGGGGAGGAGGAGGAGGAGGAGGAGCAGGTGCAGGAGGAGCAGGAGGAGCAGGAGAAACAGGCATGCGGACATTCCAACCTTGGTCGGTTGCAACTTCGACAGCCTCCTTTGTGACCAGTACTCAAGATGAACTATTTTTCTCTACAAAGATGGGAAGTATGTGCTCTATCGACGAGAATAGCACTGCTGATGATGATGCTTGTACTGCTCCAACCACTACGTCTTCGAGTGATTCGCAATTGTTCGCGCAATGGCTAGTGGCTAAGTACGGACTCTACCTCTGCACTCTTGTCTACATCATCCTGGCACTACAACGTCCCACTGTCTTGGGCTTCGTGTTCATGGCTATCGTCATGGTAGGGGCAGTGCTACCCGACTTCGTCTTTCGAGCCTGTGCGCCTGCCCTCTTGGTCTACACAAGTGGGTACGCCGCAGCTGTCTACTGGTTTGGGTCTGTGGCGGTTCGCAACAATTATTTTGGGGCAGATGCCGATAAGCTTTTGAAGCCGATTGGCCTTGTGATCGTGGATCCTTTTTTGGATGGGTGGCTCGTTGCGGGGATTCCTTTGTGCATGGTGACTTTGCTGGGGCTCACGTGGCGTTACCGTGAGAACAAGACAACCGTGACATCAGCAGCGGCGACATCGGCGCCGTCAGCACGGTCGCCGGCAGCGGTCCCCCCGGAGGAGAACCCTCCCTTACGTGAGTGGGTCTTATACTTGGAGAATTACCTTGTCGCGCATAATGTGGGCCTCTATATCTGCCTGAACCTATGCTTTGCCGTTGGGGTCTCTCACATTGAAATCTGGCATTTCCCCTTTATTTTTGCTGCGGCCATCATAGTGGTCTTTCCCATCACGGCACCGTACTTATGGATTCTAGTCGTAGGCTACGCGCAGAGCTTTATCCTCTACCAGTACTGGCGACACTTTCACTCACGAACAGATTTTGGAATCAGCGACATGGTCTTGCCCGTAATATTCTTTGTCTTTGCCTGCCGGCAGTTCCTGGTCTACACACAGAAATTTCGAATGTCATGGGGCAACGGTATAAATACAGCTGCAAGCAGCCCGCGAGGCCCTCGGCCGACCTCGCGACAGATTCGAGCCGTGATGAGCGTAAATGGGGCATTGTACGTGACCAAAATTGTGTTGCGCCTGGTTCTTTTGGGTGTTATTTGGCATTTAGCCTTTCACTCGCCGTTGACGGTATTCTCGATCGGATACATGATCTTGTTGGCTGTTATGCCTCTTGCATTCGTCGTCTCCGATTCGTACCGCATCATATCGCGCCACGTGTTCCCACGCCTCTTCCGAGCCATGGCTGTGTATGCCGGCATCGTGCTCTGCTTAGTCCACATATTTTGTGCGGATGGGCTAACGGGCATCTCGTTGGACGATTTCATAGGCGGACGCCTGCGCGATGGTAATGCACCGGAGGAAAAGAGTAGAGCCAAATCATTCATGGCCTTAAACTGGGTTGTGCAATTTTTGGCCGTCACTCAGACGGAAATTCTTCGGCGCCAGGGTGTGAATTTGCGACAACAACTCAGCAGGTCCCCACTACTTGTGCATGCGCTTAAACAGGTGCTACCTTTCGCACTGGCGATCGTCACTTTTTCGTTTACGTGGGAGTACATAAGCTTGTTTGGTTTGTTGGTCCTGTACTTAGGTATATTGAGCGCGGTCGCGGGCCGTAAGGTGACGATCATGTGGCGACTCACCGTGGTCGTCTCGCTCCTGGTGGCGCTAGCCATTGCAATCTTTGACTTTAGATACTTCGAGTCTTATTCCTTCATACCAGCGCTTTACTGGGTTGGATTTCGCCGTGGTGAGTATGTACCCAACCCAGATGTGTCCCGCAAGTCCGCCGTCCCCAAAGCGGCCAAGGGGTGGGTCCTGAGCCCAAGCGCTGAAGCCTACATAGTTATATCGTTCTTGGCAGCATTGCAATTTTTCTATACGATGCCAGGTCCCGAGGACGCTGATGACGAGTCTCCGGCCCGTTTAGGGTGCAAGCAACAGATGACAGGCGACACAGCTTCGGCACGAGCGGCCCCAGCCGGTGCAGGTGATCTGACCCCCACAAGCAAAGACGTGACTCCCAAAGGAAATGACGCTGACAGTGATGAGGCGGTCATTGACAACTTGCCTGTACTCGCGCTTGGCGTGACTTCCATCATCAAATTGCTCCGTGGTGCTGTTTCTGCTCCACCAGTGGCGGTTCCGGCATTGACTTCATTTTCAGGGACGAAATCCGCAGACGTCGGCGCTACTAGATCCTCAGCACCATCGCCATCGGCCGGAACGAAACAAAAAGCAGCAACGAGTTGCCGAGCCTGCCCCCTGCCACATTCTGTGCACCAGGTGCTAGGACGTTTGCTGATCAATCTATACCGATCGCTGGTCGCACTCTTTCTCATGATTATGTCAACCTGCATAGAATTTTCGTTTGAGTTTTGCGTCATTTGGGCCGTTATTGCGGCCTTATTCCACGCAGATTTGGTTTCATTGCTCTACCTCGGCTTCTTCGTGGTGTTGGTGAGCCTGCCACGGTCTGTGCTCCGATACTGGTGGAGGGTGGTCGTCCATGCTTTAGTATTCTTGGTCCTCGCCGAGTATATGTTCATTCTTCGCCTGCCGCCTGATCTTGTCTCGGTACCGCGCACCGGCTCTGCAGCCGGCGAATTTTTGGGTACCCGGCAATGCTCCATCTTTGCGCAGTACATGAACACTATGGGGGAGGTTACTCCCTACTCCTACGGGCAATGGTTTGGGCTCTGTATCACCGATGACCTGCTGGTTGTCATAGATTTTGTGATGCTTATGCTGGCGATCGTCCAGAACAAGCGGTTTAAGGCGGATGCTTGGAAGACGCTACGCATCGACAAGCCTTTGTTTGCGATCCTGATTTTGGCCAAACCCAATTCAGAGAGGCCCCCTGACGCGGACGCCACTACCAACGGCCTTTCTGTCGGGCGGATTCTCGTCTTGCAATATACGGGCTATGTGATCATGTTGACAGTGGTGATTATGAGCACGCTGACTTTCAACATCACGAGCTTGGGCTATCTCCTACTTGTCGCACTCATGGTGCAAACCCATGCGCAGGAAGGGTTGCTGACGGTACGACGATACATGTGGACTCTCCTGGCTGCCTATGCGTGGCTCTGCTTGACGCTGCGCATTATGTATCAAATTCCGGGTTGGCCAACGAGCTGGAGCACAGGTTCGGGGCCGGTGCTTTTGGGCTTGCGCAAAGTCTACAGTTCGGCACACAGCAACGCCGAGTATCCGCCCGAAATGATCTTTGACACTGTAATCCTGATTTTGATTGTAATTCAGCGCCGCATCTTTTTATCCCCCGACTTTCAAAAGGTCTTGGACGAGCTGTGGTACGCGGAGCAGTATGACCATGTCGCCCACGGATGCCACGTTGTGAATCAGTTAGAAAAAATCCGGGAGGATGCCATGGTCCGCATCCGAACCCAAATTAAGACTATGTACGAGCAGCTTGACACGGTTGCACGGACACGCATGGCGCAAGCTGGCAATAAATTTTGGGAGGACTACTTATTCAAGAACCGCAATGCCGCGACCTTTTCTTCCGGCCAGTATATCGGCGGCAGCACTGACGGCTCTGTGGACGCTGACCCGGACAAAGATGACGACAGCAACGAAGGCGACCAGGCCAGCCAGCCGTTGTTGTTGCGGAAGCACAAGGCTGAAATCCGCGAAGATGCCTCCACATTAGTCTCACTCTGTCGGGAGCTTTCGGTGGCCACAAGTGAGCAAGACTCGCTTCTATCTGGGGCACAAGAGCTCGAAAGGGCGGGGTCGGACAGACCGACCACAGCGTCTTCATCTGTATCATCACGCACATCGCACACACGGCGTTCAGCATCGTCTCCATCATTGCCCATCGCTGGAACGAGGCGACGACCGGGTACCATCGGGACCATCGGTATGAGTTTGGCAGAAAATAGCATGGGGCAGCCATTGATGAGTGGCGAGGGCAGAACAGGGGATAGAACTACCAGAACGGGAACCCATATGGACCCCAGCTTGTCACTCATCACGCCTATAGCTTACGCATCCTCGTCGGGCAGGATAATGAGCCACAAGGGTGAGGACCACGAAAACGGCTCCGAAGGCTGCGATCAGCATGCATATAGCAGTGGTCCGGAACCGACGACTATAATCTCGACGTTGCTTGAGGCTGTGAATCAGACTGATTTCATGAGCATGAGGGACCCGTTGCAGATAACAAAGGAGGACTTGGAGGATGCAGTGGCAGCCAATGTAGCGATGGCTCGGGCACGAACACCAACGATGCTATTGGATGCGCCAACTGCGGAGCAGCGCATGTCACCCGTGTCTGGGATGGGCCAGTGTCGAATGACCACCTTTTTAATGCCCGATTTGGTGGACATGGGCGAAGAGCAAGACACGGACATCACTACGAGCCAATCCCAGCGCGCGACCCAGCAGTCGTATACTTCACCTCTGGCCAGAGGCTCGAGCGCAATGTCCATCTCATCGTTGGCATCGTCGCCGCTACCACAATCTGCCCCACTGTCCCCGTCTCCGCTGTCCTCGTCCACGCAAGCGAGCAGCGACGGCATCAGCATCCCCTCCCGTTGGGGTTCTGAGAACGTAGCTCTGGGTAGCCGGTTGGAGCGGCTAGTGATGCGCTCATTCGAGGAGCTTAAGCAAAAGGAGAGTGAGCGCGACATCCATAAGGCAAATGAGGGGGACTATTCGGCTGTGGACATGTGCGAGCGCTTGCAGAAGCTGGGGCTCAAATTATTGCAAAACATGGTGCGGTTATTCAATTCGCGCAGTACTTCCTTGGTATATTTTGTTCTGGTAATGGCACATATGTATGAGCCCTCTCTCCTCAGTCTGATTTATCCAGTCTCAGTCTTTGGGTACGCTCTTCTGCAGAACCCTCGATCCTTGCCCCGCATCAGCGGCAGCCTCATCCATCCCATGATCCAAAACCCTCCTCGACACTTTTGGCATTTTCTGCTTGCGTACTCCTTTGCCATGCTGGTAATGAAGTTTGTATACCAATTTCCATTCTTCTGCATGTGCGGCAACAATTACTCTCACGGCAGTCAGTGCCCTTCTGCGCTGGTGGCGTTTCAGGATGTGTGTGAAGCCCGGTCATACCCGCATCTGGACTACTTCGTGGACCAGCCCATCGTCCGCGATTATTTCCTCGGCATCTTCAAGGTCTACAAAGCACTACGCTGGAATTGGTTGTCGGTGCGCTACGAGCCTGTAAACCACTTTGTGCCCGCGGAGCCTCCCGGAATGACCTCTGGCGCCATGCTTGACTCAGGGTTGTGGGGCTCGTTTCTCATTTCTTTTCTGGGGGACTTCTTGGTATTGTTAGCCGTGCTTTGGCACACTCACGTGTTAAAGATTCGTGGTGTATGGTTATCGCGCGACCCCGAGTTCATCAGTCGCGATGGAAAGGGGGAGGTGATGTCGTCTTCGCCGTTGAAGCGCGATGAGAATGGGGCGAGAAGGGATAGAGGGAATGAGGACGCCGACCAAGAGGTTAGCACGTTGAAGAGAGAGGGACAAGCGGCAACCGATGATGTAGGGTCCTCAGCAGTAGAAATGAAAACACCTGCTTCGCCCGCCACGCCGCTCACGCGCCAGCCTTCTGTGGCTTTCCGTACGTGCTGGCCTTTTTCGCACTTACGGACAAAGCCAGGCTGTGACTTATACGTGAGCCTCTTCTTCATCCAATGCACCCTCTTCCTCTTTGTTCTTCTGGCCTACCAACACGCAGATCAGCTCTTTCAGTCCGTGCGCGAGAATCAGCTAAGTGGCGGCTTTATCGTGGTGCTCCTCCTGCACTTCGTCCTCATCGTCGCTGATCGCTGCCTCTACCTTCACCGGTCCATCAAGGGTAAATTTATCCTTCAAATGATCTTAATCTTCAGCACCTATGCAGTCCTACACTCCAATTTTACATTCCGCATTGGAATCAATCAACACGGGCCCGTTTTTGTCTGGTATCTAATCATGTGCCTTTATCTCTTCGTCTCTGCCTTGCAGATCTCCTATGGCTACCCTCCCTTCATTCAAACCAACTGGATGACCAAACGCGCGCATCACTTCTGGGGAAACATATTCCGGCTCTATCGTGCCCTACCCTTTCTCTATGAGCTACGTATGCTGTTGGACTGGACCTGCACACCTACCACCCTCTACCTTTGGGAATGGATTAAGTTAGAGGACATCTACGCAGGTATATTTATAACTGAGTGCAATCTTGACTTCATGCGCTTCGAGAACCGAAAAAAGGGAGATAAACAACCGGCACGTCGCAAGTGGCTCTGTGGTTTCCTCTTTTTCGCCCTGCTCAACCTCCTTATTTGGTTGCCCCTCTTCGTCTTCAGCACCGGGTCCTTATCCGAATTCGGAAACCACGTCAAAATGGCCTCTCTCTCCGTGCAGCTCAACGGCTTCCCCATGCTCTATGAGGCAGCTAGCGCCGACTACATCTCTCCCCTCCTCCCTCCCGAGACCTGGTCCTCCCTTGCACAAGTCAACCCTGCCTTGGCTTTGCTCCCTGCCACCTCTACCAACGACTACATGCATGAATTGCAATTTGTCCGCCTCCCCCGTTCATCCCAAGAGCTCTGGAAAATCAGCCCTCCTGCCGAAGCGGACCTCCTGATAGTGCTAGAAGGAAGAGCTGACATGCCTACTGACTCAGTTTCAGCAACGAACAACCAAGTAGAAATGACCTTACAATTTGCCTTTGGCACGCAAGACGGCTCAGTCAACCAAGGCGGACTCGTCCATCCCCTTGCCCAGGAGGAGAAACAGCAACTCACCGAAATCATCCGCGGCACTCGCACCTCCCTCCGCCTCCAAGCCATTCTTCCATCCGTTATCCGCATTTTGGCCACCAAGGAGGTTACCCCCCTGATAAGTACGGGTGATATCCTGGCTGATTGCATGCTGGCATTCACCAGGCTGGGCGATGACTCAACTGCTGGGACCGAGGCAGACCCTACTTCTGTACTTGACGGTAGGAATATTACAACTGCGGTGACGGGGTGGTGGGACTTTACCTGCGGAAATGCAGCGGCTGGTGGGTGTGCAAGTCCGTTGGATCCCAGGGGACAGGATGCGGCAACAGTTCCATTGAACCCGGAAACGGGCGAGCCTGAACCGGGATGTAATCCGTCTGTGTATACAATCAGTAGTGAGAAGACTATTGGATCATATTTTGCAATCACTTATGGGATTATTGGGCTGTACTTCACGGTTGTCTTTACCATAGGCCGGTTTGTGCACATGAGTGTGATGTAAGTTTTAATTTGAGTGGGGTAGATGAATGGGATAGGGAAGCCTTTCAGTTTGTCTTTTGTATTCGTACCTGTACATGTACCTTTTTCTAAATGACCGCTCTTTCTTCTTTGTCTTCGATAAATTTATCATAAAATTATTCCCCCTTTCTTCTCTTCTCAATCTTACCATTAATAAAGGAACAAGAAATACGCCATCCTCTACGATGACCTGCCTCGGGTGGAGGTACTTAAGGAGCTATGCGAGACCATTTACCTCGCCCGTATGTACAAAAATCTGGCCCTTGAAGAAGAGCTATATCGAGAATTGATAGATATATACAGAAGACCTGAAAGTGGTATATTCCAACGGACGGGTCCATATCGACATTGGCTGCGAGAAGCAGACGAGGATAAGAGTGACTATGATCGGATTGTCCAGGAGGGACTCGAGAAGTACCGATAAAAGGAGGACAAGGGAGAATGACAAACGGTGTATCTTTCGCACTCATGTGAAATATGTTATGTGGATTTAAGGGAAGGAACCTGAGGAGAGGGTTAAGGGTCATGGATGTGTAGAGCCTGGTCACAGGAAATATTCAAGTTAAATGATGAGCAACATGACTTTCTCTTCCTATGGATGCATATATTTATTGAGAGTGAAGAAAATCAGACGATAAGTCAATTGATCAAAAGTAAAAAAGCAGGAAGAACATTTGCTTTGGCAAGTGCAGGCGAATGGGGAAAGACCCCTCACTTTAACTGCCGATATAATTCTTCCGTGAGCACATTCCTGAGCTCCTTTTGACGTGTTAAAGAGGTTTGATCACCCTTTCTACCACTTTCGGGGCGTTTCTTAGTTGTGAATTGTTTTGGCTTCAGAGTACTCGGGGTGAGGAGGTTAGAACGATGAGGCGGGTAATACAAACGTCAAACGTCGAAAAGCCCTCCAAAACAAAACTCTCTTCCCTCTGCGAAAGCGACAAGACTTCCACAGATTCACAACCGTACCGGTCAATCACCTTCCTACCTACGCGGACGCTCGGTACATAAAGGGATTCAGGGTACTGAGGAGGTCTTGTCGCTGAAGGCGATCAGGCCGGTGTAGGGAGGGTTGGTCCTCCCGTGCTAAAAAAATCGAAAGGCGTCACTGCCAGCCAGACAGCATCACGCAAACACACCACAACCCACAACCTACAAGTCCTAGCACACCTACACCATCACATTTCACAGACACGCAGGCACGCAAAACATGCGCAGCATCTCTTTAGCCCTTGTCTTGCTCGGAAGTGCTACCTTATCCCAGCTTGGGAGTGCTGCCTTACCCCAAGCACCCCTTCGTCGGGGCAACCAAGACGTCGAGCAAGCCCTGCGCACTCGGGGTGGGGGCTGGAGAAGCAAACAGCCGCCCCCCCCCTCCCCTCATGAAATTGTAGAGCCCCCTGCCCCAGTCTCTTCACCCCTCCCCGCGCCCGCCTTGCCACACGCGAACCTAAAAGCAGTTGCAATCCTTAGCGCCGCCGTGGGATCCTGGGCAGTGCTGCGAGCACCGGAAGTACGCACATGGTTCCAAGACGTGAGCCCGTTGCACTCGAAATACTTTCCCTTGTCCCGGCATCAAGTCCTCATCTTCCTTGCCTGGCTAACCAACAAGATCGCCGTCCGTGTCCCCGGTCGATCTGATGGCAAGAGCTGGAAAGACGCCATGGCTTCGCCTGTGCGTTTCTTTACTCCTTCTGGCTATGCATTTGCGATTTGGGCCCCCATCTTCCTTGGGGAGCTCATGTTGACTTTTTACCAACTCGGGTCAAGCCGTCTCGCCCCTGCCCTCCACCCGTACCTCGCCAGGATTGCCCCTCCATTGGCGCAGGCCTTTGCGGCACAGAGCCTGTGGTGTTTGGCGTTTCGACCATGGGTTGGGCGGATGCAATTTGTGCCAACAGCATTGCTGGCAATGACAGCAGTGGGCTTGTCACGCGTGCATACCATCTTGAGGGAAGGGGTCGCGGCGGGTGCGATGCGGCCGTGGGATTATGTAATTGTGCATTTGCCTTTGTCGCTTCACTTTGGCTGGATCACCTGCGCAACGCTCGTTAATTTGAATGGGTGGTTTGCGGTTGCCCCCTCTCTGAGGACAGGAGACAAGCTGGGACTTGCCCTCGCCTCGGTCAATGTCGCCGTAACATTGGGTGGACAAATCACTCTCGCGTCGGGCGATCCCGTTATTGCGCTGGTGGTGGCCTGGGCCCTCTACGCAGTGGCAGATGACTTGCTACCATCCAAGTCGATCTTGAGAAAGAATGGTCTGGTGGGCGATGATGCGCTGGATTGCCTGGAGATCTCGGCGCGAGTCTCGGCGTTTCTGCAGGCAGGGTTGGCTGGTGCAGTGATGTTGTGGAAGCTGCTACTTAGGGCTGGCGTGGTGGCTCCTGGAGATGCGGTTAGATTGATGACTGCGGCATATGAACCGGTAAAATCTCTTTTCACATGACGGAGGGAGGGATGGAAGGAGGGAGTGGGAGAAGAAGGGAGGGGTAGATGATGGCAGTTGTGGGGATGGGAGAGAATATATCAAAAGAGACAAAAGATGAATTCAAAGGAAGAAGAAATGTGAATTGGAACGTGCGTGCATTTTTGACACGCAATGAATCGCTTCTTAGGTATCGCGTTGCAATAAGTCCTTTGGAAGAGGCAAGCGAGGAAGTCGAAACAAACGCAAGTCCCCACTGTATTTGCGAACTCTATCTAATAAAAAATAATGAGGGTAAATGTGGCACTCAGATAATTAATTCAACACATGTCGCATTCTGTTTTTATATTCAATGAGAAAATGATTGATAAGGTGGTTCGGATGCCCATCATTACAATCTCATTTCTTTCATTCGCCATCTCTTGGCGGGTCGATGGGGACCGGACAGGCATATCGCATCATATTTCCTTACAAAAAATAGAGGGAAGAGTATGCTTCTTTCTAGATTTCTGTATCTTCATGTCTCGCTTTATTCCTCTTTGACGACCCCTTTCTCTTTCTCGCTTTCTCTTTCTCATCTTCTTGTCTTTTTCCTGAGGGCAAGATTTTGGGTACACATATATTATTTTTCAAAAGTATAAGGATTTGCTTGACGGTTTTAGGGCTCATTCAAAAACATAAGGCATTCTACAATTCTCTCTCTCTCTCTCTCTCTCTCTCTCTCTCTCTCTGTTTCTCTCTGCCTTCTTTCCCTCCCCTTCCCCCCTTATGCGCGCCATCTTCCTGCAGATGGGATATTCTGTACGCACAATAAGGTATAGAAGGACCTCCTTCTTCTCCGCACCATACACAGGCACTCAAGATCAGGATTTGTTTTCCTTATATTCTATTGCATCGCTACCGCAAGATGCTTTATTGTGATCATTCTGCTAGCTCGAATTCGGTTTTTTCTTCCCTACTACTCATGCAATCTGGTAGAAAACTATTGTCGCAGTTGCGGTTACTGAACCTTTTAGGCGGGTAAGCATCGCCTTAAGTGGCGATTACCCTAATTCATATATATGCCGTCTCTAACTGGTGGAAACGGAGTGAGACATTAGAGGGCACATGCTGTCTTTTAATTCGTGAGGATATTCGTTTGTTATTTACCCGTGATCAACTCAGTCATTTAATCTGGTAGGTGGAGTGAGACGAGGATTTCTTCAAGCATCCCGGCTTGATTAAAATCCTATCTTGCTCATTCATGGACACACACAACGCCACCAGCACATATATACATACATAGAAGGAAACCTCCCCAAGCGTCCACCCAAGGTATTAGGGCAGGAGGGAAGGAGGTGGTGTGGAGGGGGAGACTTTGGTTGCCTGGGCTCGAATGTGCACAGAACACGTACACCTTTTAAAAAGGCAGCGGCATGCACTTCCTCCACTCATGCCGTCATTTCTCGCCCCAGCTCCAGCTCCAGCTCCTGCTCCTGCTCCTGCTTTCTCTCTCGTTCCTGTTCCTCCACCGCGCATCCCCCCCCATCCTTCATCATCAACGCCGCGTACACGTTCCGATGTGCCCGACAAAAGAACAGATCCGACAACCCCTGCTTCCCCTGATGCAAGCGTCTACACCCCTTTACTTGACACTTTCCTCCCCCACAAGACTCACACAAGTATCCAGGAGTTCTATACCGATTCCTACACCCAGGTGTCCGACACAGACGGTTTGGCCGCTTATCAAACCAGCTCCCGAGTAGTATCTTGGGGGTGGGAACGATGACAAAACTGGCTGGGTCCATCGAATATTTCCGACGACCATGACGATTGATCGTCTTGAGGGGGGGCCAGTACCCTCCCCCTATCCCTCCGCTGCTTGCGGTGGTGGTGGGATGGAAAGGGAGAATGAAGGTGGCAGTGGAAGAGCTGCTGCTGTCGCCGGTGATGCTACTCCTGGTGCTGCTATACCCCTCTACATGGACCGACCTCCTCCGGCTCCTGCTGCCCGAGTCTGCGGCAAGAGCAGCAGCGGCTACAATGGCAGCATTGCGCCTGATCCTCGAGGTGGCGGGCAGAGAATGATGATGCGGCAACTCCTCATCATCCTCTTCAGAAGTGGTCAAAGAGGGAGAAGAAATCCCACCACTCGAGCCTATGTAGGCTTCCGCTCCCGCGCTCGACGCAAAATGAGTTTCATAATTTTCCGTCGTAAGCAAGCGCAGCTCCTCCTCACTACCGTTGATGCTGCTGCTACCGCTGCAGGTGCTGCAGGTGCTACTGCAGCTGCCGATGGCAACCTCTTCCTCCCCCTTATCGTCGTACAACACGGAGGCTCGATTGGTGATACAGCCTGCCGCATTGATGTTGCAAGAGCTGTTAATGTGCGGGTGTAAGCTATCTGTGGTATTGCCGTGGCGATAGAGGCAACACGGGGAGGTGATAGGGGCGGGGTTCGCATCAGCTTTCAAGGTGCAGGATCGCTCGTGCAGATGGTGCTGGTGGTGTTGGCAGTGAGGCTTAAGGGGATGAGGATGAGATGAGAAGGAAGGCAAGATTGTCTTCTCAATGCTATTGGCAATGGAGGTGCTTGCATCGCGCTGATAATATGGTTGCTGGTGATGCTGCTGGTGGTGCTGGTGGTGCTGGTGGTGGTAGGAGTCGAGGCCTTGCCTTTCGCTGTTTGTTTCCACAGAGGAAACTTGGTTCGTATGTGCCATGTAATGGGAAGCGTCAGACAAATAATGCTTTTGCTGCTGCCGCTCTTGTTGACCATGGTGGGGTCGCGGGGAAAATGAATAGCTATCGGCACGATGCTGGGTCTGCTTGTACTTGTGCTGGTGCTCGGGGTGATACGAATATGGGGAGGGTTGTCGTTCGCCTTCTGCTCTATCCAGGGGAAAGGCATACAGACTGTGCCCTGAGCCGCAAGTTGCGTGTGTAGCAAGCATGTTCACATCCACGCCCTCCAGATGGCCCACGGCGTCCGCCAGGAAGTTGAGCTGTGGTTCATGTAGGTGTAAGATGTTAGTGACTGCTGGATCGACAGTAGAGATCAGAATGTACCGAATACACCCATACATGCACCCAGTAACATAATTTACCTCCATCATCGTCGATTCGATAGGATCTCCAATAACCGCGGTTGGACTCATGCACGTGCTGGCAAATTCGTCGGCCCCGATACCACCTGCATCATCCCCTCTGCCTCTGGTACAGGCGACCCCTCCTCGGACCCGAAGGCGGGAGAAAGGGGAGTCTGAAATATGCAGCAAGAAGTCGCATGAATCGTCAGGCATCGCCACCCCTTTGGCTTGTTCTGATACATCTTGCTGCTGCTGGTGCTGGTGCTGCTGGGGTGGCCCATAACTGACTGGGGGCTGCTGTTCTGCTTGGTGAGGGGACTGGCAGTGTCCCGCAGCCTTTACAGGGTCCGGACTGGCCGGGATGTCAGTGGCATCGAGAGAGGCTTCCAAAAAGGCATTGTCATTCTCGTAAAGGGAAGAGGTGGCACCAGCAGCGGGGGAGGAGTGGTTGTCGGCACAAGAAGGGGTCGACAGAAGTCGAGAAGGTACCATCTGTTTGTATTTTCATATGTGGTTGTTTTCGCGGTCAACGGGGCATGCAAATTCATTGAACGTGAACGCGCGAGCCCTTCATCTAGTAGACTGCGGCCGGAGGATCGCTGGGCCAAGGGACCGGAGGGTCGCTGAGCCTCCGGACCACGGCGCAGAACGGACATGAATGCGGAGAGAGAAAGCCCATCACAAAGATGCTGTCCGACTAGAAGTTATGCTTAGGAAGCATAATATGTGAGCGGCCCCGCGACTTTGGGCGAGCGTGGGTTTAGAGCTTGGTATCGATCTGCGCTCTGCTGCTAGTGTACGTGGGATCCAAAGCAAATGCAAACTCTCAGGGTGTCTCGGTTGGACAAGCTCGGACCATGGTTGAAATAAAAAACCAGCGAGAAACGGGTAACAGCGATAAGCGATGGGCGTCTCACAACGGCGTCTTCTTCGCCAAGGAGTTCGTGCTGCAGGTTTATGGGTCGCTCAATAGAAACTGTGTCGTCTCTTTCCATGATCTTCGGTACAAGCATGACCACGACATTGCTTGTGGTGTGTCCGTTTCATGGCTATACTGCGTGCTGAGTCGTGCGGTCCTTTGATTTCTTGGCCCTGTCCTGCAGCAGGTTCTAAGGAAACGTTGCACAAGGAGGGGGAGATCATGGAAGAGGCCATTACCATATCTGCCAAATAGGTCACATGGATTCGTATAACGATTGCTCTTCCTCGCCATTCTTCTTGCTTTGCTTCCAACTCCTTTTCCAGTCTATGGCAGAGGCCAAGCTGCGTTGCCACAGAGGGCATGAAGATACGTAACTCCGTTGCTCCTTTTCCCCCTTCTTGCATTGCTTTCACCTCCTTCCCTGGACCGCGGATATCCCTCTTCAGAAGGCAACTGATTTAAGTTCCACTGGAGAAACCTGAGCACACAAAGTAATCAAACACAGCAAGTTCGCCAAAGGTCGCATCAGCATTCATTCTCTACTTCTTTCTTTTCTCATCTCCGTAGCTCGCTTCATTTCTCTTTGATTCTCATTTGGCCATTCATGGAAACATAAAGCCGCCCGTCTTGAGTCCTTGAGTACATCTATGTCTATGCCTCTATGTATGTATGTAAACACGCTTCCTGCCTCATTCAATCTAACTCTACCCTCCTTCCCGGGCACTCCAACTCTAATCCATCATCTCTCCCCCATCCTCTCCGACCTTCCTCTCCTCCTTCCTTTCCTCCTCCTCCCTTACACGAAAACTTTTCAACATGGCCACCGTCGCCGGTATAGGTTGCAAGCACACCATGGCATGCCCTTCTCTATGTCCTTGATACTCCTCCTTCGCCCATGCCCGGCCCTGAAACCGGTACCGGTGCGTCTCCACCGGCAGCTGGCGACAGGCCTGACACAAGTCATAATCCTGGCATATACAACATTTAAACCGTGGGCCCTTGAAATCTAAACAACCACACCGATCGCAACAAAACCCCAAATGCCTTCCCAAACTGTACTCCAGCGTTTCCCGTGCATTGGTATGGGCATGTTCGAAAAACGTGTTGCGGACACGGAAGCGTTGAGTCCCCAACTTTTCAAACAAGTCAGCCACTGTGTCAAGAAGAAGACGAGGGCGGAGACGGGAGCCTCGGGGACGAACACAGAGCGAGGCATCGGCCGAGAGGGACACAGGGAGGGAGGAAGGGCGGGGTTGCTGCAGCATAATGGAAAGCGGACAGCGTCTTTCCTCAACCTTGGCGGTTGGGCCCGTCCAATCAACGACTGAGGCTGCTTCCGTTAGCAAGGCATGCGCGAGATTCTGATATGCCCGTTGCACTTCCCCTTCCTGTCCCACCAGAAAGAAACACAGAATCTGTCCATTTTCGAGCCGAAGATCTTTGAGAGTTTTGGTCGGGTGATAGTCCAAGCACCGGAAATGCGATCCTCCTCTTTCGTATTCCTCATGCTTCTGACAATCCTGCCGGTCAAGTGCCGCCGTACTTCCACCCCCCACTCGCTCCACCCCACGCCCTCCGTTTCCCTCTCCATCACTCAATGCAGGAGACTGCCAGTTCGTCGGTGGTGTCTCGACGACAATCCGAAGCCCCTTCCCTCCTCCCTCCCTCCCTCCCTCCTCCTCAGGCAGTGCCTCTTTGGACATATAATCCAAGAGGAATTTAATGGGCGTAGTGATGGGAAGGAGGGCATGTGCCCAAAACTCGATGGAAGATTCACTGCTACTGCTGCTGCTGCTACCGTCAAGAGTGATGGTGGTGGTGGTGGTGCCGTGGGTGGTAGTAGTGGTGGTATTCGTGTCATGTCCAGAAGGGACTAGACACTTCAGGAAGAGGAGGATGGAGTAAGGAGGCTCCTGCTCCTGCTCCTGCTCCTCGACCTGCTGTAGAGCGACATCGACAGCACTGTCAGCACCCAAAGGAGGAGGAGGAGGAGAAGGAGAAGGAGGAGGGGCATGATCCTGGTCGTCGCCTAACAGATCGTCCTCGCCGTCCTCCACGTCGTCGTCCTCCTCGTCAACTTCATCCATCATCATCGGCAGCAGCGGCTGCTGCTCATGCTGCATCACCGGCTCCTCTTGCTGCTGCTGCTGTCCCCCTCCCTCATGCATACCCCCGACTGGTGCTGCCACCACTTCCGCTGCTTCTACTACTGGTGGTGGTGGTGGTGGAGCTGCTGCTGCCAATTCACGCCACTCCGTGTGCCCCGCGGGTTCCAAAGGGTCAGGCAACATCCTCAACCCCGGGGGAGTTACTTCAAGCGCCTCCTCCTTCCCCACCCTCACCAATCCCGCCCTTGCTTCCCCTCCTCCTGTCGCTGATTTCAGCCCACCATCCCCAGCAATCTCCACCCACACCCTCGCCTCGCCCACGCTATCCACATGTGCATCTAGAGCCATAGCGAGCGTCTGGTGCTCTTCCAATGTCTCAATCGAGGCCTCTGCCCAGTCCAAGTCCTCAGGCAGGGAGGGATGGTCGGAGGGAGGGAGGCTACGAACAAGCTCGCGGGGAGCAGCGGGCAAGTCCGCCCATGGTTGGGTGACAGTCCAGAGGCGGAGGGAGGAGGAAGAGGAAAAAGTCAAGGAGGGCGGGAGCAGGTCCCGGGCAAGGAGGCGGCGGAAGGCGGCGACGGTCATACATTGAAAGACCTCGTAGACCCGGAATGGTGGTGGGTGGGTGGGAGCGAGGGAGGAAGAGAGGGAGGGGTTGGAGCTGTCGGTGTCCTTAGTGGGAGGGGCGGCAGCAGTGGTGGGTGCGCACGTCCAGGACGCGGGGGACGAGGACGGGTTGGCAACTGCCGAAAGAAGAGGAGGAGGAGGGGGAAGAAGAGGAAGGGGGTTCAAATCCAACTCGTCCTCCTCCCCTTCCTCCTTCGCCTCTTCCCTCCCTTCCTCGTCTTCATCTTCTTCCTCCTTTTCCTCCCCCTCCTCTTCCATGCCCTCCTCCATCTCCATTATCACCCCTCCCAATCCTCCTTCTCCATCTCCTAACCCTTCTACGTCAACCGCCGCCGTAAACGCCACCTGCGGCTGCTCCGCGGGTATCAAAGGAGGAGGCGGGGGGGGAGGGCTTAAGCACGACCTAACCTTCCCCCCCCTTGCCGTGAGAGCCGCATTGCTGAACTCAGCCAGGCCAAACCCTCGATACCCCTTCATTGCGTCCGACGTGAACAGTTTCAACGACAAACACGCCAGACGCAAACGGGCCTGGACTTTGATGGATCCCTTCTCGGATAGATAGCCGTTGGCATGTTCTTGTAAGCGGCGGAGGGAGACGAGGCGATGCACCCCCCATTCACGGCAATTGGGTTTAAACCGATCGTGGAGCAGGTTCGATACCCACGGTAAGTTACGCCGAGCGCCCGTTTGGTTGACCACTGCCAAAGCGAAGGCCACGCAGCATTCCCATGTGTCGATAGGAGGCAGGCCATTTGCGCTGTGGATGTTGGGGAGGTAGTCGGCCATGGGATCCACGCACAGGCGTCCAGAGGGGGAGAGGCCGCGGACGTACTGGGTAGGGCAGCAGGTTAGATAGACCGAGACGCCGGGCTTGGCGAGGGGTACGTAGGGGTTGCCGTTGGGATCGACGATTAGTTGGAAGGTGTAATCGCCCAGGAGGAAGGTGGGGGAAAAGCGGCGGGCGGTGTTGGTCAGGCAGTCGGTGACTTCCCATTCGAAGAGGGTGGAACGATCCCGCCGGTTCTGATCGCGGAGCAGCGTTTTCCATTCTCCGTTGTAAAGTTGGAGGGCTCCAAGCTTTTCGGCGTGGGGGTATGTGACTTGCCCGGCAGCTTCCCATAGGGCAGGATGGTCGCAGCACTCGTAGAGCTCGCAGCAGACTTGCGCGGAAGTGCTGAGGTCGCGAGCCTCCAGGTAGGAGAGGACCGAGTGAATCACGCCTGTGGGGAGTCGAAGAGATGAACCAAGGGACGCATCGTTAGAGCCGCTGCGGCTTGAGGGGCGTACGGTTGTCCCGGGAGGCGGTGAACGAGCAGCGGCGGTAGTCTCGATCTGGGAAAAGGACGGGCCCAAAGGCGTGGCCATGGTGATGGCTCGGTTTTTTCCACTCCCGCTCCTCCTCGTCCTGACGCGTGCCGCGGCAAAGAGCGCCCTGGTGGAAAGCTTGATGTGGCAGTGATCAATGCGGATCGTTTGGGAGAGGAAGAGGGAATTTGAAGGCCGTCCCGCTCGAAAAATATTACCCTCCTCGGTCCTGGCTTTGGTTCGGGGAGAGGGGAAGGATTGGGGGAAGGAAAAAGTGAGCTCGTTCGTTCAACGAAGTTCTTTGTGCGGCGGCCAAAGACAGGGAGAGGGACGACGGGGGTAGGACGCTCGGATAGTTACTGAGTGAGGAGGGAGATTACGTGAAACGTGCCATCAGCTCCACATGTTTTTGCACAGCAAAAGGGCGAGAGGAAGTAGAGTTATGCAAGTGTAACACACGCCATACCATACACGTTGAACATGAACATCAGGTCTCTTATCTTCTTGCTCACTCACCACTCTGCTCCCCATACACTCTCTTCACCAACGAAACCTTGTGCAGGACACGGTGTTGTTGTCAAGGTCATAGCATATTAAAGAAGACCGACGGCACAACCGTCCGCTTAGGTGGTTTCTGCGTTGTTCCGTCCGCCCTCCGCACAAGGAGTCTGGAACATGAGCCCGCAAGGAGAGGACGGCGGCCCCGCCGACTCGACGACGACGAGGACGACGACGTCTGAGGCGATGGCCATGCCGGCAGGAGCAGCAGGGACAGCAGCCACATCTGCATCAGACAGTCCTAGCAGTCACCAAGATGAAGGGGGTGGTCCTACCCAAACGGTCCACCGCGGGCCACACCCGGACATTCACGACCAGGGGGACAAGACGAAAAAGAAGAAAAAGAAGAGGAAGGATAGAAAACTCCAGAATGAGAGCGAGGACCAGCAGCAACAAGACACCGACAGCCACGCATCAAGTCGCCCCACCACTCCGATCAACATGACCCCTCCCCGCTCATCCCACGCCCGCAGCCCTTTCGGCGCTGGCTCTCCATATGAACATACCCTCACACCTTCCAACATCGACATTACCGTCCTGGAAGGACTTGCCAGCGGCGTGGGCAGCAATAATGGCGGGCCTTCCCGTGACAACACCCCCAGCCGCAGCCCCTCCCGCCGCTCACGTCACGCTCGTCGGGCCAAAATCGCCGCTACTACCAAGAAACGTAAAATATTGGGTAGTTTCATCCTTGGTGCTATCTTCGGAATGAGCATTTTGGGGTGGGTACTTCGTCACAAGTACCCACAGTACGTCCCCTCCCTCTCCCCCAACCTGAACCTCAACATCTCCGCTGTCCTCCCCGCGGGGTTTGGCCTCGGCCTAAGTGCGGGGGAGTTAAACAGCACTATCCTCACCGATATATATGGATACATGTCCTGGGCTTCTACTCCGGAGACGTACCCGGGCCTACAAGCGGCAGAAAAGAATTATAGTGCCAAGTATTCAATTGTCTTAATCCCGGGGTTTGTGACGACGGGCTTGGAGGTCTGGCAGGGGGAGGAGTGCGCGAGCAGCTTGTTTCGGAGTCGCTTGTGGGGGGCAGTGAGCATGTTGCAGGTACGTACGTGCACGTGAGGAAAAACACGTGAGGATAGACTAGATACCTCCCTTCTTCCCTCTTTCTTTCCCCCCATCAATGATGGACCACTCCCTCCCTCCCTCCCTCCCTCCCTCCAGACCATGCTAATGAAGCCCGAGTGTTGGACGAAGCACATGGCGCTCGACATGGAGACAGGGCTGGACCCGCCCAACATACGGATAAGAGCGGCACAAGGACTGGAGGCCGCGGACTTCTTCATGCCAGGGTTTTGGGTTTGGGTGCGTGATTGAGGGAGGGAGGGAGGGAGGGAGGGAGGGAGGGAGGGAGGGAGGGTTCAGCAAGGAACACACACTTATTCGATTCACCCCCATTTTCGACTTCTTAGGCGCGTCTTATTCGAGATTTCGCTGCGATCGGGTACGATCATTCCAATCTCGCCCTTCAGTCTTACGACTGGCGGCTCTCCCTCCACGACCTCGAGCGACGCGACCACTATTTCACCCAGCTCATGTGGAAGATCGAGGGCTTGGTGAAGATCAATAAGGAGAAGGTGGTGCTCGTTGCGCATAGGTTAGGAAGGGAGGGATGAGGGAGGGGGGGAAGGAGGAAAGGAAGGAGGGGAGGGAGGGAGTGAAAATCTCCCTCCTCGGCTGGAGCTGTCGGAGCGGATCTCTCACTCATATACTACTGTCTCCCTCCCTCCCTCCCTCCCTCCCTCCGTTTACCTCTCAGCTACGGCTCTAACGTCATCGTCTATTTCTTTGCCTGGGTCGAATCCCCCAAGGGCGGGAACCGGGGAAAGAAGTGGTGTGAAACGCACATTAAGACGTTTGTCAACATTGCCGGGCCGTTACTCGGAGTGGTGAAGAGTGCCTCAGCGTATGTGAGTGGGGAGATGCATGATACAGGTAGGCGCGGGAGGGGTAAAGGGATGGAAGAAGGGACAGTAAAAACATGATTGATGCTTTGGATTTCAAATCAGAAGCGTCTCATTCGACTCACCTTCCCCTTCCCTCCCTCCCTCCCTCCCTCCCTCCTTCCCGCCCTTACTTCCCTTGTGCCACCCATAGCCGAGCTAGGACCTCTGGAAGGCATTTTGTTCGGCAAGAGCAACAACGCGTTCCATCGGACCAACCGTCGGCGTTTGTTTCGAAGCTGGGGGAGCCTGACTGCCATGCTACCCAAGGGAGGCAACCAATTATGGGGTAATTTGACACACGCTCCGGAGGATTTGGAATGGGACGTGGTGGTTTCAGGGGTGGGAGGGATGGAAGGAGGGATGGAGGAGACGTGTTTGCCGCATTTGGAGAAGGAGACGGGAACCTTCAGCTCGGAGGAGATGGAGGGGAAGAAGAGGGAGGGGACTCGGGACGGGGAACCTGCAGCAGCAGCAGCAGCAACAGAGGCTGCAACAGGGGCAGATGGGATCACAAGAGAAGAAGGAGCCAGAGGGGAAGGAGGAGAAGAGGCCTGTATCACGCATGGTGAAGCGCGTCGGCATCCTCTGCACCATGGACAGATATTGGAGTTCACCCCGCTCACCCCCCTTGTCGCTGATGCTGATGCTGCCCATGCTGCTGCTGCTCCTCCTGACAGGCCCCCTCCGCGGCTTTCTGATACTACGTCACGTCCTTCCAAAAGCACGAATGGGAGCGTGGAAGGAGACCACCAGACGGCTAAAAGCGCCGAGGAGGCAGCAGCCGCAACCCAGCCAGCAGCTCAGGTGGAAAAGGACGATGCGGCCTCTGCGGGTATCACTGCCTCTCTGCCTCCTTCGAACAGAACATGTAAGGAGGGGAAGGGGGGCGGGCCGGGCCAGGCAAGGGTGAATTGGACGATGGATGACGTTATTCGTTACTTGAGCACCGACCCAGAGGACCCTTATTTGAGGCGAAGAATGACAGAGGATTATTACTTCGGCCCGCCGGTGAGGGACTTTCGGAGGGAGAAGCACGTGAAGGATGATAGGAAGTACTGGACGAACCCCTTGACTGTGCAATTACCCATGGCACCCTCCATGCAGATTGTGTGTTTCTATGGTGTGGGCAAGGCGACGGAACGGGCGTATATTTACAAGGGAGATACGGAGGGACGGCCAGACGTGATGGACATAAGCGTGAGTGACGCTTTGAGAAATATCTCGGGGGGGGTCGTCAAGGCAGAAGGCGACGGGACCGTTACGCTGATGTCCCTAGGGTTTCATTGCGCACGGCTGTGGAGGGAGAGGGTGCACAATCCCGCTGGCATTGGCGTGACCACGAAAGAGCTGTGGCATACCACGGGTGGTTTGCTGTCGATGCGCGGGGATGGAGGGAGTGCAGATCATGTTGATATCATGGGGAATACCAAGATGGCTGCGGATTTGTTGAAAATTGTGAGTGGGCAGGATGAGGAGGAGGTGTATGGGCAAGATGTGTATTTTTCGAGGATTCGGGAGATCAGCGATAAAGTGTCTTTGTAGCTAAGAAGTAGTGTGAAGAGTAATGGAAGTACGTGTGCGCGTGCATGGCCCAATCTTTACAATTGGTGGAAGATGTAGCAGTGGTGGGATAGTGAGATGAGAGGGGAAAGAGAGAGAAAGTGTGAGCGAATAAGAAAAGTGAGATGTAGCAAGCACTCTGGGAAGAAGGTTTGGAGTGCAGATGGGAAAAAGGCCGCAAGCAAGCACAACAAATGAAGCAACGAAGATGGCCGGGTAGAATCTACTCCATACCAGCCTACATTGTCTTATTAGTTACCTGCTACCACATATGGCCCCTCCTCCCCTTCCTGCTAACCCCGCTCATCCGGCTCATCCTGCTCGTCCTCCTCTCCCCCTCCTCGTCCTCCCCATCTTCACCCTCCTCCTACTCCTTCTCCTCGTCCTTGTACTCGTCCTCGTCCTCACCCAACACAACGACTCACCCAATTTCCTTGCATGGCCTTCGACATTTCCCATGGCGCACATGTAGCTCCCGGGAGCTGTGTTCAGCACACTGCTGACACCCCGGTGTCTTGCATCGATTGCCACCTCCGTGTTCATACATATCCCTTCCTTACCCGTCCCCGAGAGCTAGCTGTATTCAGCACTCTGCTTGCATCCCGGTTTCTCGCATCGATTGCCACCTCCATGTTTTGTGCCCTTTCCCTCCAATAATAAACATATAGGAAAAAGGCTAGCGCTTCGCATCATGATGATCGCCAAATTCTACTCACAATTCCGGCGCACATCAAACTCCAAAAACTCTATTTGTGAAGCTGTCTGCAAGTGAGGCCTGCCTCACTATCCTTATCGTTCTACCTCTCCTCCCGCAACCCGAGATCTTTCACACACCCATCCACAGACCAACCTCCCCATCCCCCTCATGGCCCTGAGCGCCGAGCGCCTGCTGCGGCCTCTCTTCCCTCCCGATGGCCACGAGGACGGGAAAAATGACCACACCTACGGGGAAGACGAGGGTACGCCGGGTGTTAAGGTGGTGCTGGCGGACTATCAAGGGTGGTGGGCGCCCTTAACACACTTGTTTTACAGCAATGCCTCGCGATCCCTGGTGAGCGCGCATCCTGAAAGCAGCCTGGAGGAAGTCGAGTCGTTTTACTGCACGAATTGCTTAAACTATTTTGCCGAGGCGGAGGCTGCTGCATCATCTCACCGTTGTCCACAGTGCTTTGACTGTCCCCAGTGCAAGAGCGCATTGGTCATCATGCCTGTGGCCGCGGACAAGGGCGAGGAGGGAAAGAGCGGTGAGACTAATAGTGATGGTGGAAGCGGCTACGCCTTCCGATGTGGATACTGCCTATGGTCATCTTCAAAGACTCTGGGGTTGGTTGAAACCAAGCCTGAAGATCTGGCAAAGAGAGTGATGGAGGCTAAAGCTTCTCCTCAAGACGTCCGCTTTCGTTCGTTGGTAAGCCAGCTCCGAGAGCGCGCGGTGGAGGTGGCGAGAGACCGTCACTTTCGAGGGCGTCGATTTATTCACATGGGTGGCGAAGAAAAAGCAGGGGGGAATGGAGGAGGTGGACGACGGTGGCATTTGGAGGACTTGGAGAAGAAGGAGGCGCAGCAGGCAGCACAGACAACAGAAGTAGCCCAGGACGTGAAACGAACTGCAGTTTTGTACAGTATGGTTGAACAAGAGGAGGAACAGGACAAGGGAAAGGGTAGCGACAGCAACAGCAGTATTGACAGTAAAAGTGGTGGTAACCGGTCGTATTCTCTCTCGGCCGAAGAGCACGATTCTGTCCCTCCTTCCCTCCCTTCTTTGACCTCTCTCAACGGCATCACCACAGCAGAGCAACGTCAACACGCCTGCAGCTCCCACCAGCCTTCATCTACCTCCTCCCTAATCCCTATGCGCCGTCTTCTAACGAGCAAACGCTCACGGCGGTGTCGAGTGGACGTCGAAGAAGGAAGACCCGGTATCTTGTTGAAGCCTAAGGTCAACCCCTTGGAGGGGGATTCGTCGATGAGAAGTCACGTGGGAAAGTGGTGGCAGAAGGACGCAAGTGCTGTGCATGTGTTACCGTTTGTAAGTGTCGTGCAGGCGCGGGGGTTGGAGTGTGTTTTTCATGGAGGGGGAGAAGGAGGAGAAGAAGGAAGAGAAGAAGGAGAAGGAGGAGGAGGAAGAGAAGAAGAAGAAGGGGGAGAAGGGAGCAGCAGTAGGGGTAAGCCCAGCCCTCTCTCCTTCGTTCTTCGTCTGCGAAATTCGCTCAATGGCAAAGTTAGAATTGCACTTGTCCCACCTCCTACTCCGCCATTAGAGGGCAGCAGCAGCAGCAGCACCATGCCTTACTACCTCAGGCATCTATCGGTCGCTTTGGGTAGCAGCTTCAGTAGCAGCAGTAGCAGCAGAAGCAGCAGTAGCAGCGGTACTTGTAGCAGTAGTCGTACACGTGATTGTAGTTTTGGCGATGACAATATCAACATGAATGTACTTTATGCCTACGTGCCTGCATTGGGCCGCGAGGATGGGAGGGAACAAGGGAGGGTGGAGGAAGGAGAGGAGTTGGAGCTCGAGGCTTGTGAAGACGAGTATTTGGAGGACGAGAAGGTGGATGAGGATCAAGACACCTTGGACATGCTTGCATTACAAATGTTGGAAAGACAGGAATTGGAGGAGAGCAATAACAATAGCAGTAGCACTAGCAGTAGCACTAGCAGTAGCAGCAGCAGCAGTAGCAGCAGCAAGATGTTGTTGCAACGAAAATCGCGTGCTTGGCTTCATGTGGTGGTGAGGCCACCGTCGTCCCCTCTTTCGGTGGTGGGCGAGGCAGCTGTGGGGGTGTTGCTGTTTTTGCGGCTTACGAGCGACCGCAGTGAATTTAGCAGTACCCGAGGGGAGACTGCTTCGATAGTTGTGCCTGTCTGTCTGGCCTTCACGAGGGGGAGCACGGAAAACACACCGGAAGGTGATTTTGTAGGACACCTGACACGATTAGGCTTAGAGTAAAGGAACGGAGAAGGAAGAAATAAAAGCCAAACAGCCATGTCGGAGCGAGGCTGCGACATGTGAATTAAGAGACGATAAGGACAAAGATGGAAATAAACCAAAAAGTGTGTGGTGTGTGAGCGGGTCCCTATTTTTTTTTAAATTTCTTCTGTTTGCTAATCAGAAATGTAGTAGAAAAAGTTCTCTCCTCCTGTGCTTCAATTCTTTCTTTCCCTCCCTTGTGGCGGGAAGGAGAAAAAGACACACGAGGCAACCGAAATCCCCGGGGGCTGCACACGAATGTATCTTTTCCCCCCTCCACCTCTCTATTGATAAAGGCCCGCTTTCAACCCTTCTCTGCTTTAAAAAATGTATCCCAATTACGTCCCACGCGCTCGTTCGCTCCATCGCTCTTCCTTCTTAATGCATGCAGCCATGTCGAAATTCACCCTCTTCCCTCCCATTTCCCACACCACCTCCCTGCCCTCCATCCGCCTTTCCCTCCCTCCCTCCCTCCCTCCCTCCCTCTCTCCCTCCCTTCCTGCCTCTTCACGTGATCACCGTTGGCTCCGTCCTTCCTGTGAACTCCTGCAAATTGGACAGCTTCAGCGCCACATCCACCAACTCCCCTAGCGCCTCCAACGGGTGCAGCCCCAGCATGGTCTTGTCAGGCTGGTACTTCTCCAAATACATACGGACCGTCGCCCCGCTACCCGCCGTGCCTGACAAACGGAAAATCACACGCGACCCATCTGTGAATAAATACCTGAGTACGTGGAGGAAAAAGAAGGGCAAAAGGAGGGACAGAGGAATGACCCGAGTGAAAACATACAAAATACGACCCCCACCCCAAAAGAGAAGCTTGATTCGGTAACAAAGGCATCACACCCCCCTCCCTCCCCCCCTCCAAACCTGATCCCTTGATGAGATGACACAGAGCCATCCACCGGGTCTGTGTATTCAAATTCGTCCGCCACTGCAACAACATATCCACCTCCAAGCTTCTCGCCCGTGACTGCCGCAAAGGAAGAAGTCATGAACGTAACCATGGCCTCGGCCCTCGTCTTATCCACACCCTCATAGTCGTAGCGGACGTAATAATTTCTGTGAGACGATAAAAAAGGAGGGAAGGTGCGTGAATGTGTGGAGGTCAATGATGAAAATTGAGCGGCGGATTGCGCAGCTAATGCTGGTCCTGGTGCTGGTACTGCTGGTGCTGCTGCTACGCGAAGCACATGTCATAAAGAAGCCGCCTCACCTACGCACACACAGTCGTACACTTATCCTCCCTATCGCTTTCTAACTCTCCACCCCCTTTTTTTTTCAAGACCTACCTGCCATACGTCGTCCAATGCTCCCTCACGATGCTCTCCACAGACACCAAGGGCTCGCCCTCCTCCTTGTTGTAGTGCGCTAAAATCGACATCCAAGCCAATACTGCCCACATCCCATCCTTCTCCCTCACATGATCACTCCCCGTTCCGAAACTCTCCTCCCCACAAATAAACGGCGTGTAATTCGCCCCCCCCATCTCCCGTGAATCCATCAGGTTCCCGAAGAATTTCCAGCCGGTCGGCGTCTCGAACAAAGACAGATTCAACCGTTTCGCCACCAAGTCCACCGCTCCACTCGTGGGCATCGACCGCGCCACGCCTTTCAACCCCCCCTGGTCCCGGAAAAACGGGATAACGTCGGCATGCGCCACGATGATAGCCAGGCTATCACTAGGAGTCACGAAAAACTGCCTCCCCAAAATCATGTTCCGATCCGCATCGCCGTCCGCTGCTGCGCCAAACGCCGGGATGACCACCCCCTCCTTCGCTTCCACCGGGTTGCCCTTCGCATCTACTCCCATGGCATGGACCAAATCGTGGGCATACGTCAAATTTGGGTCCGCGTGCCCCCCCCCAAAATCATCTTTCGGAACCGCGTTCAAGAGGCACTTCTCGCTTGCCCCCAGCTCTTCACAAAATACCTTACGCGCATACGGCCCCTGCACCCCACTCATCGAATCATACACGAATGAAAAATCTTTCCTAGCCAACAAGGTCTTGATCGCCTCAAAATCAAAAATAGATTTCAACAGCTTCACATGCTCCTCCAACCCGTCGAACACAGTCACCACCACCCCTGCGCTCCCATCCGCTGATGCCACCCTCGTATTCCCCACCTTACTCACGTCCACATCGGGAAAATCTGGGGCGATTTTATATGAGGTCAACGTGGTGGTGTACGTGTACATGGCATTCGTCACCTTCTCTGGCGCGGGGCCTCCGTTCTCAATGTTGTACTTGATGCCAAAGTCCTCTGTCGGTCCTCCCGGGTTGTGCGAGGCCGATAAAATAAATGCTCCAAACGCTTTCTGCCACACAGGTCCCTTCTCTCTGATCACGGCACTCGCCGCTGGGGTCGATAACAACCCGTCCTTTGCAATCATAATACGCTTCACTCCATTGGCCACGGCCATCTTGGTGATGATCTGAATTGCCTCCGGATTAAAATAACGACCATCCCCACCAATCACCAGCGACCCCCCCAAGGTAACATCGGTTCCGAAATCAGCCACCGCATTAAACACGGCCTGGACGAAGTTGTTCAAATAGTGGGGAGATTGGAACTCGACCACCTTTTTCCTCAACCCTGACGTGCCGGGCTTCTGACCCGGGATAGGGGCGGTTGCCACGGCCGTGGGACGTAGGGCACCGAGGCCAGGAGCAGAAGTCAAGTCGATGGTAGCGTCTTTATAGATACCCTTGGGAAGGACCTTGGGTTCCTTGCTGCTGTTGATGATGCTGGTGGTGCCTTGGACGATGACACCAGAGGAAAGCCAGACCTCGCCCTGGATGGACACGCGATCGGCGCCGACGAGGGAAGGAACACCGCCCTTCGTGGCGGCCTCCAGTTGTTGCACGAGCTTATAGGCTTTATCGTCAAGGTTGATCAAAGGCGCGGTCCCGTTGCGGGACGGGGCGAGGGCAGGGGTGCCATCGGGGGTAAGGACGTAGGTGTCCGAACGGAGGAGGAAGAGGTCGCTGCATTTCTTGACGGGCACGAAGCGGGTGCGGGGGACGACGACTGCAGAAGAACCGGTGAAGCATTCGATGGCTGCACCCATGGCGGTCTCGAGCTGCCACACAGCGGGAGACTTGGAGTCCTTGGGATCGACGGTTTTGCCGTTCTTGATCATGGGGAGGGGGATCAGCCCGCCTGCAGCGCGGATGGCCTCCTTGAGCTTGTCGAGACGGACCCACAGATTGTTGGTGTTGAAATACTTGTGGATCGTCACATCCTGGAAGGCCGCCTCGTCCGTCTTGGCGCACTGGGCAGACTCGCGAAGGATCAATTGTCCATCAGAGGTACGTACGGCCAGGTGTCCCCCTTTCTTATCTGCCTCCGTTCGCTCCGCGCATTCCACCATGAAGCTGGAGCCGGACTCGGCAAAGTATGTCAACAAAGACAAGTCCAGCGTGGCCCCAAGATTATCCGAGTTGCTCACAAACATGTACTTGACCCCATCTGCCAACAGGCGATCAAGTGTGCCCGATCCATCCAAAGCTGCATACAGATCACCATGACCAGGAGGGCACCATTCCTGGGAGCGGTTCGTAGGCCATTCCACAGGGGCAAACGTAGCCGCATCCACCTTGGGGACTTTGTTCTGCAGCAGCTCCAGGTTGGGATCAGCGACGAGCGTGGGATACTTGCTCAAATAACTCAATGTGTCGGAGGAGGTGGAAAAGGAGTTCATGAGAATGAAGCGGACATTGCTCTTGAATTGCTGGCGGAAAGCCATTACTTGCTTCGCAGTCAGATCGAGGAAAGTGTCTTTCCCCTTGACGGGCAACAGGGACTTCGCCTTGTCCAATCCCATGCTGGTCCCCAGGCCACCGTTCAACTTAAGGACGACGGTTTCTTTAAGCAGCTCGGGATTGATTTTAATCTTGGCCTTGAGGTCCTTCTCGAGGTGGGGAAACCCGGCCGCGGGGGTAATGTCGGACTCGGCGATGATGCCTGAGGCGCCCGAGACGAGTGCGAGGTAAGAGTTTTTGAAGGAGGCGATTGCAGCGTCGCTGAGATTTTCTTTGCGCATCTTCGCCTGGTTAAATTTGAGGGAGGGGAAATGTGGGAGGGTTTGGAGGGAGGGTGAGGAAGAGGTGGATAGAGCAAGGGAAGACGGAGACAGAGAAGGGTAGCGAGGTCATTCACATAGGAATCAAGATGCGCGTGGTACGTAGTGGACAGAGGAGCTGTATTTGTTATCAAAGAATGACCCCTCGATGAAAATTCAGCCTTTCCATGCACAAGGAGACGATTCAAAAACGTGAATGGTACACATGGTGTCGTACTCATAGCAGAGTGCCCACAAGGGACCTATCCTCGTGGCCGCCGTGCACGCTTGCTTGCTTCTGCTATGAGCCACGACTAACATTGAAACAAGCAGACCCTTCACTTTTCTCATGCTAGCATGTATGACACCCTTCTACCATACCCCCAGTGACCCATTCATTCAACCACGATTCACGTACCTCAAAAGGGGCAAACATTTGCTCGGGAGAGGCAGACATGACTGCAGTTGCTCGCGACCGTGGGGATGAAACAAGGCAAAGGCCCTCGATGGCGTGCTCGCGTGATCTGTGCATTTGTGTGTGGTGTCTGGATAAGAAATAATTTCCATGGTGGGGGGAGAGTGGTGCATGGAGACGCCAGGTCGGGTTCCTGATCTTAGGTGCACCAAAAGCCTCGACTCGAATCCATTCTTCCAGGTCGTGAGCAAATCCAGCATACATCCGCTCTGCTATGGAAGTTCCCTGGCAAGGTCCAGGAGCCGCGGGCTAGGCTGTCGGATGCGCCGCTGCTCTCCACCACATGCACAACAAGATCTGAGGGGGTTGCATGAATGTTGCGCTGTCTTCTCGTCGCTAAAAAGGGGAACAACGTTTTGCGCCATCTTCAAAGCACGCAGCGCTAACACCGGTAAGACATGAGGGCTAGGCAAGCCCAGGGACCAGGCGAGGTAGTCTTGCCATGAGAGCGTAGAGCCAAGAGCGTGTGGAACATCTTTGTGGGACGAGAGAAAATATTTCAACGTCTGCCCGGGTGGCAAGCAAGCAAAAACTGCTGGCCCGGTCCCAACCCGCCAGTGTTCATCATGTGTTTTCTTTTTCCCTTACTGTCCTGTTGCTTGTTTCCTTCAGTATTTTGGTGAGCTTCATTCGTTATTGATTGCGTAAATGAGTGCAACTCATCCTCAGCTCGCCCTCCCTCGTTCTTCTTTTCTCCCTTATACTCTACACCGCCATCTTCATTTTGATGTTCTCCTGCGGCGTGTACCCCTCAATCCGAAAATCCTCAAACACAAAGTCGTCGATGCATTTCTTGTCCGGGTTAATGAAGAGCCGAGGAAATTTGGCCGGGGTTCGCGTCAACTGCTCCTTCAAGGCCTCGACGTGATTCGAGTAAACGTGAGCATCCCCAATTGTGTGCACGAACTCCCCTGGCGCCAACCCACACACCTGCGCCACCAACCTGGTGAGCAATGCATACGAAGCAATATTAAACGGCACACCCAAACCCATATCCGCGCTGCGTTGGTACATCTGGCAGGACAGCTCCCCATTTGCCACATAAAACTGACAAAACATGTGACACGGGGGCAACGCCATCTTCCCCAGATCCGAAGGATTCCAGGCTGAGACAATGATCCGTCGATCTTCCGGATTTTTCTTTATCGTCTCAATTGCATTTGCCAGCTGATCGATGCCCTTCCCGGTGTAGTCCGCGTGCATATCCTTGTATTCAGCCCCAAAATGCCGCCACTGGAAGCCGTACACCGGTCCTAGGTCTCCCTCCTCCCGATTGCTCAACCCTATTTTGTCCAGGTACTCCCTGCTAGAGTTTCCGTCCCAAATTCCAATCTTTTTGTCTTTCAATAGATTCGAGTTTGTCTTGCCACTCACAAACCACAGCAACTCCTCCGCGACCCCCCGCCAAAATACCCTCTTAGTCGTTAAGAGAGGAAACACATTGTTCCTGAGGCTAAATCGAAGCTGTGCTCCAAACTTGGACAAGGTGCCTGTCTGTGTTCGATCCCCCCGATGGTTGCCCTTCTCAATGATTTCGCGGACAAGATCCAGGTATTGCTGCTCTTCTTCGTTCCTTTCCTCTTCCTTCTTTCCTCCCCCAGCCGGAGCCGACGCACTGCCCTTAGTTTTGTTGTTGTTGTTGTTGTTGTTGTTGTTGCTGCTGCTGCTGCTGCTACTGCTGCCATAGAAAGGTGGTAAAGCCCTGTAATTCAAACGTTCAAAGCGCTGAAAACGGAAGTGCAAATGATTCTGGGTCAAGGTCTCGGTCGAGGTGACGAGTCCATAAACAGTGGCAGGGATGGTAGGGAAAAAGGCGTCACAATCCGCGAACAGCGGCGTCGGGCTGTTATTCGAAATCTCCCTCTCTCCTCCCTGCCCTCCCTCCTGCCCTTCCTCATCGATGGCGGTGAATTCAATGGCTTCGCATAGGTCGGAGGATAAAGCTTCTTTGTAAACAGCAGCCCCGCCGATCACAAACACTTTCTCGACCGCCGTTGCATCCTCCCCCGTGGACAACAACGCCAATGCCTCGGGTAACGAGGCCGCAACACGCACACCTTGTGGGAGGTTTAGTTGCTCGCGGATTGCGGGATTGCGGGAAAGGACGACGTTGAGACGATTTCGCAGGGGGCGGAATCTCTCGGGGATGGATTGCCACGTCCGACGGCCCATGATGACGGCGTTGGTCTTGTTGGGCAATGTGGTGGACGATGTGAGGTGTTTGAAATGTGCCATGTCTTCTGGAAGGTTCCAAGGAAGTTGGCCTTGCTTGCCAATGCCCAGGGACTTGGCGGTGGCGGCCACGACGATGGTAAAACCCCTCAGACCCTCCTTTGTGACGGTCGACGCGGCAGCAACAGCGGTGGCAGCGAGGGGAGACATGGGCTTTTTGGTTGCAAAGTAAGACGGAGTGTTGGTGCTGCTAGAGCAGGTGCTGGCGCTGGTGCTGGGGGGGGCAGTGGCAGTGGTGCAGTCGAGCACGACAAGCAAGAGGAGCGCAAAGCTGACGAAGAAGTAGCGGGAGAGAATGGAGAAAGGCTGCGTGACTCCAGCTGGTGGTGACAAGGGACGAGGAGACTGAAGCTTCACTTTTCCACGTGCGCGCTTCGTGGCGAGAGGGACTGTCCTGTGCGGGATAAAGCAGAATTGATTGGCGAAGCTTAGTTTGTGTGTTTGTGTGAAGGGCAGACGAAGAAGCCATAATGGAGGAAGGTGAGGAGGCTGAGGGCGCCAAAACATTGAATGCACCCGCCTTCTTCCACGCGTGGTCATCTTCTTCCTTGCATGTCCTCCTCTGCGTGCTTGTCATCGTAATTTTCATGGTCGTGGAGATCTAGTTGGGGTTGGCATAGTGGCAAGTGTGCGGCTATATAGAGGTTACCGCGTTCGCCAGAAACCCTGTGTTGGCGATCGACCACTACGCCGACCTCCCCCTCCCTTCCCACACTGTTTTCATGCGTTGAGCCGAACCCACCGCCAACATCGCAAAGCACAGGCCCTAACCACCCGCAGCAGCAGGACAAAAAAAAACCAAAAACCAACGGTGGCGCGTTTACTTTCCTGGACGTGGCGGAACGCGGCCGTGTTTTCTACCTTGTGTGGTTCGTGGCGGCCGACTCTCTTGGTCTTTCCAGCTGCCGCCGCAGCATCATCCCTTACTACTACGACGGCTATCTGGCTACGCCCTTCCTCCTCCTTTGCCGCCGCCAGTGCCGCTGCTTTTTACAGAAGCAGCAATTGTAAGATTCGTCCCTTTCGTCCCCTTTCAGTCGTCAGCACTACTCGCTTGCTCATGACGACCGGAGGCTCTTCTCAGGCCTCAACTGACAGCTCCCGCACCGGCACGATTAGCACCACCGCGGACATTCAACCCACCAAACAGCGCGGGGCATTAATCGTTCTGGAAGGCGTAGACCGTTGCGGAAAAACCACGCAAGTCGCCCGGCTTGTCAAGTCGTTGCGAGCGAATGGGTTGGCGGCGGAAGCTATCCGATTTCCAGACCGCACTACTACCATCGGCACGATGATCAATGCGTACCTTGCCAAGGCAACGGATTTAGACGACCACGCTATCCATCTTCTGTTCTCGGCTAATCGCTGGGAGGCGGTGGCGTCTTTACATAGCAAGCTGGCGGCAGGGACGACATTGGTGTGTGATCGCTACGCGTATAGCGGGGTGGCCTTCTCGGCGGCCAAACAAGGGATGGACTTTGAATGGTGCAAGCAATGCGACCGCGGGTTGCCGAAACCGGATGCGGTGATTTATTTGGATATTTCAGTGGAGGCCGCGGCGGGGCGCGGGCAGTATGGGGAGGAGAGGTACGAGACACAGGAGATGCAAGGGAAGGTGAGGGAGAACTTTCAGAAGTTAATGGAGGGGGATTCAATCTGGCATGTTGTGGACGCAGCAGGGACGCTGGAGGAGGTGAGTGAGGGGGTGGGGAAGGTGGGTATGGCGACGGTGAAGAAGGTGGGGGAGGGAGAGAGGGGCCTTGAGACTTTGTGGCCCTTGTGAGAGGGGTGGCTTGCCTTGGGTGGTTGATGGATGGGGTGGAGAAAGGAAAGGAAAGGGGCCTGTGCAAGTCAGTGAATGGGATGCAAAAGAAGGGGGATCAGTAAATGGGGTGCAAATGAAGGGGGGAAAGGGAAAGTAAGAGCATGTAGTCAGCGTTGTATACTGCAAGTCCTTTCGTCAATGTTGAGGGATAGATTCCTTTTTTTAAACCTTTCGGTGCTCCTTCCTCTATTCAACGGTCGTAATCTCTTCACGAGGGAATTGGATTTACCCGGAGGCCTCGCCTCTCGCCCCTGCCTTTCTCTCTCCTCTCTCTTTCTTTTCTTTGACTGCGCACGATTAGCATGTCGTCGGTCTTGATTGCATGTGAGGGAGTAAAAGTTTTTCCGCCCAACCCTTTTCGTCGAAGCGCCATGGCTCAGAGAGTCGCATGTGGATGTCACGATGACCGCCTCCCTTCTCCTCCTAGTCTATCTCTCTCAAATCTCAATCTCTTTATCCCGCCTTTTCCCTCAAAAAAATGACAATTTCTTTCTCTTTTTTTAGTCTCCTGTCGCTTTTCATCTCTTCATCCCTCCCCATTTCGTTGATATTCTACTTTCTATATATCTTCTATCTCTGCTCTTTGCTCCTGTTTTGGCGTGTGGATAGATGACTGTGCAACCGGAGCAAGAAGCCTTTGCAACGTCATCACCACCACGTTCCCTTCCTAGCTCTTTCCATCACTTCTCCCCTTCCCTTCCCCCCTTCCTCCATGCAAAGGGCTTGCGTGGAAAAGAATGATGACGCATGCGAAAAATGATGACGATTATCAAGTGACTTAAGCTGTATCTCCGTATCCCCCCCTCTCTCCTTCCTTTCCGCCTTCCATTCCTTCTGTCAGAACCGGCTCAGCTTAGGTCGCCGAGCTCTCAGTGATGGTGTGGAAGACGCCGTTGCCGTCATAGATGGCCAAAAAGTAAGGGGAAAACACCAGAGAGATGATAGCCATGAGCTTCATCAAAATATTCAGACTGGGACCGGACGTGTCCTTCAATGGGTCACCCACGGTGTCGCCCACCACCGCCGCCTTGTGGATGTCCGATCCCTTCCCTTGCAGCTCGCTGTCAGGGCTCTGCTTCTCAATGTACTTCTTGGCGTTGTCCCATGCCCCGCCCGTGTTGGACATGGATACAGCTAGTTGCACGCCCGAAACCAAGCCTCCGGTCAGAACACCCGCCACCGCGTACTTCCCAAAAAATGTACCGGCAATCAGAGGCGACAACATCACCAATGCCGCCGGTGGGACCATCTCACGCAGCGCAGCCTTAGTCGAAATATCGACACAACGCGTATAATCAGGTCGAAGGCTCGTTCCCTCGTTCAGGAGCTCGGGGCATTCGCGGAATTGACGCTCGACCTCCAACACCATTTCCATGGCGGCCGTGCCGACGGACTTCATCGTCAAAGCCGAGAACCAGTAAGGCAAATTGGAGCCAATCAAAAGGAAGGCAAACGTTACGGGGGACAGGATGTTCACCCCATTCCTGATGCCCACACGCACAGCAAAGGCACCGTACAAAGCGAGCGAGACCAGAGCAGCAGAGCCAATGGCGAAACCCTTGCCGATAGCAGCGGTGGTGTTGCCGGCCGCGTCGAGGGCATCGGTCTTCTCGCGCACCTCCGGGTAGTCTTGCAAGGCCATCTCGGCGATCCCCCCGGCGTTGTCGCACACGGGACCGTACGCATCGATGGTCAGGCCCGTGGCCAGGGTAACGAGCATACCAATTGCGGCCAGAGCCACGCCATACATGTTAAGGGTGTAGAAACCGATGAAAATGACAATGGCAAGGATGAACACGGGAATAATGCACGACTTATACCCGAGGGCAAGACCGTAAATGATGTTGGTGGCCGCGCCGGTCTTGCAGGCATTGGCGACGTCTCGGACGGGCCTAAACGAATGAGAGGTGTAGTATTCAGTGACCAAGCCAATGATCAGTCCACCCACGGCACCGGCAATAACGGCACCAGCAGCCTTGGCCGGGTTTCCCTTAGGCACAGCCCCCCCCACGCCCGACACGGAGAAGTCAGAGGGAAGGAACCAGTAGGCGAGCCCAAGCACCACGGGGACGACGGCCAAGGTCGTGACAATCAGCTGGATCTTAAGCGCGTTCTCCACGTCCCTCTCCTTGCGCACAGGCAGCATGTGAGTGGCCACGAAGGAAGCCAACAGGCAGATAATCAAGCCGGATGCCGACACCACAAGGGGGAAAAGCACGGCACTCCACGAGTAATCAAATAGGTAATTCTTCTCGATCGCCCCATCCACCAGTTCGCCTGCCTGACTCGCAATCACCAAGGCTGCACACGTCGACTCCGCAAAGGAGCCAAACAAATCAGCGCCCATGCCCGCCACATCCCCGACGTTATCCCCCACATTATCAGCAATCACAGCCGGATTCCTAGGGTCATCCTCCGGGATCCCGTGTACGACCTTCCCCACCAAATCCGCACCGACATCCGCAGCCTTGGTGTAGATTCCCCCACCCACACGCCCAAACATGGCAATAGAAGATCCTCCGAGACCATACCCGGAAATAGCCTCCATAATCATAAACCACTCATCCTTACGCGGGTACTGAATCTTGTACAGCTGTAGGGCGATGTACAAAATCAGGATCGCAAGCGAGGTGAGCGCAAAGCCCATGACCCCCCCGGCGCGGAAGGCCGTATTGAAACAATCAGTCCACCCGGGCTTCTGCGCGGCAATGGTGGTGCGGACATTTGCAAACACCGCAACCTTCATCCCGATCCAGCCGGAAAGCATGGAAGTAAAGGCACCGAGCAAGAAGGCAACCGTGGTGAGCGCTCCTTGGACAAGCCCGTCGTTAGTCGTGTTCCCGGGAACGCGAGACGCACCCCATGAGACCAAGCCAAAAATGATACAAGAAAACACAGCGGAAAAAGCCACGCAAATCAAGTACTCGGCGTGCAAGAAAGCATCAGCACCCGTGGCGATAGCCCCAGAAATTTCCTTAAGGCGAGTGGTCACCTCACTGTCTCCACTGCCGCGGCCCGATTCGCCATTGCTGGCAGAGTCCGTGTTCGAGACGATCTCTATGTCATTGATCAGCTTAAACTGAAGCCCCGCGAAGACGAGGCCAACAATGGAGAAGCCCACCACGAAGATGGACAACCACAGATCTTGGGATGCCGTCCCCATGGTTGTTGTTTTCGTGTGTGTGTTTGTTTGGTAGCTCTTACGACTAACCCAACTCAATCGCTCCCCTGTGAATGTGCAGGTGCAAGGAATGAGACGCGAAATATTAGCGCATGTTTGATTGCCTTAAAGTGTGCGCACAGATGGCGTGCTGGGCTGGTGCGGCGCCTCAGGCGGTGTGGTGGAGTCGCAGGCCTCCTGTTTTCGCTTTTTTTGTGTCGCTCTCCCATAGGGCCATCAGATCCTCAAGCGGGCAGCGTCCAACCTACCAAGCCCGCGCTTGCCTCTGGAGGCTTGTCCACATATCACATAACGGCTAGAGAAATATGGTAGGCTTGCTACATATGTAAGTGACGTCGAGGACAGGTGTTGATGTGTCGGGTGTTTAAATGCTGCGCACGGACATACGACCAATATTTGTTCTCTATCCCATGTTCATTCGATGCCTGCTACCATACCACCTCCAGCCGCGACGCGATGCCTCCCGCGCCGCCAACCTGTTATAGTACGTATGAAGGATTTCCTAGACTGGATGGTAGTGAAGGGCAGGATGTACGTGGTTGCGGATGTATTGTGCGTCTTGTAGCCACAGAATTGTTTCTTTGTAACCTTGAGGCCCTGAGGTCTGACTCCTCCGACACATCTCCTAGCGACCCGCCTGACAAGCCTATGAACCACGCCAATGGGAAAAGACATACGATAGGCTTCAAAGTTACATGTCTATAGCCAAAGGACATGAGTTTCTCTGTTAGGCGCAAAACTGGCGGCTGCCGTGACTTTCTTCGTTCGGCGAGATCCCGCGTTCTTGAGGGGAGCGAGGTTGAGGACTTGGAAGGCAGTCATCCCGAGCTCTTGGCCCGTGGTGAGCGACCCACTTTCTCAAGAGGATCCAGTAAAGAACCATCAGACAAGAAGCACATGATGGGCTTTGAATGTTGGGTCGACAGCCACAGGGCGTACACACAGACCAAGAAGCAGAAGCAGCATCGTAATAAATCCGCGTCGCTCGTTTTCTGACAGTCGAGCGACTGGTCGAGACATCCGGTTGACGGCTTGATCATTAACCTGCTTTGGGAAGATTAAGGGCACTATGACTTTTCCTTTTTGTTCTAACAGAGAATGTTGGAGTTAGAGTTCGCTGGGTGAATGTCTTCTTGGACAGCATATCAGCCCTCTTAATTTAAAGGGGTCGGTCTGGAAATGGTGGAAGGCTCGAGGACCGTGCCGAGCCGTTCAAGCAAAAAAGAAAAAAAGAAGAAGCAAAACATGCCTGAACAAGCAATCCGGACTTTGTACTTTCATTCGTACTTTGTTTCACGTTTCGAATTTCTTTTCCGTGCGGCATCATTGGCATACAGGCGCGGTATTGTATCGTCTCATTCCTCTAACCCGAAAAATCAGAATCATCGTCGTCGTCCTCGTCGACCCCCTCCCCTCCGTCCTCTTCCTCATCCTCATCAACATCACTGTCGACATCCACCACCTTCTTCCTCCGGGCCGCTATCACTGCCACCTTGCGCTTGTGCCGCCCTCCTCTTCTCTCGCCCTCGTCCTCGTCCTCATCCTCGTCCTCGTCCTCGTCCTCGTCCTCGTCCTCTTCCTCCTCCTCGTCGTTGTTGTCGTCGTAGTCATCGATTTTCACCATTTTTATTGCCGTCTTTTTCTTCCCTCCTTTTGTCGAACTCCCACCACAGGAGGGACGAGCTTTCTTCTTGGCAGCGGCAGCAGAACCGGTAGAAGCGACCGCCTTGCGTTTGTTCCTATTCTTCGCAAAGCTATCACCAGAGACAAATTCATCCTCATCGTCCTCGTTGTTTCCCTCATCGCTTTCCTCGTCATCATCATCTATCAAGTCTATAACCTCACTCTTCTTCTTCCTCGCCTTCTTCCCTATAGCAGCAGCAGCATCACTCCTGCCAACGCCCTTCTTCACCACCGCTTTCTTCCCTGCACCACCGCCTCCCCCTCCCCCTTTCTCCTTCTCATCATCCCTTCTCGAAATCCGCATTCTCTCCCACGGGTCCTCCCCCTCCTGCACATTGTCCTCTTCCTCCTCTTCCTCTAACTCTTCCCCCACCTCGTTTTCCTCTTCCCAGTCCTCATCCATCCCCCCATACACAACCGTCGACGCGGCCCGCCTCTTCAAATGCCCTCTCAACGGCGAGGCCTTCGACTTCTCATCCTCCTGCTTTTCCACTCCCTCTCCCTCCTCCTTCCCCCTCTCGTCCTCCCTCCCCTCTTCATCCCAAGAATCTCCCTCCTCTTCCTCATCCTCACTCTCTCCACCTCCTCCCGATGACCTCATAGTCGCCGCCCTTCGCGGCCGCCGTCCCCCACCTTCTTTCTCCTCATCCTCTTTCTCGCCTTCCTTGTCTTTTCCTCCATTCCCTCCACACTTCCCCCCCCTCACATACATCTCCTCCGCCGTCAGTCCCTCTATTTGAAAATTCAAACTTGCCGGCATGGGCCAAGGTTTCTCTTCAGGGTTTTCTTTCGCGGTGCCCACCCACATTATCTCCGAGAACACAACAAGGGTATTCACAATGTCTTTACACGTCACGCTTTGCTTTCCTTCGAAGGCCAAAGGCAACAGCCGTACTTCAGGCCTAACGATTCTTCCTTGGCATCTCATTCGACCTTGAGGGAAGTCCAGGTAGAGGACAGGTGTCTCTGTATCCATTTGTGCCAGCGTTCCCACCTTCCCTCCGGCTTGAGTGAGGGAGAGGGAGGCAGGGAGGAGGAAAACGTACCGGGTCTTGCGACCACCTTTGCGGACGATGTCACAGCCGTTCCAATTTTGGAGGTCTTTCGCCCGGAGGGAGGAGGGGACGGAAGAGGGGATGGAGGTTGTGATGGATTTGCGGGTTAGAACGTGGCCGATGCGGAGTTCGCTGGCCCGGAGAGCAGTGACGGCTGTGTCTTCTTCTTCTTGAGTTTTTTTTGGGGCCATGGTGGCGAAGTAATGGCACCAGAGCAAGAAAGTCGAGTTGGAGGGTGGTCAGAGACGAAAGCGGACGGAGTGTGACGATAGATTGGGCCGAGGTCTAATGCACATGTTGGGGGGGAGAGGGAGGTGGAGGGATGAGGAAAAGGGCAAGGGAAAGCTCCATAAAGGGCGACGGGCAGATGTAGAGGAGGGAGGAGAGTCTTCGGAGTGCCGTCAGCATGCACGAGTGTCTGCGTATGCGGGCGGTGTGGTATGGTTGTTGTTTTGATGTGCTTTTGGAGCGTAGCGGGAGATGTGATACATGGGGGGGAGGCTGGAAGCAAGCAAGGAGCGCGCCGTGTGTGGGCAACAAAAAGCAAGCCAGCTTGGGCGTTATGGACACAATCCCGAGGTTTTACCGTCTTGTGCCAGGGTATGTGGCCGTAGGTGTGCGTTTGTGAGTATGTTGTTTGTGTTGAGAAACGACAACCAAACTGAAGAACACAGTCGTGCTGCAAAGACGATTTCGGAGTCTGTGCCGCAGACCCTCTGCTCGCCTTTCCCTCCTTGCACGGCAACATCGGGGCCAGTGGCGTGGTGGGTGCTTCGCTTTTCCTTTTTCCTTCATTCCAAGGCCCCTGTATGTGTCTGGGCATACCTTCCTTTCCCTGTACTGACGACCAACGTGCGGGAAGACGAGGCAAAGGCGCTCACGTGGCCCTCTCTCGAGAGCCACCCACCCCACCCGGCATAACATCACAGCTCGCGGATACTGCACACGGTCCAAGCTCACTGCCTCCACAAACAGCAGCATGAATCCTCCGCTTCCTTCCTCGTCACAAGAACGGGCTGACTAATGATTAATGGTCGCTGCTTCTACGGCTGGATGACTTTCTGCGGACTCCCGAAAGCAGAGTTGACATACCTCTGCATCGATCGATCCACTTCACCTCGCCTCAGGTCATCCGCGACCTGCATATGCGAAGCTCTCACTCATCCGCGCCCACTCCACCCTTTAAATCAACAGAGACAGAGGAAATGGCCCGATTACTTGCGGTGCTGGCCCTGGCGGGCGCGGCTTGCGTCTCGGCCTTTGTGCCCATGCTCCCCCGTTCTACCGGCTTGCAACATCGGCAAGGTGAGTGTCTGAGTTGTCAAGCGAGGAGGAGGGCAACACAAAGGCGGAGGGATAGGAAGAGTCTTAAGAGGAAGATTAAACGAGGGCATAAGTATTTCCAGGCCTTGGATGGCAGAGCTGGGCGTGGTGGTGCGCTGGTATGGCGTTGCGGTCTGTGCAATCAGCAGAAGGCGTTGCCTTCATCGGGTTTGGGATGAGTTAACCAAAGACTTCGGTAGCCAAGTAGCATACCTTGCCGCAAACGCAACGCGAAGCAGGAACGAAGGGCGACGTTTTTTTGGGTACCACCAATCGCAAGTTGCAAGCATCTCACCGCTCCCTCCCCCCTTCCCTTCCCTTTCTCCTCTGTCCTTTTAACTCCCTCTCTCAGCCCGGCCACTGGCAGCGCCCCTGCAAATGGCCAAACACGCGCAGTTCAAAATTATCAAAAAGAAGATGCACAAGCGACCCAAGAAGGTGGGTCTGCTGCCTCGTAACTTTTTCCATTCCTTTCTCCCTCCCATTTCTTTTCCCATAATTGGTTGAAGCCTTCTTTGTCCTGCCTGCCATGTTACTAGCCGGCGTGTTATGTATGCTCCCAGCGAGACATTGGGTAACCGTCCCTCTCTCCTCATATTTTGTCTTCTCTCGCTCCCCTTCCCCACCCACCCACAGAGCAACCCCTCCGACCGGAACCGCGGCGGCCACTCCACGCACGCCGTCGACAACCGCGACATGAGCGGCCCGGGATGGCTTTTCCCTGACCAAGAAGGGTGGGTGGCGTATGATGAGGCTGTGCACGGAGAATTGGACGAGGAGATAAAGGAACTGACGGAGGGCCTGGACCCGATTTGGGTGCGTATTGTCGACCCTAAGACGGGGGAACCCAAGTTGGAGAGCTCGTAATGAGGGAGAAATGATGGCGGGTATAAGACGGAGGTTACTCTATATACATACACACGGAAGAAGCGGAGATTTGCGGGAGGAGGAGGAGGAAGGGGGATGAGGGGCAGGGCAGGTGGTTTGCATGCCAGCCGAGGGGAGAATGACGTGTGTTTAGGGTCCAACCAGGCGTGTGTGTGTGTGTGTGTTTGTGTGCGTGTGCTTTATCGATCACACTTGTGGGAGAAGGAGAAAACTTTTCGGTTGACTCGTCTTTACAGCTAGATAACACGCGCATGTGCGTTCCACACTCACATGCTGAGGACACACACAAAACTTAAAAAAAGACAACGAAGTCGAGAAAAGAAAAATAATACAGAACAAGAAGGAAACCCAAGCGTGACTAGAAAGAGAAATGATGAGCAATGATCCCTATTTTTTCACGTGATAGTATTAAAAATGCATGATCATATAGTGATGTGTGTTGGTCCTTCCCTCTCGGCAGCAGTGCATGAGAATTATTTTCTCTCTCATTTCTTCTCCCTAAAAACCACTCATCTTACTTCTTCCTCTCTTCTTCTCTCACTTTTTCTTCTTATATTTTATTCTGGATTGTTCATAAATTTCGGTAAAATACCTTCGCTCTTTTCCTTCCCTCTCGTCTTTCCACCCTCCTTTCCGAAACAGCGAGTTATGTGGCAAGGCGTGCTCGCGATCAAACCCCTTTTTGCTGTACTTTCTACCCTTGACTTTGACCGTTTATGGTCGTTGCTGCATTTCCCTCTTCACATCACTCCCTCGCGATATTTTCCGAAATGCTCGCTCTCTCCGCCTCTGTTGCTTTCCTTGACACCAGGAAAAGTTTAATGCGTGCACCCTCATTCTCTCTGCGCACGAAACATTCTGGTCCCCTTCTTTTCCCTCCTCTTTTCTCTCCTACGTCCTTATCTAAACTATCATTAATCCATCACTACCTTGTTTCAAATTTCTTGTATTTGTGTTATTTCTTCTCTTTTCCAAGCAGGCTCTCTTACTACCTTTTCTGTGGCCTGCAACTCTTTCGACCAATGCCCCCAATCCCGACCTTTAAAAAGTGGATGAATTGAACAAACGATCAAGGAGGAAAAAGAAGTCACTAAGTGGAAATGTTTCGAAAGCATCCTCGTGACACAGACGGATCGTCCTCCACTTTTTCCTTTGCCCCCCCCCCGCTATGCCTCTACAGCCTTTAGACTCATCGTCTGCACCGACCCTTCCCCTCTCCCTCTCTCTTCTCTCTCTCTTCTCTCTCTTCTCTCTCTTCTCTCTCTCTCTCTCTCTCTCTCTCTCCGCTTTCTCTCTCTCTCTTCTTTCTCTCTCTCTTCTTCCTTCTTTCCACCTATCCCATCGCCCTCTTCGCATACCGCAGCCTTAGTAAATCCACCAACTCCTCTATCACATTCAACGCCCGCTCAATCTCCTCACGCGTATGCCCCGCACTCACGCAAATCCTGGTCCGTGACAACACGATCGGCGTCGCTGGGAAACCCACAACCACCACCGCCAACCCGCGCGCAAACGCCTCTCGTGAAAACGCTGCAATCTTCGTAGGGTTGTAAAGCATCACTGGAATAATCGGCGAGTCATAATCACCGTATACATGACAACCCATCCGCACCAACTCCCTCCTCATATGATTCGAGTTGTTCCGCAAAGCCTCAATTTTCCTCCTCCCCGTCATTGTGCCATCCTCACCCATGATCACCCTCAAGGCCTGGTGGACCTGCTTACACACCACCGGACTCAAACTATTGTGATACATACTCCCCGCGCTCGCTCGCCGCAGGTACTGGATCATCTTGCGGTCCCCTGCGACGTAACCCCCCATCCCCCCAAAGCTCTTCGTGAACGTCCCCATCATCACATCCACATCCTTCGGATCCACGCCCGCGTACTCGCAAATCCCCCTCCCCGTCTCTCCCAACGCCCCTATCGAATGCGCCTCGTCCACGTACAAATATGCGCCAAATTTCTTCACCACCTCCACAATGCCCTTGAGGTCACAAATCTCCCCCTCCATTGAATAGATCCCCTCCACCATCACCAGAATCTTCTTCCACGGCCGACGCGTCCGTGGCATGCCCCCCGCAATCGCATCCCTCAACACCCTCTCAAGACTCTTCGCATTGTTGTGGACAAACGTGCGGACCATAGCACCACTTGCCCTCGACCCCGCCACGATCGACGAGTGGTTCATCGTGTCGCTCAGGATTAAGCTCCCTTTCCCCACCAACGCCGGGATCGTCGTTGAATTCGTCCCAAAGCCCATATTGTACACCAACGCCGCTTCCTTCCCTACGTACCGCGCCACCAACTCCTCCAGCTCCACATGTGCTTTCGAAGTCCCCAAATCCATCCTCGCCGAGCACAAGCAACTATTCAAAGTATCAAGCGTTGGCATCACTTCGGCCTTACAACTTGTCTGCCAATCATCCGCGAATCCCAAATAATTGTAACTCCCCAAATTCATGCACTCCCTCGTCCGCTCCGTCAATACCATCGTTTTATTTCCATCCGGTGAATCCCGTTCCACAACTGTGATCCTTCCCCCCGGGGCACTACACACTGGCCTCTCCCAGCAATCCCTGATCCGATGATACAGTCGCCGGGTGTAAAAATTCTCCCAATCCTTCAACAGCGGCGCGTAACCCGGTGGAGGCTGCGTGGCCAAGTACCGTGACACCCCAAACAACCTTCCAAAAAAATCACGAATGTGCCCAAAGAGAATCAAGACGGCATAGCCAAAATAGGTGGATATGGCGGCAAACCACGTGATGGGAATTTCGTGCCCTCGTTCATAAGACATGGGATGGTCCTCTAAACCCTCGACGGTTGAAAAGGGGCGGTCGAGCACGGCGAGGGGGCTAAGGGGAGATATAGAGGGAGAGGAAGAGGAGGATGAAGAGGAAGTCGAGGCCGTCTCGACTGCAGGCTCTGCTTCAGAGGCCTTGCTTCTGCGGAAGGACGATAGGCGCTTAATTTCAGCAAATGGGCTGCGGCTGCTCTTGGGGGTCTTCACAGGGGCCACAGTGGCATCAGAGGAGGAGGAGGAGGCCCGGCGAAACTTATGGCCGTTGGTTGAGGTGGTAGAAGGAGACGGGGCAGCCCCCCCCCCGTCGCTCTTAGCCTTCTTGCCCCGTGTCAGCACCTGGAGTGAAAGTTGTAGGTTTTTTAGTCCGATGTGTACCTGCCTGCCTGCCTTGTGTCTATAGCATCACAATCTATAAACCGACATGCACACACACCGACACATTCATGCGAGACCGCCCTGCTTTCCTCTATCGTTCGCTTGCTCCCATCGGCATTTGTCAAACTTACCATGATGATGCTGCTGCACTTCTTTTCGTCTGCCAACGGCGACGATCGGCACACGACGGGAACCACGTGTCTATGTGTGTTTTTGTGGTGAGGAATGTAGAATTCATAAGCCTGCCTGAGGTAAAGGTGACTGAGAAGAGCGTGCGGCAAGAGAAAAACAGGACCGATTGGCACCTCAGTCAGCGACTCAAGGAAATACCGTGACGGTAACGTACCAGCTCCCATAGCACAGTAAGTAAGATTGAAGACATTACATTGCAAAGCTGGAAGATATTGACAGCGATGGCAAGTCAGCCATATCTATTTGAAATTGCTTTCTTCCTGCTTTTAAATCCTACTCTAGCTACCTGCTCTCGTCCCTCTCCCTCTACAGCAAGAGCAATTCCGGCCTAGACATATAACTCTTAAATGCCTGCAAAAATTGCGCTGCCAACGCTTCATCCAACACCCTCCGATCAAACGATAAGGTAGCCGTCATCACCGTCGCACTATACGGCTTCAAACTCCCTACATCCTGCCCCATCACAAACTCAGGCGCCCTCACCCTCTTCGCCCCCCGCCCAACCGCCATAATGGCGGCCTGTGGCGGGTTAATCACTGCCGAAAACTCATCAATCCCAAACATCCCTAAGTTCGAAATCGTGAAAGATCCTCCCTGGAACTCCTCTGGCTTAAGCTTCCCTTGTCTAGCCCTTCCCGCCAAGTCCTTCATAGTCGCACTTATCTCCGTCAGTCTTCGTCGGTCCGACATGGTGATGATCGGAGTGATGAGCCCCGTGGGGGTCGCGACCGCCACAGAGATATCCACTCCTTTATTCAGTACTGCCGTTCCTTGTTTCCCGTCCCAGAAGGCATTAGCTTCGGGCACGTCCCGGAGTGCCAAGGCAGCTGAGCGGATAATCACGTCATTAACAGACACACTTACTTCATACTCTTTCTGCAAGCGCTTGCGGAAGGTCAGTACGGCGTCAATCTCGCAATCGACCGTCTCATAGACATGGGGCACAGTAGCCTTGCTCTCGGCCAGGCGCCGCGCGATAATCTTGCGCATGTTAGAGTTTTTGCTGTCGGCAAAGGTACCAGGCATCGCGTGGATTTCAGAGATGTGCACAGGGGGGAGGGCTGCTGGTGCTATTGTTGCTGCTGGTGCTGCTGATGCTACTGGTGCTGTCGCTGCCACTGCGGGCGCTGCTTTTGCGGAGAATGCCGAAGGCGCGGGTGGAGAAGGAGGGGTGGCAGTTACTTGTCCGTTGGAAATGGCACGAATCACATCTCCTTTTGTGAGTCGACCGCCTTTTCCCGTGCCGCGCACATCGGTTGAGAGGGTGAGGTGTTGGGAGTGGATGAGGTGGCGGGCAGCGGGAGAAAGGGCGAAGTCGCCCAGGTGGGCGGTAGGTGATGGGGACGAAGGAGGAGGAGGAGGGGAAGGAGAGGAGGAGGCCACAGCTGATGGTGCTGGTGCCGTTCCTGGTGCTGGAGTAAAAGGGAGCATGGGCATTTCGATTTCCCCTGCTTTGTCGGCCTCGACGAAGGCTTGATAAGCTGCTTGATCTTCCACGGAGATAGCAACGGGTTCACCGACCTTGATTTCGCGGCCCTTGGCGTCTTCGAGAATTTTGGCAAGGACAAATTCATCTTGGACATCGTAAGACACCACGGCCTTGTCAGTCTCGATCTCGCACAGCACATCCCCCGCCCCGCAAATGTCCCCGGGCTTCTTAGTCCATTCACTTATGGTCCCATGGGTCATGGTGGGGGACAAGGAGGGCATCATAATGGTGGTGAACTCCGGCACGGCCGCAAAGCCACGGCGGGTGGGCTCGAGAGAGGTCGGGCGGGAGAGATGAAAGCCGGTTATGCCCATACTTCCACTGCTGCTCCTGCTTATGCTGCTGACTACCTCGGCCGTCAAGGACTTCGTCAAGATGCTGAAAAGCCCTCTCCTGCTGCCGCTGCCACTTTTGAGTGTGGCATGTGCAGGGTTGGTGGCCCGGCCTATCGCGTGATGACGGGAGGAGGCGAGAAGACCCCGGCGCATCATGATTAGGAAAGTACAGAAAGGCTAGCACCCTACCTAGAAGATAAGAGAATAATGACAGCGATGTGAGCGGTAATATAGCAGAGGTAGTAATGTTGCGTGTGAGTGGGGCGTGAGAAGGAGGCGGGCAATGATCGACGTGAACTAACTCATCTTGCTCATCCTTGTTATGGCTCCCGATTTCATTCACACTCCACAACATCCTCCTCCTCCTCCTCCTCCTCCTCCTCCTCCTCCTCAATTTCTCTTGTGTCCACCTCCGCCATTTGTCCCTAGCCATGTGTCACGCCTCATCTAGTGACACTCTCCAACAACCATTTATTTTATCTCCGTCTCTACACATGACAGGTGATCGACCCCACGCCCTCCTCGCCTCGTACCCTCCTCACTCATCACCCAGCCCTCATCATTCCACAGCTGCAAATGGCTGCTGCTGCCACCGCCATCACCAGCCACTATGCAACTGTGGAGGACGAGCAAGATGACCTGATTGTCTGCGTTGTCGAGGTATGCGATGATTCTGGCGCGCGCCGCGCCTTGGATTTACTTGGTTAGTTGACTAGTTGCCTAGAATAAACTTGAATCTTTAAGATGCAATCTTGAGGAGGACATTTTACGGCGGGTGCCAGAATAGGTTGATTGTACAGTTCAGAGCATCACTCCCCATGGAATGTGTGCTCGTGTCTTGTGCAATTAACCATTCCGGGATTTGTCTGACACGGGAGTGCCCGTCCTCGACCGTAAATTGTATGGAAATTCGATAAGTTTGACCAGTCTCACCTATCCTGTCTATCCAATATTATCTAAATACCAATTACGTTGATCCCTGTGCTTCCCTTCCTGCTCGATAGCACCCTCCTCTTATGTCCTTCCTACCCGCCCGGCTTCCTCACCTACTCCTCCATCTCTACTAGTCATCCCATGCCTGTCTTGCGCAGACACACCCTTCTAACCCCTCGGGACCCTTTTCATACCCTTCCTTAACCCCTTTGTCCCGTCCCTCCTCCTCACTCCACACGCAGAATCGTGGCCGCGAAGTTGCCATAGCCACCATGTCCCCCCTTCGGACCCATGTCCTCCAAACCCACGTCTGCCAAGACTCCCAGTCCTATGCCGAAACCATCGACCTCCTCCTCGAACTTCGCCCCCGGGAAATCCTCCTCCATGACGGTTCACGTAAAAAAACCCTGGCCCAAAAAATCAGCCTGTTGTCGCAGCATCCCGAGGTTCGAGCTCGTAGTTGCCTCCCCGTGTTTGTGGCCCGAAACTACTTCGACCAGGACCGTGGGGCGGAGTTAGTCAGGAAACTGAGCATGCATACCCTCGATCAAGAGTTGTTTTTGAGTTATACTTTCTTGGCGTCTGCTCATTGCCTGCTCAAGTACATGGGGTCGACCTTCTCGGTGAGGTTCCCCCCGAGGTGTTTGAAGGTATTGTCCGGGTATGGTTACGGGGGGCGGTTGGTGATTGACCGGCATTCAGTGAAGGATTTGGAACTGGTGAGTAATGCGAGGACGGCGTCGCAGAAGGAAAGCTTGTTTGGGTGCATCAACAAAACCAAGACTGACGTGGGGGGGAAGGAGTTGAAGAAAAATCTGCTGGCGCCTCTGACTGATAGGACGACGATTGAGGGGCGCTTAGATTTGGTGGAATTTTTGATTGCACAGGGTGGGCCGGAGGTGATTGATTCGCTGCAGACGGCGTTGGGGTGTTTGACGGCACTTGATAGGATGCTGGCGGGGATTGCTGTGGTCGAGGTTAAAGAGGATGTGACGAGTGCGAAGAAAATGATTCACACGGTGGTGTTGCTCAAGATGTTCTTGACACAGGCACTGCAGTTGGTGGATGAGTTGGCGCAGCTCTTGTCTAGACGGAGGGGGGAAGAAGGAGTGGAGGAAGTGGAGGGAGGAGAGGAGGGGGGGAGGGAACCACCGGCGGAGGCATTGGTAAAGGCGATTATAGCTGCATTAAGCCCTCCGGCATTTGCTGAGATTTCGGCGTTGCTCCAGGAGATGATCTCGGAGAGCACAGTTCATGAGCGAAATGCCAAGACGCGGCGATTGCAGGAGTGTTTTGCTGTCTCGGCGGGGTTGTGTGGATTGCTTGATGTACGTACCTAGAGGTCGATTTCGTCCCTCACTTCTCCCCTTCCTCCATCCATTTCTTCCTCCCTCCCTCCTGCTTGAGCCCAGCTGTGCGTTCTTCCACAACCCCTCTCCCTCCCTCCCTTCCTCCCCCCCTTCCTCCCTCAATCCGTCTAGAAGTTCTTTCTCCACTCTCTCTCATACTCCAATGCCCTCGCTCTCCCCTACCTTCACCTCCCTCA
>Ga0160420_100047_pt1 | contig 77657 bp, 78 predicted proteins | sample CelAP2metagpilot_FD_108197 | JGI IMG/M metagenome (GOLD analysis project Ga0160420, IMG submission 108197) | Phycosphere-associated microbial communities from algal ponds in Kailua-Kona, Hawaii, USA - Cellana AP2-5-5 metagenome pilot | ecosystem: Engineered > Artificial ecosystem > Aquaculture >...
CAGGGGGGTTTTTGAGGGAGGGGGGGGAGGGGAATGCGTATGGTAAACAAATAAAAATGAGAACAGGTGGAGGGGAAGAAGAAAGGGGGGGGGAGGGGGGGAGGGGGGGGTGGGGGGGTAGGAGGGGGCTATGGAGGGAGGGGTTTTGACACAGGAGGTGCGGGAGGACGGAGTATGTTCGGACAGGGTCTGAAGAGAGATGAGGGAGGGCGAGGAGTTAGGGGAGGAGGGAGGGGAGGAGGAGGGGGGAGGGGTAGTATGACGGGAATCGCCGGATTAAATCGTCGGCGGTGAGGGGGGAGGGAGACAGAGATGGAAGGATAGTGTATATAAACACAACAAGTCAAAAGAAATGAATTCAAATATGAAAGGCACGGTGAGTACATCGTGATATGGTTTTTCAAGTATGGTCACTACTTTTTTTCAACATGTCGATACGCCTTACTTTATTCACCTTGGCTGGAGGGAGGGATGGCCTGGGCACAATCTTAATCTCAATCTTAATCTCGATCTTAATCTGAATCCTAATCCTAATCTTAATCTTAATCTCATACCCAAATTCCACATTTTATGTTACAGTCGACTCTGAAGCAATTGCCCTATCGCAAAGGCCACATCTCCCTCTGCGATCCTATCGTCAAATGCCCGAAATTCTGCTTTGATTACATCATCTACCTCCTTCAACCGTTGACTCTTCATCAGCTTTTTGAACGCCACGATGCTTTTCTGTACCAACGGTTTTGCCAGCATCTCCTCCAACCTGGACAACACCTCCGGCATGAGTCTCTCACTCGCAATAACCTCACTGATCAAGTGCGCGCTCTCCGCCTCGCGTGCCGTGAATTTCTTTCCTAGAAACAAGAGCTCACTTGCTTTGCTCCTCCCCATCGTCAAGGGAAAGAGGGCGGATGACGCGTACTCAGGTACGATAGCCATTCTTAAAAAGGGAGTCCAGAAGGTGGCGTGTGGGGCAGCGTAAGCAAGGTCCACGTGACAGAGAAGGGTCACGGCGATGCCGATGGCGGGGCCATTGACGGCCGCGACGACAAGCTTGGGGAATGCAGAGAGGGCCTGAAGGTATGGAGGGAGGGAGGGCGATTAGAAAAAGGGAGGAGGGGTGAGGAGTGAGGAGCAGCGGGATTCATTTGACGGAGACAAGATCACACACGTGCCTTCATGAAAATTGCCGCTGGCGACGCTTCCATTTTATGGTCTGAATCTGGGCTCCATGAATCGTCTGTTAGATCCGCCCCCGAGGAGAAATAATCTCCCTTGCCCGTGAGCACAAGGCAAGTGACTGTCTCGTCGACGGCGGCCCTGTTCATGGCTTCAGCTAGGTCCAAGTACATGGCACCAGTGATGGCATTCTTTTTCCGGTGCCGGTCAAGGAGGAGGATGAGGATGCCGGGGGAGGGGCGTTCTTCATGGAAATATTTGTCTAGGTATGTGGGTGGATGGTTGAGTGGAGCTGGCGGTTATGGGTTGGGAATGGAAGGAGAATAGTGCGATCTGTCGTGGCATGCACTCTTTGGGGAATGCAAAGACCCCTTACGAACGTCCATACATTTGGAAGGGCAAGATGCGCAGGCATTACAGGTTTACGCTTACAGCGGATGTAGCACATCAGGGAGAGGAGTGAAGGACAGGGAAAGGGGTGGAAGGATAGGAAAGAAGAGCATTCTTACCCTTGTTGTTCCCGTCCCGGTGAACGACGTAATCCGCCATAGCGCCGAGCTGGTCCTTTCCAGTGCTGGCAAGCACGTCCTTTCCTATGTTGTACTTGTGTGTGTGATGTGGAAGTGAGAACAATCCAGGAATGCAGGCCCAGTCGTAGTTCAATTGCTGCCGCCTCGCTCGCCATCGTCATCCGATGGGCAACGGCGAAACACGCTCTTCTTCTTTCTCCTTCGGGACCACCTCACTCCTTTTAATATACCTGCAAACGAAAAAAATCACAGTTTTTGCAAGCCACTGAATGGGAAATTTGCTTGGAGGACCTCCTGCCGTCGCAACCGTTGCAGCCATGGATTTCGTCAAGAAAACTCTCCAAGGTGCGTGTCCTCATGATGGTGACCAGGGGGGAGGGAGAAGAAGGGTGGGGGCGAGAAAGGAAAGATCGATGGGACACCATTATAGACTCGCATCGAAGATGGGCGCTGTCGCTGCACGACATATGCCTAAAGTGATACCGCTGCCGGGTCGACCAGGACGCTTACGACAAGCGGGATTGGTGGATGAAATAAGTGGAGGGTCTGCCCGGATCATACACCACGTCGCCCCTCCCTGTCTCATGCGTACATGCGCCGTAAGGCTGGGCCTACACTCCAGTTCATTTAAAATTGACAGATGCAACGTTGCGAATGCAAGCGAGTTATCGGTTGCCGTGAATGCTCGCCCACCTTTTTTTCCTCCCAACCTCGCCCCTACCAAACAGCCCACAAAGTGGTCGTCTTTTCGAAAACCTACTGCCCCTTTGCCTCCAGGGCCAAGCAAACCCTGCAATCAGAAGGCGCCGTCTTCCACGTCGTAGAGCTGGACCAACGTAACGATGGAGGGGAGATTCAGGCGGCCCTTGCGGACATGACCGGCCGGCGAACGGTCCCAAACGTATTCTTGGACAGCAAGAGTATCGGAGGGGGGGATGACACGGTGGCTTTGGCGCGGTCTGGGAGGTTAAGGGAAATGCTCTTGGCGTTGGGGGCGCTGAAGTAAGTAAGTGAGAGGTACGTGGTGAGGCTTTCCTTGCTTTCGCGAGGGGTTGGGGTGCAGGTGTCTGCGGGCATGCCAGGGGGTGTGAACATGCCGCAGATATTTCCTCTTGACTGTGAAAATACCCCGGTTTTTTTCCCTCGTTCACCCACAGGATCGATGCGGCGAAGCTGTAGCAAGGGAGGAATACAAAATCATCAAGAAAACATTCAAAGTATGGGAGAGAGGGGGGGGGAGGGAGAGGAAGACCAAGGGGAAAAAGCTGAAAGAAACCTTTAAAAGAATTTTCTGATCGGGAAGTCTAAGGTATACCGTAGATTGGAAAACGCGTAGTTAACACAATACCAAACTCAAAACGGCGGAGAAACAGCAGCATAAGTAATAAAGTTCTTTGCCCAAACGCGTACCCACCCCATGGACACGTCAACACGCACACACCACGTTCTCTCGTTTTTGTTGTTTCTATGAACATTACCCTGTCCTCCTTCCCTATCTCTATCCTTCGCATCACCTTCCAAAACGGCTCTCGAATCTTTTGAAGTGGTTGCAACGCGTCCTTGAAAGCATCCGTTTCCGATAACGGTGCCCACGGCTGGACCACATTCTTATTTACTCCCCTCCTTCCCTCCACTCCTCTTTTGCTCCCTCCTTCCCGCTCTCTTTCCTATCGCCCCTTGAACACTGGCTTTCGTTTTTCCTCAAACGCCTGTAACGCCTCCTTGAAATCATCCGTTTCCGATAAAGGTGCCCGTAGCTGGGTAGCCAGTCTGATGGCCTCAGTAAAGCTCACGTTATGTGCTCCCTCCATCACCTCCTTCGCCCCTCTCACACCCAGAGGACCGTTCCTCGCGATAGTCTCTGCCAGCTCCAAAGCTGCATCATCCACCGCGGTTGAAACGCTGTTGACGACACCAAGTGCCCGAGCTTCTTCACCTGAAAAACGCCGAGCGGTGAAAATGAGGTCTTTGGCAATAGAAGGAGAGACGAGCTCACGTAGAAGTACCACCCCACCCGCGCCGGGAAAGATTCCGAGGGAGGTTTCGGGGAGACAGAGGAGGGATGAAGGGGAGGAAACGCGAAGGTCGCACGCGAGGGCGAGTTCGAGGCCCCAGCCGAAGGCAGGGCCGGAGAGGGCGGCGATGGTGGGGAGGGGCTATTTCGATGGAGAGACGGCGAGATTGAGAGAGGGAAAAGTTGGGTGATGTTATAAATTGCAGTGAGGGATTGGGACTACAAGGTTTCGCTTTGCTAGAACATCACAGAGAAGGGATGAAAAGAGGATCGATGGTTAATCTGGGAAAGGGAGGACATAAACACCCATAAGCCGGGCCCCGTCTTTCGTTTCCTTACCAGCCTCTGCACCGCCAAAACCGAGTCCAAAGCCAATTTCATGTACCGCTCCCGTTGCGCTAAGGTCGTGTGTAACTTTGAAGCTTTCAAGTCTCGTCCCGTGGAGAAGGCGCGAGACCCTCCAGTAACAATACACGCCCGGACTTTATCAGCCGGGGCCTCTGTCAGGTACTCGCACAGGCGCATCAAGCTCTCGCCCATCTCTTCGCTCAGAGCGTTCAAACGGTGGGGTCGATCCAAGGTGATGGTGGCAACGCCGTCTTTGAGGGAAAATTCAATGTCCTTTAGATTGCGTGGCGGCTCTTCCAACAACTCCCCCCTTTGGTGGCCGGGACCGTGGGGTTTGCTTGTATTTGCCCCCCCCGTCGAGCTGGTGCTGAGCATGGTCATGTAGCGGGGGCGGCACCGCAAAAAATAAAAAGAGGCGCACATCGTAGGTCTAGCTCGACATAGGAGGGCAGTGGCAGTGGCTGTGGTTACGACGGTGGACAGCATGGTGTGTCTGAAGGTGATATGTTGACATGCGAACGAATGGGGTGGGGAGGTTAGTTATCGTGGATGTGACAAACAATGCAAATCACACAGCAAATTTTAGTCCACTGTGACCTGCCCAACACAGCTGACAAGCTATTTCAACGACTGCGGGAGCTTTGTATCCTACTGTCAAGCACCTTGGCAAAGGTCTTCCTAGGGCGTAATACAGGACGTTGAACATTCTTCTTTCCGGGTTTAACGACGCTACCTTTATCAAAACACAAGCACAGTGTCGCATCCTTCCCCCTTACTCCTCTGCTGACGATTCATGTCCGTCTCCCGCCAAAGCTATCTCATTATCGTCGTCGTCCTAGCCCTCTTCGTCGGCCTCCTCCCATCTACAGGTATGTCTACAGTCTGGCAGTTGCCGTTCTATGTCTCCACATTGTGTCGGCAAGGAGCATCGACTTTTCTATCCATCCACACACAGCCGCGACCTCGTCCTCTTCTCCTTCCTCCCCTTCCTCCTCACTCCGCGGTCTGTCTGTTCCTGCCTCCTTTGTCCAAGGAGACAACAAGATGTCGGCCCATGAAGATCTTGAGGCGGCGGCCAAGGACAGCCTCCTTCCCGTCATGACAATCCAGGCCATGCATCACCGCACCCGAGCAATCCCTTCTCCTGCGTTGCACAACGATCAACAACCAGAAGAAGACATGGCATTGGATGTCAGTCTCCTGAGTCCATCCTCGCCCTCAGACCCGATCACCGCCGTCACCACCAGCAACAGAATCAAGCTCCGACAGGCCCGCGGGGGCGGTGCCGTTCCCCTCACCAAAGGACGTCGTGGCATCAGAGATGGCAAAGGTACCATGATCGGGACCCCTTTGAGAGGCACGCTGATTACTCTCGGGTATTTTGCTTTGTGGTTCGCACTGAATGTCTACTACAACATCGTCAACAAGCAAGTTCTCAATGCCTTTCCCCTCCCCTTCACCGTCGCCACCGCGCAGCTCGGCATTGGCGCTATCTACGTAAGCCTTTCTTGGCTTCTCCGACTACGAGCTGCCCCCCAGACAGGCAAAGATGGTCTGAAAGACCTCCTTCCCATCGCCCTCTTCCACGGTTCCGGACAACTTTTTACCGTCTTGAGCCTCGGGGCTGCTGCTGTTAGTTTTACTCATATTGTCAAGGCCCTCGAGCCCTTTTTCTCCGCCCTTGTGGCCGCCCTTTGCTTTAAGGAGATTTTCAAACCCCAAGTCTACCTCAGTCTCGTGCCCGTCGTGTTAGGGGTGGCGGTTGCATGCGCCAACGATGTCTCCTTCGGGTGGCTTGCCTTCCTCACTGCCATGGCCTCCAACCTAGCCTTTGCCCTTCGTGCCAACTTTTCCAAGTCAACCCTTGCAGTCTTCAAAAGAGAAGGGAACGACAGCATGTCCCCTGCCAACGTCTACGGTGTCGTCACCATCCTCGCCTTCGTTCTCCTTCTCCCCCTCACCCTCCTATGGGAAGGGGTCGACCTGCAGCCGTCCTGGCGCGTGGCCACTGAAAAACTGGAAACTTCGACCCTCACATATCAATTGTTGTTGAGCGGCTTGTTCCACTATTTGAATAACGAGGTGATGTACTTAGCATTAGACAGTGTGCATCCCATCACCCTGGCAGTGGGGAACACGGCGAAAAGGGTCTTCATTATTGTGGCGAGTCTGATTGCCTTTAGGAATCCGATTTCGATGACGGGGGCGGTGGGTTCGGCGGTAGGGATTGCAGGGGTGCTGGTTTACACCCTCACAAAGCAGTATTACGATACGCATGTCTAGAGATGGAAGAAAGTGGGTCGGGTTTGAAAGAGAAATGTAAGCGAAAGGAGCAGTAATAGGAAGGGCACACTCACATGTTCCAATTATGTTTGTATATGTTGAGCACTTATTTTTGCAAAATTCCGAGTTCAGCAATCTGGATCTTATTCATTGTTTTGACCTCGATCCCTAAGCCATTTTACCTGAGGTTATCACTCTTCTTCTCTCCCTCTTTCTCCTACTTATGCCTCCTTTAACTTCCTCCTGGCACACACGTTCACGCGCAAATGGTCTCACTCCTGCCTTCTTTTTTATTTTCTAAGGTCAAGGGCCGCCCTTGTTCTCTTGTTCTCGCCCTTACCTTACTCTCTCGTATATACACACACCATACGAACACATGTACAAACACAAACTCACGTTCGCACACACACATGCCTTCTACTCCATAATTTTGCGTGTCTCGTTACCGTACTTGACTCCCACGACTGAGTTTTGAGGTTGCATCCACTAAGCGACCCAGCGAGTATTAACTGGTGCCGCTGTGGCATGTAAAATATCTAAGCAATGTCAAACCCATTGCAGACGCCCCCACAGCTTATTACTGAGGCGTTTCCATTTTATCTAAGCACTGTAGAAAACTTACAAGAGCAATGATCCTGCTCCTTGCAGTGACCACGTGACTTAAGGTTTTTATCTACACATGTGTGTGAAAACCCACTCACATATCTAATAACCAACCAGTCATTTCTCAGATGCACAGCAATACATCCTCTCGCTTCCTTGCCACAAAATAAAATGGCTTTTGTATTCTGATCTACCTCTCATCCCTCAAAAACGATGAAATCCCCCCTCCTCCCCCTTTCCTCCTGCCACCGGCACCAAGACCAAATCCGCAGCCACTTCGCCTCTGGGATGTCCAGAAGATCGACAGGTAATGCTGGTAAACCAGGTATGCCTCCCTTTCCCATCACCAGGGGGATCCGCGGGGTGTATTGATTCATCGGCCATGGTGAATGTAGCCCGATTCGAGTAGTAAGTCACGATGTAATCTCCCGTGGAGCCATCATAGCCTTGCGAGCGGCAGAATCGGGTCGCGGCAGGGAGACCGCAATCAATACCGCGACTTCCGCCTCGCACACCAGCTCGCTGGTACCTCGAGCAATAATCTACCGGCAGCCCGTTCATTTTCGGCAGGGAAAAGCGGACCGTTTCCCCCATTTCGTGACCTGCTCCTTCTCTTGATTTTGGTTGGGGTTGAGAAGTCTGCTGCTGAGTGGCAGGGGCTGGCACGGTTACGGATTTGGGAGGAAGAGGAACAAGAGGAACAGCGACAGAGGTGCTGCTACTGGAACCACGAGAAGAGGCTTCGGCTGTGACCACGCCTACGGGCTTCAGGACTTCCTCGGTGGGTCGTGGGGGGCGCACCTGTTGTTGCTGATGTTGAGTTTGGGGCCTGGTTTCCGTTACCTGCAGGTCCTGTTACATAGAGAGGATGGTTTGTGTGTTCCGTGTAAGTGTCTCAAGAATAGCGACAGGTGCGCCATGCGTGAACACAGATTTTGCCTATTTGGGCGGGTGAAGCAAGGATCATCGAGTGCAAGAGGGGAGTTATATAGAGCCATCCGTCGAGACTAAATTTTGATACACGCCAATTCCCGTCTGTCCAATGGCGCATGATCGCATTTCTCACAAGTGCATTACGTGATAACCATTCAGCACACTTTCTTCGGCATTGTGGAGAACGAGGGCCCAGGCCGGCGACGAATCTGGCCACGCGGAACGAGGTCACCATCCTCACTGACCTTCTCTTTCACACTAACTATTCCTGAGTCTTACCTGTGCGGACGCTAAGCTCAACAGAATTAGGGCGGCGGCGGTGAAGGTGCGTCGTGCGTGGCTCATTGTTCTGATAGGGCTGTGCTTGCAGAACACGAGCACAGACAGGAAGGACTTCCGTGTGCTAAGCTAGCTTGGTCAAAACGAAAAAGAGACACCGCGATACGGAGCAATGCTGTATATGATGACGTTGTGCGAATCTGGATGAGGGTCAGAGCACAGCTCAGATTGGCATGCATGACATATGGGATAAGAAAATGAGGATCTCGTTGATCCTTATCCCTTTCCCGACCATCCACAAGCATTTTCCTCGATTTTCCCTTATCAAAGCCAGCCATCATGGCTGACATGGACAGGATCCCAACTCCAAGGCGTAAGGAGACAGCCACCACGTGCATGCCTAGGCACAATAGAACCGTGCGCGCGGGTACAGACCTGATCTTTGTTCCGGTCCCGACAATGGAGAAAAGATTGGGGGCAGATGGAGCAAGAGAAAAGATGTGAGATGAGATGATAATAAAATATCGCCGTTACACGAAGGAAAACCCTTGAAGTATACCCCCTTAGTCATTGTTTTCGTTTTTGGGCGTTGTCGTTAGTGTTGTAGCTTTGATGCGCTTGGCAGCTAAGGCTTTCCACCATGAGTCAATGCATAGCCTGAGCAAATCATATCCCCATGAGAAGCTCGTCGATATTTGGAGTGCTACCCGAAGGCTTACATCCCTTGCTCCCAACTTACCCATACTCCCTCATCTCTTGCACCCAACTTACTTACGACCAGCCTCCCACACAGGTAAAATGCCCCACAATCAAACATTACTTGCACTGCTATTGGTATTGTTGGCCTGCCTGTCGTCCGTCAGTGGTGTCCGGACTGTGTCAGGACACGGACACACCTCCGGCATCCGTACTAAAACCTACCCACCGACTGCGGCACCCATGACCGTTCATTGCAACATGACAGACTATCGAAGCGCTTCGGGCGGGACTGAGTCCTGCACAATCTGCCGCAACAATCACTTATGCGCTTGGTGCTTGCCAAATTCGGGAGGGCCCGGGTACTGTTTCAACAACGTCGAAGAAGAGTGTACCGAAGGCTCCTCCTTCAGCTTCAGCGACAGCATTTGCAAAGAGACACCCTTTGACACCGCTCATGCCATCATTGCGTTTTCCATTTTCTGTGCTTTGGCCGGCTGCTGCTGCTGCGGCTGCTGCTGGTATCGAAGACGTCGTCACTTGGTGGCATTGAACGGTGCCGACACCACGAACTATTCTTCGCAGCTACCCACCTACCGGGGACAACAGCAGAATTTTCCTCCACAGCAGCAATACCAAGCGCACACGTACATTGTTCAACAGGCCTCCGCGAAAAATGGCACGGCGCGTAGTCCTGTTTACTCGCCTGCCGACTTAAATTACAACGAGAAAAAGTGGTCTGCTGGCTTAGCATAGCTGTCTGTTTAAAACTTGTTCATGACGATAAACTACCAACCGGCTACACACGACAAAGAAACAATATCCTTTAAGCAGACATTCACATTGGATGAATGTAATCAATGCAGATGCGTATATTTCGCGTGTGCCCCCGGGGATGGCGCACAGAGCGCCAATAAATTAACGAATGTATGCGAAGGCACACCTTTACCAGGTCGGCCAATGTGATTGGGAAATAATCATGCAACGAGGCATCAAAGAAAGGAACTCATGTTGATAATCTTGACATTGTTTTCATCACCAAAAAGCGAAAATGATGTCGCCTTTCGCACATGTTCGTGTGTGCGCGCGCTTCATTTTATTTAAATTTATGGTTCCGTTTCTCCCGAGGGTTCCACCCTGTTCATTCCCACTGTATATCTATCCTTGCACCTTAGTCGAATGCGATCAACTGTTAAATATCTACTTCATTTGGTCCCCTTTACCTCTTCCCGCCCGATCTTATTTTGGTCCACCACCCAAACCCACCTCTCCCAGCACCACCTCCTCCCCCACCTCCTCTTCCTCGGAAGGAAACAGCTTTTGCAGCATCGGCAATAGCGCGGCCGCCCGGCTGACATCCCGGAAACGCAACGTCATCAGATCGAAAGCCACGATGACACGAAGCTCCGACCCAGTGGGCAATACAGGAAATTTGGGGTACCTCTGACTGAAATGCGTCAGAATCACCGTCTTGGCCTCCATCCTTCTTGCGACGTCCAACGCCTCGTCCACCGTGCTATGCTTCCGTTCAACCGCGTCGACAGCTTTACCGCTCTCGAAGGTGGCTTCATGGATCAGGATCGTCGCACCTTTCCCTGCTTGTACCAGACGTTGACAGGGCCGGGTGTCGCCTGAGTAGACTAACCGCCAGCCAGCAACGCCGTCTAAGACAACACCAAAGGCGAAGGGACAATGATGAACGACCACGTTCGTCAAATTGAGCAAACCCAACTCCCGCTTCAAAAACGTAAACGCAAACGGCGTCATATGCTCAACGTCAACAAGGTACTCTTCCTCCTTTCCTCCCTTCATCCCGTCCTCCTCCCCTCCCCTGTCATTGCAGTACCATTGCACGGCCGGATCCCACTGTCTGTATTCGCGTAGCCAGGCCAACAAAGGCCTAGGAGCTAAGACAAGAAGAGGGAAAGGCACCCCCCCTGGAAGGAATAGACTTGCTGCAGCCCGTCGGCGGGCCACCAACACTTTCATCAGACCGAGGTGGTGATCGGCGTGGGGGTGCGAGATCCAGATAGCCTTCAAATTCACCAGCACACGGGAGAGGGCCTCCCCTTCGTACAAATTAGCCAGTTGGCCTAAAGAACCCTCCCCCACATCCAAAAGCATGCCTTTGGCAGTGTCTCCCTCTTCACGAGCGTCGCCTCCATCTCCTCCCTCCCCCCCCCCCATCTTCCTCCTCCTCCTCCTCCTCCTCTCCCCACTACCCCCAATCCGCAAGTAAATCCCCGAGACATTGCGGTACTTAGAGGGAATAGCCGAGCCCGTGCCTAAAAACACAATCTCTACCTCCTCTACTCCCTCATCGTCCCCCTGCTCCTCTTCTCCCTCCATCTCCTCCTCCTGCACTGTTAGTGGCAGCGGTAGCATCACTTGGCGAAACTCTGCATCGGCCCGGAGTTCCTCTTCCTCCACCTTGCCCACGTCCTCTAACACCCCCAACTCGTCCACGCCCTTCTTGTTCTCAGGCAACAGCTGGTATTTCATAAGATTCTTCCCCCACACCACATTTAGCCTCTCCTCCTCCCCTTCCTCCCCCTCCTCCTTTCCCGGAAGAATAGAAGGAATATTCGATGGCGCTGCTGCCCTTGGAAAGATCACTGGATCTAAGAAATGTAATCGTAGATTGTTTATTCTCGCAGCACGATAGGGATTCTGGTGCGTTCCTGAAGGCAGGGCAGTAAGAATGTGAGTGGTGGAGGGCCCGAAGCTCTTCATCCATTCCTGATACAATGGAGTGTGAACAACGGCAGCGGAAGTGTAATGCAGCATGCAGGTAAGATGAAGTGTATCTGCAGCTGCCATCGCAGCAGCAGTGTCCAAAGCGGCCTCAACCCAAAATTTGGGATGGGGTAGGGCCAGAAGAGAAGAAAATGTATTGCAGTCGCCATTCCCCTCCTTCTTCCCTTCTCTCCCACCATCCGGCAGGTGAATGACCCCAAAGATGGCCCCAGGTGTAGGTGGAGCAACTACCTCCTCTGGTTGGATGGAGCGGCCGTCGGGTAGAGTGACAGCGTGTCCCGCCTTCAGTTTCCCATAAAGAGGTCCCGTAGGAATCCCTAGCTCCCTGGCCCGCACCACGTCAAATTTTCCCAAAACACTCGCCGTCAGACCTACCCAGGCCATGATGGGAGGAGATGATGCGGAGGAAAAAGGACTGGCTGTGGCGGTGCGGGGACGTTTCGCCATGGGTTCCTTCCCATTCTGTTGCTCCTCCATCTGCTCGTGCTCGGCTGGGAGCTGTGGTGGTTGTTGCTCCGGAGCACCAGTACAAGGAGACAGAGTAGGAAGCAGGGGTAGAGCATGCATGGCCAAGGTGGGCCCTTGCATAGCCAGCCCAGTCGTACCGTACTCTCGAATGATTATCTTGAGGTCTTCTCGACGCATGAAATGGGAAGTGGACCGTAGGAGCGCCCGGAGGCCTACGGGACCATGGATGCTGATGGCCGTCTTGCCACAATCAGCCATGGTCAGAAGCATGCCCGGCAAGCCACCGAGTGCCTCAGGCGTCAAAGCCGTGAGAAATATGTGGTCAAAACGCGTGAGGCGGACCTTGTGCTCCATGGCCAGCCGTTGCGTGCCTTCGCCCACATTCAGCATGAAGCGGTCCCGGTCAGTGATGACCAGGCATGTTGGGGAAGCCTCTGCGGCGCCGACACTCAGGATCTGGAGATGAGCCTGGATATTGGCTTGGGCAAAGGGCTTGCTGGTGGTCATGGTGGCTGTGTGGGGAGATTTGCAGCAGGTGAGGGCTTGATGGGGGAGGTCAGCTGGGTATGGGGCGTGTGGTGGGGGATACAAGCGACCTGTTTATGTTGGGATAGACGCGGGTGACGAAAATCGACAGGTAGGCAATATAAGTCGACAAAGGCGACGTGTTGGACGTGCAAGATGCATACACAATGGCTTCTGTCGTACTTGGTTTGCCAATGAGAAAATGTCGGCTACTGACCTTTGCCTCTTTCTCTTTCGGACATATTTATATATATATATTTTTACTTTCTTTTGATTTTGCTAACGTTATCTGTGCTCTACTTTTCATTTACACATCGTCAGTTGTCTTATCTATCAGCTCACATGGTAAGCCATACACCACCGGGGCCGATCCCACCAAGTAAGGCAGCTTGCACGCACTGCGGGCCCGTGCCACCGCCGGAAGGAGCAACGCCTTGTCGTCCTTGCCCCCCTCTACATCTTCCGGCAGCAAAACACCACCATCCTCCTCTTCTTGCTTCTGTTCCCCCGTCCTCATTATCGGGAACAAGGCCTCTAATAAGGCTAGACAAAACCGGTCAATGTCTCGATCAGTCACATCCCACAAATTTCCCACCACCGCCGGGCTCCCCGCCGCCAAATACGAAAGGGCCATACCCGACGATTCAAACAGCTCCGGCGACATCAGTGCATTCACACAGCCACCAAACCCATCCCTATTGACGATACTGCTGCAGGTGCTGCTGCTGGAGCCCGGCAGACGCAATCGACCGCTGGAGCAGCCCATCAAGATGGCCAAGGGCACTTGTGGCAGAGCAGCTACGTCTTCTCGAGCCAAGAAAACTTCTCCAGATCCATGCCCACAGTAGATAAAGACGGCTGATGTCTCCAGCTTGCTTTTGAGCCATTCCTCACTCGGCGCCTCGCCGACCAACCCCTCCCACTGCTGCTGCTCTTTTTTGCTCGCCTTTGAAGAAGAAGAAGAAAAGGAATGAGAGGCATGAAGTGCTGCAAGGGCTGGCTGAAGGGTTGCTTTCGTGGTGGAGAGGTTGGCTTCCGGGTCGAGCACATAAAAGCCGGGTGAGCGCGGGATCTGAAGTGTGCCGTCAGGACCGAGGGTGATGGCGGAGGTGGTGGTGGAGGCAGGGGAGATGGAGGGTACGTCTTCTTCGTCTTTCTTCCTTCTGGCGGCAGCTGCGATAGACGTACCGCGGGGCCCAGTCTTAGTTTTGCTTCTACTGCTGCTGCTGCTGCTGCTGCTGCTGCTGCTGCAGCTGCAGCTATGACTGTGGAGGGTCGCGCCTATGTACTCGAGGGAAGGACACCGGGAGACAGGGTGGCCTTTCAAAAGAGGCAAAGACTCCCATGGCAGGCGCTGCAGGGTCTCGTCTAATACAAGTAGAAGAGGGCAACGTTGCTGTCTCGATCCTTTATCCATCTTCATGCCCGCTGAAGCTCGGGGACGGCTGGTAGAGGAGGAGGAGGAGCTACAGTGCGAGGTAAACAGAGCATCTAAAGAGTCTGTTGGCGGCGTATCTCGACGGGCTGCTTCGACGGTGACATCGTCTACGTCTTCACTCTTCTGCTTTGGCTTAACCCTGCTGCTACTGCTGTCTTCCTCCAAACGTGCCAGCAACGTGGCCTTGACGCCCGTAGTGGGCAGATATCGCGCCGCCAGCTCTTTCTTCAACTCCGCCACTGTCAGCTTGCTCAAGTCCTTGCACAACGACTCGAGCTCGGCGTCGCCCCCACCATCACTGCAGCTGCTGCTGCTTGGACGCGTCTTCTTCTTTGTCGCCGTAACCTTGCCCTTCCCAGTGACGACATTTGCAACACTTTGATGAGAAACGATTGTTTTTGATGCTGTCGTCACCAATCCTGCTGCTGCTGCTGCCGCCAGACAATCCAAAGCAGCATCCACCTGACCTACAGCCACCGAAAGCCCTACTGTTTTTATAACTAAGAACAACTCCTCCCGCTGTTCCTCCCTTGAAAGAATCGGACGCACATTCGCTATCCCGACCAAAGCCGCACGTAGCAGAACAGCTAGACTGTCCTCCTGTTCTCCATCCCCTCCTTCCTCCTTGTCATCAACACCCAGCGCCAACAACGCGGCATCGACAACACCAACCACTGGACCATTCTCCTTCACATCAACCTGCCCACCCATCAACCATCGCCAGGGCCCCATCGTCCTCTCCAAATCTCTCACTATCCCGCCCAACTGCGCATCCAGCCTCTCCCTCTCTTTCCACCAACCCGCTTTCTCCCTCTTTCCCCACTCCGCTACCTCCTCCGCTGACCGACCGTGCAACGACTTGCTATTTCCCTCCATCACTTTCTCAAATTCATCCAAGAGCCGCCTGATCTCCCCCGCTATCCCTAACCGCGCTCCCATCATCCTTCCCCCTTTCCCTCCTTCAATCCTCCCTATCAATAAATCACCCGTTCCTCCCTCCTTCTCACCTTCCTCTCCGTCCTGAACTGGAGATAATGCTAGGGTGACCACAGTCCAGGTTGAAGGCAAGACCTCCCTGAACCCCTCCCTCGTGCCTGACGAAGACAACCGCAAGCTGTTTCCAAAACCGATCCCTACCGAATTGACCAGCCGCCAAACTGCAGATGCTGACGCTCCTATCTTTGCTACTGAAGACGGCTCTGTTGCCTCTGCTGGTGCTGCTGTTGCTGCTCGTCCTGCTAGTGTTGCCCTTGCTGCTGTGGATGCCACAAACGACAGACGACCAGCGTCACGCATCAACCGTGGACAGCGGCTCCGTTCGGCAAGCACCCATGCCTGCTCCAGCATTTCCTCCTTTTTTTTCTGGCTGCTGCTCAACCGTGCTAGTCGCAGCCAGGCCTCGGCCCTCTCCAAGACGGGGGCCTCAGAGCCCTCATCCACCATCACCTGCAACGCCAATAAACAAGAGGAGGAGGCTGCTTCTGCTGCTTCTGCTGCTGCTGCTGCTGCTGCTGCTGCTGCTGTTGTTGTTGTTGCCGTGGTTGTGTTGTCTTTTCCACATTTGTTCTTGGCCGTACCAGTAGGAATAGAAGTTGCAGTTGAGATGAGCAGCCAGCGGATCCAGCTTTGGCGCCATCCAAGGGCCGCTCCAAGACTGCGCCACCGGGTTGATGTGGTCATCGTCAACGCCTCGGTCCCTATGTCCGTCATCTTGATTGCCTTCCTCTCCTTGCCGGAATTCTTGTTGCTGCTGCTACCGTTACTCGTACCATTGTCGCTGATGCTACTGCTGCTATTGCTGCAGCCATGGATCTTCACGGCTGGAAAAGAGGAAGAGAGCGGTATCAGGATGAGCTCCGACGAGTCAATAGCTATAGCATTGCTGTGGACATTTGCTGCTTTGGTGTAGATCTCTGCAGCCTCCTCGAATGCTCTTTCTCTCCGAAGAACATCTCCTCGTCGGATCAACACCTTCACCTCCTCCATCATATCATCCACATGCATCTCCTCCGCCCTGCTCTCTCTCTGTCCCACAGCCTCCTCCTCTCCCTTCACTCGTGACCTCCCCCTTGCCGCCCTGCGTGTCACGCCTGCCGCACCCCATTTCTCTGCCACCAACAACGCTTTTTTGAAATAGCTAGAGGCCTTTCCACTAACTCCCAGCAACTCCCATATCTCCCCCAATCGGAGTAAGCATTCGGCCAGACACCAGGACAGACGCCAACTGCCCGAGGATAGGATGGAGGGGAGGAAGAGAGGTTCGGGGATGGTGGTGGAGGAAGACACATGATGTACACAAGGGCCTTCTTCCTCCCCATCGTCCATAGTCGCAGTTTGGCCTTCCTCCCCATCAGCAGCTCCATCCAGTTCTTTCTCTGTACTCATTTCTTCGCCCCATGCCCTTTTCTTCTCCTCCTCGGGTGGTGGAGGGAGCCCCTGACATGTCGCTGTTATTCGTCTTAGCTTCACGAGAGCAAGGCGTAAATGCCCAGAGGCCATCAAAGCATCAATCTCTAATAGAGAGGCGAGGTTTTGCAACAGACTCTCAGCCAGACTACCTTTCAGTGCTGAGGAGGAGAAAAAAGAGGTTGGAGGAGAGGTGGAGGAGGAGGAGGAGGGAAGAGTCCGGGCTGCATCCAACAGGGAATCTGAAAGTGAGGGAGTAGATTGCTGTTGCGTGCCATACACTCGATAAGCCTGCGCCAGGTCTGGAAGCTCCAATCTAGCCAAAAAAAGGCTTAAGATCGAGGCCAGGAAGCACCTACTATTGCAGCTGCTCCCTTTCTTCTCCTCCTCCCCAAAATACCCCCTCTCACTCAGACACACCGCTGTCTCGAGCAGTTGGGCTTGACGGAGAGTGGGACTGTCGCCACTCACTAGCTCAACCACCACCTCAAAACACTGCCGGGTCATGGACAAGTCAATAGCCGCCCGTAAGTCATCATCCCTCCCTCCTTCCTTCCCTATTACAGACAGCCCCCGCCACGCCGTGAGCGAGCGGCCGACCGCAACGGCAGCCTCCCCCCTCCTTCCCATTTCTATACACAACAGTGCTCGCATCCCCTCCCCCAAGGCATCTTCATACATTTCTTTTACTGACCGTTCTTTCATACCCCCCTCCCGCTGCAGCATCGACGATAATTTGTCCACCCACCCCTCCAACCTTCCATCCGACTCTTCCTCCTTCTTTACCACGAGGAGGGGGAGGAAGGGCTTCCCTGTCTCCTGCGGGGCCCGTGTCAAGACACGTGCCATCCTTGCCCCTTCAACAGCAGCGTACAAAGGACTCACTAGCCCACTCTCACGACAGCAGCGGTGTGCTTCCAGAGCACGGCGAACTTCCTCCTTTACTTTCTCTTTCCCTATCCCGTCCTGCCTAAGAGCGGCGTGTACAAGGGAATTGTAGATGGACATTTCGGCCTTGCACACGGCCTCCCCCAACAGCGACAGCGAGGAGGAGGAGGAGGAGGAGAAGGAGGAGGTGGAGGAAGCGAGGGACATACACAAAGCACCATGAGCATCCTCTCCTTTCTTCCTCCATCCTCTCAAAAGTATTTCTCCACACCAGGCCGGTGCTTGTGCCTTTTCTTTCAAGGCTACCAACAAAGTTGTCTCCGTCAGGCTGCAGGGAGCCAGGCGACACCGCACCAGCTTCCGTAGCAGTGTAGTGGAAGGACATGTGAAGGATGAAGAAGAAGAAGAAGAGGACGAGGAGGACGAGGAAGAGGAGATGCAGACCAAGCGCAGAGCCTGTGAAGCAACTCGGCCTGCAAGCTGACTTGCTCCTGCTTCTCCTAAAGCAGAAGCTAAAGTCGCGTAGCGCACGTCCAACTGTAGAAGCTGCTGCTGCTGCTGCTGCTGCTGCGGGGAGGAGTACTCCATCTCTAACAGGCGGCACCCACGCGCCAATGGCCCCAAGCTCAGCAAAAGTTGTCGTCGCTGCTTTCCCTCATCTCCCGATCGACCGACAGTAGAATGTGAAATAGAGGAGGAAGAGGCGATCAATGCTCTCCCGAGCGAGAACCAGGCCGTGCCAAGCCGCCGCCGAGCGCTGCTGCTACTACTACCACCACTTATTGTGCAACCACCGCTCTCGCTTAAGCCGCTGACCTCCTCTGCATGCGAAAAACAGGACATAGCCACCAAGGCCGGGCAATCGCTATCAGCCACACCAACTGCTAGCCAGGAGGGGAGGGGAGGGAGGGAGGGACGCGCATCGTCACTGCCGTTCGTGCTCTGGAGAGCAGAGGTGAGTAAGATGCCGACGCGAAGAAGGGCTTCGGCGAGGGTAGCTGAAAGATTGGACTCGGGGATGTGATCCGTGGTGGAGGAGGAGGTGGAGGATGAGGCAGAGGAAGAGAGGAGCAGCATATGTGTGACGTCTGCCAAGGCCAGGAACCCGCGTAGTAGCACACCGGTGGGCGAGGAAGGGAGGGACGAAGAGGAAGCAGGCACCACCATGGGTAAACGTGCCAGTGCCCGCCACATGCGAACTAGGTGAGGTCTTGACTGGGCCTTTCTATCCTTTGGGTCATCGGCTGCTGCTTTTTCTCCTCCTTTCCCCTCTACTCCTGCTGCCACCATGGTGGGAATGAGCTCGGTCAAAGCAGAATTGAGAATATTTAAGCCCTTTTCCAAGTCATGTTCCTCCTCCTCCTCCTCCCTTTTCTTCTTATTACTGTTACTACAGCCCCCCTTCTGCTGCTGCAGCTGCTGCAGCTGTACAGTAGCCGCCAGTACCTGCAACGTCACACGAACCATCCGCAGCCTTGCGTCTTCTTTCTGCCCTTCTCTGCCGTCACTGCATCGTTGCCTAGCGCGGTGGAGGAGAGCAATCGCCTGCTCTGTCTGCTTTACCTTGAGGCAGAGCATAGCGTAATGTCGGAACCAATCCAAAACTTCCACTGAAAAGGCCCAGAGGGAGGAGGAGGAGGAGGAGGTGGACATGTTGCTGTTGCTGCTACTTTTGTTGCTATCATTTATTTTCATCCTTCTCGTTGTCTGCTTCTCACATCCCTTCCCCTCTTTCCCATTTAGAACAAGCCGCAGCGCTGCATCCTCGTACATGGCTATCACCCCCTCAAATTGTTCAATCGCTCGTTTCTCCGTTCCCCCTTCTCTTCCACCATCTCGTCCTTCCCCCCCTATTGCTTTCCCTGCCCTTTTCTCGTAATAAGTACCGGCACGCCATAGTTGAGAAATGAGATGAGGGATGGAGGGAGTACCTGTCTCAGAAGCTAGCGTCACACACAAGGAGCGCAAGCGGAGGGCGTCCTTACTAACCCTGCCATTGCTGTTGCTGCTGGTGTTGCTGCTGGTGTTGCTTCCTCTTCCGGCTAATTCCTCTGCTTCCTCTTGTTGCCTGTCCATCACAGCTGCTGCTTTCCAAACGGCACGATATAGTCGCTCTGCGTATTCATGTGCCATGTCTGTGTCTTGTTGTGTTGGTGGTAATCCTTCTCTTCTTCCTCCCCTTCCTCCAGCCTTCAAAGCACCGAGCCAAAGCAGACACTCCTGGACCACCCCCTCGACAACCTCCACAAATGGACCCTCCCCTTCTCCACTTTTCTCCTCCTCCTGCTGCTGCCGGTGCTCTTCCATGTTTCTCAGCATGTGCATTTCTACACGGGAACGCAGCCCATTCACCATCGCGCCACAAACGAGGCGGACAAGCGTCGGGTCGCACACATAGGGAGGAGGACCAAAATCATACCCAGCATTTGAGGATGGACTTCGCTCCTTTATTCTCTCAGGTGCCGCAGAAGAGGAGGAGGAGCCGTTTTTTTTCTGGCTGATGCTGCTGCTCGTGCTAATGGTAAGGCTGCTCACATTGTCTGCCATGGCCTTGGTCCTGCTGCCGTTGCCGGTAGGGGCAAGAGGCTCACGTTTTGTGCCCTCGGCGCCCCAATCGTCCTCTTCTGCACCAAGAACCATCAAACCTTCCTCCATTTCCTTATTGCCGGCGTTGCTGCTGCAGCCGCTCACAACTTGTCTAATCCGCCCTGCCAGCATTCGTGTCAATGCCTGAACCTCCCGATGCTGCCCTAGTTCCACTCCACGGGCAATGCCATGGTACAGAACTCGTTCAAAACCCAGTTTGCCACCCGCCGTCATGGTTCCGGCAGCGCCACTATTACTATCGGATGCGGTCGCGGCAGCGTTTTCCCCACCACCGGCCGGGATGCATGGCGCCAGTGCGTGTACGATCAGGGATGCGGCGCGGTACAAGGTAAGGCGCAAAATTTCCTGTTGCTCTGCTGCCGCTGGAGCACTCGTCAAAGCTTCCAAACAGGCTTGTGCGACCTTAAGCAGGGCATGGATTTCGCGCTTGTTGTTGCTGCTGCTGCTGCTGCTACTGCTGCTGCGGCTGGTACTGCTGGTCGTCCCGATGGCCACTCCTTGGACCCTCTCCCAAAAGGCCTTCTGCTGCTCCCGTGAGGAGCCCGCTAAGGACTTGGGAAATGACTTCTCGGCCACGAAGGCCAGAAGCCCTTCCGCGCCGTTGCTTCCCTCACCGTCCTTGACGTTTCGGACAGGCATAGACCTGTAGGAGTGTGCGTGTGATGACGGTGACTGGGAGTGAGTTGGGGTCGAGCGAGTTAACGAGAGAAGATTGATAGGCCACCTCCTTCCACTGGTCTGGAACAAGGCGCTGACGAGGACGAAGCGCCTGTAAGTGTACTGTGCACACCGTCAGGGGTGCATAAAGTCAAGTACATCGCCGTCAAATTCATGTCGCAGCTTTCCCTCCGAAAACGCCGGCCTTGGTTGCCCCGCCCCATCGATCACACTGTGATGATAACACGCAGCCCACTACTCCTATTCCAGCCCCCCCCACCCCCTGGTACAATTCCCTTTGTCAAATCCAGGGCATGTCTAACTCCCAAGATGTCCCAACACAAGCATAACTATCAGCACCACCACCATCTCCACCAGCAGCACCACAACCACCAGAATCAGCAGCAGCACTGGGAGCACCAGGAGCAGTACCAATCAACTCTTCCGGTCGGCCTCATCGCAAGACTATCAGCACTACCGCCGCCGCCGCTGAACCAGCAGGAACATGGGCAGGAGCACCTGACAAGAATTATATTGACAGAAACGGAGGGATCCGCCGTTCCCCCCCGCCTCGCGTTACCTGGACGCCCGCAATTCTGGCCCCGCTGCTTGATATCATACCAGGGCCTGCGACTGGAAGAGAGGAGGCCGTCCCTTTTCCATCTTACAGGCCAACCGTCGGCCAACTTCCTCTCCATCCCCACGAGTAGGTACGAACTCCTGGCAACCATGACTACCGACGGCGAGCGTGCCATGTTCTCCTCCCATCGAGGTAAAGCACCGCTGCGACCCCATCCCCTTGGCGGAAGCCGGCCAGAAGGACCTCGCCAGAATCATACTGCAGCATGCTCAGTCTCTTGGGGGTCTTCAGGTCATTAAGAAGGAACAGTACCATATAACTACGTTGTGCATGCGAGAGAAAGCATCATAACGAGCTTCGGGTTGCGTTGTCCACTCGCTTCTCGAAGAACCCGTTGTTGCGAAGGAACACCCCAGCTATGAAATTTTATTTGAGTTGTTCCCCGCCCTTCTTCCATTCATGAAATGGCCTTTATAGGGAAAAGTCATCATAGATGGGGCACAATTCTTGTTCGGGACTGGGACTGACACGCCCGCAATCACAGCCACTTTTAGAACCAAAACTAACGACTTACTCTACAACCACAGTGAGCCATGCCAGGCAAACATCCGCGGCCGCCCGTTCATGTGGTCGTGGCGCCTTCCGTTCCATCTCCCTATCAGTACAAGCAGCAGCTCCAACGCGAGAAGGACCGGCAGGACGGGGGGAGCCGCAACAGCAGCAGCAACAGCAGCAGCAAGCGCCCCCGCCCCGACAGAGTACCCTCGAACCCAACCGCTGCGCAAGAACGCGCTGAATTTAAGAAAATGTGGAAAAGCGTGATGGATCTGGGGGCGACCCAATTGACAGGCCACGAAAAAAAAGCGTACGAGGCCCGACGCATCGTCGAGCTGGGTGGTAAGGCCCCGACGGCGATCAAGACCCCCTTCAACATCCTGATTGGCAAGCTCGCCAAGCACAAGCATCGAGACGCCCGCCGGGACAACGAACTGAAGGAATCGGGAGTGGTAGTGGCCAAGAAGAGGCAGTCTGCGGCGGCATTGGCCAGTGAGGTACTGGATGACGGAGGGCGGCGGTCGCATGACAGCAGCGGACGGATTGGAGACTCACCCTACCCTGTGCTGGGCAAGATGAAAGGGGGCATGTTGTACTTGAACCGGGAAACGATCCAGACGTTTACAGCAGGCAGGCGTGGCGGTGGTAGCGGCGGGAGGGGGGGGGGGGGGGGGGGGGGGGGGGGGGGGGGGGGAGGGGGGGGGGGGGGGGGGGGGGGGGGGGAAGGGGGAAGGGGGGGGGGGGGGGGGAGGGGAATGGGGGGAAGTCGGGGAGTGAGTATAGGTAGTGGAAGAGGCGGCGGGCGAGGGAGACGGTGATGAGAAAATCAAACTTAAAGTTACTATGTCAAGGAGGTCGCAAAGCCTAAATAACAACCCAGTGTCTCACAGCCTTCGCGAAGACATTTCAGTATTTCGATCTCGCTTGATTCCCCTCTCTCTATATTTTTTTCATTTTTTTGCCTCTCCTGGCCGCTGCAAAATGATGGCAAAAAACAAGAACTCTACCGGCAGAAGCTCTTTCTCTTCCTTGATCAACGCTGCCTCTAGACGGGCCTTGAGCACTTCGAGTGTATCGGGCTTGACATCCGGGTGATTTTCCTTCCACGTGCGAAACGAAGACCAAGTATCCAAATACTTCACCAATCGCTCCGGTGTCATGTGATATGTTTCCTCCACCGTTTGCTTCCCTACCTGAACAAAAGGCGTGAAGTCTGTCCCGGCAAACTCACGGTCGAGCAACAAACGATCACAGTCCCACACGTTATCGAGACTTGTATACCACTCCACCATCGCCGCGTCCGCCTCGGGCATTTTGGGGATATGACTGCGGGGATACCCCATCACCATCACGACCCCACCCGGCCGAAGAAGTTTTTCGACACCTTCGAGAAATTTTGGGATATTCAACCAGTGCATGGCTTGGGCGCATGTCACGACCGAGGCGCTACCCGCCGGCAAGGGAATGGCAAGCGCGTCCGCCACCTTGTACTCAATGTTGCTACCCTGCGTGGCATTCCCCAGCTGTGCCACGCTTTGGTCGAAGCCTTTGGCGTGCTCAAAATTCTTGGCAAGTTTCCGTAAAACCTGCCCGTTGCCGGTACAAATGTCAACCAGCACACTCCCATCCCTCCCGGTCCCATCCAAGCATCCCTTGGCCCTGAGCGTCGCTTCCACTCCTGCCATCAATGAATCAGGATAATCGGGCCGAAATGCCGCATAGCCTTCTGCCTGTGCAAGACGGCCAAATGGATCGCCCTTGGCAAGCATTGGACGATTCAGAGACGCGCTGTGCATGGTGGTAGTCTGGCTGTTGGCCCTCTGAATCAACCTCCCCACCTGGGGCTTCGACTGCAGGAGGGATGGAAGCCGCCGGCCGCACGCGTGCATAACGTTCTTTGCTAGCACTAAAGCCCCAGGCGGGGCGCGATGCAATACCTATGAATTTTTGTGTGTGGTAGACGGTAAATGGTGGGGAACATGTTGAACAGAAGAAATGCGGGCGGCGGGCGTTTATTGCATTATATAGCAATAGAATCGCTGAGATGACTGATGCCATCTAACCGATCCGTCGACCTTACCGCAGACACTTTACGCCGACATACTGTGCATAAATACAAACATAGCTTTAGTGTGTTGATTGAAGGTTTACTGTTCTTGTATCACGGTAGGGCCCTGATTCATAGGTTATTTTGCTTCTAACGCATGCCCACACACACATCCCGCACACCCGCACAGGTACATTCACCACAAAAACAATGCCGGGTGGCCTATCTTTGGCACAAGCAGTCCGCATTTGCGAGGCTACTGTTGCAACGTGCACGTCTCGTGGCTTTGGTCCCATAACTGTCGTCGTCATGGACCCCGCAGGCCATGTAATCTCGATGCAACGGATGGACAATTGCGCCCCGACTGCCTATCCCAAGTTCGCTCAAGCAAAGGCCTTTACGTGTGTCTCGCTTGGAGTCTCCACGCGCGTGTTTCGTGATAAGTATACCGCTGCAAAGGATCCAGCAAAGTTTTGCCAGATGCTCAGCATGGGTGATTTGACAGGGGGACAGGTACGTATGTGGGTAATAACGGAACTTGTCTCCTGCGTTGTAGCTTTCTGTTACACCGTCATCTTCATTTTCTTCTTATTCTTTCAAAACACGCGCAGATGGCACCTTTTCCCGGAGGCGTAGTGATCAAGGGCGCAGAGGACGGCGATATAGTGGGTGCAGTGGGAGTGAGTGGCGCTAGTGCAGACGAGGATGAGTACTGTGCGTTGGTGGGTGTGCAAGAAGCTGGCTTGGAAGGCGTGGTCACTGAGCCGATACATCATGCACTAAAAAACTAAAAACTGCGACTGACGATTAAGAGATAATAATATGAATTGGGAAGGTGAAGATTGTCATTTCTCCATCCTGTCTGGGTGCGACGTCTTTGTTTCTTCTTTATTTCGTGTCGCCACTTTTCCCCCGTTTCTCCGCATACACGCACGCCACCTCGTAGTCAATTATACAATTTTGTCCTATCGTAACTATTGATTGAACGTATATCTATTGTCACCCCATCCCTGCTTGCCACCCTTTCTTTCCTCCTTCCTCATCTTCCCCCTTATCCTGCTGCCGACCACACCTCCTTCTCAGCTTTTCCACATCTCCACTTAGTCATCATCTTGCGGGAGAATCGAAAATGGATGAGGATCCAACGGCTCAAACCCCCGCTTCCATTGTTGGTAATGACTTGTCATCTTCCACACATAATAAAACTCAATGCAATCCTTGGTGCTCTTACTCCGCAACAACTTGGCAATCTCATAAAAGTTTTTCCCAACCAGCATTATCGCCCCCTCGAAACACGCCACTTCAAACGGACTCCAATGCTCGATCACTGTCCGCCTCCGCACCGGGCACATGATCGCTCCCAGGGTGTTCGGCCTCTCTAACGGAATCTCCCCCTTGACCGCATCATAACCATATGGCCCGAAGCCCACTTTTGGGTACATCAAGTCCCCGACCAAATTTATGTAGTCCTCTGCCATTTTTTGAGAACGCCATCGATCGGGGGCTCTGCCGCGGCCGGGCCCGCCCCCACCTTCGGCTTTGCTTTTCTTGGTGGTGTTGGCGGTAGTGCTGAGGCTCCCGCTGGGGCCGATTCTCGTGCTGTCGTTGTCCCCCGAGCTTCTGATCCGTCCACTGCTGCGTCCTTCCCCATCCTTGTTGCCACTGCGTCCGCCTCCAGCGCTGGTGCCACTATTATTGGTGCTGCCGCCGTTGTTGTTGTCGTGATTACTGTTGTTACCCTCGCCGTCTTCTTTGCGGTTGCGAAGGCTTGTGCGCGCGCCGCCCATGATCCCAGGCTTGCCTCCTGATTGCTGTATTTTGTGGAGTTCATATGTGCAGATAAACGCTCGATAAGAAATGTCTTTGGCACGTGGGACCGGGGATGCGGTGTCTCATGTGTCCCACTCACCTTGTCACCCTCGTCCGCAACTTGCATCACCACGCTGCTGCCTCCTCCGTCGCTCTCCACAGTGGTCATGCTTCTGCTGCCTGCCTAGTCGCTTCAAACCTTGGCTCTCCCTGTTCTCCAGAGTCGATAAGAAATGATTTCAAGAGGGGGTTGAGAATGGCTTGTCCTCTCAAACAGCCAATCTCGGCCAGGCCCTTGATTTCTACCTCCAGAGGGCGGCGAGGTGACCGACGTGCGAGGTGACAAAACCTGGATAAAAATTGACAAAATTGCACAGGAAAAGACGAGCCGCACAGGCGAGAAGAAAATGGATAGAGCCATGCTCAGGATGTACGCGTGCCTTTTATGGTATGTCCTGGTCCTTTTGTTTTGGCCCTTGGGGCGCATCGAGCCCTCATGTCTGTGCACCAACCCTCCCCTCCCACACTCGCTGAAATGGGGCCGTCACTCAAGTGGCTCCTCACTTTCCCACTCACCCTCTAAGCTGGCACTTTTAATAGAAGTGCGGGTCCAGTGACCGGTGGACCTTCGAGCGGGTGAGCGTGGTGTTGAGGCTCTGAGCACGCGCATAAGGAAAGCCAAAGTGGCAAGAGAGAGGAGAAAGAAGAAATCAAAATGACGCTTTTTTTTGCTCGCGCAATATGAGCAGCTCGGCACGGCCGAAATCCTCCTTTTCAAGCGCAGCGCACCCGCGCGTCCCCAAAACGTACCTGATCACTGTACAAAATGTTACCAACGGAGCTACTAAAGGCCTGTGGGATGGCGTACCGCTCCGTGACGACTGTAGCTACAGAAGGCGGATGGGCGCCAATCACGCTTTGGCTAGTTCGATAGAGGGGGTTCTCGGCCTTGGTCTGGTGGTGGTAGGCCTGCAGGTATTTCTCGGCATGTATGTGCATAACACTGCTGTGCACTGCGTCACTGATTGTACTTTCTTCTTCACTGTTGTGCCGCTGCAAGGTATCTTTGCCAAGTGTTCGGTCGAGGGAATGGGTGACAGCAGCAACGGTTTTAGCGGCAAGGAAGGGGGAAGGAGGAGCAACGCCCATGCCGATCTCGTCGCTTGACTGTATTTTATTTATTTTGTTGTCGGGAGAGACATGAAAGTACCGCTTTTGCAAATAAAAGAAAATGCCTGACTCACCCGCTGATATAGAAACGAAAATTTGGGCGTCGAGGTGGACTGGCTATTAGGGCCTCGGTGTCCATTTTGCACTCCAGTCTTCTCTGTGGCGGTGGTCGTCTGCTTCATGCGATTGAGCTGGATGGCTCGCAAATCCATTCCATAGGTGGCTTACGATGAATTTGCGCGGAGTTGATCGCAAAAGAATAATTGTGAATCGAATTGAAAGGAAAGGGCAAGGGCGAAGGAAAAAGAAGCAAGGCAACAAGCATACCAACGGCACCAATCGAAACTTATACCCACCATTTGACGTGGTTAAAAGAGTTCCTAGCGATCCTTTACCGTGAGTCTTCCTGGGCTCAGGGACGAGGGACGACGCCATCGTGATGCCGTCCTATTTTTTTTTTCGTTGGACTGCGCTGGGCTGGGGAGGGGGGGGAGGCGAAAAAAAGGAAAAGCTGTGTTTTTTGCGGGAAAGGGGTGGTGGAAGGAAGTAGAACACATGAAGAAGGAAAGTGACGGGTGTATCTCAGGTCAATCAATACTTGATACATTTAACGCTTTGAAATAGCCTCTGGAGGTCTAAAGTCACACCACTACAAGGAGAAAGGACGGGAAACGCTTTTTCCTCGCAGCCGTTGGCGGGCGACGAGCGGCGATGACGAGCGAGCGTCAACCGACGTCTTATCTGCCATTCCTGCCACTCCACTTCACACCCGCAGTGCACGACATAACCACATAAATTACTTCATGTTGCTGGCATGCCGCTTGGCGGGGATGATTCTATCTAGCAAACCCACCACGAGCCGCGACACAGCCTTTCTTGATGCCGCACTGAGCGTCTGTCATCTCAGAGCTTCTTCACTTCACAACCCACAGGGCCCGTACAACCAGGGTGGGGCCACCTGAAATGGGCGAGAAGTATATCCGGACGTCACTTTCCTTTGAGCACCTGATTGACGGTACGTCTTTTCTTCCGCTCCTTTTAACCACCGACCCGTCCTCGTGTCCGACCCCGCGCCCCCCCCCCCATCCCCTGGATGGGAGACCCCGAGGCAACGACACTGCGGTAGAGAAGATGGCCACTCAAATAGCGTTGATTTACTCATGCACATGCATGGAAGGTGGTCTTCATTTTCATGGCTTATTTCGGGCCTTCCATACATAACTACCTGTAGCGCTAAACATAAAGCAAAACGCACACAATCACCTCACCGCCACTCTAACCGAAACTCTACCGACCTAAATCAACACAATAACAGATCCAGGATGGATGCCCTACTTCTTAGACTTCCTCAGCGGGCACGACCAGTCCCACCTCCTCCTCTTCTGGCTAGAAGTCGAGGTCTTCGAACTTGCCGCTGGCGGGGGCCCCTCCCTCGTCACACAAGCCACACGAATCTACGAGTCATACCTTGGTCCCGACGCCCCCCACAGAATCGAATTGCCCCCTACCATGCTCACCTTCCTCCAGGCTGAGGTCCAAACCAGTGCCCCCAACATCAACGTCTTCTCCGCCGCTCACGCCTTTGTCTTCCGACGCCTGCGCCAAACATGGTATCCAGCTTTCCTCCTCTCCTCCACTTACCAATCTCTACTGGAACACCTCAAGTACTCCTACCGGACCCCGCTCAAGGAAATCCTCATCGACGAGATTCAATCTCGTTACATCGAAGCCTTCCTTCTCAACACCGACGCGAAGCTAGGCCCAGTCACTGTCGGAAACGTCTATCTTTGGAAGAAGATTCATCACGATTTGAGGCCGTTGGGGATAAGATTGGCACGCGATCGACTTTCCGGGCCAGCGGGGGACGCAAAAAATATTGAGGACCTACGCTTGTTTATCGCGGATGCCAAAGCCGCCTACGAGGCCTATATCCAACCCTCCCCTCAGACCGGCATTCCTGGTGGTCCTCCGCTGAGCACGAGGGTGTTGCCTTCGGGAGGGAAGGGAAAAAGGGAGGGAGGGAGGGAAAGGGGGAGTACACCCAGCGCAACGGCTTTGGGTCCTGAGTTGCGGCATCGCTTGGCGGAATGCTTAGGTCGTCTCGTGAGTCAGTCGAGGTACTACTCGGGGATCGGAACAGGGGGGATAGGACAGATTGATCGTAGTATCATAGGGGAGCTGACGTCTCATTTGATTGATGCGCAGAGGGTTATTTTGTCATGGCTGGAGGTAGAGGTATACCCATCATTCCGAAAGTCATGGTTGTGTGGTATTTTGGCGGGAGATATCCAGAGTCGGCGATCCGCGCCTGTGAGGAGGAAGAAGCGGCTGAGGACGCTGTTCAAGAGTATCAGGTCATTCAGGCATGTGTATGTGCCGCCTTGTCCTCGTTCTGAAGGACGGGGGTTGGTGCTGGTCAGCACGGAGGGTGTGAGCAAGGCGTCTGTGCCCTTGACGCATGAGTTAGTATGGGGGTTTGACGTGGCTGTTTTCCCGATAGTCCCGGCGTTGCGGGCGTCGGACCTTAGAACGGATGTGGAGGAAGGGGAGGAGGAAGAGGTGGTAAGGGAGAAAGTGCGGGGATTGAGGTTGGATGATGAGGAAGAAGGCGATTGGTGGGGGGCGGTAGGTGGGGCGATTTTGTCTACGAAGAATAGGGATGGTGATGCGGGAATATTTCAGTTAGGCGAGTCTCCGAAAGATGCGGGCGAGGAGCAGGGGCAGCCGCTGGAACAGAAGAGGAAGACGAAGAGGATGCTACAGTTTCGGAGTGCGATTCGTTCTTCCCAAGTGATGGGTTTGGAGAAGCCCATGCACAGCACGAGGAAGAGGGAGCAGAAAGCGGAATCCGCAGCGGACGAAATGGGAGAAGAGAGGGCGACGAACCTCTGTGCCGCCATCGAAGGCGAGTTAGCCAAGGAAATTCAACGTCTGGCCTTCCCCTCCCTCTGTCTCATGCCCTTGGAGCGCTCCACGTTCGTCCTCTTTTCGCCCAAGCTCGTAGTCCCCGAGGCCACATTGCACCATTTCGTGTTACCAATCGTACGGAAGGACATCGAAACAAAAGCGCACGTAGGAGAGGGTGCACAAGACGCGAACAAAAACAACAACAGCAGCAGCAGCTCCCCCTTTTTGAAAAGTCCCCGAGCGGCCATACAATCTCCATCGGGCGACGGCGAAGTTGAACCTCCCGACCTGACAGCTGATGATGTCTTCCACCTCTACGGGGCATGTTTGATCGAGTGGGCGCCTGCAGGAGATGAAGTTTTGTTGCCTCGGTGCCTCGCCCTGGTGAGCACGGAGCCACGCGTCGCTTCTTTGCGTCGGGCGGTGTTGGCGTTGAGGAAAACGTTGGGAGGACCGGGGGTGGGAGGGTCGCCGATCACTCCGGATACCCCTAAGAAGACACCGTGGCAGTTGGAAGATGAGCAACAGCAGCAGCGACAAAGTAAGCAGCATCATACCCCCGCTCTGCTGGACGTCGATATGTTTGCCCGTCGCAAGGGAGAGGAGGAGGTTTTGGAGGAAGAGGAAGTGGAAGGGGAGGAAGACCCGGCTGCTTACTGGTCTAGGGCGTGCAGTAAGGAAGGTGGCGCCTCAACTTCTATGGCACTTTTCTCTCCCAAGGCCGCCTCGGCTAGCAACACATTTGGTGCCACAGGTGGATTTCTGTCGCCGACGGCAGGAGGGGGGTTATCAATGACTGATGCCGCTAGCACTATCAGCATCCCCACCAGCTGCTCCTTGCCTCCGCCCCTAGTCCACACGTTGCCGCAGCACGTCGATGCTTCCTTCCTCCCACTATTCCAAGCCCTCAGCCCCGAAACATTTCTCAAAGCCTTTACTGCCACGCTACTTGAGCGCCCCATTATAATGAAGTCTTCCTCACGGTCCCTCACTATGCTAGCCTCAGAAGGTCTTCGCCGTCTCATCTACCCTTTCGCATGGCTCCAGCCCTACCAGCCCCTCCTACCCGTCGGAGGAATCTGCAATTTCTGGGACAACATTCGGAAAAAGGCGGGAGGGACAACGTGGTTTGATTACGCATTCGAAGAGAATGGGTTGGATGACTCGTTGGTGGGCGGAAGGGGGGAGAGGGCGGGTTATGCCGAGCCCATGACAATGTCCTCGTCCGGAAGGCAAGTGCCTGGTTTCCTAGTAGGGCTGGAGACTTGTATTGTTGAGGCGGCGCTGACGGCTACTAAGGTTGTATCGCCGGCTTATGGTGATGAGAATGGTGGTGGCAGCAGCAGCGGGACTTGTCATGCGTGGGCTTGTGCTAATTGTGATGTGCACGATGGAGGGCACTTTGCAGGGGATGGGGGCTTTGACATGGACTCACCCTTCAGTCCTGGCCGGTCTTCTCCGCTCTCCACTCGATCCACGCCTCGCACAACTCGCGAATGCAGCAGCAGCAAATTCCGGGGGAGTAGTGGCTTGGGTGGCTCGGCGGCTGGGGGGGGGGGAGCAGGCAAGAATAGCAGCACGACGAAATACGGTGAGCTTCCAAGCTGTGTCCGCGCGTCAGCACGTGAGTTGTTGGCACATGCATACATTGTGGATCTCGATAAAGACAGTATGATCGAGCCCCGTCGAGGCAATTATTCTACGACGGCTCTTCCCTCTCTACCAGAAGCGGCGGCGTCGGCGTTGCTTACCTCCTTGCAGCGGATTTTCAATCCAAGCGTGGCACCACCCACGGCGGTGGGTGGAGAGGTTGGGCTCTATCAGGGATATGGTTATCGTACGGTCTGTGCAGCTCGGGCAGCCGGTGCTGCTGCAGCAGCAGCAGCGGCAACGGCTGCTAAGGACGGAGTTGGCAGGAATAGAAAATTAACGAGAGATGGACGGCATGGTCGCGGTGCAAGGAGTAGTCTTGGTGCATCGCCGGACAGCCAGAAGCGGGAGTTGGGCAACGTCGGAGGGAATGAAGGAGATGGGAATGAACAGCTGCACGGCGCGTTTGTGATGTTCTTTCGGCAAGTCCTTTTGGACCGCTATCGGGAATACACGATAAGCTATTTGGAAGAGCAGATGGTGGCTTTTCATGCGGATAGCTTCTTTGCTTCTCAGCCAGAGCCCTCCCATGGATTTTGGACTGATTTGTTTCAGACTCGTCTTTTTGCCCATTTTCTCGTGGTGGAGCATCAGCGCGTGGCAGCCTCTTTCGAAGAGCCAGCGCTTCAGCGTCCGCCCGGGGCCGACCAGTCGGAGGAGACGACAACGACTACGACGACGGTCGAATGTGTTGACGTCTAGGGAATGACAAGGGAGGGAGGTTAAGGATGCGAGAGGGTATATATTCACAGATCCTATCCACCAAAATTTATAGAAACACAAAGAAATACACGCATGTTAAGAAAATACGACGGAATCATTTTTTGCTCGAGAAAGGGTCGTCTCTGTTTCTTATCTTGGTGCTTAGTATTTGATTCTTCTATTTTAATCCTACAAATTGTTGTGTGTACTTTTCTTTTCATGTCCGTAATTCTCTCCTTCATTTCTTCAGACCTCCCCTTTCAGTAATTGCCTAAGTTTCTCCGCCTCCTCCGCGCTCTGCAGCGCCTCACTGAATTCCTTGAGTAATTCCCCTCCCATCATCCTATCTATGCCATGTTTGCTCAAACTAATCCTGTGGTCCGTCACGCGGTCCTGCGCAAAATTATACGTTCGAATGCGCTCCGATCGATCCCCCGACCCCACCTGCGATTTACGTGTCGAGGCTTGTGCAGCCATAGCCCTGGCTTGCTCTCTCTCGTAGACCCGCGCACGCAGAATTTTAATGGCTTTGTCCTTGTTTTTATGTTGTGACCGCTCGTCTTGGATAGCGACGACGATGCCTGAGGGCACGTGCGTGACGCGGACGGCGCTTTCAGTGGTGTTGACATGCTGGCCCCCTGCACCACTTGCGCGATAAACATCAAATTTGAGATCACGTGTATCCAATTTAAAGTCCACCTCTTGAGGCTCGGGCAGCACGGCAACTGTTGCCGCCGAGGTATGGAGCCGGCTGTCGTTCACCGGCACACGTTGCACACGATGCACGCCACTCTCAAACTTAAGCGCAGGGTACGCTAAATGACCTTGAACAGCCGCAGCCGCTTCCTTCAACCCCCCAAATTCATTCTTGGACGCACTCAAAATTTCAAAACGCCACTTCTGTGCGGCGGCAAAGCGTTCGTACATGCCAAAGACCTCGCCGGCAAACAATGACGCCTCATCCCCTCCCGTTCCCGCCCGCACCTCCAAAATTACACCCCGGTCATCATCTTCGGCATCCTTCGGCAACAGTCGTCGTAGCACCCTCTCCTCAAGCGCCACCACGGCGTTGCGGGCGCTGGCCACGTCTTCCTTGGCCATGGCTGCCATTTCGGGGTCAGGGTCTCCTTTTGCCGTGTCCTCCAAGAAGCGAACGTCCGCACGGTGCTTTTCCAACTCTTCTATCAAGTCGACAAGCTCCGAAAGCTCCGCGAGCTCTTTGGACAACGCCGCCAAACGCATCACCGCCGATTGACTGCCAGACTGGTACTGCTGCTGCGGTTGCCCACTGCCGTCCGCAGAGGCAGCTGTATGCAGACTATTTAACTCATCCTCCACCTGAGCATGGCGCACGCGCATCTGATCCAACCTGGTCAAGACTGCTGGCGTAAAGGTTGAGAGGGGCCGTCGCGGTGCTCTTAATAGCGATGATGCGTGTAACAGGGGTCGTCGCCGCGTGCTGGTAGTGGAGGGTGGGGAGGTGAAAGTATTGGCGGTTCTTGCCGTTGCTTGTCTGTTGGTGGCACAACAGCCGATCCGTACCATGCGCCGCATAGCTACAGCGTTCTTCTCCTAATCAACAAGCTGTGTGCCCTGTGCTGCGTGTTTGGTGTGGCTTAGAAATGGAAGGATACCCCGGTTGGCGCTTGGATGGGACGACAAGCAGCATCCCGCTCTCTCACTCCTCCCCAACCGCGACCCAGATCGCGGTACCGATCGCACCATCAATTAAAGTGACATATAAAGCGCCAGCATAATATCCACACCGCATTGACTCTCTCATATCTGTTGTTAAATCGCTTATTTGAAATCAGTCTGTTGCTTTCGTGTCGTTAGGGTCTTAAGTTGTGCGGTCTACAGCTCCATCCAGAGGGCGCGAAAGGTGGCCGTTTATTTGTTGTTCTATGCCCTTAATTTTCTTCCCTTTTTTCGAGAAGACTTCTCAAAGGTATTTGATCGGTGTTACTGCCTCTACATTAGGTTTAAATGTGAACTATAAAAATTATACTTACGTACAAATTGTGATCACAGGAGGTATTCCAGTGCGAGGTCGTGTTCTAAAAGCGCTACACACGCGCGCGGGGAAAAATTCCCGCCATCCTCTTCGTCCTTGCAGGGCGCGGTACGCAGCGCAGGCCACTGCGTTTTTTTGGAAGACAAGCACGAGTGTGAGTGCGTTGATCGAGAATATGCAGTAGGATGCCCCAGAAGTCGCTCCGAGACCGAAGCCAGCCACCTTGTAAAGCTGCACCAAGCGAGTCAAGGCCTCCTCAGTCTTCAAGTAAGTTAAACAGAGAGGCCAAAGAGAAAAAGGTGGCATTCGAGGGATGGAAAAACGTGTTATGGACAATTCTAGAATACTCTCTCACTCCGCGCAGGTATTCTCGGTGTCAAAGGACACTCACGGCGCTGAATCACAGCGTGCTGGAGAGTCGCAACATTTAGGACATCTTCCTCGATTTCGTGGTGGAATGGCTGACGAAGCAAGGTGAACGGGTGGCCAGCCGAGGATTACGGATGCAGCAAAAATACGCCGACGGGCATCTTCAGCATCTTCCGGCAGGTGGTTTCTTGCGGCGCTCTCGGATCGCTGCACGAAGAGTGCCGGCCTGGGGAGCTGTACTTCAAGGTTGGCGGGCCAGGTGTGTACGTCGAGATTGATAAGGCGAGGCGCTAACACATAAAGCTGCTCAAGAATCATCCCGAATAGAGAGACAAGGACCCGATGAAACTTGTCCTCAGTCACCTCGCTGCCTTGCATAAAGCCGGGCAGCCCGGCGTAGCTAAGCGGATGTAGATGATATCTAAGTTATAATATGGATAGGGCCAAACATGTTGTGATGTACGTTGGACAGGGAACTGCGTATTCACAGTGAAACAACTCCTTGGTACGGATACCCGCTGACGAATCGATTTGACACTTGTAGCAGTCAGAAACCGTTTTTCAATCGAACAAAAAAAAACCGTCACGTCTACAAAGTTCAAGAATTAAGGTGTAAGAAGCACACCCACAATATAGGATATGCCATAGTGCTAGGGCTTCGCCTTTTCTTCGTCCTTTTTAATTACATGAATTTCAATCCTTTGTTAAATTTCAATTTTTGTCAGTGTGTTCGCAGACATCTGCAAGCATGTTGTACTCCCAAACTATTTGCTGACGAGTACTGATGGTGACGGGCATCGCGGTGACGCGAGTGGTGACGGCGGCGGCAGTCAAGGGTGCACAAGCCCGAGCCTGGTTTTGATTGTCAAAGTGATCCAGCCCTTCAACGCGCCGCCCTTGGTGAGGGGAAAGCGAAATCGTCGGCTATCCCTTTGGCCCACACGGCTTCCCTCGCCAATCTCGTCGATTGGCAGGCTGCCATTAGAGGGATAAGACGTGAAAGGGGGGACAGGGTGCTCCTTGGAATGGAGACCCAGAGCCACAGGAATGACGGTTTGTCCAAGCTCATTGCCTCGCCTGTCGGAAAGCTTGAAGAGCAAGTGCTCGCTGAACCTCATGGAGGCAACAGTCTTGAGCTTGACAGGGAAAGACGACCAGCGGTGGAAGCTCAAGGAGCTGACGGAGGACTGCCCACGCAACAAGCCAGCAGCAGGACGCGCGCCCCCTGCCCCCGGCATGACTTCCTCCAAGGAAGAAGCTTTGCGTTCCGACGCCAAAGGATCTTCCGAGACGAGCGGAAAGAGGACGGTTGTCTCGTGCGCGACAGAGCTAAAGCTTTTCGAGAGCTTCGATCCGACCTTTAATGTGACGTGAGGGTGTGAGAGCGAGATGATGAAAAGCGCCAGATCATCCCTGTCCACCGCCGTCTCCATGGCCAGAGACCCGCTGCCGAGAAAACGAATGCTTTCCTCGGGCTGAGGAGACGACACATGCCTCGACGGTGCGGGCGGCATGTGTCGAAACCCTCGGCAGTCAGCATCAGCCAACAAGGTCAGATGCGCACAGACGGGCCGATGGTCCGACAAGCCCACGCCGTCCATCATGTCGTAATGACGCCAGCGGAGATTAGCACCCTTACCCGGGAGGGAATGAGTGAGAATGCGGTCAGTGTACGAAGGGGTACGTGAAGAGGTGGTGCTGCGAAGATGGGGAGACGGAGACGCAAAAGAAGTGTCATTCCTCGGCGAGTTCACCGTGCTGCTGCTGGCGACACTGGACTGGTGAATAAAAGACGGCAGCCTCGGGATACTCAACAGCTTGGGGCGATCCACCACAACGGTGCTATAGGCCACCCATAATTTCTCCAAATCCGTGTAGTCACCCGCCAGCTCAATGCCACTTTTGGAGCGATTCCACCTATACGACGGTGGAAAGGTGATGGGTGCCTCCACGAAGTCGTAAAACACGGCGCACTCTCGCATGCTACGGCTGAGCTCGTCCAATCTCCGGACCCACTCCCAGGCCTCGCCTACCTCTGAACCTTGGGTAAATGTTGATTCAATGCTAGGACGCACGGAATATGTCGTAATCGGAGCCTCTGACGATGGTCCAGGATCAGGATTGATGCCGCTGTTCTCGATTTGCTCTACTTCGCCCTCAATAACAATGCCCCTATGGCCCAACATTTCACTGCACGTAATCGGCCCCTCCGTCCCCACATGAGGGGAATAAGAAGGAAGCATGGCTACTGCTGCAGATGTCGGAACCCCGCTAAAGGCAACGCTTGGTCCTCGTGACTCCTTCGCCTTGCCCTGAGTGAGGCTGCTGAAGCTCTTGGCAGCAAACAGGTTGGGTAAGACCCCATTAAGGTAGCTGCCGCCCGCACGACCTGGAGCCGACAGGTCGTGCCCAGCACCATTATACCACGAGCCAGACGAGATGGTAGATGCCATAGAAGTGTGCCGCATACCCAAGCAGGGCGGAAGGTCGGGCATATCCCCCAACCTGTAGAAGAAGCTCGTTGGCCGCTCGAAGAACTCCTGAAACCTAGCCTTCCGCCAGGATGACACCGGCGGATTCGACGTTACTTGTGATGCATTGCCCAACATGGCCATCTGCATCTGCTGCGCCGACCGGGCCACCATTCCAAGAATTTCCGGCGGGGAGGCGGGGGACAGCCGATAATTAAAGTCTCCAAGGCATATCTGATGATGGTGCTGATGGTGAACCTCAAAATCATCGGAATAGTCATGTAGTGACAAACTCCTGAGCGTCGTGCACGCGTGTTTATTCCGCTTTCCCATACGGTTCCGACCCTTGGAGTCACTCGCGAAGTGCGCTGTGACGAATGCGAGCGAGACATCAAAGTAGCGACAGGACAAGCCCACCATGCCCTTGTTGGGCGCGTGGCCTAGTGCTCCCAACGATACGCCCGCCGCCACCTTGTTCACTGCTCCCCGGTGTACACGAAATGCGCCCGAGGCCACGTCACTGGCTTGGACAAATAGCGTGATGGCAATAAAACCATGCAAAAACTGGTCATCCCCGAGCTCATCCCCAAACATGACAAAGTTCTGGCCTCCTCCCAGATAATTCTGCACCCCTTCTCGAAACTCTCGCAGACACTGGCACTCCTGCACGCCCAGCACGTATAACGAGTAGCCCGGCGGCAGCCACTGTGGCAGCAGCGACGTCACAAATCCACTTGTTTCCAGCGCCTGGTGGTCGACCCCCCCCATGTTCCATGTGCTGACAAAGATGTCCAAGGTCTTGATGCATCGCGTCGGCGCCCGAGCCCTATGGATCCGGTCCAATGCCTGCGTGATACGGGACATGTCGTCCTCCTTGTGGTTCACACTAGCAAGGCTCTCAGGTTTCTTGGTTACCTCCCTCTCCACACTGGAACCCCCTTTAGAGATGGAAATATCAGAGCTGGGCTCTGCTGCTCCCGCTCCGTGCGGAGAAGCGCTCGCACAACGCAGCCGCTCGATCATACGGGCAAAAACATTGGCACAAGGCAGGCAGAGGATAATCAAATCACCCAGCATAATGGCATCCACGGTCCCGATCATTCGCATAAGCACCATGCGGACTAAGAAAATATTTGCTATAGGCGTGGTGTCACCATAAATATAGAATTGAGCCCAGATGGTGATCTCCGAGACGGCAATAAGTGTCCAGACAAGCGCCACGCTGAGGGAAATGCGGAGCAAGCGACGGATAATGCTGCTGTTTCTCTTTCGCTCCTGCCGCGAAGATCCTACATCTTGAAAGTATAGTGATGGAGGCGGAGGCGGCCTTGAACCAATCATCGTCCCTGTCCTCACCGCCGGTGCTGTGCTTGTCACAGATAAGGAGGGTGGATTCAGCGGTACAGAACGGTCCTGAGGATGCAAGGCCCTCTTCTCACCACCATCATTTAAAGATTGTTGAGGGAAAGAATCACCGCTTCCATCACTGCTCGCCGATTGTATGCTGCTACTTTCACGGCGCCGGCTTCCTTCTGACTGCACCCTCACTAACGAGGACCACAAGGAGGGGAATTTGAAAACGGACCGCAGCTGCCGTAAAGGCGGCGGTGATGGCGGCAAAGCTTGCATCGATCGATGTATCGGCAGCGCTTCACCCGTACTGACCTCCATGGAGGAGGCTGCCAGTGATTTAACTAGGCCATCTCTGGCAATGCCACTAGTTTGGGCCCGTGACAAGTCCACCTTCACTTGCATGCTTTCCCTGCCCGTATCCGTGTCCTGCTGATGTTGATAATGCTGTCGAGGTCGATGCCCCGCACGCAAAACCGAGATGGTCAAGAAATACCATCGCAGCATGGCAGTAATGATGCTGGGAAGTAAAACTACGTCGTAGAGCACGGACGACAGGAACAGGCCCAACATACCCTCCCGCAGCTGGTAGAAGAGGGCGAGACGAACGCCAGTGATGGCAGCCATGGTAAACACCAAGGAAGGCAGCTGCTTTCGTTGCAACCGCCCGGTAGAGCGCTTGAGCACGATCCAGCTGTAGATGCAATAAGCCAGGTGCGCGTGCCACGACAGGGAAAGCAAGCCAAAGCCCTCCTTTATGATGTTAAAAGGGATGGTGGCCTGGCGGAGGAGCGCCAGAGAGGAGAAGGAAGGGATATTGGTACACAAATACATTGAGTCGTGGCCATGCCGAAACATTTGCACACATTCCTGTAGTACTCCTTCCCTCGTCTGATGCCCTGCACGTACCTTAGTGTAAATGTCGGCCTTGAGGACCCCAAGCAGGAACAGCAATGGCGGAGCGTTGCAGTTCAAGGCAAACAGGACGTCAACAAGGTGAAAGCAGATATCGAGACACGCCCCAACAATCACTAAGTGCTCGATAAGGCGACCAATGGCGGTGGTGTTCTTCTTTCGGTGAGCTCTCCACCACATGCGCCCAAGCACTATCAGCACACAAAAAATGGAGAGAGCGGAGATGCCGAGGTAGGCACGCTTGATGACGTACGCATATGCATTCGCCACGCAATCACGGTTCAGAACCTGAAACGAATCCATAGTTGCTTAAGAGAGGAGTGACAAGCAGGACATTGATGAACGAGTGGAAAAGGTCGGAGGATGCCTCAGAGATGGGGCAGCAGCGAAGGAAGGCACGATGGGCACGGTGGTCGTCAGCAGGAGACAACACGATGACAATGACGATGTTGCTCGTAAGGCGCCGTGGCACTCTCCACAGTACAAGCTGTCTTGATCATTGCCGGCACGGAGGAGTGAAGAGTCACCAGGAAGTTGGATGTAGGCGTCATCATACCCTCGGCCGTGTTTTACCTGCCTCGTGCTTTTGCGGAAGAGGGACGGGCAGGGGCATGAGTAAGGGTCAATAAGACAATCTGTCGCCTTCGGTGTCTCATGGAGAGGACTATCCAAGATCCTTGAGGGGCTCTTCATGTGTGTGCCTGTCTAGTTTCGCAAGTGCATTATCCGCGTGTTATGGAAGTGCGGCGCGGCGTCCTTCTTTGCATCATCCAACGTGCATCCATGATACAAAAGCGCGGTCCCAAAATACTTCCACAAGTCTGAAGTCAAATCTCAATGTCATCATTGGAAAAAGTTCTGGAACAAGTATATGTAACACTGTTGTGATGAATCTTGGAAAATGTCTCAGACAACTATTGGTGAAACTCTTTGGGAAGTCTTGAGATTGCTCTTGAGGGGCTCTGAAGACAGCGAGACGGGGCCCGCCGCACGTTCCTTGCAAGCAAACTTTTTAAGCCAGGCCGATCTGATGACTACAGGAAGCCATTACGTGAAGTTACCCACAGAATGATTGGATTATACTCTTAACATCGTATTGTAACCATTTCACAAGTCGGGTGTCTGGGATTTAAAAATTATAGTTGCAATGCTAGTCGGTTGTGAAGTTTTGCCTACCAAGGTTTGCGGCCTTTCCTTGCTGACTTTATTTCAAACGGCTGATTGAAACACATCTCAAGAGAAAGGACCAGAGCAAGCATTCGAAAATTTTGACATTCAGATAGCGAGTGCGGAAGATAACCGGAGGAGGATAATTTTTACAGCCTTGTTACCACCTCCAACGAATTTGATTTAATGCCGATAGCTGTAGCCCAGCCGGTGGAGGATTATCTTGAATGTGTGCGAGATTGAGATCGTGTGATTGTCTATTCATTCGACAGATCTGTGCCAAGCGTGCATTCCCGTACATATAGTACTTCAGTGCCAGTTTTCAACCGTGGTCAACGACCCGCTCATAGACCCAAACGAACTTAAGAAATAAGGGAGAGGGGAGGGAAAAGGGAGATGAAGATAAAGCATTAGTTGAGAAGAAAGACAATCAATCACAAAGGAGGACCGACGGAGACTTCCCTCCCTTGTCAAATAAACTTTCACATCTCATTTTCTTTAGTTTGCCCCGTGAGGTCGTTTCTTCCTTATATTACGCATAAATCTCCCGTCGCATCCACGTGAACCAGTCTATTATATGTTACACAGCACCGTAGCTTGGCCGTGGTTGGATCAACGTTGGCCGACTGTTGCCCCCACCCCCCCCCTTGCCCGTGTTTGGTACACGTGGGGCCCCCTTTTCCCCCCCCCCCCCCCCCTCCGCAGCAACCCTTTGCGCACGCGGACCCAACCTCCCTTGACTCGTCCTGCTGCTGCACCTGCCTTGTCGGTCGTTGCCCTCCCTTGAAGTGTGCTGGCAAAAATAATCCTCCATCTCCGTACTCCTGGTCAAAGAAGCTTTTGTTCACCAAGTACTGCCCCAAGCTCAAGACACCTGTCGTCACCGCCGTGGCCAGCGTAAGCCAGAAACCTACCACATAATGCCCTCCATGCAGACCGGCAAGTGTGATGAACAAGTACTGAAGCAACGCTACCAAGCACACCATCGCCGATGCCACCGAAAGCTGCAAAGGAAACAAGCCACTAATATCTTGTCGGCCTTGAATGCGTGCGGCCTCTACCAATGCTCCGCCCAAGGCCAAGAGCACTGATATGCTAAGGAGAATGACACCAAATATGGCGGCCACCTCAAACAACGTTTTGGCTCCCCCTCCCCCTCCGACATCTGGCGTACCTCCATCAACCCCGCCGCCCCCCATCGGACCCCATCCTGGGATGGGCGGCGGCGAGTTGCTGTCTCCTCCTTTGTCTTTATCCTGCACGGAATTTTGGTGGCGGCCGGCCCCCGTCAATGCCGAGCAGACGTCACTGAAGCACTTGAGGAGCCCAATTCTGACAGGCACATAGACGGGGAACCAGGCATCAAAGAGTTTGTACTGAGCTTCCACCCAGGGCACGAGCAGGGCCGTGATGAAGTTGGCGAGCACCAGCAAGTTGCCAATCATCAGGGAGTATTGCGGGGGCAGGGCTTGCGACCAGGTGCTGGTGGTAGTGGAGCTCGACTTAATCATGGTTTGGGTGCCCTGTGACGTGTGCGTGTGCGGAAAGTTGTTATATTGGGCAGAATAGTAGACAAACCAAGTGTGGGGTCCCTAATCCGAGTGTATACCTCCTTAAGTTTATGGTCGCATTCATGCCAGACAAAGGCATACAAACATGTGCGGATGGATGGCTGCATTCGTCCTCAGCTGTCCCCACTTGGATGGCAAAGACGTTGCCCCCCCACTCGTTTTCGATCGGCGAGTTCCATTTCCCTCCTTCCTCGTCTCACCTCAAAACACAAGAAAGAAAAAGTCATAACAAGAGATGTGCGAACCGGTTTAATTTCTTAAATTCCTTCGCCCTAACCGCAATTTGCTCTATCTCCTTATGTGGAAGTGGTGCACCAACCTCCCCACCCTCATCCCCTCTGCTCCCCCACCGGTATTCCGATAAACCTACACTAGTGGTACTGCTCCCACTTCCAGTCTTTATCACTTTTATGTCTCACTCCTCCACAGGTGGTTCGAACGTGTAGGGCAGCTTCCCTCCCAACCAATCCACTAGCTGCTCCTCATCAATGAAATCAAGCAATTCCGTCTTATCCTTCAACAAATGTGTCGCACTCCGACTCTTGGCATCAAGGAAGACTGAAACCAAATTCTCCCAGATCTTACGAAAGATGAAATTGACGCCTAGGACTAAGAATAGCTCACCTCTGGCAGGGTAGGACTCCTTAAGCATCGTGTAGAGGAGCTTCATGAACTGTTTTGCAGGAGAAGGTGCGGAAGGGCGAAAGGTAAGACTGGGTAGTTGAGCGAGTGCGAATCTAGGCGAATAAAATATTTCCTCTTTTAACTTTTTTCGTCCTTCTGCGCTCCCTCGTCACCCCGCCGCACTCCCAGCAAGCCTCACGTACCTCGATGTCCATGTTACTGCTTTTGGCGTCCGTCCGATCAACCACGACACATATCTCCCCCGCCCCCCGCAGCTTGCCCTCCGCCAGCATCTGCTCATAATTATATACCACCGCTCGGACGGATTCCAGGGCCGTGAACTTTTTCGGGTCGTGCAGCTTGACGCGGTAGTAGCAGACAGCCCGGCCCACTTTATCGTAACCCGCAAAGACAAATTTGCCTGTCTTGAGCGTAGGCATGACTTCAGAGCGGGAAATGGGCAAGTTAGCTTTCTTCCATTCCCGGCCTTTCTCTCCATTGAGCACGGCGTCCTTGATGTTCCCGTTCCATTCGGCCAGTAGACGGATTGCCTGTTCGGTGGATAAGAGGTGTGCGTGAGTATATTGAAGGACCGGGCAAGCATGGACGGAGCAAGTCTGAGACAGGCGGCCTACAACCCTTTTTTGTTTCAATTTCTTTCCCGATATCCTTTCCGCGACGTGCTGTGTCGGCACATTTACCTCATTAAGTTGCTGCTATTGTTTAGAAGCCTGCAGGCAGACAGGCAAGCGTCCCTCCCCTCTCTCCGTTCTTTTTGGCACAAGCCCATCGCCTTCTCTTCCATTCCTCCCTCGCCCCATTTCGGAGCTACCTACCTCGTCATCATCCGCCTCCTCGGGGGTGATGCCCGACTCCCGGATGTAGTGGATCATGTCATCGTACTGCCTCCGCCAATAGAACAAAGACTCATTGCTCGTCACTTCCGCCTTGGTCAACGGTTTGGCCCGGTACTTCTTGGAGGGCGACGAGATATTGCGTGTGAGGCTACTGGGCGTCGGTTCTGGCGAGCTGACCTCCTTCCTGGACCACTTCATTGTGCTTTACCTGCTCCTGTATGTATCCGGGGCGTGAGATATGGGGTCGTGGTACGGTGTTTTCGGAAGTGTCGCGGACATATCGTGTTGCGACTATGTTGCTGTCAACAAAGGCACGATGGAAGGTCCCTGTGAAATACTTGCGTGTGCCTATGTGTCTATGGTACTGTGTGCGCCAGCAATAGTTACAATGAGTGGTTGTATTCGGTACAGGGTGTTAGGACCACGATATCACTACCGCCACGTTTATGCCCCATCTTCCGAACGACCGATTTTACACACGCTCTGCACAATAAATTCAATGACAGGCAAGTATGGAGCCACTATCACAATTGAAAGGTGTAGTCTCAGCCCCAGCCCAAGACGACAGCCCGCCCCTAGTAGAGCTTCCTCCAGCTAGCGCCCTCGATTACCTTCTGCCCGACGTCCGCATTGCAAAGCGCCCGGCTGAGCCCCGCGATGCCTCCTTGCTTCTGGTTTCGGACGCATCCACAGATCAGGAGAACGACGGTCTTTGGACGTGCGACGCAACGTTTCGAGACCTACCCTCCTTTCTCCCCGCCAAGTCACTGCTGGTTCTCAACCAGTCACGTGTCATAACGGCTCGCCTCCTCATGCAAAAAAAAGGGACAGGGGGGAAGGCCGAAGTCCTGTGCATCTCCCCATTAAAGCCATCGTGGGACCCTGCTGTGGCCTTAGCTGCGCCCTCAGGCCAGAGCGTATGGCGGTGCATGATTGGTGGCAAGAATATCAAGGCGGGGAGCCGCTTGGTCCTGGAGGCAGGGGAGGGACTCACGCTGACGGCGGACGTGGAAAGCCGTGAGGGCAAAGATGGCCTCGTTCGCTTTTCCTGGACGAGCATTTTCCAACCTACATTGCAGAGCCTGAGCTTTGGTACTGTTCTGGAGCGCGTGGGCAAGATTCCACTCCCACCTTACATGAATCGCGTCTCCGACGCCGCCGACGTCCAAGACTACCAGACCGTTTATGCCATGGCGCAAGGCAGCGTGGCAGCTCCCACGGCCGGTCTCCACTTCACGAAATCCCTCCTCGAGCAGCTTCAGACCGGACCCAAGGCCATCGACCCGTGCCATCTCACCCTGCACGTGGGTGCCGGGACCTTTCAACCTGTGTCGGGGGACGACGTAAGCCAGCATACCATGCACTGGGAGCGGGTTAGCGTACCCCTGACCACGCTTGACGCCCTCATCGAAGCCAGTGGGAGTGGGCGACCCATCCTTCCTGTGGGCACCACGTCGGTAAGGACCCTCGAGAGCCTCTACTGGTGGGGAGCGCAACTCCTGTCCCCCTCCTCCTCTTCCTCCTCCTCTTCCGCCTCTTCGTCTCGAACCAAACAAAGAAGCGTATTGGACTTGAGCCTGGGTCAATGGGACGCTTACCAATTCGGCGGCTCCTCGACACGCCAGCGTCCTTGTACGTTCGTACCAGCAGCCACCGCTTTGGACGCCCTTGCAAAACAAGCGCGGGAGGAAGGAGTGGAGAGCGTCGGCGGGGAAACGCAATTAATGGTCGCCCCGGGATATCGCTTCGCTCTCTGCGATGGCTTGATCACAAATTTTCACCAACCCCGCTCCACGTTGCTATTGTTGGTGGGGGCATTGATGGGGGGACTAGGCCCCGTGCACCGTATTTATAGGCATGCTCTCTCGAATGGCTACCGCTTTTTGAGCTTTGGTGACTCGAATCTAACGATACCGCCGGCACGGACGCTGTTACCCGTGCGGCCGGGAAGGGGTGTGGGTGCGAAGGGAGGCGTGGTGGATTGGCCGAGTATGGGCCGAGGTGGAGGAGGGGGAAGGGAGGGATGGACGTGTTTGAGCGATTGATTGAGGAAGAGGAAGATGAGAGGGGCATGGGTCATGGCACAGTCGTCGCCTTGACAGGATATTTTGAAATGAGTAGGGGATGCAAATTAGTGTTAGTGTAGTGTAAGACGGGTTTCCCGTCGGCCATCTGCCAACCTGAATGATAACAGTAAACATGAAAGCAATGAGCATGAAAATGAAATGATAGGAATCAAAAGGCACTGTATTATTACTTCGATACATAAAATGACTGACGTCCCTCTTGCCCAGGAATTCCACCTCGCAGACAGAGTTGGAGCGATGGCGAGAAAATGCGTTTTTGCGGACGCCATATTGATTAGCGGCAAGAAGATAGAGCAATAAAGCAATTCCTGACCAACGATTTTTCGGGTACTGTGGCATCAAAAACTATGTCAGTATAATTTGTTGTATATTTGTTCTCTTACCATCTAGAGCTCTGTATCTCCCTGCCTAGCTTGTTTTAATATTGATTTCTAGTATGCGGCTGTCACGTAATTATCCTCACTTTACAAATCGTGATAGCTATAATAAAGGACACTCTCCCCCGCCCTTTTCCGGGTGGAGATGGGAAGGTGTGTGCATCCGCCGTTTCTCCGACAGCTGACAGGAAAGTGCAGCCCCATACCACGTACATGTATCGCATATAAAGGTGGTACTAAAGTATATTAAGTAATGCTCGAATGTTAAGACCTACGCAATCGATTATCCTCTTCTCTCTTTCCCCCTCTCCCTCCAACCATAATATATAAGTCTTTTTTGGCTTTAAGAGCCTGCCACCATCCGCGGCACCTTGGGCCTGGCACCCGATGAGGAGGACAACGCGCTAGACCCTCCTCCCGCCGCCGGGCTCACAACTCCCATCTCGCCTGCCCTTCCACTGGTCACTACTGACCCTCCTGCTCCTGCTCCTGCTCCTCCTGATCCTGCTCCTGTTGCTACCCCAGGCGAGCCACCTGCGCTCGTAGACCCAGGGCCCGAAGCCCCAACAGCTCCAAGTCTACCCGCCCCGCCCGCACCACTGACCAATCCCCCTCCCCGCGGCTCTTGGCTCAGCAAATTGATTGCCGTAGAGTGAGAGGAAGAAGCAGGCTTGGCTGTAATCGACACAGGCGTCTGCGGCGTAGGTGGCACGTCCCCCACCAACGGGGGGCAAGCTTCAATCAATGAGCGGATGACAGCCTGCGCATAGTCCTCCGCCATGGACCGCGAAACAATCGGATCAATATAAGATAGAGTGAAATTCAAACGTCCTTCATGGGACGCCATGGCTAGGAAGACACTGTGTCCAAACAAGAGCTCATCGATCCCCATCTGCATACGCCCTAGCCTCCAGGGCCCCGCGGGCTGAAAGAGCTTATCCGTCATTCCTAAATTGGAGATAGAAATAGCCTTCTGTCGTCCCTGCTTGGGAGAAATGCCAAACAGTCGAATCAGGGGGAAGGCGATAGGGTGATGTCCCATCACGTAGAAGAACTCTAAGGCATCCACAATGCGGTGCGGCTCCGTAGCAAATGCGTCAATTTCTTGCTTGGCAATCCGAGCCGTGTTCCAGAAATCCAGACTCGTCTCCGGGGTGTTACCCGCCTCGAGCATCACGTCCATGGGAGTCGCATAGAGCATATGGGACTCAACTGACCCCTTGGTAGCACTCGCCTTGCCGCGGAAATTGACCAAAATCTCCACCTTCAACTTGAACGGGTTCGGCTCCGGTTCAATGAACCCTTCCATCGCCTGCGTGGTGGCTGCGACCAAGGCGCCTGTCACGGTAGTTTGCTGCATCTTGCACGTTTTGAGCAGCCGCTTGAAGTCGGGTGCGTCCAGGACGAAGGAGAACATGCGAGTAGTCCGGTCCTTTTCCGTAAGCGTCATTTTGCATGGCCGAGGAATGCGAGGGCGGAGGAAGACTTTCCAGAGCTCTTTGAACAAGCCCCGAAAGTGGTAAATGAGGTAGTAGCCATTGTAGCGCGGGTACAACTGGACGTCAGCGCTGGGGAGCTGCGGCAAGGCCTTGACTTGCTCCAATTTTCGCTCGCGCTCATGGGGGGATAGGGGGGACAGGGAGGCCATGCCGGTCATCAGGGACTGAAGGCAGCGCAGGATGGAATCACCGTCGGAAATGGCGTGATGGATAAGAAAGAGGAGGTGGTGCGACTCGGAGGAGGGTGTATGGTGCAGGGCCAGCTGCCACAGGTAGGGCTCACGGCCGGCCTTGAGGACTGTTGCTTCCTTCATCCATCGTTCCGTGTGCCCCACCACGTCTTCTGATTCGATGTAAGGGATAACAATCTGTGGACACGCATTAAAAGGAATGACTTCCAAATAGCCATTGAGGAGGCGAGAACGGAGGTTGGGATGCTCCTTGACTTGGAAACTCATGGCTTCGGCCAGCAGGTCCGTGTCGGGAGGTCCTTCAAAGTCAATGACATAGTAGATGCAGCCGAGTCCGTAGGGCACCGTGGTATGGAAGAATGTTTCAAACCCACCCAGGGGCCGTCGGGACTCGATAGGCCACCGCTTTTCCACGGCTGGAGGAGGGGGAGGCGTGGAAGCGGTGCTAGAGCTGGTGGAAGCCGAGACGGACGACAACTCAATAGTGGTCTGTTGCTCAGCGACGGTGGTGGTCGAAGCAGTTTTACGTTGACGAAGCTTTTGTTGTGGGTCGGGGAGGGATAAAGACCAAGATGGAAGCGGCGGGAAGTCCCCTTCCCGGGCGTCATGCCACTCGTGCCCGTCGTCCGCTTGCGCTTTGGAGGCAGGGGCAGGCGCGAGTGTAGGGGTAGGGCTGGACATGGTTGGCCCTGTGTTGGTGCGTGGAGAGGAGAAAAGCTTGAGAATGGTGACAATTTTTATGGTGCGGGTGGACAAGCCTACGTTCAGCATGTGGGAGCACAATCGTGGAGGGAGTAACGTATACCAAAAGCAGGCGCTGGATCGCGAGGAGGCATGAACACGATGGGCAACGGCTGGGGGAAGGTATTATTAGCCCTTGCACGCGCTTCGGAGTGAGGCCAGCGCACGACAAATACACGCAAAAGCGCTATCAATTATTATCATCCATATGGTACCGTGTATGTTCAAAGGGCGTGTCAATGACTTGCGGGACAGACTGAAGCATTTGGTGCCACCGGCAGCGGTTGCTATTTCCGCTGTAGTAACGGACATTGGACTGACGTGTGAGTGAAGCGGTGTTTCTCAACAGCTGAGGTCCAAGGTGAGAACTCGTGAGACAAAGACCACCACAGCTCTTTCCCAAAATGTGACATGGGTATATCAACATATGTAGAGCAAACAAAAAAGCTAATAATGTTAATAGATTCCGACAAATGTTTCCCACACACCGTCTGTGAAGAGCATTCTGCGTTGTTTTGAGCAAAAGGGCGGGGAGGAGGAGCCCCGCCCTCCTTCAAGTTGCTCGCTCGTGCAAAATTTGTCGCGACACGAAAGGAATGTCGTCATTTTCTACTGGAATGACCGCGAGTGGCCTAGGTGACAGTGTGTCACTTAGAGTAAAGCATGTACTGATCGGACAACGACCACGTAAGGTTACCTGCATGACCTCCCCACCTGACAACCTTCCCCCAGTCCAAAACGGTGCACCCCAGCCGCAGGTCGCACGCACCAGCGCAGCATCAATTAGGAGGTCCAGGCAGGGGACATGCACGACCGCAAGGACTTCAACTGCTCTTGTGCTTCCCACTCAGCCTTGTTGTAAAACATGTCTCATTCCCCACCCCACCACCACAGCACCATGAATAGGCCGGCGACATTCCGCATGCTGCCGCCCGAGTGCTACGACCATATTGTGGGATTCCTGCGCTACAAAGATGTAAGTACTCACCAAGACGTTGTAATAGGATTGCCAGGACAGCGAACGAGTGACGGAGGGCGGGGTCGTGACAAAGACCATTCCATGCAACTGTCTCCCCCCTTGCGCGGAAGCCACGTGTATTTGTGACTCACCTCGGTATTAACGTGGGTCCCCTTCCCGCAGTGCCAGTCGATCCCTTAGTTCTTGTCGGACGCCGCTTTCGGGGGAAGGACCACTCCCTCCCTTTACTGATATGCAGACGTGCTAGAAGCCCTCCTTTCCTCACCACAACTCTTCTTCTCATATCCCCTTGGGCGCATGCCACTGACCCGTCCCACCCTTATCCTCTTCGGGGCGCAGACCACTTGAGTTGTATCGTTCCATAGGCGACGTGCCTTTCGAAAGAGCGGCCTTCCTGCGCCGTTTGTCGCTGCTCCCTTCCCGACACTCTCAGACCCTCTCAGACCCTCTTTTCCCCCCTCCCTCACTTCCCTCCCTCCATCTCTACTCTCCACCTCCCAAACAGCTCGTCCGCGTCTCCATGACAAGCGTGGACACTTGGATGGCCTACTTCCGGGTGCAGAGCCGTTTGGAAGGATTACGGGCCAAGAATGTGAGGAGTCGGAGACGGCGTCGCGCGCTGTTTGCCCAGCTCCGGGTATCCACGGGATTGAAAATTTTGAGCCTTGTTAATGTCCAGCATCCCTGCACCAGTACGTTTGAATGCTTGAAAATAGTGAGGAAGGAGGGAAGAAGGGAATTTACACAGAAGTAAGAAAGAAAAGCTCCACTTATCTTCCCCCTTCCCTCTACCCCCCCCCCCCTCCCTCTTCCAATTAGGCGTCCTATTCCGGCAGGTCAGCGGTATGCATGGTCTTCAAGAACTTGACCTCTCTGCCAACGGGCTCAAGGGCCCCCTCCCCCTCTCCATCGGTGACGACCTGCCCCTCCTCCGTGTCCTCTCCCTCAGCAATAACGGGCTTACGGGCACCTTGCCACCGGGATGGGGCAAGCTCCACCGTCTCGAGGACCTCAAATTATCGTTCAATTCCTTACAAGGCAGCATCCCCGACTCCTGGGCCGGCATGATCTCCCTCCGGCACATCTCCCTCTCCTACAACCAACTCTCCGGGCCCGTCCCCTCCTTCTTCTCCACCCTCCGCGACCTTGAGACCCTGCTGTTGGGAGGGAACCGCTTTACTGGCGTTCTCCCTCCGTCTCTGGGGGCATTAAGTCACATTAATTCCCTCTACCTCTTCCAAAACGAACTCGAAGGCCCCATCCCTGACTCTCTCGGCTCGTGCGTCGCCCTCCAAAAGCTGCTGTTGTCTCACAACAAGCTCACGGGGAAGCTTCCTTCCTCCCTGGGTCGCCTCGAGAGCCTGAAAGAATTGAGTGTGAGTGGGAACGAGCTCGAGGGAGAGCTACCGCACGCGTTGGAAAAACTGGAGAAACTGCAGACGCTTGATTTGGCCGATAATCGATTTGCGGCCGATGCACCAAGGAGCCGGCAGGTGATCCGGGTCATGCGGACGAGGGATTGTCAGATTTATATGTAGGAAGGGGAGGGAAGGAGGGCGGGAAAAGGGGAATAGGAGGGGGTTTGAAGAGGAAAGGAAGTAGATACAGTGGGTGGATTATAGAGAGAAAGAAAAAGAGAGAGAGAAAGAAGGATAGAAAGAAAGAGAAGAAATGTACATAGAGGAGAGAGACAAAGGCAGAGAGTAAGAAAGAATAAGGGAAAGAGGGACAGAGAGGGACGGAGCGTTAGAGACGAGAGAGCGACACAGAGAAGAGGGGAAAACGAGAGAGCAGTCAATTTTGAATTTAAGTGTTTCAATATGTGCCGGGTCAACGAAACCGGTTGGGTAAAGATTCTCACTCAAGTCCGTCCTTAAAAGAAGAAAAGAATAAAGAAGGAGGCGGCTGCGTGCCTCCATCCCTGAGTTTTGACAGCAGCGGCGACAGCAGCAGCAGCAGCAGCAGCAGCAGCAGAAGAAGAATAAGAATAATAATAAGAGTAAGAAGGGACGGAATTTACAACAGACGAATAAGCAGTAAGACTAAACTTTCGTTCGAATTCCTCTGGCTCAAGGCAGCTTGGAGATGCGTTGGGAGACACGCGCGGGTAGAGCCTAAGGCGAGTAGAGCCCGAGGACGACTTTCATTCAGTTTTGATGTGAATTAGTGAAAGATTGACAGTAGAAAGAGGAAAAAAATAGAAAGGAGATGTGGAAGACGAAGGCAATAAAGACGGTTGAAAAGAAAAACCGGTAGTTGAAGGGGGAGAACAAAGAATGCGATACAAGGGAGTGAAGTGAGAGAATTAGTCCATTAAGTAATTAATGCATACAGTGATACGCGCTTGCTTTCCATAAGGATTCTCTTAACAATACGGAAAAGAGCCCATGGTTATATTGTCTAGTGGTAATTATTGATTCTTTGGGGGGTCTTTTTCCTCTTTCTCACCTCGTTTTTCACAAGCGACATTGCCCAAAAACAAAATCGAAGAGAAGGCTCAATAATACATGTTACAATGTCCTTCCCTTTCGCCATCTCACGTGTGCAACAGCAGCAGAGCCGCAGCCGCCGCAGCAGCAGTAGCAGCAGTAGCAGCAGCAGCAGGCCTCCCTTCCGCTTTGCCGTATTGTGGTACATTCGATCACTCATGCACTTGTCGAAAAGCGTCGATACCTCCCTCCCTCCCTCCCTCCCTCCCTCCCTCCTCGCCAATTGAGGTACATAGCTATAAACACAACCCTCACATTTTCCTTCCTCCTTCTTCCCCTCACACTCTCCTCCCCGCCTCCACCTCTTTCAAATGTTCCCGATGCCCAAAAAAAGACACCACCGCAGTCCACACTACATCCGTTAGATTCACCACCAATACTCGCAGCCTCAACGGCAAGCATCTAAATGTCGCAAATTCCAACGGCAAAAACAACAACGACACCCCCCACCCACCCTTCAGCGCGGACCAGTACTCCCTCTGCACCTGCGGCACTATATCAGCCCTCAAATTCTTCCCTTCGATCAAGCCACACAGAAAGAAGAAACACAAGACAAAGAGCGGATCAAAAATGAACTCATCGACCGCCACGTGCGTGAAAGCCGCCAATGCTCCCTTCTGTGCAGGCATCCATGTCTCCAACGCTGTATATAAGTAATGCAAACCCGGCCCGGTGATGACTACACCCTCTATAGTCACCGCAAGACACCGCAAAAAATCAAGCTTCATCGGCGGAGCTTCCTCCCCCTCTGCCAAGCGACGACAAGCCAACTTGTACTCGAAGAGTTGCGCGAGCATATCACCAAATAAAGCAATGAGCCCTGCTGTGATCGCCTTCGTCACGACGGGCTTACTCTCCAACAGCTCTGCGTACTGACCCCACAGGCTTTTGAACGTGCCCAACGCTGCCACCAACAGCAAGGACCCTGGGCTTTTGTTGCTGTTGCCTTCCCCTCCCTCCCCTCCTCCTCCCCCACCACCAGAGATGATCCCCGCACCCCCGCCGCCACCGCCACGCACCAAGCCCAGACCGCCTTTTTCTATCCAGGCATTGGAGTGGCCTTGTTTATCAATCTGCTGTTGTTTGTGTATTTGGGGGTCGAGTGGAGGGGTGGGGTGTAAGTGACATGAGGGAGAAGGAATTTACAAGGGTACATATGCATGCTTCATTCCGCCTCCACCAACATCCGCTGAGCCTCCTTTAAAATGTACCTGCTCCTCATCCCTACTCGAATGCAAGCAGCTCTGCGTTCGCAGCACGGGCAGGAAGAATGATCGCCCTCTTGACAAGCTTCTGCTGGTTGATCTCCCTGCATCAGCACGTACCCCGATCCCACAGTAGGGCGATCCTCTGACCATGCTCAAGCCTTGACCACGCAAATGCAGCGACGACAACGGCAGCACGCCCGCAAAGGCCAAACAGGAGGCCATGGGAATCATCAGCAGCTGCAGCAACGAAATAGATCGTCTTGAGGATGCGCCGGCCATGATGTACGTGTTGGCTTTGCCCTCGTGGCGGCAGTAGCCTTGAAGAGGTGAGGGTCACTCTTGTCTTGCCCGCCACACGCCCTCTGCCACCCACCCTGTGTATTATAAGTGGAAAGATGAACGTGAAGACGCAGGTAATGGTGTCGTGGTGTGAATCCCTGCCTTCAGACGAGCACGCAAATCGAGGCCGAAGACAGAGAGCCAGCTTTCTGTCCACGCACTCGCCAACATCCAAGAAGAAGGAAGCGTACAGCCCGATTTTGAATGAGGAGTCACGATCTTCAGGGACTCTCATTGATCCCACACTCACACCCCATGAGCAATCTAGCAACAAGCTAGCTCTACGTTTAATGTGCCTGTCTTTTTCTTGCCTGGTGTCTGGCGGGCGGTGTGCCCGGTATGCACACCAGAGACCCATGGGAGTTGCTTCGTGTGATGATGAGGGGGCGAGCAAAGCAACGGCCGTCCCTCCATTGGTTTATCTCCACACAAGCCCAGGCTTACACCACCCCACACCGCGCAGAGTCCGGCACAGCCCGGATGCACACTTCCATGTGGTTCTGCACATCCCCCGCAACCTCTCGGCTTTCGTTCCCCCATTCACTAACCATCTCCGAACTTCACCATTATCATCAATCCCACAGGGCCGCCCTCCTTCAAGCGCAACACCCTACCTGTACCCCAGGGCGCCCATCCTTCCTCATCCCCCCTCACCACAATGTTGGAGTACGACGACTCAGCGTTCTACTACTTTTGCATGACGATGCTGAGCTTTTACATGCTCCCAGGGACCTACTACCTTGTGTTCAAGCAACTGCTTCCAGCCCTCATCCCGCGCACGGATGCCGGCCTGGTGCCCCGTACCGAGGCCGAGCGCCGTAAGGCCAAGCAGCTGAAGGACGATGCACGGAGCAGCAATAAACTTATGTCATGCGGGGTGATTACCAACGCGGTCCTGTTGACTTTGACGTATGCATTGTTTATCTTTTTGGTACTGCGCGTGTGGAACGACGCTGAAATCGCTCAATTCGACCCGTATGCTATCCTCGAGATTGCCACGGACGCTGAAGATCGCACCATTCGCAAGGCGTATCGCTCGCTCTCTCTCAAGTGGCACCCGGACAAGAACATGGGCAACCAGTACGCAGAGCAAATGTTCATGATGGTTCGTAAGGCCTACGAAGCCCTCACGGACGAAGTGGCCAAAGAAAATTGGCAAAAATACGGCAACCCCGACGGCAAACAAGCGCTGGAAGTATCCATCGGTCTGCCTACTTTCCTGCTTGAAAAAGACAATCACACGACGATCCTGTTGGTGTACCTGGTGGTCCTAGTGATTGCCATTCCTCTGGCTGTGTACTGCTGGTATTCGGAGTCCCAGCAGTACGGCGAAAACAACGTCATGCACAGGACTTACAATGACTACGCCGCACTCCTTGCCGAAGCTACCCCCCCGCGCTATCTCCCCTCCATCCTCGTCACTTCCAACGAGTGCGTCAAGGCCAACGCGTCCTCCACCTCCCCTCCTCCTTCCTCTACCACCCCCACTGCCCCCGGCACCGCTGGAGCTGCCATCGCTCTCATCCCTGGCATGGACCCTGCAGAAGCTAAAGACCTTAACAGGCTAGTTACCGCGCTTGGTCCAACCCGCCTCGTCAAACCCAAGCATGAGAAGCACTTGAAGGCCCTCGCGGAGGTGACAAAAGGGAACGTGCTCCTCCACGCCTATCTCTACCGCCTGGAGATCCCCCCACGATTCCACGAGAATCTGCGCAAGATGCTCTGCCTGTCCGGAGACCTCATTGAGGCCATGCTGGAAATTCTGCAGAAAACCCGCTGGCTTCAGACGGCCCTCGGGGTGCTCGACTTCCAACAGCAGCTGACGCAAGCCATCATGGTGAGGGAGCCTGCAGACAGCCTGTACCAACTGCCTCATCTGACAGCGGTGGAGATGGGGCATATCACCAAGGGGAAGGGAAGCGTGAAATCAATTTTGGATTATTGTCGGCTACCGGATGAGCAGAAAAAGGGGTTGGCGGGCTTGGGGGAGGCGGAAAAGGCGGACGTGTTGAAGGTGTGTGGGTTGCTGCCGAGGCTAGAGGTCAAGACCGAGGTGCTGGTGGAGGACGAGACAGAGATTGCGGAGGGGGACTTGGTCACTGTTAAGGTGACGATGACGCGGACAAATTTATCTGAAGGTGAGAATGCGGGCCCGGCGCACGCACCTTATTTCCCCGTCAGTCGGAGAGAGGGATGGTGGGTGATTTTGGCCCATGGCCAGAAGATAATCATTGCGATGGAGAGGGTCGAGAACAAGGAGCGAACGTTCGTGCATGAGTTGAAGGTATTCGGGCCGGGCATGCCATTAGAGGCGGGACATTACAAGTTTGATTTGTACGTGAAGAGTGATTGTTATGTGGGGTTAGATGTGGCGCAGAAAGTGGAGTTCGATGTGATTAAGGCGAGCGATTTGCCCGAATATGTCCCTCATAAAGATGACTTGGAGCTGGATAACGAGCCGACTCTGTTTGAGAGCTTGGCGGGGAATTTGGAGGACGACAGTGACTCAGACCTGGAAATGGAGGAGGAGGGGGAGGAGGGAATGGACGGGGGAGAGGGCGAGAAGGAAAGGGGGGCGAAGAAGGATGATTAAGTAGTGTGGAGGAGACGCTTTTTGAAGTAAGGAAAGAAGGAATTCAAAAAATGAAGAGGGGATAAAGATTATATGTTTGCTTGAGTGAGGGAGAGAAGAGGAGAGAAGAAAGTGGGCAGAAGCGAGAAAGAGAGAAATGGAGTATCAGTCGAGGGCAGCAGAAGTAGCTGCAGCAATAGCAGCCAAAAAACATGCCATCAACAGGAACAAGAACAATTAACAGCAACAGATAGAGGATGAAGTAGAATTAAGAAGGAAAAAAGACAACCTTGACTCTCTTTGTTTTGCTTCATTCTCTCTTCTCCCTCTCCTAGGACACGCATGCGCTTTTGGGGACCCTCCGCCACCTTTTTCTCTTTTTGGTTGGCATTCATATCTTCGTTGATGTCTTTTCCCCTTTTCACTCCTCTCCCCCCTCCCCTCCTGCCGGGTATTTTTTCGGACCACATTGCTCGTTGTCTACAAATCATAGTTTCGATGCGATCGCGTGGCATATTACCCTCCATCTTTCATTCTACATCTCCCTCCATAATTCTATCCCGGATAAATCGAGTAGAAAAAGAAGAATTAATAAAAGTCAAACACACCACACTCCTTGAGCCCCTCTTAACCTTACAATCAAAGACAAGCTTAATTTTCCGGCATGCGTAGCAGCAAAAGCGATGATGATAGCGGTGCTCATGCTGCTCCTTGTTCTTGTTGTGGCAGCTGTAGCCGCTGTTGTTGCTAATGTCACGCGTCTCCACGTTAGGGCCCGCGTTCAAGGATATCATAGCTGGTTCTCCTACCCGCCATCCCACGAAATGCTGCTGCTGTTGTTCTCAGTTAAGCACCCCTGGTCTTCACTTGTCAATATAGTTTACAGCCCGGGAGGCCGTGCAAGCCCTCCTCCGGCAGGAAGGTGCGAGGAAGACGATGCCAAGCAGGACAAGAAAATCGACCCCGGGTAATCCACAACTTGAGACACACCGCTGCTGCTGCTGCTGCTGCTGCTGGTCGGAGTGAATCCAGCAGCAGTAGCAGCAGACGCCGCCGCCGCCGCCGCTGCTGACGTATCCCGATGCTGGTGCTGCTGCTGGTGCTGCTGGTGGTGGTAGTGGTGCTGTTGCTGGTGTTGTTTGTTAAAGACATGGCCACACCACTCGCAGCAAGCGTCGGTGTGATGGATGACCTCAGCCTCAATGAAATTGGAGCAAGAAGGACACATGGGAAGAGGAGGAGGAGGAGGAGGAGAAGGAGGGGTGGAGGGAGGGAGGGAGGTGATGAGCGGAGAAGAGAAGAGGGAGAAGGGAGAAAAGAGAGAGGAGGAGGAATTCGAGGAGGCGGCCGCGGATAAGGAGAGTGAGGAGGAACGGGCGGGGTGGATGCCGCTAGGTGGTCGGGGGTCAGAAGAAGAGAGGACGAGAGAGGCCATAGATGTGGCTAAGTCTGCGGAAGACAGGTTCGAGGAAGAGGAGGGGGGGGATAAGGAGGAGGAGGAGGAGGAGGAGGAGGAAGGGGTGATGGACTGCCAGGACAACGATGTAGTTTTGGCTGACGTTGCTTCTAACGGCGCGTGACCGTTCCCTACGGCCGCCACCGTCCCTTCTCCCTGGGGATCCAGGCGTGCATGTTTCCCTTCTTCAGCATCACAGCAGGCGCCCTGTGCGCGTTCCGTCCAGCGCTCCAGTGACAAAAGCAAACGACGATATCGCGCCTGCGTGTCCCTCCCTCCACGCCTTCCTCCCTTGTCTTGTCCCATCAAAAGCTGCCGCTGTGCTAGTAGCATCGTCTTTTGTCCTTCCTTTTTTGATCTCCAAAATCCCCTCACACCCAAGACTGCCTGTTCCTCCTCTGACACACGACGCTTCTCCTCCACCTTGCCCTCCCCCTGTTCTTCCTTCTCCTCCACCACCTCCCCTCTCTCCCGTCCACTCCCACATTCCTTCCCTCCCATCCCTACTCCCCGCCCCACACTCGCCCACGCCGTCTTCACCACCTCGTGTGTTCTATTTCCCTCCGGCAAGATGGACAACCAACCTTGGTTCACCTCCAGCCATTGCAGCAGCAGCAAAAGCGCCGGACCACTCCCTTCATCCCACCTTCCCTTGTTGCCTTTCCTCTTTTTGGCGAGAGCGAGGCCGATCTCCATGACGAGCGCAAGAGCCCCTTTCACGTCAGCAGGTGGCTTGTGCTGTTGGTGCTGTTGCTGTCGCTGTTGAAATTGGGGGGTGGTGATGGTGGTGGTGTAGGACGTAGAGGAGAACAGACCTACTGCCTCTGCTCGTGCCCAGAGCGCTCCTGTCACTACCACCACAGCTTGCATATACACAGAATGAAGCTCACACAGCTCTACGGCGGCATCCGCCGCCGCTTCTCCCCACCATCCCCCATCGTCCTCCTCCTGATTCTCCTTCTCGTCCTCGTCTTTACCCATAGGGTGTCGTGCACTTCGATTCTTCTTCAGGTCGTTCCTCTGCTGTGTGTTCATCGCCTGCTTGCTCTTTCCAGGGAGGGGGTGGAAGGACTGCGCCAGCGTTGTAAGGTGCAGTCCAACAAGGTGAGCGTGGGAGGGAAGAGCATCGAGATCCACCCGGGTGTAAACCATGTGTAAACCCTTCAGAAGGGCTTGCAAAAAAGCCGTCCGCTTCTCTTCCCTTTGGCCCGTCGCAGCAGCAGCAGTGGGAACACCACCACCACCACTCCCACCCATGGTTTTCATTTTCCCTCCAACCCTACCGATGGATTTCTTTTCAATTTCTGTACCATTCCCTTCCGCTCGTGCCTGCCGCAGCCACTCCAGGGATTTCGCCTTCGTCGCTGCACTGACGGCCGCTTCGTGCGCTCGCCTCCATCGGTCCAACAACGCAATCAGATTGTCCTTTGCAGCAAACGGCTCCCCATCCGCAAGTAAGGCACGGGTATAATTGAATGCTGCGGTTAATACCTCCCTTTCCCCGACGTCTTGCGATTTCAAGGTGGCCATAATTGCTAGTTGGTTGTATGCTCGACCGTGCCCCGGCCGAGTTTGCACGGCCTGCATGTACCATCCCTCCGCCTGCTCCAAACACTTAAGCGTGTTCTCAAAGTCTTTCACAGCGTCCATCATCCGCCCTGCATATCGGGCAAGGTCGCCCAGAGCAACCATTACTGCTACTGACTCCTCATTATTATTATTCATCACCCCTTCTCTTCCTTCCTCCTCTGATCCTGCTGCTTGGATTTCTCCCAATGCCCTTGTCAATAGCCTTGCTCCCTCCAACATGACAGCTTCCAGTCGCCCCTTCCACAAGGCGCGTTCTTGAGCGCGCTGCTCCGCGGGCGTTGCGTCCATCTCTCGCGCGGGACCCGCCCGGAGTTTACTTTGGAGAGGCTCAATTTCTTTGTAGAACAAGAGCCAGAGACGATTACCCAGCCCTTTAGGAGGCGCGGATAATGACGGTGGTGGTGATGATGATGATGATGATGATGATAATGAGTTGGTGGTGGCGGGGAAGGAAGCGGAGGGGGAGGAAGCATGGCGCGTAAGCTGCGTAAGGTACTCGGCTGCCAGTGCTTGGCGAGCCTTGGTCAGCATTGCCCATGCTTTGGGCAACTCTGTTAGGACATCAACAGAAAATGGGTGCTTCTGCTGCTGTTGGTGGAGGTAGGCGTCGTGGTGAAGGAGACGGAGGGTCCGCTTGAGTTGGGACCCAAAGCGCCGCTCTATAGAGTCGCCGCTTGCGGCGGTGGCCGGCGTAGTGCCGCGTGCAAGCACATTGATGATCGTCATGACCGGTGGTGGTGAAGGAAGGGGGTCAACTGGTTTATCACGAGCCCATATTGGAGGCAGGGCCGTTGGTGACCTGTGGATGTGGTGGCGTCGGTAAGTTAAACAGGGCGCTATTGGGAGCGGGAGGAGGAGAGTACAACCAGCCAGGAGCCCATCGTCACAAACTCATCATGTGCCACAACACGTACCACTGCCATTTTGGCCTCAGGTGATGTCGTGCCCAGTGCCCCGTGCCACTCCATCGCTCTGTCCTGGGAATGAGGTCGCGAATGTGGGTTAAGGTTAGCAGGGCACGCATCAGTGGGATGTAAATGGAGGTTCCCCTTCGGGAAAAGACCTTGTGAGGTGGGTGCATCCAGTGATGACACGAGTGGTTCCGTACCACAAAAAATACCCTGTGTGGGAGGCAGCACTCTGTGTGTGCAATGGACACTCGGGAGACATGCAAAGCAAGCCAGCAAAACACGCTCTACGCCGACAAGGGTATATTTCTTTACTTTCAAAGTTGGTTCGAGTTATGTCTCCTCCAGTTCTGGACCCGATTTATCAGTCCTCAGAGGCATAGGAGAGGTCTTCATGCCCCCAAAAATGCCTTGCCCACGTCTATAACAGCCTCCGCTCGACCACAAACTGCGAACAACATCACACATGAAACAGGTAGAATCTATGACAGCCCCTTTCTGCCGATCCCTGCATCTCGAAAGGACGGTCATGGAGCCATCAATACCCCGTAGGAGCATCTTCACCCGCTGCCGACACTCAAGGGCAAGGCTTTCCTTTTTTGGTCTAGACACGATCTCCGTCGTCCTGTTTTGCATCGTGCTAGCCTTGCACCTCCGCAGCGTCAACGCAGTGAAGCTACAAGGTGGAAGTGCCTTGGCTTTGGCAGGGAAGGGCTGCGTGGTGCTCGCCATGGATCAACGCGTGGGCACGAGGTGAGAAGGAAAGCGGCTTGATTGGAGAGGTGGGATACGCAGGGAGTCTGTCACCTACAGGCTATTCGGGCCTCCTTTTTTGAAATAAGAACGGGCATAACCCTCCCCCTCTTTCATGCATACAGTGGACAACTTTTGCTGGGTGGGGATGGGGGCGGCGAAGAGAACGACGCGGAAGGCGGCACCAGCGGGAGCCAGCGCGTGCTCAAGGTATGACATGGGTGTCCGTATAGGAGTACTGGCGGGCTGAAACGAAATTCTCTGCAGAGGTTCGAAGCTTATTCCACGATTTCTACGAGAATGATACATAATCACGCTCTCACTCCTCATATTCTTCTTTTTAGGTGAACGGCCGACTGCTTCTGGGCATGGTGGGATACGACTCTATGGCAAGAGCCTTCTTCGATTTGCTTCAAGCTGAGCTGTACTTGCGGAGCATGCGCCTGCAACATCATGTACGTTGCTCTATTACCTCTGTCTCCCATGCTGTAACCGTTCCTGTTCTTCCATGCTCACATTCCCCTCCATCTCTTCTTATATTCCTCCTGTCCCTTCCTCAGGCACTAGGCGAGACCTCAACAGCTATTTCGCCCAAGGCGCTCTCCCTCCTCGTCTCCCACCTCCTTTACTTTAAATTTCGGGGCAGTGGCACCGCCCCGATCATTGCCGGGCTTGACCAGGATGGAACGTCGGTGTTATGCACGCAGGGTGGGGAGAAGAAGACAAGGAGGGCAAGAAATGCAGGGGATTTGGGGAGGATAGGAATGAGAGATGGGATGGATGCCTCAACTCCCAAATAAATACGCGCATACACTCATGATACATACCTACCCTTGTCTCACGTCTGTCCCTTCCCCATTCACTCCTCTTTGTCATTTGCACAGATTCCCTCGGCGCTTATTCTTTCCAAGCTGATTTTGTGGCTTTGGGATCCTCGGCCAAATCGTTGTTAGGGGCATGCGAAGTACGTTTTGGTGTCGAGATAGAGAGCATAATTTTCATCTTTGTTGATGTACTCCATCCACACGTTTTTTCTGAACCCCCCGCTACCTCTACCCTCTGTAATTTTTCCTTGTCGAGTACTTCCTCCGCTTTCTATCTATCTTCTCATTCTTCTGGTTCTAATCCTCGTGTTCTCCCCCCCCCCCCCCACACCTACAGGCTCTCTACCGTCCCAATTTGGAAGGGGAGGCCCTGATGGAGCTTGCCTGCCGCTGTCTTAGGGCGGGGCTCGAGCGTGACTGTGTGAGTGGGTACGGTATAGTGGTATACTTGGTCACAAAGCAGGGGGTGGCACGCACACGGTTGCAAGGACGGATGGATTAGAGGGATTAGATTAGTTTTATAGGCGGATGTACAGAGAAATGATGATCAAAGCAACAAAACTGATTAGTTGCTCAGGCGAAATGTTTGCAAGCAGGAGGGCGTCCTTGCTTGGCACATTTACCAAAAAAAATAAAGAAAGAAATTGTTCTTTAGGAAGAATCTGGAAGCCATGCTGTTCTATGCAGAAGCCGCATCGCCGCTTACGTGACTCAGCTTCCCGCTCCAACGGCGTGTGGATGGACCTTTTATTTGGGCCCCAAGACGATCGTAAAGGTTCAGCAAATTCAAGAGAGTCTACCACTTGTTCACAAGTGTGTGATGAATAAATGAAATAGACCCAGTAATCGAAGGGTTTGCAGCGCACAGACTCGCGAAGAGCCAATATGGCGCGTGGATCGGAAGAAGACGAGGGGAATCGTCGGATATCCTGGGCGAGGACCCTCTTCAGCACTTTTTGTGTGACCACGTTTAGTCACCGACCCCGCACATAGAGTGCCCAAATTCATTTCTTAGCTTGGGAAATGCTACATACGTGCGGTTCAGGCTCGAGACCTGTCGTGTGCTGCACATGCCTCAGGATTGTTCCTCGTAAGAGCCCGAAAAAGGAGCGGCGACCTTCTCACAACAAAGTATGCGTTGTTCCAACACAGACCCCCAGCGCGACATTTTTTTCTCACCATAACCAGGCTAATGACACTCTAACACACTAGTAGGTAAAATACAGCATCTTTGAGCAAAGTGGAGCCGGGCTAGGGCCACAGATCACCCGTCATGGTTGGCCTCCCACCCCATTGGAAAGCACAAACGCTTGCAGATCCTGGCAGGCGCCTCTTTTGTTTGCGAGCCTGTGCCCGACTTGTTGAGAAGTTGTGGCTCTGCACATTTTGGGCCCAGACTCTACCTGAGGATGCTAGGATTAGAGAGCATTTTGGATGGGATCTTATGGCCACACTCCTGTCATTTTGCCTCCCCACATGGAAATGTTCCAGGACCGATCCTGAATGATTTTGCGGGGCCGCTCGACTTAGACACGGCCTTACCATTACGATTACCTCACAATATCAAGCGTATCTACGCATAAGGGAAAGCTCATGCCTCTTATTGCTCATGGAGACACTCACCATCTCTGCCGCATCATTTCCCCACAACCATACGAAAGGATGTGCTCTTCGCAAAGAGTAACGCCTGCTGGGTCAGAGGGAGGCGAGGTCGGCGACAAGCCCCCGTCTTTCCACCACCACAACGACCATCGTCTTGTACCACCTGCAGCTGCATCACCACAGGGAAGTAGTGTCGAGGAGGAGGACATAGAGCCGCTCGGTTTGCCCTCGGGGCCCGCGGACGGTCTGGGTGAGAATGAGAACAAAAGAGACGGAAGAAGCAGCAGCAGCAGCAGCAGCAGCAACAGCAGCAGCAGCAGCAGTAGTGTCAGCATCAGCGGGAGCGGCAGTAGCAGTAGCAGTAGCAGTAGCAGTAGCAGTAGCTGTAACAGCGACAAGGACGGGGCAGCGACAGGGGATAGAGACGTGGCCGCTGGTGGTGGCAGCAGCACTAGCAATACCACCAGCAGTAACGTCCCGACAGGCACGTCGGCGTCCATATCTGAAGACCGGGCTCCAAGCTCAATTCATCGCAATAGGGCCAAGCTTATTGTTGACGGTGCGTACCTGGAGGCGTCGCTTAAGGTGGCAGGAGAAGGGCACAAGGGACGCGTAGACCACTTGGCGCTGTTGTCTCTGCTAGAGGATCGACTGGATGTGACGTTCGAGAGGAAGGTACTCTATCAAGCAACCCCCGACGGCCAACCCAACCAGTTTCATCGCTCCATCTCTCATCCAGATGGCGCACATGTCAAGGTGGTGCTACAGCCGCTGAAGGCCCGCATGATGACGGTCGGCGTGGGTGGGGGGCTGAAGCAGAACAAAGAGATTTATCTCGATAAAGGGGTAGACCTAGCGCTTGCCTTGGAGATTCTTGAGCCCTTCGAAGGTGGCCCAGCCTCATCCTCCCCTGCGTCCTCATCTTCTTCCCTTGCATCAGCCGCTACCTCGACCTGTTTCTCACAGCCGGCCTTGGTGGTGGTGACGGGCGATGGGGACTTACATCCCGTGATTGAGCGCGCAGAGCGATCAGGCTACCAAGTGGTGGTATGTGGAGGGCGCAAGACGCTGAGTGAGAAACTTCACCAGCATGTACGGAAGGGATCAGGGCAGGCTGTGTGGTTAGACGATTTGATTGAGCGTTCATGGGTGCTGGCGTCGCATGCGCCTTCTGTGAAAGCGAGCAGTGACAGCAGCAGCTGTGAGAGCGGGGTGGTCACCCCTCCTCCTCCGAAAGATGCAGGGTCCTCAGCTGCAGCTGCGGCTGCATCCATTACTCCGCTCATGCTTGGAGGGCCGGCAGCGGCTGCGGCGGGGAGTGGAATGGTTTATAGCAGCAGCAGTGGCAGCAATAACAGTAGTGCCGGGTTTCCAAGTGCGAGACCCACCTTTGGCATCAGCAGTACCAGCAAGGCCCTGTCTGTTGCGGAAGTATCAACTGCCTTCGTCAAGCAACCGCAGCAGCAGCAGCAGCAGCAGCAGCAGCAGCAGCATCAGCAGCAGCAGCAGCAACACCACCACCATTATCAACATCATATGCAGGCGGACCAACGCCATACTCAGCACCATCACCACCCCAGCCACCACAACTTGGGCGGGAGCATGATGGCGTCACCCGCCGCTGCTGCAGCAGTCGCTGCTGCTGTAGCTGGCGGAGCTGGAGGAAGCTTCCATCCCCATCACCCTCCCTCTTACGGCCCTTCATCCACGTTGATGCTTGGTGGTGGTGGTGGCAGTGGAGGCAACCCTCCCTCCCCTTCCTCTGCCCTGAGCGCGCTTGGACTTGCCGGAATGGGTATGGGCTTGGGTTTGAATCCGAAGCAGAAGCTCTACCGTTGTCCACAAGGGCGTTTCTGCGATAAGCTGGACGAACCTGGGCACTTGCGTGCTTTGCGCCACCCTTGTCCGAAGGGACCGACATGCCTAATTGCGTTGAGCACGTGTACACCGGGTGCGGTGAATCTACCGGGCGTCAGTGATTCAGATCGGCGGGATCATATGTTGACGTTTGTACATATATGCCAGAAGGGGACGGGGTGCCCACGGAATGACATTGAGCACTGCACGCATTTCGATCACCCATATCGGAGGACAAAGGCCCGGTGCCCGGTTGGAGGGAATTGTCCCTACATCCTCAGGGGGGCGGGGGCGTCGAATTCAAGCGCGAGGGAGCATAGTCGGTTGTACCGCCATCCGTGCCCGAAGGGATCAACGTGCCCGTTATTGGCCGGGAAGCAGCCGTCAGAGAAGAAGAGGTGCGTAGCTAGAGGAGGGGGAGGAGGGAAGGAAATGTATGTTTGTTTTCGTACTTAAAGGGAATCCAGCTGTCGGAGAAGGAGCAGCGAGTACAAAGAGGGAGGGAGGGAAGGAGGGATGAAAGGTACATTTCGATTAGGGGTAAGAAAGAGTGACGGGTTAGACGGCGTTTCATCGAAATAAATGTTGTTTTAATACCTTTCGCAAATCTTCCCATGACATCCCCTTCATTCCTTTTTCCCTTCCACAGATATCACTTGATGGACTATACACATCCTTGCCACGTTGGGTGCAAGTACTCGGTCGACAAGGAGTGGGCATGGCAACATTTTTCAGACTTTGACCATATTGAGGAGCAGCAGCAGCAGCAGCAGCAGCAGCAGCAGCAGCAGCAGCAGCAATTCTTGTTGCAGCAGCAGCAGCATCATATGGGACTAGCTACAGGAGGAGGAGGAGGGTTGGACGCGCACAGTAACACGACGACGGAGGACGAAGAGAGCAGCGTGCTGAGCGACCATGTAATCCTTGAGGGAGGATGGAACTTCATGGAAGACTCGCCAGGACGAAGTGCCGGGAGAGGGTGCGGAGGAGTGACTGGCTCAATAGGAAACAGCAGTAACAGTAGCACGGGTAGTAGCAGTACGTGGGCTTCACCTTCAGCGTCGTCGCCGACGGGAGCCGCAGGAGGTGGGGGGGAAGGATTGGAAGGATCGTTGGGAAGCTCGCTTTTCTCGGCGGACTTTTTCAAACCTTTTACTTCGAAGGCCTTGGGGGCGGTCAGTGGTGGAAGGGGAGGTGGAGGAGAGGCAGGGGAGTTGGGGAGCATGGACTCGATGGCTTCGGCGTTACATAGAGTGACAAGCTCCTCTATTGTTACGCACCATTTCTCCTCCCAGGAGCTACAGCTTCAACAGCAACAGCAACAGCACCAGCATCAGCAGCAGCAGCAGCAGCAGCAGCAGCAGCAGCAGCAGCAGCAGCAGCAGCAGCACTACGGGCAGCAGCAGCTTCAGCAACATCAGCAGCTGGGAGGAGGGTACCATGGTGGTGGGCGTACTCCTTCGCACCAAACCTACCACCAGCAGCAAATGTACAGCAGCCATTACCATCCTCAGCAGTCGCAGCCGCAGCCGCCGCAGCCACCGTTACAGCAGTTCCAGCATTCCTATGGGAGGGAAGGAGCAGGGAGCAGCACGACGCGTGACTCCTTCCACCAGCAGCAGGCCTATCATCATCGCCAGCAGCAGAAATAGCAGCAGCAGAAGCAGTAGCATCATCATCATGATGGTCAATTTATCGGGGGAGGGGGCGGCGGAGGAGGAGGTTATGCGGGTAGACTCGTCCTCTTCCTCCTCGTCAATGGCATCGGCAGCGGCAACTTTCCGTAAGGACAAGGGACCACAGTCTCCGTGGCGGCCGAGTGGATGACGGTCAATTGTGAAGGAAGAAAAAGAAGGAGCTTGTCGTGTGCCTTTGGAGGGTGACGTCGACAGGCTGCGATATAAGTAAGAAAAACAGTCGAGGAAATACAATGGAGGACAGTGGGAAATTGAGAAGGAGTACATCCCATTCCGGGATATTTATAGGGAAAGGGCAAATATTAATAAACGAGAGAGAGAAATAGAAGCGTGTCAGGGTAGGAGGAAAGGGAGAGAGAATGAGAAAGAGTGAGTATAATAAACTTGCTAGTGATGATGAGAAAGAGAGCGGAAAAGCCATTCACGATCACAAGAAGGGAAAACGCGGTGACAACGAAACCACCGAGAACAATGACGACGATGACAACGACGACAACAACAGCGACGGCGACAAGAAAACCAAGAGCAGTAGACATGGACAAAGTGCGAGGACAAGGACATCAACAAACGACATGGATCCAAGGACCAAAGGTGGCTTAAGGCATTGAAAAGTTGTGCAGTTTTGCTATGTATGCACGGACCCGCCTTCCTATCCACCAACACACCTCATTCTTTCTTTTCCCGTTGATTGTCTTTTTTTTCAACGCTCAGCGGACAAGAGTTCGTGATGGAGAAAATGACTGAGAAGACGACAAAAAGGTAAAACAAAATGAATGACCGGACGGAGGTTCTTTGTGAGAGAGGACATGAGAGATTACAAGCGATGGGGACGTACGCGTCTGATCCAAATTTTGCAGCGAGAAGAACACGGGATGGTCTCACATGAGAATCGAGCATTATCAGTTATTTGTTCAATCTTGCCTGCGGACAAGTGTATTATTGCACCCGCGTGCATGAGCGTGTGTGCCTGTGAGAAAAGGGAAGGGTGGGGGAGATTGAAAAAGAAAGATAACGAGAGAGCGACTGATCAAGTAAGTTGTGTGATGTGTATGCATGTGCGTGTGTGAGAATGTGGAAGCAGCCGAGGGGTCTGTCACCTTTTTCTCTTTGAGTCCCGAGCGCGTTACAAATTGGCAAACAGAGAGATAATAAGACGAGGTATACTAGATTTTAGTGTGGAGAGAAAGGGAGGGAAGATTTGAATGGGATTGAAGGGAGGGTGATGGAGAATACAGCCTTGTCCTTTCTTTTTTGATGTGGCGCCTGGTATTAATCCAACCCCATCCACAATGTTTTCATCCAATTGACGTAATGCTTTTTATACCTGCCGTGTTATGTGACGATCGGAGAGTCTTGTCACGACACAAAAAACAGATGGAAAGTTAGAGCAGGAGAGGAAGAAAATAGAAGCAACAGATGAAAAGACAGAGAGTTACAAAACTTGGGAATGGGTCGAGAAGAAGATATTGGAACTGGATACTCTGCTCTTTTAGCGTGAGTCATCCACCATACAACATGGTCGTCTTAACATGCCTTAACATGACAGAAATCAAAGAGAAGGAATATTAGGGCAAGAGAAGTAATAGACAGTGATTACGGGAGAAACAAAGGGCGCTGGGGGCCTCTATGTCTTGTCGTCATGGACGAGACGCAGAGAGCATCCCGGACATATCTATATTGCGACTATGAGACAGGCCAGCAGCAATCACTTGAGGAGCCACAACAATTTCATTCCTATCCATGACAATATGTGCTTGTCTTTTTCCCACAATCGCAAACGCGACCAAAAGGAAGGAAATATAAACGCATTCGAATTGAAAATTATTTTTCTTTTCTTCCTATAGCTTGGGCTTAGGTAGAATAATGTTTAGACCACAGCACAACATTGACAGGGCAGGGGACACATGTCGTGTTTGGGCGGGGTGCACTGTACAAGGGGCGAGATGATGCCCAGAGCGTCATTGCGCCCCCTACGCCTCTGTCATTTAGTTGGGTCGAAGCTTTGTCCATGTCTTTCTTCTTACAATAATGAGCGAGCACGATCCCTGCACCGATCGTACCGCGCCCAAATGCCACATCTCTGTATCACGGCATACTGTCTTGGCCCAACACCTCCTAACCCTCGAAAATCAGCTATAAATTACAATGATTGGATGCACCACAGGGTCACACACGCGACAAAAGCCGATATGTCTTCCATAATTTGAAGCATCGGGCAAAGTGAAGCTGTGCAGCGGGGATAATGTGTGAAAATGTATAACGGTGTATTGAAGAAGGGAGACAGAAAGAACAGTCCCGCGTGACGTCACGAAAAGGCAATTGCTGATTAAACTATTTTTCTGTGACGAGCACGAAGAAACCAATGGCTGACAACAAAAGCGCGAAGCCAACTAACGAGGGTTATGAAAAACGAAGATATCAAGATTTGGTGCAAATGCAAGCAGAGGTCGGAAGCTTTATGTGGTCCTTGGAGCGTGTAATCCTATATTTGTTTCTTTTTCTGTGCTCCATCACCACCATGCAATACTTACAACATCGCTCGCTCTCCATCGCAGAGGTACCCAATTAAGTACTTCAATTTCCGGTGGGGATGAGGATCACGCACTATCTGCTCAACACATCTACCCCGGTTAGCAGGCCACTGTCTTGGGTTGTGCTCTGCGAAAGCAATAGCCTCCATTTTGTGTTCTGCGAAATGCTGCAGCGCCCTATCGTTTTCTGCGAAGTCCTCTCAACCGCGCACGACGTCGCTGGCAGCGCTACAATCACACCACCAAAAGATAGAGCGACCTTGGTGAGCGACCCTGCGGGCCGGTGTGCGCATGAGACTATTTCCCACGACCGACACTAACACTTTACCTCCTCCCAGCGTACCCCGCGACGTGTGTGATGACCGAGTATAGAAGAGCCACTCCTCACCGCTCACGACATATCGCATCACATCAATTAGGCGGTCGTCCAGAACTCGACCTAAAAAATAAATACGAACGTTGTCCTTCTATTAACACTTACAAGATGGCGGCAGAGATACGGGAACTGCTGAAGGGCTCGCAGCGTGTTGTCATCAAGGCTGGGACCTCCGTCGTCTCTACTCCCGAAGGCTATCCCTCCCTTGTGCGGTTGGCCAACATTGTGGAGCAGGTAAGCCACAAGATTTGTGACAATGGTTTTACGACGGATGTACGGGCGTTTGTCTTCTCCTCCTTTTACTTCTGGAAGGACAGTATTACAGGCACATTTGTGTTTCAGGTCATGAGTAGGGGAGGATGTGGCTCCTCCACCTCGTTTTTCCGCCGCCAATGATGATTTCTTCCAACACCCACTTACATAGTAGTGATCAAAACACACTTTGAAATTCACTTGCGGGTGACATTTATCTCTGTCGAAGTCTAACACGCATCCCTTTTTTTTCACCCTTCCTGCATCAAGATCTGCACCCTAAAAAATGAGGGGCGGGATGTCCTCCTCGTCACCAGCGGGTCCGTAGGCATTGGCCGGCAACTTCTCTCGAAGCAAAAACGCCTCTCCCTCTCTGTCCGTGACGTTGTCAGTGGTATCCCAAACACAACAGAAGCCGAAGAAGACGGGTACGACAGTGCGTGTGCGGCAGCTGGGCAATTAGGGCTCATGTCTTTGTATGACACCCTTTTTTCCACCCGACAAGTCGCTTCCTCCCAGATCCTTGTCACCGGCTACGACTTTACGTGTGCTGATCGGCGGGAGCATATTCAGTACTGCGTAAATTCCCTTCTTAAGCTTGGTATCGTCCCTATCATCAATGAAAATGACGCTGTATCAGGTAATGAAGGCTACACGGAATCTACCGTCTTCTCCGACAACGACTCTCTCGCCGCGCTAGTCGCCAGCGAGGTGCAAGCCGAACTTCTCATTCTTCTGACGGACGTGGGGGGGGTATATGATAAGCCACCGAGTGATCCCGACGCCAAGCATGTCGGAATCTTCCGGCACGAATCCTGCCCCGACATTGGCGCTAAGTCCGCACAAGGCCGAGGAGGGATGCAAGCGAAGATTGCCGCGTCCATGATGGCGGCCAGGGAAGGTGTCGACCATGTTGTGATTGCAAGTGGGCATGAAATGGGTGTGATAGCAAAGATTGCCTCGGGGGAGAACACGGGGACATTGTTTTGTCGCGGCCTGTTGTATCCGCCCGAGGACGATTTAATGACATCCACGGACTCTGTGCAATCCGCGTATGGAAGCGGAGGGGGAGACAGTAATGATGATGTTATGCCGGCGCGTGCAATGAGCACCAATGGCTTGCTCGAGGGACTGCTGGCCGCAGAGGCTGATGGGGGGGTGCGTGGACAGGCTGAGGCGGCGAGGGAGGGACAGCGGTCGTTGGCAAGTCTGACGGGAGCAGAGAGGTCCACAATTCTTCGTGCCGTGGCGGCGGGCCTGCTTGAGAGCACCAAGGACATTCTCGCGGCGAATGAGAGAGATTTGGTGGCTGCGCGGGATTCGGAGTTGGCGGGCCCGTTGCTATCTAGGCTGGAGCTGAGTGAGGGGAAAATCAAGACCCTGGCCGAGGGAATTACGGCCTTGGCGGATATGGAGGAGCCGCTGGGGAGGATTATATCCCGAATGGAGGTTGCCTATGGCTTGGAGTTGACGCAGTTGACCGTGCCGATTGGTGTGCTCCTGGTCGTGTTTGAGTCGCGCCCGGACTCCTTGCCGCAGATTGCAGCCTTGGCGTTGCGAAGTGGGAACGGATTGTTGTTGAAGGGTGGCAAGGAAGCATTGCATTCCAATCAAGTCCTCCATCGCGTAATCACGGAAGCCATGACCACTGCCTCTCAAGGTGTCGTCCCCGCCGAGACCATCGGCCTTGTCACTTCCCGTGCGGAGGTCTCGGGCTTGTTAGAACTGGACGATGTCATCGATCTAGTCATCCCCAGGGGCTCCTCCGCCCTTGTCCGGAGCATCAAATCTCAGACCCGAATCCCTGTCTTGGGGCATGCCGAAGGTGTGTGTCACATTTACGTCGACCAGGCAGCGGACGTGACCAAAGCTTGCCGTATCGTGGTCGATGCCAAAACGGACTACCCCGCGGCCTGCAACGCCGTCGAGACGCTTCTGCTTCACCGATCCTTCGTAGCGGATGGTGCTATTGCGGCAAGCAAAATCTTGCGCGCGCTTATGTCTGCAGGCGTAACGGTGTTGGGCGGGCCCGAGGCAGTGAAGGAGGGTTTGGTATCCCCAGGCCACGCAGCTAAGGACATGAAGCAAGAGTACGGGGAGCTGACTATCACGGTTGAAGTCGTCCCGGATGTACACGCAGCAGTAGACCATATTCACAAGTATGGGAGCTCTCACACCGAGGCTATCATCACCGAAGATCAAGCAACTGCAGAATACTTCCTCAAGAGCATTGATTCGGCCTGTGTCTTCCACAATGCCAGCACGCGTTTTGCAGACGGGTACCGGTTTGGATTGGGCGCAGAGGTTGGGATTAGTACCGGGAGGATTCATGCGCGAGGACCTGTGGGTGTAGAGGGGCTGTTGACGACCAAGTGGCTTATGCAGTCGGCCGGGAGTCACACGGTGGCGGACTTTGCGCCGGGTGGGGGGGAGGTTTATGTGCATCGAAAGTTACCTTTGATCGAGGGAAAGTAAGTGATTGATAATTGATCTTGTGTGCGTGTGAATGTGATTGTTTGTGTGTGCTCCTGAACAGGTGCGGGGTTTAAAGACGATTGAGAGGGAAAGAGAAGAGAGAAGCAGTTGAAGGTTATCAGTGTGTGATGCATCAGAAAGTGTCCTTTCGCTTCCAAGCATGTGGTGGGGTCCCACTTCGCTATAGGAGGTTAGGGGTAATTGTTGGTGTTCGTAGTGTGTGTTATTGTTTTTGTTTGAGTTTAATTGGGCTATAGTAGAGTGAAAGGTGGTGGTGTGTAGTTGGGGCGTCGTCTTTCGCAGAATTATGCCTTGCGAGTGAGGAATCACGAAGCATGAATCAAAGTTGTGTGGACGGAAAGTATTTTTAGTGGTGGCAAAAAGCCGCATATCGAAATACCGCAAAAATGGCTGTGTGGATTGCAAAGCCTCATCGTAAGCCTCATGGCACGATCAATTTGAGCACCTAAAATCAACGTAATGGAAACACAATTTTGGAAGTTAATGCCCAAAGAAATGTGAAAATCCTAGCCCTGATGAATCTGTGGTTTTCATGGGTTTTCGATAAATTTACAAATTCTACCACTACCACCAGCGTGACAAAGAAGAAATATGAGAAGAGCATAGAGAGATGATTGATTGATTAGCTCTTTCAGGAATTGGCTAAAGGACGTGTTTTAGAGTGTCTTCTTTTGGTGCCGCGTATGCAATTTTTTCCTACCATGCTTCTTTCCTTGTAATCTCTTAACCATTGACACGACTTTTTCATGTGAGAGTCTCCATTCATCTGTCTTGCTTTACAACCTACACATTCTGGTAAACGAGGTGCTCCTCCACTTCAACTTTTACCATCAATAACTAGATTGCTCGCGTTAGTTTAAGAACCTGTCAAATCCTGTGCCTATCGCTGCTGGTCTCACACCTGCAACGGTGGGAGCGGGCAGCACGTGTTCCCTTGCTCAGTGCGCCGTCTTCCTTCTCCTTCTGCCCCCCCGTCTTCAGTGAGATACAAGCCTCCTGTCTCTCCCATCGCAATGGCCGACCGAGGCCGCAAAGGACTGAGAGATAAAGGCGTCACATCAAAGATCGAATTTAAAGTCGCACCCAACACTAACGGACGCGGAGTCTGGTAATAATGAAAGGCCCCTTCGCAATCCTCTTCCTCTTCCCCAGGAGTCAACGACACCTGCACGGCAGCAGGTAAATCGACCTCGTCCTCATTATCACTTTTCTTATCCTCCTTCTTCTCATCATCGTCAACACCTAAGCATAACCCCAGACGGCTCCGTGGCCGTCGCTGCTCCCGCTCCCACTCCTGCTCCTGCTCCTGATGGGTGTGGTGATGAGATTGAGCATAATTGCTCTTGCGACGACCGATAACGCGACCAATGGGTGTGGTAATAGTGACAGGAGGAGTGTACGGCAAGGCTCGCGGCGGGAGCTGTGATGTGATCCCATGCGCCTGCATCAGCTGCTGCTGCTTGCTTTCTTCGTCGTTGTCTTCTATGTACTGTCTATTACGATATAAAGCTGACGGAGATGCAAGCGTTGTCCTTTCACCTCCCCGTGGTGCTTCTTCACTCGCGATCCCTCCTCCACCTCCGCCTCCACTTCTTCTTCCTTCAATCACCCTAATATGAAAAAAGGGCAACAACGACAATTCCTCCGCCACCTGAATCGTCATCTCATTTGCCGGCGACGAGAACATTTCTCGCCTTCCTTCCTCCCTCCCCTCTACCCTCTCTTTCACCCGACATGCTCTCTCCTTCCGCTTCTCCTGTGCTTTCAACAGTTTCTGATGGGGCGCCAACCTAAGAAGCAAACTGAGGCACAATCTACACGTCTCTGCTACCCCCTGTGCCACCTGGCCTACTGATACCAACGCCCACCTCCCTGTCGCCATCCAGTGCAAAAACGCCGCCACAAACAGCAACATTGATCCCAATAAAACAAATGCCACTACACACTCATGCAACTGTCCCTGACTGGCCCAACATCCCCCTCCCGTCCGTCCGCCCTCCCTCCCTCCCTCCCTCAGCACCATCACCCCCCACACAAAACTAATCACCATCAAACAAGCCAAGGTTCTCAAAAGCCACAGCCCCTTCAACTCATGCTCCTCGGGATCGTCCCTAAATGACCTCTCTTTCTCCACCCACAGCCAGGCCGCTAGGACAAGATACCCCCCAAATCCCATCGCAAGCGCAAATAGAAACCCCCTTGCTGCTCCACACACCTCCATCTCCCCGGCAGGTAGCGCCGAGGTGCGTCCCAATAAATAAAAGCTCGTCGTGACCAGGCAAAGGATAGCGACGTGCAAGCATGCCCAAAGGGCGGAGCAGATGAGATGGGGAAGGGAGAGAGGGAGGAAGCGCTTGTTGAAATGGCGGTTGGGTGTGAAGATAGTGGTAGTGGACGGGCGAGATAGGGAAGTTGTGGAGGTGCGCAGGACAGTACTGCTACCGCTGCTGCTGCTGTCGTTGGTGCTGATGGAGGTGGAGGAGGAGGGAGCAAAAGCAGGAGGGGGGGAGGAACGACCCGAGCGAAGTGTACGATGTCGTATGGCAAAAGGAGAGGAGGCCAAGGCCGTTTGAAGAATATCATGAGAGAGTAACCACGTCGTCGTTTCTTCACTGCTGCTGCTGCTTCTGCTTCGACTGTCGTTATTATCGCCGCTGCTGGTGTGGGAACGGGTGCTTGTGGAAAGTGGAGAAGTCATATCGAAGTCCGAGATGCTTTCCTCCCGTGGCGATGACTCTCTCTGCCGCTGCTGCTCCTGCTCGTCCTGCTGCAGTAATGCCTGCTCCTCCTCCGAAACAGAGAAGGGGGAAAAGAGGAAGCTGCTGCTGGTGGTAGTCAGGGCAGTTCCAGTGTAAATCGGGGAAGAAGAGATGTCATCGGTGGGTAAAAGTAGAGATAACGGGCCCAGCACTAAGGCAATGGCTCGTCGGACAGGAACCAGCCACTGTGTGGTAGCTAGAGCGTGGAGAGCCAAGCGCGCGGGTGTTGCATCTGCGCCTGTGCCTGCTCCTGACAACGACGACGACGTCGAGGCCCAGGGTGGAGAACCGGTATCCTCGGCAGTCAAACATACACACTGTATAATCAACAGAACCAAACACACCACCGCGGACAAGTACCCTGCCCAGGAAAACACGTGATAAGCCGCCCCTAATGCAGGGTACCGGGCGAGACACCCACTTTGCAAGTCTACCGCTCCCGCATAAATCCAACTAAATAGGAAAAGCATGGGTAATCCAGGTATACTGTGGTTTCGTAGCCCCTCCAATCGTTGGAGGCCGCGGACGTGCGCCACCACGTCTTCGGCTTGAACTTCGCTGCTGCTGCAGGAGGAGAATGGGGGCTTGGATGAAGCGAAGGAATGGATGGGGAAGTCATGCTGCTCCTCGTACTGCCACCTCTGCCGCCCTTCTTGCACTGGTTCTATCTCATTCGCCTCTTGCAGGTGTTGCGTTTTCTCACCGTAACTCTGGCGGTACGTCTGCTGCCACACCGCGATCAATAAGCGGCGCTGTAGCCGATGCAAAATGTTTTGTAACAAGTAAAGGCCCAATCCAACGGTCAAAACCAAGACATACGCCGTCATATCCCGACAAGTGCCTCCAATAACAATTGTATTGGATGTCGGAGAATGCGGCGAGGACAAAGACTGACGCACACCCCAGGCACCAATGCAAAAGACGAGGACGAGGCCGACGTCCAGCAGCAGAAGGCAGGTCTCTTTCGTGCTGGGACTGCCAGCGTGCTGGTGGAACTTTTCAATAAAGGCGCGCCAGTACTGTTCCGAAGGTGAAGACCACTGATAACTCGGTGAGAATGATACTCGTGAGGGTGGAGGTCGCAACATTTTATGTCGTCTGTATGAAGGGATAGTGTGGGTGGGAGAAGGATTGGGACGTCAGAAAGGGGAGGAAAAGTGATGCTGAAAGGCAAACCTCTGGTGCGCAAGGTCTGGAAAAGCCGCCAGGCCTTTAAGAGGTAGCGGCGGGATGAGATTGTGGTGGAGGGGGTGCTAATAGTGCGTGAGATGCAGTGCAGATGCAAGCAAGCAGATGCGGATGTGCAATTATGGATACTTAACGCATTTGGACCTCTCCAGTGACGAAAGACTCCACGAATGCCTAGCTTTAGGCCCAGCCATAGCTTCAATGCATGTTTAGGGCTTTGACAATGTAAAAAGTGCATGGGGAGCACGCAAGACATGTAATATGACAGGAGCGAGTGGCGTGGTTGAAGCATGTCATGCCTCGCCGAGACTTTACGTGCCGCAATCCGGACCCGTCGTGTGGAATGGTCTAATTTCGACAAATAAAATGCGCTACATTGGGCACCAGTGCCAGGTACCAATAGCAATCTCATCTCAATTTTTTGTTCGCCCTTGGGCTCTCAGTCCTTTCTTTTTGCTTTGTATTTTGGTTTCGTACGGTCAACTGATTCCCTGACACTGAAAATGCAAGCACCTCCAACTGATTCCCTGACACTGAAAATGCAAGCACCTCCATTCATCTCCTGCATCTCCTGAAAGATCTTGACCTACACGTGGTTTTTTTTTGTTTTTGAATCCATTGGATCCTACGTTATCGTACCCCTTTACTCTTTCTTCACGTCCCCCTCACCGTCATCCACCGCAGCCGTTGGGCTGTAGACAGGGGAAGATGGAGAGTAAGCAGCGTCTTGGGCTGGCGAGCCCATGTCCGAGGGTGTGTAGGCCGGGGAGGTGGGAGAATACTGAGGACTCGTGGGAGTATAGGCCTGTATTGTTTGTGTGTGCATTTGAATTGGGACATATGGCGCGACATGGGAGCCCGTGCAAAAGCCTTACAACGACCAAAGACAGTGCATGTAACATAAAACCAACCCCATCCTTCCTCCTCTCCACTCAAAACATACACCCATGTCTCTACCTACTCCTTGCTCATAAACTTACCGGGGAGGACGGCGAGAATGCAGGACTCGTCGGACTATACGCCGGCGAGCTCGGGGAGAAGGCAGGACTGGACGGACTGTAGGCCGGAGAGGAGGGAGAGTAGGCGGGGGAGGAAGGAGAATAAGCTGGGGAGGAGGGAGAGTAGGCAGGGCTGGAAGGAGAATAGGCAGGACTGGAGGGACTGTACGCCGGGGAGGAAGGAGAGTAAGCAGGGCTGGAAGGAGAATATGCTGGGCTGGAAGGAGAATATGCTGGGGAAGAAGGGCTGTAGCTCTGTATAGCGTTGACAAGAAGGAAGAGAGAGAAATTGAAAAATGAGCAAGAGTTAGATGCATGTCCACTGCAAATGCATTAAAAATGAGCCGGAGACATTTCTATTTCTTCAGCCCTCACCCCCCCCCCCCCCCCCCCCCCAAAAAAAAAAAAAACACCCCGCCAGGGCGGGGGGCGGGGCAGACCGGGGGGGTGCCCCCACCCCCCCCGGGGGCCCCCGCCCCCCCCCCCCCCCCCCCGGCGCCCCCCCCCCCTCCCCCCCCCCCC
>Ga0160420_100048_pt1 | contig 75540 bp, 88 predicted proteins | sample CelAP2metagpilot_FD_108197 | JGI IMG/M metagenome (GOLD analysis project Ga0160420, IMG submission 108197) | Phycosphere-associated microbial communities from algal ponds in Kailua-Kona, Hawaii, USA - Cellana AP2-5-5 metagenome pilot | ecosystem: Engineered > Artificial ecosystem > Aquaculture >...
AGAGAGAGAGAGAGAGAGAGAGAGAGAGAGAGAGAGAGAGAGAGAGAGAGAGAGAGAGAGAGAGAGAGGACATAGACGCCGGTACATTCGTTGTGGCGCGCCATACACCTCCAAGAACATGAGTTTGAAAAGATGCGCCTAGTATGGCTGGTAGTAGACGACTATCGTCATGCATTTAAAGCCGCAGGGGGGCTCATGGTTGAGACGGATAAAAAATTGCAGCTCGCCTGCTTTCATTCGCGCCCTGCCGCTCTCATATATAATACAGACGCACAAACTGTCAACCGCAGGGACCATCTTCGGCCGCCACTCACCATGCATTCATCCCACACACACCTTTCTTCTCTTCTGCTTTCTCATGCAGACCCCTCCGTACTTTCAGGCTATGGCAAAGAGTCAAGTTGTTTTTGACCTCCTGTCTGTGGCCGCGATAATTGTGGATGGTTGAGAGGTCGCCTCACCAATGGCCAGGCAGGCCCCTTCATTCCTCTCCCTTCTTCGCTACCCCCTTCATCAGCCGCACTCCTTTGTAATACTTGTCAAACCCATTTCATTCCCATCCTTCCTCATAATTAACAGGACCTATTCAGCAGAAGCAGAGGCAGCCCCGTTGTTTAGCAAGATGGTCAAGAACATGAAGTCAGAGGTGAGTTTCTGCGATGTGAGTGATGTGATGAGCGGAGGCGAGAGGGAGGGGGAGGAGGCAGGGCTCGTACGCCAGATGTCGGTCGATATCCGGCACCTTTATGTGGAGTGCTATAGCGGCTGCTGCCGGCGCATTGTGTGGCAGCTAGAGTGATGCTGCTGGTGATGGGAGCGCTGCAGGGAGTTGCTCTCTTGAGGATGACGTGCTGCGTGCTGCGCCTCCAGGGGCGACTACGGCAGGAGATCACGTCTATTTCGTGGGTGCTTGTTCAGAGAAGCCAGGGCGTTTGGGTTTCCTGGCTGCTTATTTGCGCTGAACGTGTGCCTGCTGGGGAACATGTTGGCTGCGCACTGCGTGGTAGCGAGAGGGAGGGTAGACGGGCGCCATCCCGGGAGTCCCCCAGGTGTAACGATGGAGGTAACGGAGGCGTCTCTACCCTTGTTCCAGAATACATCGGGAAAGTGCTGGGTTCATCGGCTCGCTGGCACGGACACGGATGTGCTTGGAACGGGTTTGGTCTTCGCACACCTCGAGCTTTGGATAATAAATCTTAGTAGGAAGATGTCTGCCTGCTTTCACAACTCACATTTACTGTAGAGTCCACTCATTCCCTTCGTCACTCCTATCACTACTATATTATATTATCCTTTATAACACAGCCCGTACGCCTGTATGTGAAGGGTGTTGTGCTGGGATACAAACGCGGCCTCCGCGAGCAGACGAACCACACCAACCTGGTGAAGATCGACGGGTTGGACGAGAAGAAGGACGTGGGCTTCTACCTGGGCAAGCGCGTGGCTTACATCTATAAGGCAAAGACGCTGAAGAATAACACGAAATACCGCGCGATTTGGGGCAAAGTGACCCGGGCGCACGGCAGCAACGGCGTGGTACGTGCCAAGTTTCGACGAAACCTCCCGCCCAAGGCGATCGGTGGGCCCGTGCGCGTGATGCTGTACCCTTCATCAATTTAAGGAGGAGGAGGGAGAGGTGGGAGAAACAAGGAGGGGGGGGGGAGGGGGAGAGAGACAAGGGGAGGGGGATTCCATAATGCACACTTTCTTTGGTTTCGAATCCGTGAGTTTCCCTCGGTAGGTGAGTGGCGTGTGTAATGGATGGCGCATGTACGTGCCTGTGGCAGTCACAGCTCACCAGGTGCGAAGGAAAGGCAGGGGCGGAGAAAAGGGAAATCTCAATTTGAACGGAGGAGATATACGTGACCCTCGTGCCACGAAAAAGCACTGTGCTTTTACTCTCTACCTTCTGGTGCCGTCTTTTTCTTTCCTTTCTTTTAGACCTACGAAACGCACTCTCCTTTCTGCTTGTTTCCTACCTTTCCGTTCAAGCTTCTTTCCTCTTCACATACATTCGTAAAATAAATAAATACATTGGAGACATATTTTCCTCTACATGACACAAAACCAACCAAGCACATGCCTCCTCCCTTCCCTCGTCCATCACCGTCCGCGGTCCAAGATACCGATTCGCAGATGTCAAAGCATCTCACTGAGACTGCTGCTACTACTGCTGCTGTCGCGATGACATGATTTGATGTCTGCGACTGCAGCTACTGTTGTTGCTGTTCCTCAGCCTCCGCCTGCGCCTCTTATTACTCTTCCTCCTCACAACAAACTCCCTCCACCTGTCACTCCCCCTGCCATCGCAATTTCCGTGCTGCTGCTACTACTTCTTTTGCTGCTTCTGCTGCTGCTAATGTCACTGCTACTGTTTACGACAAGGGTCAGCCGTTTGACTTCGTTGGAGAGGGTTTGTATTCTGAAGTCCTTGACGCGGAGGAGCTGCTCGAGCTCGGCCACCTTAAGTTCGAGGATATTCAAGGTCTGAGGGGACGGAGGAGGACGAGAGGGGAAAGCGGGTAAGACATTTTTTATAACTTTTAGAAATGAGCATCCTATGCCGAACGCCAGCATATCAATAATGGAATGAACAAGTCTAAACCTAGCCCCCCTAAACAAAACACTCGAGTACATACCTCCCTCATTTCTTGCAGCGTCTCTTCCTTCTCCAACAAAATCTCCTCGTCCACCGACGGCTGCTCTTTCTGCTGGGGTCGCCCAGCGTTTTCCACGCTGCCAAGATGCCCGCGAGCCGGCTGCTGCTGCCGAAGGTCATCCTTCCCTAGAGCAGGGGCAGCAGCAGCAGCAGCAGCAGAGAGGGGAAGAGCATCGGAGAAGAGCGAGGAGGGAATGGGAGAGGACTTTTGAGCAGAAGGTAAATGATCCAGAAGCCCAGGCGGGCGAAGAACAAGAGAGGGGTGGGATGCAGGGGAGGAAGGCGACGTAACAGGAGCGAACCTGCTGCCCGGGCTTCCTCTTCCATGGGGAGAGGCCGTTATCGGCGAGAGCCGTCCAATCTTGGGTAGATAGTGTACATCATCGTCGGCGTAAATGATGCTACCACTGCTACTGTTGTTGGTGCTGCTGCTGCTGTTGTTGCTGTTACTCTTCTCCGCCTTGTACCTCGCAAGCTTGTACTGCAAGGAATGAAGAAAGACCTCCGCTGCCCCTACTTTGGCTTGGGCCAGATCATCCAACATAATCGGAGTTTGAACATATTTTAATTTCTTTAATACCTTCGTGTTCAAAGTCCGCCAATTTGCCAGTTTTCGGGCCGTGTTAGAGGAAGCCGTGTAATTATGTACGTCGACCAGCCGAGGGAAGTAGTAGGCAACCACCTCCGCCGCCAGCACGCCATCGCTGAAATCACGGTTGATGTTCCGCTTGGCACGGCTGAGGGGAATGGTATCTACCCACGTGAAGAGCTTTTGGAGCTCATCGTCGGTGAGACTTCCCATGGCTGACCTGTCGTGAATCCTGGGTAGGGGGAAGCGGGTGGGGTAGCGGAAGGTTGATGAGTACACGAGGGAAGATGACAAGCACTGTTCTGGCGCCGCTCAGCTATGGCACAAGCGCGTATCCTGGTACAAGTAGAGCCTGTATTAATGCCGGGTCGCGGAGCGTTGTGTGGACTTGTGAGCTGGTGGAAATGGCAACGAGCGCGCGACCGTCCGGGGAGGCAATTTTGAGGAGAGGGTCAGTTGTCGCTGAATCGTTAGCGTCTTGCCAGGTGATACTCAATACTAGGTTTCAATGTGCGACAACCATCTAGGCCACATTATCACCATGGTGCCCGAATCCCTGCAGCGGTGGCCAGGGGATTCGATGGAATGGTCACCGGCAAAAGTAAGTCGAACGCGAGAGGAGAACTCCGAATCAAGAAAGCGAGAGCGGCTTTTCCTGCGGCTCCGCGAGTTTTTTCCGCTCCAGCCGACGTGACCGCCTACATAGAAACCAGCCTATCTTCTGTAGCCTTTATTGTGCCTATCTTTAATGTGTGGTGTTTCTGGTTTGTGTCTGTGCGTCCCGGCGTGCCTCGCAAGGCCCATGAAACGAACGGAAATGGAGAACGTCGTTGAGATGGCCGCCTATCACTTTTCGACACACTCAAACTGCATGTCAAATCCCCACACAGAAAACATGACCGTACAAAACAACGCAAAGGTCCTTTTTGTATCCTTTATATCACTTTTACCGTCCCCAGTGGCGTCATTTTCCGCTGCACCGCCACCTCACCACCGCTCCACAAGCATCGGCACGACCTCCCCTCCACCTCCTCCACCTCCTCCTCCTCTTCCTCCCTCGCAAGGCGCCAGCAGCCCCACAAGCAGCGACCCAACTACTTCAAAGCTCCCTGGCATATTTGATTTGGATACATGGGCTTCGCTTTTTGCTTCGCTTGATGAAGAGAAGCCTATGGATTATTGGATCGAGGACTGGGAGGGCACTATCCCCCCATCCCTGCACGGCACTTTCCTCACCGTAGGCCCCGGCAAATACGAGCGAGGCGGCGTCCCTATCAAGTGCTGGCTAGAGGGTGATGGTGCTATGACGGCAGTGACTTTCCACGAGGGGCGCGTGCATGTCAAGGCGAGGTTTGTTGAGACCAAGGCCTACCTGGAGGAGAAGATCGAAAACTGCTTTTTGTACCGCGGGCAATTTGGGACAATGAAAACCGGTCACCGCAATGTTAGACGGTTTGCTTCTAATATAACGATGGCGAGTGAACGCTTTCGTTTCCCGCCCATCAATGCTTTTGACATGAATTTTAAAAATCCAAGCAATACCAAGCCCCTCTACTGGGGCAATCGCCTCCTTTCCACTTTCGAGACCGCCCTCCCCTACGAACTGGACCCGCACACTTTGCAAACAAAGGGCGAGTTCACTTTTGGGGGTCTATTGCGATCAGGTGAAGCCATCACCTCGGCTGACCCAGTGGTAGATGCGGTGCTGCAGAGAAAAAGCGGACATGCCTTCACGGCCCATGCGCGGGTGGATCGAGCGACGAACCGCTTGGTGGGATGGAGCTGGAAGACTCTTTTACCGCAAAATTGGGGGTTGGGATTCCTGTCCCAACTCTTATCATAGAAGAGGGGGGGCGCTGGCTTGGAGGTGACCTTTTACGAGTGGAACGAGGAATTTGACACTGCTTTTCCCCCAGTAACCATTCATGTACCTGACTGTCCTTCTCCTCCGCATGATTGGATGATAACTCGTAATTATTACGTGTGGATGCAGAGTGCTTTCACATTGAATCTCTTGCCGTGTATTTTGGGGATGAAGGGTCCCGGGGAATGCATGGTGCCGGTAAAGGGGGAGGAGGCGCGGTCGGTTGTCCATTTGATTCCTCGTCCGGGAGGGAAGGCGGTGGGACAGCCACCAATGACCATAGAGGTTGATCCTTACTTTATGACGCATTGGTCCCATGGACACGATGTGATGGGTAAGCAGGAAGGAGGAGAGGAGGGAAAGGAAGGAGAGGCGGAGAGGGTGATCGGGTACGCAGCGGGATGGGATAAGAGTTTGTTTGAGCCGGCAAATAGTGATGGGCACATGTTTGGACATACTTACAAGGGGGCGCCTGATTTTTCGCGGTTGCCTTTAATTAGATACTACCGTCTAGATGTGGATTTAAAAGAGAAGAGGGCGAGTTTTGAGGCAGTGGGACCGTTGAATCAGACGTTTCTGGACTTCCCAAAGGTCCATCCAAGATATGAGACGAGAGGAGAACCCGGGCATGTGTGGGCAATGGCGTGTAATGATCGAGGAATGAGTTCTCCGCCACAGGGGTACGTCCATCTTGATTTGAAGACGGGACAAGTCGATTCTTGGCATGCCCCTTCTTGTGCCGCGGCTGCTACTGTTGCTGCAGCTGCTGCTGCCGCTGCTTATGGGGGCGAGAGGCAGGGGAATACAGAAATGATTCGGATGGAGGCTGAGGATAAGTCAAAGCATATTGTGGTTGGTGAGGGGGTTCTTGCGCCTCGCATACTGGAGGGGGGGAGGGAGGGAGGGCAGAAGCAAGAGGAGGAGGAACTGAATTGTTATTGGATGGGGATTGAGTTTGATGCGTTGACGGGCCGTCGGTCGTTGTGTGTATTTGACGCGGCGAGGATTAAAAAGGGTCCTCTGTGTAAACTCCATTTGAAGCATCGGTTGCCGTGGGGCATTCATAGTGAATGGGTGGAGGGGTTAGAAATTGCAGAGCCGGACGTCGTGGCGGTGAAGGAGGTGGAGGTGGAGGAGGAGGAGGAGGGTGGGTTGTTGGAAAAGGCCTAAGGGCAGTAGCCAACGGTTGGCTTTCAATGCCCGTCGCTCTGAAGCGAGGCAATAGTTTTGGTCTATTCTTTTGTAGCGCGTGCGATGGAAAGTACAGTGTAATTTGGTACTTGTGTAGATCAATTAGATTCAGAGCGATGTTCAGTACAAGAAAGTGTGCATTCTGATGTTTGCCTGTATGTTTAGGTTTGGCAATTACAGTGGAATTCTGACATTCAACATGCATGAAGGCAGTAGCCATGCCTCCCAGTTGAATTGCAAGGAGGGGATGAAATGTGTGTATGGATCAAAGTAGCTCGAGATAGGTAGGAAGCCGTGTATCCGACCTTCCTTCTTTCCCCTTCAACCAGGCGCATCGTTCCATATGTGGAAACGTAGTGGAAGACCAAGCCCTGTTGAATTCTTTTTTATATATCATGTACAGCAAAACGAAATTAAGCGAAGAGACGAAATGTCGAAAGGAGGCGGGAAAGACCGCAAAAATAAAACACTCCATTTCTTTTGTGCAAAGAAGCACGTTGCAAAAGGGAAAAGAGCAAAATACGAGCGAGTGGTAATGGTTCACGAGGGAGACGTACATGCGACGACGGCGATAGGTATGACAGAAAGCGGAAGAATCAAGCACATGCAAAGCAATAGCAAGAACACGTCACACAATAACATATACTATTACACATGTTCATATTTGTTCATTCTCATTATATTTTCTCTCCCCCTAATACTCATATTACTTTCGTTGTCATGTCTTAACACTCCATCACCGATCCAACTCCCCTCTCTTCCTTCCCACACACAACCCAAAAAGACAATACATTACACCCCCATCGTTGCCGGCTTCGGCAATGGCACCGCCGCCGCCACCGCCGCTGCCTCCCGTGCAGCCAAAGCCTCCTCCTCCACCGCCTTCCTCGCCTCATCCCCCAATCTGATCAATGGATCATACCTGTAGCTCTTCCCAGCGACTCCCAAAAAACATTCGGCGTCGTTATCTGAATCACAAGGTTGGAAGAGCAATTCCGGGGCTGACCCAAAATCCAAGTGCCCAAGCGGATCATTGGGGTCCTCGAATCCCGTTTCGAGTACTTGAATGCAGCGTTTGCGGATGTTGTAGACTAGGGGCAGGCCGGTAGGGATTTCCACCTCGCTGATTCGATGGGGGGGAATGTCACACAGGTGCATGAAGAGTCCTCGGATGGCGTTTTCACTCGAAGCGATCATGACGGTTTTGCCCTTGGCCACGGACTGGGGCACGATTTGGTCGGTGTAGAAGGGAATGGTGCGGGACATGCAGTCTTTGAGACTTTCAGCCTTGGGAAATTTTCGGTGGATTTTAAGACGCATATCGGAGATGGAACGAATCACGGTTTCCCTGACGGAAACGCGCATGTCTTCAGCGTACTTGACGTAGCGGTCGTCGTTGCCGGGGTAGTGGGAGGAGAAGGAGGAGACTTCCGGAGGACGGGTCCCGTATGAGCGGCGCCAGCGTTTAAATTTGGCCTCTCCGTGGCGTTGAGCGATCATCTTTTTGGACAAACCCGTGAGAGCACCATAGTGGCGCTTGCGGAGAAGGGAGAGGGGGAAAGGAGGGACAGAGGGGAAGGATGAGAGAAACAGGTGATGGTAATGACATTAGAAAAGAGGAGCTTTCTAATCGTCAATTTGATGTATGGAGACGATACATGTCACTCTCCTTCCCACCCACCCATCCTCCCTCCCTCCCTCCTTTCATTACCTCGTTCAGCCGCCACGACTTGACGATCGGCACCCACAGACAATCGAGCTCATCCACCACCAACCAGGCCGTCTCGATTGCCCGAGATAACCATGAAGTATACACCACATCCAGTTCAATTCCATGCCGTTTTAACAATTTCCCGGCATTTCTCGCTTCGATCCTGCCTTCGTTTGCCAGTGGCGCGTCCTCCCACCCTGTGAAAACACCCAGTTTATTGTACTCCGTTTTACCATGACGAATTATCACAATGATGGGATCGCGTTCCTGCTTCGCGTTTGCTGCATTTGACGCTGCTTTTGATGCCAAGACAGATGCCGTGGTAGGTACCACCATGCTCGGGTACGCGACACGCGTGGCAGGGACGGCTTGAGGGAGGGGAGCAAAAGAAGTAGGAAGGGTGACAGCCCCGCCACCCCCGATAATTGTAGCAGCGATGAGTTGCCGCTCTTCGCTTAGCTTGGCAAGGCCGCGGAGACGAGCGTCCATGACGGGGGGGTTATCGTTGTTGCCGAATCCGCCGTTTTCGGTCGAGTAGCCCGGGACAGAGGCGGCTAGCTCAGCTTCCCTTGCAAGAGCTGCGCGGAGAAGACCCTTTTTTTCGAGAAATTCGCCGGAGAGAGGGGGAACGGCACCTTCTTGCTTGATGGGGCGCATGTTTTTGTCGAATTTGTAGACGAGGGGTATGCCATTGGGAATGGCCACACTCTGGATGGCGGTTTGGTTGAGGTTGTCTATGTGCTTGACGATGCCTCGCAAGGAATTAGCATGGGCCACGATCATCACCGTTCGCCCTGACCGTATATCTGGCAAAATACGGCTCTCCCACAAAGGCAATGTCCTCTCCATTGTATCCTGCAAGGATTCTGTGACTGGGATTTCCTCTGGCTTGACATCTGCGTACTTTTTCTCGTACAAATGCCAGTGAGGATGGTCAGGGGTCATGGGAGGAGGGGTAGTTGTGAGGCCCGTACGAAACGCCTGCACCACTTCCTCCCCCAGTTCCTCTGCTAGTCCCGGCTTGCTCATCCCTTCCAACGCCCCGTACATCCTTTCGTTCAATCGCCAGGACTTGTAAACAGGTCGGTAAATCTGCCCGAGCTCCGTAATTAAAATCCAGCTAGAGCGAATAGCGCGCTTCAAGCGAGAGGTATAGGTCACGTCTATTTCGTACCCTCGTTCCATCAACAAGCGGGCCGAGTGTTCCGTCTCCCGAATGCCACGTTCGTTCAAGTCCGCGTCAATCCACCCCGTAAAGGTCTTGTTGTAATTTAGCTGGCTCTCGCCGTGCCGAATCATAATGAGCGTGCCAGGTGCCTTGCGTTTTGTGGCGGCGTTGAGTGCTCGGTAGGCCTTCTTGGCCCAGCTATTGGAACCCGCAAACACGCGATCTTCTATCTCCGAGACAAAGGTGGTATTGCTCGCGCTGTGTAGGGAACTCCACATGCTGTCCACGCCGTTCATCCGGTGAGGGGCCATGCGGCAAATGACGGCAGCGGAGTCAGTGGAGATGGCCCGGCAGGCGGGATCTAGGGGCAGGAGAAAGGCATAGCTCGAGCGAAGCAGGAGGGTGGCCACAAGCGCTGCCAGGATGCGCTGGGCACGCAAGTTGCCCATCGGTTGTAGGTGAAAGCACGATGACGAACGTGTGGGTGATGGTGGTGGTGCACTCGACAGGTTCCAAGTACTGTTGCCGTGGGCAGAGAGCGGAAGCAACGATGCAAGTTGAGAGCACTCTTTTCGTTTGTCGTGTGTGAGGAGTAGAGTAAATGTGAGGCATTTAGCTGGTAATCGACATTTGAACATACTTCATGGCGAGCTCTGGCCCGCAGGCCCGTTGGGAGCCAGATGGGGAGGTCAAAAGCCTGTCCTTCTTTCGAAAAGAAATGCTCAATTACGTGAAGCAAACAGCATTCAAGTCAGTCCACAACACTAGTCGTTTTACTTTCAACCCATGATTCGCGCTGACACCTTGGTTAAAATGTGCCTTGTCCCTCGAATACATGCATGCACATACACTCCCTATTTTACTTCCCTGGCCCGACCTCATCAGCCATGGCGGCAATCTTCCTCTTGAGCTGCGCCACTTCCAGCTGCAACGGTGGGCTATACACAGTTTGCGCCGAAAACAAACGGTAAATCGACCACCCCTGTCGCTGACACACCCACTCCAACATACTGATATATAAAATCGTGAGCACATGCCGCTCACTCACCACCTTCCCTGCACAACACGCCTCCTCCGCCGCCACATCCCTTCGTCCCGCCACCGAACGAAATCGGGCTAAATGCGCTTCATGCTGCTCCCCCATGGTTACAAAAATGGGGTGTGCCTCAATCCCTCCCAACAACGTATCTATCGACCGCAGGTGCTTCTCACTATATCTCAGACAAAACGACTCATGAATAGTCACAAACATGCTCGCGATGCTCTCAGGCAAACTTTCCAAAAACAATGGCAACAATCTATCATGATCCACTCTCGCAGATCCCTCTCCTTCCACACCTCCACCATATATCCCCCTCGTCATCTCCTCCTCCATCAACGGCGGCAGCTTCATCGCCGCCATGCGCATCCACGAGGCCAAGGCCTCGAATTCCTCATACCTCGTCTTATCAATCGTGAACAACAGACTCTCTGACACCATCCCCTTGGCCACGACCATATATCCCCGTGAACGCTGTGTTTCAGGATCGGCTGTTTGCATGGCCTCCCACAGCAGGGGGACTGACACCCAATGAGGAGGGTATTTGAAGCGAGCGACGTCCATGATCAAGGCCATATCCCTCCCTGCATGATACCCTCCTACCGGGGAGAAATGTCCTGTGCCGGTCTGACCCATAATTTGACGGTTGTAGCCGACGATCAGGAGCTCGTTTTGTCCCTGCTGTACATGGTGTTGCTCCTGTTCGTGATGATGGTGGCTTCCATTACATGCCTCCTCCGAACACAACCTCGCCTCGCCCTCATGTAAGTGCGCATTCCTCCCACCAGTCGTCCGAATCACATCCCGCCGAAACTCCTCCACGCTCGTCGAGTCCCCATATTTCAACACAGTCGTTGCACCGTTACATCTTGCCAGACAGTCCAATTTCCCGATACATATCCCTCTCTCCCTTACCACCTCCAACGGTTCACAACACTCCAACATGCTCTCATCGAACCACCTCCAGGGACCCTTCCATGTCCTTCCCGGGTCAATCGCCAAAGCATTTAATACCATCGTCAACGCCCCTAATCCACAAAAAGCGGGGTCGTCCTGTGTCTTAAATTGCTCCGACAAAGGAAAATAACTCTCCAACCCTCCCTGGGCCAAGGCCTCTTGAAACATGCGTCGCCCTTCCGTTGAGCTGAAAGGCACGCAGTGGGAGGTGGGCAGCTGTCGACGGTAGAAACTTTGAATGGCAGACTTGGCGCTGTTATGGACGATAACTTCTGGGGTAGGAGTGAGGGGGGGAGAAGAAGGCTCTGCTGCTGATGCTGCTGCTTCTAGGGGTGAAGATGATGCTAAAGGTTGTGGTTGGACCGGCATGACCTTGCCGCCAGTTCTTCGCTTCATGCTTGGACTGGTGACGCGTCCATCGTAGAAGGGGGTGGTGGCTCTCGCTGAAGCGCTGCTGCTAGCTGTGCTCGCGGGGGTGGTGAAAATGGTGTCCTTGCGTGGTGGAGCCATGCTGGCAAAGCAGCGCACGCATCCTTGTTGGCTGGCTCCCATGGCCGAGGCCGAGGACACTGCCTGCCGGGCAAGAAGAAGTTGTCGCATGACATGGCGTGGGGGGGTCATGTTCATAGTGCCCCGGGGTGTAGGATGTCCTTGTTCGTGTGCCTGTGACGAAGAAAGGCAGCGGCGCGTGGAGAAGGCGTGTGTGCGCCTTCGGCAGAGGCAGGAAGATAGCCTCCTGATCAGAAAGAGGGTCGGGGTGGGTCGGACGGGAGAATGAGCCACCTGCTGCGAAAGGAACAAGACAAACGAACAAAACTTGCTTGAGGCGCACGGCCCCGCGCGTGGCCATGCGTGTGCCAGGGCAGGACAGAAGGCAGGATGATGCTCGTTCGAGGCCCCACCAGCATATCCCCCAGCCTGTTCGATGACTGTCGGTCTTCTTGATCTGCATCCCACACAATCATCTCATCCGTACACATGCATACTACGACGATAGGTAGCCAGCTGTATTGCGATCAAGTGGCTTCGGAGGGGCTGAATTCTAACGACAGCAAGACATAAAGTGTAGGGGACGGGCAGGTGGGAGGCTGTGTTGAGAGGAGAGTGAAGAGTTTGGAGTGGAGGGGCGGGTTGGATAGGTATGTCTTGAGAAGCCAGAAGTACCACCACCGAGAACCTTTTGCAGCTTGACAAGTGAGCCGCTTGATATCCATTTATCGGTGTACAGAGATTCCGGCGGCCGGGCCTACTTTGTCCATTCGACAGACCTCTTATTCACCTCCCCAACCTTACCCATCCCACCTAAACAGTAGGCCAGTAGGCAGCAAGCAAGCATGAAGAAGAAGGACCCCCTGCGCTTACCATCGGTGCTTCAGCATGAGCTTGGTATGGCTGGCAACGGCAGTGCTAGCAGTGGCAAGAAACAACCGAAGAAAAAAGCGTCCTTGTCTCGCAAGGAGCTGCGCAAGCAGGAGCGGCAACAGAAGAAGCAACGCAAGGTCACGCTTGTTGCGGGAGCGAAGCGTGGACGCCCTGACGAGTCCTCGCCAAGAGCAGGCAACGCAGGAACAAAACGGCCACGCCAAAGTACGAATGGAGGATCGGCGCCCTCGTCAATCGCTGGCATCAGTGTTCCTGTCCGCAAGTCATTGGGCTTGGTAGAACGGGCACGTGGCGACAAGGCTTCGACCACCATCAGCAGAAGGAAGAGCATCAGTGGCAGCAGCAGCAGCAACAGCTACAGCAAGACGAACAAAGCAAGTGAAACTGCAACCGATGCTACTTTGGCGGCTGTGAGGAAAGACCCCTACATCCTGGCGGAAGAGGAGGAGATTCGTTATTTGGAGAGGAAGTTGGGGTTGGCCGGGAAGGATGCGAAGAAGAAGGAGGATAAGCTGTTGAGGGACTTGATGAAATACGAAGGTTTTGATGACAGTATCGGGGATTTATTGCAGGCCACGAACAGGATATCGGAATTGGTGGGCGGTAGGAAGAGTGTGGGGGGCAGCGGCAGTCTTACGAAGAACAAGGCGACGAAGAAAAAAGTAGTCTATGGAAGCCGGTTACAGGCCCTGTTGTTGGCGCAGCGCGAAAAAGGAGGGCTGATGTCGGACGAGGATGAGGGAAAGAATGGGGAAAGGGAGGCAGGAGCGTGGGATTATGAGGCGGATCTCGGGTCGGAGGAGGACGACGACGAGGACGAGGAAGAGGAAGAGGACGAGGTTGATTTTGAGAATTTGAACACATTGAGGGCGGATGGGGGGGAAGGAGGAGTGCCTGACTTTTTTAGTAGTGATGAGGAAGGAGAGGTTGAGATTGAGGATGAGAATGAGGGGAAGCTGATGGAGATAAATATGGGGGAGGAGGACGACGACGACGATGACGACAGCGACCTGCAAGAACAAGTAGATGAAGAAGAATCAGGAGACTCCGATGCAGGATCCGATGCAGGATCCGATGCAGGATCCTCCTCCTCCTCCACTTTCTCTTCCCCCTTTCAACACTCCGAGGAAAGCAAGGAAATCATCGCGAATGCCTACCGCCCCGTGCAAGGCGAGGATATATATGGCAGGTCCACCGATCCCTCCCTCAGTACCAATGGCCCTGCTGGGAGATACGTCCCTCCCCACCTCCGTCGTGCGGCAGCAACACCAGCAACAGCAACAGGAGCAGCAATGATAGAAGGGGACGACACAAGCAGTCCAGAATATGTTCTGTTGAAAAAAATGATGAATGGTTTAGCGAACCGCCTCTCCGAAACAAACCTCGAAGCCAGCACCCGCGAGTTGTGCTCCTATTATTCCTCCCACCCTCGGAGTCGGGTCAATAAATTGCTGACCGACATGCTGCTGGCCTTGTGCGTGAGCAAGACACAAGTGATGAAGGCTATAGTACCTGTATATGCTGCTCTAGTGGCAGGGTCGCATTTCGGGGGGGGAGGCAGCGGAGGAGGAGGGGTGGGAGCGTTTGTCCTGGAGAGGATTTGTAGGGAATATGACGCAACAAGGGAGAAGCTTGAAAAGGTGGGAGGAAGTGAGGAAGAGCAGGAGGAAGGGGAGGAGGAGAGCCTGGCCAGGGAATTGGATAACCTTGTGTTAATTCTCGGGTACTTGTATGCGTTTGGCCTCGTGGCGTGTGGGTTGATATATGAGTTGATTCGAGAGCTAGTCGCGAAGTTAGGGGAGAGAGATGTTGAACTACTGTTGCTGCTGCTACGGACAACCGGACATCAGTTGAGGGGGGATGACCCGGCTGCACTGAAGGATATAGTGTTGGCGGTTCAGGAAAGAGCGACTGAGGTGATGGAGTGTGGGAGGGAGGGGGAGGGGATGAACGCGCGTGTTCGACACATGTTGGAGACGATCAATGATCTGAAGAATAATAAGAGGAGGCAAGCGCAGCTGCAGGAGCTTGAGAGGACACAACGATTGAAAAAGGTAGTGCAACGGACGAGAAGCAGCAGCGGCGGCAGCAGCAGCAGCAGTAGAAAGGGGGGAGGGGATACGCTGCATCTGACGTGGGCGGACATACGGGCTTCTGATGCAAGGGGGAGGTGGTGGAGGGTAGGGGCGTCATGGACAGGAAAGCAAAGCGAAGGCGAAGAGGACAACGGGGGGGAAGGGACTGGCAAGAGCAAGAGCAGCGGAGGGAGAATGAGCAGCAGCAGCAGTGTGACCGACACGACGTTGCAAGCCAAAATGACCAATTTGGCGGCGAAGCAGCGGATGAATACCGATGTCCGTCGGGCCATATTTGCGAGTATCATGACTGCGGCCGACTACCAAGATGCCTTCGAGAGGCTCATGCGTCTGAACCTAACAGACCAGCAAGAACGAGAAGTCGTCCGTGTGCTGGTCGATTGCGCGGGTCAAGAAAAAAACTACAACCCATTCTATGCCTATCTCGCGGGGAGGTTGTGCGAGTACCACGATAAATACAAATTCACCTTACAATTGACCTATTGGGACATCTTCAAGCTCCTCGACGAGGAAGGGGCAGGCTTCGCCACTTCGGCGGTTCCCAAAAAAGGAGGGTCAAGAACAGCACCAGGAGCAGTAAATCCACAGCATCGTCGGACCGTGAACCTGGCGAAGACGTTGTGTCATTTGATTGCGAAGGGATGGTTGTCTTTGTCGGTCCTCAAGGTGGTTGATGTAGCAGCGTTGGGGGAGGGGGGAGGAGTGTTTTTCCGGGCGTTTTTTGCGGAATTTTTGGATGAGGAAAGCTGTCCGGATAATGAGGTTTTGGGAGCGGTGCAACGAGTGGGGCTGTCTAAGAACCACTTGACCCTGACGGAGACCTTGACGGCATTCTTGCACCAGTATGCTTTGAGTGGGGGGGAGAAGGGAGGAGGGGTAGGAGGGAAGAATAGGAAGAAGCGGGCGAGGTCGGTGGTGAAATTGTTGGATAAGCTGAGCGTGAGTCAATTTATGGGCGAGGGAGGAGGGGAGAGCGGAAGAAGGGGGAGGAGGGGAGGGAGGGATGATGGATGGGATGGCGTGTAAGGCGCGGAAGGGAGGGAGGGGAACAGGGGGAACGAGAAGGCGGGACTTGGATAAGAAGAGGTATTTCAGTGAAAAGGAAAGCCTGTCGATTTAAGGGAAATTCTTCTCTAAGATGGAAGAAGTTTAAAGAGGGCGGATGAAGACAGTGCATTCAAACCAGTAATTGAGGGTGAGGTGAGTAAATTCATGTCAGTTTGGGACAAAAACAAAGTAAATCAAACGAGATGCGACGCGAGGGCCATTGGGAAAAGGCAATCATGTGCGAAGGGTACGTGTGGAGAGGGAAGTGCAGCAGGGGCCCGTGTTGCTTTTTTTTTCCCCTCCGACTAGAAGCACTCATACCTTTGGGCAGGACTCCTATTTAGAGTCCAAAAGGGAAGAAGTAAGAGGATGACGCCGAGAACAAGTACAGAAGGGGCCGGGGGGGGGGGACAGACTGAACACGGCAGATGTGCAACCAAGAGAAAAACAATGCAAGGAAAAGAGTGGGCAACTGGGAGATAGAAGCATGATCAAGAGAGGCAGGTGCATTGAAGGCGTGCTGGAGGAGGGGGTTCGAATGAGAACCCTGTTGGTGCAGTCGTTTTGCCAGCGTTTCATTTATGCCACACGCTTGCTGATGGCAACGGGCAAGGCCATATTGGGTCAGTCGTGGTGCGTTAAGGGGCTTGGGTGGTAGGTGGTGGTGGTGGTGTTGATTGTGAGGCTCGCGGAAAGACTGAGCGTGGATACTGGATGACGGTGATGAGCGAATGATGGAAGGAGGTTGGCGGGTGTCCGTACGCGTGCGTATGACGAATGGATAATTGCGTGCGCGTGTGCGTGGAGGCGGCGTATAGTGGCTCGGATGGTAACGAATGGCGGTGAAGGTGACGAAGATGGAAACGAGCACCGGCGGATGGGTGTGATGATAAGAGAAGGTGGCGTGAAGCCGACGTTCGTGTGGGTGTGGGTGTATATGCCGGGTGGAAGGGGTCTTGTGTGTGTGTGTGCGTGTGAGTGTGTGTGTGGTGACGAGCGGGCTGCGTGCGTGCTGCTGACGTGACGAGTGACATGTGGATGGATGATGACGTACACGTGAAGGCTTGATGAATGGCCTGTGTATGTGTGTAGTGGGTGTGGGTGCATGGGTGGAGGAGAGAAGAGAAGAAAGTGTGAGTACACTGTCGTTGTTGATTTGAGTACGAACATGGAAGCTGAGAAAGACTGCAGCGCTTCCAAGAGCCCATAAACCATGTCTTCCCCCCCTTCCCCTTAAGCTGCTAACCGTTTGTGTAGTATGTGCGTGGTGATGACGAGGAAAGTCAAGTGGACGGAACACAAAGACCCCGCGAGGCGCAGCTTTCGAAATGAAGAGTGGTGATGAGGAGTGACGACGGAATGGCAGATGATGGCATGTTCGTCAATGACGATGAGGTAACGGTGACGAGCGTGGTGGTGACAGACAGGGTGTGATGACAGCAATAGAAGCGGTTCTCGATTTGTTGTTTACTTTTTCGCCTTCTTGGCCGCGCTCTTCTTGGGAGCTGTGGGAGACGGAGAGAGGGAGGGGGTGACAGATGAGAAGGATGGAGGGCAGGTCACGCATGCAACAAACTCATCGGGGCTGTAAAACGTCAAGTTGGGCTCCGTTAGGGTAGGTGGATGGGCAGTGGGAGGAAGGGAGGGCGAGGTGAGGAAAAGAGGGAGGGAGACATAGATGGAGGGCACATTTGGCTGGTTTCGGAACTTGTCGGCTTCGTCGGCGATGGGGATAGAGGCTTGCGTAAAGAGGGAGGAAGGGAGGGAGGGAGGAAGAGAGGGAGGACAAGACACCTACCAGGTTTCTTGGCCGCAGGTTTCTTGGAGACCTTCGAGGCAGCGGCCTTGGGCTGGTGGGGGATAGGGAGAGAGCGGAAGGGAGGGAGGGGTGGTTGGATTGGCGACCTCTCGACGAAGGGCGGCAGGGAGGGGACGGAGAAAACGGATGCTCTCGACGTCATGCATGTCTGGATCATCCGTGAACGGTTTTTGGTACCTGAGGGATGGCACTTCAGTATGGCAAAGGTACCAAACGTTGTTCAACGCTGATCCAGATGTGCATGACATTAAGGGTATCCGAAATATGGAAGGGGGCGCGGGAAGGACGGAGACTCACCTTGACAGCCACCTTCTTAGAGGCTGTCTTCTTGACAGCCACCTTCTTAGGGACAGTCTTCTTGGCAGCCACCTTCTTGGGAGCTGAGAAATGAGGTGAGGGCGAGGTGAGGTGGAGGGTGGGCAAGGTGAGAGGGGACACCAGAGGTAGGGGAAAAGGAAAGTGAGATGTACCTACCGGTCTTCTTGGCAGCGGGCTTGCTCTTCTTGGCGGCCGTCTTCTTCGGGGCTGTCGAGGAGGGCGGAGGATGGCATTGGTGAGGGAGGGAGGGAGGGAGGTAGAGGGGGCAACGAACCTACCAGTCTTTTTGGCAGCGGGCTTGCTCTTCTTGGCGGCCGTCTTCTTCTTGGGTACTGTATAAGACGGAGGAAGAGAGTGGGGGACCGGTCAGAAGGAGGGAGAGAGGGCGGGTCAAGCATGCAACACAATTCTCTTAGTCCTCGGGGCTGTAAAACATCAAGTCGGGTTCCTGGGGGTCTGGACGCCCTCGCATCGTAGGCGGCCATGGAAGTAGGGGCAAGAGGGCATGAAATACAGTTCGAGACAAATACAAGCACCTACCCGTCTTCTTGGCGACCTTCTTAACGGCCTTCTTGACCTTCTTCGCCGCGTCGCTGAGCTTGTACGAGGCCTTGACCTGAGGGAGGGAGAGTGGGCGAGGGTGAGTGAACGACCATCAATGCCAACTCACCAGCAAATAGAAGTCACCGAGGATTCAAATTATGCCTGAAAGCAACCACATAGATGAATAAGCAACCCCAGACACAAAGGAGCCCTCCCTCGTCCTCGTCCAGGATCTCATAAAGTTCCTCGCTCATTCTCTTCCTGCCCACTCCAATGAGAACCTTATGCGTTCCACCCTTCTCCTCACCTTGATCAGCTTGCCGGCCGCGACGCCGGACTTAAGAGCAGCTAGGAAGCGGTGGTCAATTGTGATGGTCGGGTGCTGCTTGGCCAGGTAGGCCTTAATGGCTGCGGGAGAAGAGCCGCTGCGTTCCTTGAGGGCAAGGATGGCCTCCTTGATGAGGTCGTAATTGGAGGGCTTGGACATGGTGTCGCTTCGATCGGAGGGAGGAAATAGAGAAAGGGGATTTGAGATAGATACGCTCGAAATTGTAGACGCCGTGTCCGAGAGGAGGGAGAGAGGAGGTGGTAACGACAGGGGGTGTACGTCTTCTGGTGGCGTCAAAAATCTTCTCATTTGCGCAATGACGTCGAGATATGACAAGAACGAGCTTCAGTCATTCCAAATCGCACATCAATTTCTGCCCGACCAGATGTCCAGTGACTTAGGGTGCGGATGCAAAAAGTGAGTGTGAAGAGGTGCCGGGGGTGCCGCTGACGACATAATTACAGACCCCTGCTATGGGCCCTCCCTCCCCTCATCCAAGACACGCGCATCATGCCACGCCATTCACACCAAGAATCCCACGTAATTATAACTTGGACAATGACGGCTGTGAATGTGTGGTAAGTCTGCCTATGGCGATTGGAGGGTGGGAATCGGGGCCACCCGAGGCGCGAAAAAGGGGCTAAGAGGTCAGTCAAACTCCCAAAAATAAAGTGAAGAAAGAGCTCATTCTTAACGGCTAATTTTTATGATGAATAAGACCTGAAGACCGAGGAAATGCATACAATATGACGCCATACATCCTTAAAGCTCTTTATTTTTTTGCTTTTAAAGGGGGGGAATTTCGAGGGGGGATCCTACCCCTGCCTTCCTGAAGTTGCTTTGCTCCCGTCAATCCGCCGCACTGTTCTCTATGTTGACGTGAAGTCCCTTGCGATAGCGTTACACCCAGTTGGCACACTATATCACGCGCTGCGCAATCCTCAGCAACAACTGCACACTCAGTGCCTGCCCTTCTCTGCACTTGCACTTCACCCCCGAGCACCTTTGCCCTCCGCGGGCACCCTCACCCCTACGCCCGTCCACTCCGTCCTCTATCCATCCACTTCCCACCACCATCTCAACCAGCCCCTCTCTTCCCCACCTCCTTCCACATCACAGTTCACCACACACCTCAATCAATCATGTCTGGACGCGGCAAAGGCGGCAAGGGTCTCGGCAAGGGCGGCGCTAAGCGTCACCGCAAAGTCCTGCGCGACAACATCCAGGGCATTACCAAGCCCGCCATCCGCCGTTTGGCTCGCCGAGGCGGTGTAAAGCGTATCTCGGGCCTCATCTACGAGGAGACCCGCGGTGTGCTTAAGGTCTTCCTCGAGAACGTCATCCGTGACTCCGTCACCTACACAGAGCACGCCCGCCGCAAGACCGTCACGGCCCTCGACGTCGTGTACGCGCTCAAGCGACAGGGCCGCACCCTGTACGGTTTCGGTGGCTAAGCACCAGCACCGTTATGATAAGCAACAACAAAAAGGGTTTTTTCAAACCCCTCTTCTCACTCACATCAGAACCCGACCTTGTTTGTCGATGTCTTGCTTGGGTTAGCTTTTTGCTTTCTGACCGGCCGTCTTTTCCTTAGCTACTGCATGCATGATGCTGTGAACAACCTTCCGGGTGTTGTGTCGACTACATATATAAATAATCAGTGACCACAACCAAAGAGACATACAGATGTGGAGTGTCGCGAAAGAACAAGTCAGTATCAATCCCCTCCTTTTTCACGCCTCAGTCGAATTTTTGGTTTTGTTGGTCTGGTCCTACTGTCTAACTTGCTCTCTCTTACGTGGTACGTGAAGAAACACGTGCATGCTCTTCATCCCCACACGCGACCTCATGAGCACCTACAACATAGCTGCTTCTGACGCCGGTGACCGTCTCACCAACTACTCCCCTCCCTCGCCCACAGACTCTCCTTTTGTCGTTACTTCATCTCTCCTTTCTTCCCCTTCTTCCCCTCCTTCCCTGCCTTCTTCCCTTGTCCAGCAACCCCGGCACCACGCTTCGTCGTTGCGGTACCATGGGCCGCTTCGATCTTCCGGCGTTTGGCCATCAGGGCATCCACCTTGTCTTTCTGCTTCGCCTCTCCTCGTCTTGCCACCTGGTAAGCCCGTTGGTGCTTGCGGGGCATCATGATCTCGGCAAAGGCTTTCTCCTCATCTTCCTCCGCCTCCCCGCCCTTTTTGCCCTGTTTTGGGGTGGTAGATAACGACAGGGGAAAGTTTTCAGGTGACTTATGGTGAGTGCATCTTGAGTAATTCACCAATTTCACCAGAATTCAGCCTCTTAACATACATTTAATATTTGGAACCAACCTAAATTCTCCCCTCCTCATCCTTCCCTCCTTCCTCCCTCCCTCTCTCCCTCCCGCCCTCTTTCCTATCACCGTATCAAGTCAACCTTCCCACTCAAAATGTAGGCAATGCATCCCAACCACTCGTCGTGCGCACGGAAATCCGTCAACGAAACGACCAAACCGTAGGTGCACCCGCCCCCCCGAAAGACAGGAAAAGAGGTCCATGTTTCAAATAACAAGATGCATGAAACATGTTCAACCCTTTTCCCCGGGGCTGACTCTCCCACCCAACGGTCAACAGAACGCACGCATTGACACGCCTGTCCTCCCATAATTTCCCCGCCGGTGCCTCACGGCGACGGCGGAGAAGGAGGGTGGCCTTGCCTTTCGTGCCTTCCCCCTTTTGGAGTGGTTTGGCTTCTCGCTGGAAGGTTTTTGTCTCTACCTCTTATGTGCGCAAATGCTTCATCGTCCCGCATCTTTATTCATCTCTCTATCTTCCTTTGTCCTTGTCATTCATGCGAAGATGCTCTCTTAAGATCACGAGAAAGAAGGCGTTCTAAAATGCACACGTCCCTCCCCTGCCTCTCACCCTCCTCCCTCCACATCACTCACCTTCCTCTTCTTTGAACCCTGCACTGAATCCTCCTCCTCCTCCTCCTCCTCCTCATCCTCCTCTTCTCCCTCGCTGCTCTCTTCCTCCGCCTTTTCATTTCCTCCCTCCCCCTCCCCCTCAGCCGCGGCAGCCACAGTCGCAGCAGCTTTCCCTCTGAGCAGATCGAGCTGCTCCCGGTAGGCGGGGATATAGCCCTCTTTCTCATCGTCCACAAAGGGGGAGAGATGCGGCTGAAGAAATGGAAGGGTGGGGAGAGCGGAAGGAGAGGGAGAGAGAACGGTCAGTATCTTGAGAAATATCACAAGGCGCAATGTCTAAGTGAGAGAACGAGAGAACGAGGAGAAGCAGGCACCAATCCTTTTTCCATCCCTCTATTTCACTCCTCCCCTTCCCTCCCTTCTTCCCCCCCCCGCCCCTTTCCCCCCCTAAACGTACTGGCAACGCCCTACCGGGCCCATACAGGTCCACCGGCAGCCGCATTTTGGCATTCACCGAGTCAAAGATCCACTGTGGCTGCACATACTCCCTTCCCCCCTTCCTCCCCTCCAGGGGCACCGGCCGATCAACCACCTGATGAGTAATCCCCTTCTCCCTCTCGTTAAACGGAGACCCTTCTCCCTCCCACCCAACCAGCGCCCCGAAACTCGCCAGCACCAGATGAACCCATGACAAGGGCACCTCCCGGGCCAAGAAAAACTTCAGCCCTTTAAATAATGTTGCCTTGGCTGCCTCCTCCTTGGCGCGTCGATGCACCTCCGCATCCGGGTTCTCGTCCTCCTCTTCCCCCTCGACCTGCTCCCCTCCCTCCGTCGCCTCTCCCTCCTTGCCCAGCAGCATGCTTTCCATCACAGGGCCAAGCGCTCCGGCCAATGCACCTTCCGGCAGCTCGTCCTCCTCCTCGTCCCCTCCCTCCTTCTCGCCCTCCTTCCCCCCCTCCCCCGCCGCCAACCGCGCCAGCTTCGCCTCCAAGCCCTTCACCTTTCTGCTCGGCGTCGCAACAGCCGCAGCAGCAGCAGCAGCAGCGGCAGCAGCGGCGGTCTTCTTGCCGTCCGCTGCTCCTGCTGTCGCTGCTGCCCCTCCCTCGTCTCCTGCTCCCCTCCCATCCGCTGACGAGGCAGTAATCAAGCCCCTTGTCCCATTGAGAGGCAATCCACGCACAGCTGCCATGTACACGCCACACTCCTCCAACCGTCCGTCAAATGCCTAAAAAGAAAGGAGGGAGGAAGAGAGGCAGGGAACGAGCAAGGGTCTTGAAAGAGAGCGTGCGGTGCGACAAACACACCGGCAATCACACCAGGTTCCTCTGTTAACCAACGTAAGATAAGAAAGGGAGAGAAGAGGGGAGAGAGAGAAACGAGGGAGGGCCCGAGGAAAGGGCACGTACTGGTGGGTATACAAGGTCCAGGCCGTGGTACAGCTTGAAGAGGGTGAACTTAAGCAGCGTCTCGTAAAACTCTAAGAACGTCAACATGATTCGGAAGTCCACATCCGTCGGCACCACCTAGGGAGGGAGGGAGGGAGGGAGACATGAGCAAGGGTGCACGAGAGACAAGTATAAATCGGAAGCAGTTTTCATTTGTTTTCACCTTCTTTTCACCTTTCCTCCCTCCCTCCCTCTCCTCCCCCGCCTACCTGAGTAAAGCTATGCGGCACAATCCACGTGATGGGCTGCCCCTGCACCTCCGCCTGGAAGTATACCCCCTTCACACTGACAAACACCTTGCTCAAGCAATGGCTCCGCGCCACGTAATACTGCCATTCCAAGCCCAGCCTCCTACATCTCTCCGTCCTCTCCGCGTCAACTGGCCCCTCCGCCGGCAAGGTCGCAAACAAATGAACCAACGACAACGCATCATCTAAATCACCCAATGCATCCCCAAAACGAGGATAACGCTCCCGAACGAGGTGCTCGAGGGTGTATTGAGGGGCCAGGGCTTCGCGTTTTTCCGCCAAGGATTTGTCGCCCCGCGAGACGGCCTTGCGAACTTTTTTCATGAATGCCTTGGTAGGGGGGAAAGAAGGGGAAGAAAGGAGGGAGAAGGGGAAAGACGGGGGATGGATGGATGGTCAGGAGTCATTTGACAAAGCCTAGTCCCTCCCCATCCCCTTCCCCCCAACACAAGCACGCAAAACACTTACATACCTTGAACTCCCGGAACTTGTTCAGCAACGGCTCATGCGAGAGGTATCCCACGTCCTTGATGTGATAGTACGCCTTGTCCTTCCCTGACACCTTTTTCTTGGGATCCCGGGGGTAAATCCCTTTCAGGATGCACAGCCGTCTGCGTGGGGCGAGAAGGGAGGAGGAAAAGGAGGGAGTAGAGAGGGAATAAGCAGAGGAGGCATAAAAGTTGGAAGGCAAGTACAGATCACCAGCAATGTAGTCACATCATCTACTGTTAAAAATAAAGATAACCACACGCACCGGAAATCGCGCAAGGTAACCTGCAAGCGGCGGAGGACCTGGCTTCGGGTCATGTAATTGGCAACAATGCCCTTCTGACCCTTCTTCATTTCCTTGCCCATGCGTGAAAGACGGCGCTTGCTGCTCATCTTGGAGGATACCTTGGCCTTGATGGACTTCGGCTTCTTCTTACCCGGCACGCGCTTGCCCCGTGTGCTGCCCATGGTTGAACAGGCTTGGTAGGGCGGCTGGTGGGATTTGGGATGACAGGTGGGAGGGAAGGGGCAGAAAGAAGAGTTATACACAAGACAGAATGGTCCAGCGGGGGAAACGAGAATCAAGATAGGAAATTGCGCTTGCTTTTTGTGAGCGCGGTATGGTGCTTTATGTTGTAGTCGTGACCAATCTGGAGGGCTTCGCGTTGCAGCAAAACCGGCTTGGGCACCCCAGGGGCGGATAGAGATGCATCCACGACATTAAATGGACAGGTAGCTTCACCAAGATAGCATAGCGGCGACCAAAATGAACAATCGGTCATCACGATGGCCCTAATTGAAGATTTTGATTCGCTATGGGCAATACTTTTAATGCATGTGATTTGTGTGCGATTATCGACAAGCAGAAGGACATGGGCAGGCGAAGTAGGAGATCTCATTGGCTACCTTTTTTTTGTCTGATGATCAAAAGCACGACAACCCACCACATCATCTCCTGCTCAACATGTCAATTTTCCTACGCGAAGCCTTATTTAAACGAAAAGCAGATCATGGCCTTCGCATCAAGATGAGTATCTTGAGCGTGAATGGACCACCGCGATGGTGTTGGCGAGTACGTGTTGTTCTTCGCTGGCGCTGAGCACTTCAGTGGATGCCTTGGTACATTCTGCGCCTCTAACAGTGTCCTAGGCTTGCTGACGGTGCCACGAATCGACAGCAATGTCTGGCTACGACCTTGATATTTGTTCGACGAGGTCACGTCATGATTTTATCATGTTAATTCGTCTCTAATAATTTCATTCATTTATTTTTTTTGCGATTTGCGTTTTTGGTACATCACACCACTTGATTCTTTCACGCCTCAGGTCAACCAGATCCTCCAGAGAAGGGTGCTCTTTGAGAAAGTCGGCCCTAAGCGGGATGGGCTTCATCGTTTCTTTGCCGCGTTTTTCTTTCCCCCCGTATGACGGATGACTTGTGAGGACATGAGTGAATGACTGAACGGACGTAGAACACTTGCAAAGCATGAACCCGTGGGGTTCCCCACAAAAATGGACGGATTCGGTGGAAGGGGTCGATGGCGGTATGCCCGCCACATGGTCTTACGGTGCTGCAGGCTGAAGTCAGGCGGGGTAGATTGAACGCGACAAACTCCCCTGAACCTGTGGGTACTACGACACCAACGACATTCTTTCTCTTTTCTTTTCCTTATTTTTTATGCACATGAGGGGTTATATTTGTGCAAGGTGAGAGGGAACGCAAGTGAAAAAGACGAGTAGCCAAAGGCTGAAGGATTCGGTTTAATTGGGGATCAATAGATCCCTGGAGGGTCGCATGTTATGCGTTTCTGTTCCAAGAGGAAAAGAGTACAGGACTTGCTTAAGATCGCTCCCCGCGGATGCGGCGGGCAAGCTGCACGTCCTTGGGCATGATGGTCACACGCTTAGCGTGGATGGCAGCCAGGTTGGTGTCCTCGAAGAGACCCACGAGGTAAGCCTCGGTGGCCTCCTGCAAAGCGAGCACGGCAGAGCCCTGGAAGCGCAGGTCGGTCTTGAAATCCTGGGCGATCTCACGGACCAGGCGCTGGAAGGGCAACTTGCGGATGAGGAGCTCCGTGCTCTTCTGGTAGCGGCGGATCTCGCGCAGGGCGACCGTCCCCGGGCGGTAACGGTGGGGCTTCTTCACACCGCCGGTGGCGGGGGCGGACTTACGGGCGGCCTTGGTGGCGAGCTGCTTGCGGGGGGCCTTGCCACCGGTGGACTTACGGGCAGTTTGCTTGGTACGAGCCATTTTGAATGGAGGTTTGCTGTGGTTGGGGTTTCCAGGTGAGTTAGGTAGAGGGTGAGAAAATGTGTCGAGGTGTGAGGAGTGATGAGCTGCTTGGCCGTGATAGTCCTCAACGTGGATGTAACAAAGCCAGTCACTGCTGGGTGATAGGAGGGAGTGGGCACAGAGACAATTCTGCCAAAACCCGAGAGTGAATGGCATGATGGATGGACAGGTGGTAACAACGGTCCGGTTCGAGGGGGAAGCCATGGAGAGTTGATAGTTAGAGGTTGCAGGTACTACATGGAAAAGGAGAGGCAGTGCACGTGGAGAAGAAGGGGTGTCAACAAACGACATGAGGGCTTCGGGCTTACATGTAGGACGGTGACGGGCAACAATATAATGAATCAAAATTACCGACAAATAAATCACGTCTAAAAACATGATGGAAAGAGGGCTCTTCAAAGCCCTTTCAATTTTCCCGCATCCCCTCATCAGGGCTTCAAACGAGATATGACATTTAAATTTCCATTGCCAATTCCAGGTCGCCTATGTGTATGTAGTCTTATTAGCACGCACCATGCCTTAAGTTTTCAAACGAGGGCCCCTAAAGTCAAATGCTAAGAATCATGCCTCAGCCTACCCGGCGATGTCGAGTGACGACATATACTGATCGTTATGTGATGTTTTGGACCACAATCCAACAATCGACCAATCACATGCCGTGGCGCTTGATAATTTTCCCAAACTCGGACCCCATGAACTGCTCCACCCACACTCCGCATTTGATTATTTTTTCTCATCCCCAACACCGCCCCCCCAAACGCCTGCATGTATCGCAGCACACGTTGCAGTGTCTCTCTCCACGCCTTGTATATGTATTTCTCTAATTTTCAGTGAATTATCAGCATGTAGGCCAGTGTCTTGCATTGCTGACGATTCTCATCCCTGACCCCATTTACGGGCATTTCAAAGAGGTCAGCACACACCCATCAACCCATCTCACATCCCACAACCCACACGTATGGCCCAGGACACCAGGTCAAGGTTTTTGCCCCCACGCCACTCCTCTCACACACCATCAGATACAGACAGCACCCTCACTCATCCTCCCTCCCCACTTCTCACCCTGGAACAGAAAACCTCTCAACTTCTATAAAAAAAATGGCTGGCAAAGGAAAGGCTGGCCGTGGTGCCGGAAAGAAGGGCGTGTCCCGTTCCTCGAAGGCCGGTCTCCAGTTCCCCGTGGGCCGTATCTCCCGCTTCCTCAAGAAAGGCCGCTACGCTGCCCGCGTGGGGTCCGGTGCTCCCGTGTACCTTGCCGCCGTCCTCGAATACCTGACGGCCGAGATCCTCGAGCTGGCCGGTAACGCTGCCCGTGACAACAAGAAGACGCGCATTATTCCTCGCCACGTCCAGTTGGCCGTCCGTAACGACGAGGAGCTCAACAAGCTGCTCGGTGGCGTGACCATTGCTTCCGGTGGTGTCCTCCCCAACATCCACTCCGTCCTCCTCCCTAAGACCAAGGCGAAGAAGGCAACCAAGTAAACATCGACGTACAACCCACTTAAAAAAGAGACGCCTGTCCTAGCTGGCAGCGCCCAATCCACGGTTTTTTTAAAACCGCCCACACTGTCAATTCATTCAATATCCGCTCTTGTACCTGTTTCTTTTGTCGCTTTTCTAGCTCCTCTCCTTACAGCCTTCTTCCCCTAGATTTGCTTTGGTGACAGCCTGGAAAGTGTCGAAGGAAAATGGAGGGGTATGAGGTATGGAAAAGAAATGTGTACGAAGCCAAAACTCCGAAGAAAAAACAACAAAAATACACCACTGAGAAAGTATAATGCAACAGTTGGGAGAATCACTATCCATACACGTCGCCTTGCCAGATGGAGAGGTGTACACGTCGAAACTCACCCAGTGTGAAACAACTAACCAACAGCGAAAGGGCAAGTCTTTGTCACTCAAAGTCATATTATTTTCCGACGTTTCGACCCATAACGACCACGTCGTGGGGCACAAAGTTGGATGGTGCAGGAAACATCAATGTAAGAGACAGGCGGCAACACTACTTCCCTCTTCCCTCCCCTCATTCCTCCCCCCTAATGAAGCGCCGTCGCCGACACCACGATTCCATCCTGATCCGCGTAGACATAATGACCCGGAGTAAACGTCACTCCTGCAAACGCCACCACTACATCCCTATCCCCCGGATGCTGCTTCGAGCTTTTGATGGGATTGGTTCCCAACGCCTTGACCCCCAGTGGCAGACGATCCACCACCGCCGAATCTCGAATCGCCCCGTATATGATCACGCCCGCCCACCCATTCTTCACCGCCAATGCCGCAATGTTATCACCGAACAAGGCCCGGCGCAAGGAGCCTCCCCCGTCGACCACCAACACTTTGCCGTTTCCTGGCTCACTCAGAATCGTGCGGACTAAGGGGTTGTTCTCGAAGCACTTGATGGTGACAATTTTTCCGCTGAAGGACGCACATTGTCCATAGGAACGAAAGGCGTTTCCTTCCGCCACCTGAAGCTGCGGTTCGTGGCTGTCACATAGATCGGCTGTGGCAAACATTTTTGGGACAGCTTGTACAGAACTCATCATGTGTGCGGCGGTAGAGTGACATAGAGGGTTGGCAGTGGATGCGGCGAGGAGGAGGGCGAGGGTGGTGGTCCGGCTCGAGATGACGACGCGAGTTGAAGAAGTAGGCTGAGGAAGAGCTCGTGCCACCCGTCGCAAGGAATGAAGGGCGATGCGCTGCATGCTGAGCTGTGTGTTTGTGGATGTGTTTTTGTGTGGGTGTGGGTGTTATGGCGTGACAGAGACAGGACATCGCAGCCGAAAGGCAAGCGAGTTATCCAGACACAAAGAGATACGTCGCGAGCTGTGAGTGCCGCTGCTTATGCTGCTGCTGCTGCTGATGCTGCTACTGCTGAGTGCTACTGCTTGCTGCTGCTGCTGCTGCTGCTGCTACTACGGCTGCTGCTGCTGCGTGCTGCTGCTGATCGGTGATGTGCTACTCCCGAGCGAGAACTAACCGCTCGGCTAAAGCAGGACGTTTGAAAATATTTCTGTAGATATGACATATGCAGGCGTCAAAAAACGTCGCGAGTATCTGAATTGTGTCGATATGCCTGTCAACCCTACGGTTAATGCTCCGCCAGTAACACGCGTAGCAATGGCACCTAGGTGACTTACGTTGCAAGTAAGTTGCGTTTGGCGATACTGGGAGTTGACTTTACAAAGCTTGGGAATTGGCTGAAAAACTACATTTCACTGTTTTTCATCGGTTTGCCATTCTCTGTATCATAGAGCTCATGCTCTTCAGTCAAGATCACAGTAATGGTCATAAGCAGGCCAGGCGCTTGGTCGCGAAGAAGAGCGGGGGTCAACACGTCGATACACAGTTTTTAAAAAAATTACAATGTCATAAAAATTGACAGTGTCATTCACATTTTATTCTCTTTCATTTCATTTCCTCTTCGTATTTTTCAAACTCACTACCGATTTCGCCCTATCCTTATTCTTTCTTCCCTTCTCTACCTTATTTTTCAAAGCCCTCCCACAAAAAAGAAGCTTTCTTACGGGCAATTGGCAACGTCAGTCGAGGTAGCACCGCATCCACCGTGTGGAAGTCCGCCTCGCTCCGGCCCTCCTCCTTCACTGTCGTCTTGCTGTCTGTCAGGTTCAGGGTAGAGGGAGGGGTAAGAGACAAAAGTAAGAAGAAATCGATAAATACAACAGTTCAACGCACCATTTTGCTTTCCCCTCATGCCATCCTCAGCCTAAACGAGCACTTACAAATCAAAATTGTTTTCATCCCTAGCTCCTTTGCCGCCATCAAATTTTTGAAGCTGTCCTCAAAAAGGACCACCTCCCTCCCTTTCTCCCCCTCTCCCTCCAGCGAAGACACAGGCAACGCCGCCAAGACCTTTTCAAACGCCTCTTTTTCGGGCTTGCAGTAATCGCCCATGTGGTCACTGCCATACACACCATCAAAATGCTTTTCAACTCCTAGACAGACCAACGCCTCCATGGCCTGCTCTTCCCGCGCATTGGTGAAGATATATTTTGGACATTCCTTGGGTAGGGCACTTAAAAACACATCTAGTTCAGCATCAGGGGAGAGGAAGCGATTGACGTCCTTACGGATATACCGCCAGTAATGAATGGACTGAGAGTCTTCTATCCAGCCTTGCGCTTTGAAAGCACGGAAAGACTGGTGGTATTTGTTGAAAAGCGGGCGCCTATGAGGTGTGAAGGGAGGGAGGGATAGAGAGAGAGAAGTGAGGAAGGGGAAGAATATCAATTAGGAGCACGCATCGATACTTTACACGAGACAATATTCGCCATCCTGGACATGAGCTTTCCGAAGCTCTCGTCGAGAGCTCACTTAAATGACGTCCCTTCCCTTCCTCACCCGCCATCCCTGCCCCCAAAATGACAAGCAACCCCCATACTTTACTTACCAGACGTCCTCCGCCGGGGTGGAACGCGGGATGCCCAAGTGTTCGTGCATGTACTCCCACAAGTTATTAAGGATGTGGTCACGGTAGCCATTTTCGTTCGGGTAGAGAGTCCCGTCCAAGTCAAACAGAAAGACCTTGCGAGCCTTGGCGCCGCCTCGTTTTGCTACCATTGCTGCCGCCGCCGCCGCCGCCGATGCCTATTTTCAGAGGTATCGGAAGGAGGGAATAATATGAGGACCAGGCATCCTGCATCAGGACATTGATGCGCTTGTGTATGCTTGCACGATGGGCCTGCAGCAATTGTGGCTGGCTGGGCTGCAGGCATAGACAACCCTGCAGTCTTGGATCATCATCGCAGCTTTCCTCAATCAATGCACTTACCATTTTGACCACACCACACGCGAGGCTTGCCGCGCCCAACCCCTACGCCCTTCCGCTTGTATTTATTATTATTGTTGTCTTATCCCAGGTAAGCGTCGGCTGTGTGGTTGTGTGGGTGTGGGCGTGAAGGAAGTTATGTGTGAGACTTCCATGCATCATCGTCACAATGCTCATCGCAGAAACGCAAGCTGGCTACGTGACACCCCAACAACACTCAAGCTTAACATGTGCATGCTCCACTCCTTTGACATGTAGAACTTTTTCAGGAATGACTGGGGCCGTCATCCCCGTAGCCCAGCTCCTGAGCCTGCCCTTCCTCGTCCTCCTACTTGCCGAGGGTTCGCCATTACCATCAGCAGCCTTTGTACTCCCGGCACTGTCGCAGGCCAAAAGGCCACGCCCACCCTCAAGGTCCTTCTCCTCCGATGCACTGATAAAACACGCTAGTTTCATCTTTGTCTCGTCCAGCCCCGCCTCCTCCCTACTCTCCTTTCCTCACTCGTCATCCTGCCCTTCCTTCCTCTCACCCAAAGACAACACCGATACCGATACTGACGACGACGCGGCCATCATTGCGCGTACTTGCGCCTGGATTCATAACATGGTGATCCGCACCCCTCTATGTCCTTTTGCGGAGAAGGTAATAAAAGACGACACCGTAAAATACGTCGTCACCCGTGTCCGAAAGGGAAAAGAAGTTGCCGTGCTGGTGCTGGAGGAGGCCCTCGCATTAATTGGGGTCCCTGAGACAGTGACAGCTACCACAGTCTTGATCGCGCCTTATGCATTTGTTGAGGATTTTCCGGCATTCTACGAGACGGAACGGTTCCTGGAAGACCATCTAGAAGAGAGCCCATTGGGGGAGGAAGTGCTTGTGGCGTCTTTTCACCCTCAGTACATGTTCGGTGGAGGGGTAAAAGATGAAGACCCGATTCATTATGAAAAGCGCTCCCCATATCCTGTGTTTAATTTGTTGAGAGCACAAAGGGTGTGGGCGTACGCGGATGAGGGTTTGACTGAGAAGATCGCTGATAAGAACGCGAAGGCTTTGGAAGAGCTAGGGATAAAGGAGGTGAGAAGACGGTTTGCATTGGACAAAATAGAGGTGGAGGGAGAAGGGAGAATCTGAAAATATAGCGAGTTAATGCATTTTTAAAAAGCCATCAGATTTCGAGGGTGGTTTGATAGTAGGCCGTCAGGGATGCAATATGTAAAGAAAATCAACCAAATCTAGAAGAGATGTAGTCCTTTCCCCCCACTTCAAACCGATAGTGCGGAAAACAGCAACCAGTCACACGGCTTGTTACGATCGGTTGGCTGCACTCATATGCCATGTGCTGAAACACGACTGCTTCCTACCGCGAAGAGCACTCTGCGAGCTCGGTGCACTCTCCCATGCTTTCCTTCCCTCCCTTTCTCTCTATTTTCCCCGAAGGCAGAGAGGAAGGAACGCAAAAAAATATAAAACAACATTCAGAACTCAATTTTGGGTGCATTACTTCTCTTTCCATATTGCTATTTGCGGTTTGAATCACTTGCATAATTGTCGAGGGTCTCTCACCTTCCTCGCACAAGCCTGCTCACTGCTACCCCTCCCCTTTCCTCCCCCGCCACCATCCTCCCCCTCCCCCCTTCTACTTCTTCGCGCCCAATTCATCAGGCCACACACATACATTGCTTTCGGGCAACCTCACTTTTCCCCAGAATTCGCACGCAAACGGTCCATACTCCCTCGTGACGTCAAATTCAGGCGCCGGGCCCAAGTAGCTCTTCACTTCCTTTCCCCCCTCCTTCGCCAGGGCCAAAAACTCATCCACACTCTCTGCCACCTCCTCCATCTCCTGTAGCTGTTCACTGGCAACACCCGTGCGTGTCGCGGCTGCTAGCTCGGCCAAGTGCCCTTTTAACAACAGAGGCAAGAGCTCCGCGCGCTTCTGCTTCTCTTCATCCGCAAGCTTCAACTTGGGAGCCAAGACCAGCATCTTTTCTTGCAACGGCTTGTAATGCGCATCCATGTATCGAACAATCGTCGCCGAGTCTTCCTTGCCCCCCTTTAGTTGCTTAGATTTCAACCCGCTCAATACCTCTTCCACTTTTTGACGGGCACGGGCCACTTCGTCCAAGGCTCCTGTCACATCTTCCCCCCCGCCGAACGGAAAGGCCTGCGCCCGGCGTGGTGATGGCATGACCACGCCACTGGCCGCAAAACCCAAAGCCAGAGCACCGAAGGAAGTCTGCAACAAAGCGTCTTTGCGGGTGCCATGGGAGATGGTTCGACGATGACGATGTGGGGTAGGAGATGAATGGGTACCCGCCTTCATTGTAAAGGCATCCGCCGATGATGACAGAAAACCCACCGTGACAATGATAGCAAGCCGCATAATCCACTATCAAGCGTCGCCTGTTTGATAAAAAGGTTGGGGTGATTATAGCAGAGAGCGGTGATGGGGAAGCCTCAGGTCGTCGAGTAACGCGTGCAGCTACGCTGGAACTGGTGAACTGACATGTGCCTACACCACGCAAGGCACGGGGATTATGGGATACGGCGGCAAGCTAACTGTCGTGGTGCTTATTGTTGTGCTTGTATGCGAACTAGCGTTAGACGAGGCAGTTGGGCAAGAGCGATGATGTCCGGCGGGAGTTGGATACGAGATCTCTTTCCTTCCTGCCAAGACCCTCCCACGCACGTGACTCCACCAGTACCATAACCTGCCACAGATATCTTAATCTTGCCGCAGGCATGACAGAAATGATACCGACATTTCTGTTGCAGGGCTTGAGTGTGGCATGGGCGGCCAAGCGAGCATTCATAGGAAGCAGGGAGGACTCGCGGAGCGGCGTTGACGCTGCTGCCTCTGCCTGTCATTCCGCCTACACAACCATCTGTAATCACACACCTCCATCACTTCCCTTTCACATACCACAGGGCGGGGCGTTGCGTGGCTCGCCTTGAGCGCAGCGTCTAAAAAGAGGAAGAGCCAGAAGCTTCGATCCTCGACCCAACCCAAACCCAGCCAGACGAAGCCCCTGTCATCCCCTAACAGCGCCCACGGACACCAATAACAACGATGCTTGGTCCCTCCTTTTTGCGTCGAGAACTCTCGGCCAACATTCTCTTTCTCTACCTCTTGCGGACGTCTGCCGCCGTGGTAACCCCCCCCGAACGCCCAGCGTGGACGCGTGGCTACGTTGCCTTCCACAAGGATCGAACAGGAATGAAAGTCTCCACTGCCAGCGCGACCGCTGCTGCTGCCGGTGGTGTGCATGATCAAGGGCACTACTTCACGCGTCCTTCAATGTTTGGACGGACCGGTGGGGGTGGTGTACCCAACCCGAGCAAAAACAATGGTGGCAGCGGCGGCAGTAGCAGCGGCAACAGCGCCAGCACCGGCGGGGGGAGCAGTGCTATCATGACTGCCGCGTCCAGTAAAACGGCATCATTCGCAGGTACAACAACATTGCAAGTGGCCCCTCCACAGGTGTGTATCCGCACGGCGAGACGGGATGACATCCCGGCGATTGAAGCCTGTAACTTGAAGACATTGCCCGAAAACTACCCGAATGCCTTTTATCATAACCATTTACTTCAATGGCCTTATCTAGCGTTGGTGGCTGAGAGACAGCCACCTCCTGCTTCTCGGGGTGAGAATAATAATGAGCGTGGGGAAGGGGAGGGAGGGAGGGAGGGCGCGGGAAAAAAAATCGTGGGGTATGTGCTTGGACGGGTGGAAGTGACAAGCGCCGCTGTGGAGTCAGACGAAGCCTTTAATTCTCTCCGTCCTCAAGAAACAGATTATAACCCTAGTCTAGCACCCATTTCAGCTTCCTCTTCTTCTTCTGCCTCCGTTTCCGTTTCAATGCCTCTGGGCGGCGCTGCTGCTGCTTCTGGTGCCTTCCCCGGCCGTAAGACAGGCCACGTCTCCTCCCTGGCCGTTTTGGATGACTACCGTCGAATGGGGATTGCGAAAGAATTGATGGAGATCCTCCATGTGCAAATGAAGTTTAGATATGGAGTAGATTGCTCGACGTTGCATGTGCGTTGCTCCAATCGAGGAGCCCAAAAATTGTATTTGGGATCGTTGGGTTATAGTGTGGTGGAGACCGTGCAGAGATATTATCAGGATGGCGCGAACGCCTATTATATGAAGTTGGATTTTACAGGGGGAGATACAAGGAGAGACGGGGAGAGGCGAGCTGGGGGAAAGGTTGTCGGGAGGGGGGAGGTAGTGTTGCAGGAGGGGCTGGGGTTGCGGGAGGAGGAGGAGGAGGAGGACGAGGTGAGGGAGAGAGAAGAGGAGGAGACAGAGGTCCAGGGGGCGGCGGGCGGAGAAGGAAAGGACGGAGGAGGAAAAATACGGATTGGGGGGTCGGCTCCAGGAGCAAGCAGTGGCAGTAGCAACAGCTGTAGCAGTAGCAGTAGCAGCAGTGGTTTCAAAGTGCGGGAGAAGGAGTCGGCGTTACTGACGCAGGACAGTCAGGGTTACTTTCAGCTTTATCCTTCCTCCCCCACTTCCTCCTCCTCTACTTTGTCTTCGGGAGCACGAAAGAGAGGTTCTCCTGGTGGTGGCGGTCAGCGGCAGCAGTGGTAGGTAAATTGAACAGGGCGTGTTCGGGTGAGGACGCAAACAGGCGGGAAGGGAGGGATGGAAGGAAGTTTGGAGAGTGGGTCGGATGAGGGGTTTGACTCTGATTTTGTCAATAAAGGAGATAGGTATAGGAGGAGAGGGGGCAGAGGGACGGAGGGATGTAGCGTTGTGAAAGCGGCAAATGAAAAATGGAAAGCGAATGTGTGCGTGCAGACGTAGCCTTTGTAAAGGGAGCGAAAGAGGGTGATCCAATCGGTGTGATTTTTAGATATGTGTAGACAAACGATTTTTGGAGGATGGTGGAAAGGGGAGGGGACGGAAGGGGAGTACAACCTAACGGGGAATGTTTTCGTAGGGTTGCAAAAGCAGAGAGATTGAAGGCGACGAAGACGAGTTGAATCGGTGAATGGGAGGGGGAAGAGGCGGTGGTGGCGGGAAGTGACCAGGACGAGTGTATTTCTACCAGACATAAGAAAAAGAGACATTGAAATCCAAGCAGAGTAGCAAGGAAGCAACATTGGGATTCAAAAACCGAGGAGAGAAAGAAAAAAGACGGCGACGACAAGCAGGATCTAAGCAAGATAGCCGACTATTTATTCCCACTTTCTACATTACTGTCATTCATTTCACACCACGCTCCGTTCACACAATTTACACTTCTTAACGTGAAACCTAACTATTCACCTCTCCTCCACCCTCGCCTCAATCGTCCTCCCCAAATGCGTTCCCTTGCTTTGCGCTCGTACTAATACCTTCTTCCCAATAATCACTTCCGTCACACTGATTCCCGCCCCCTGCCGCTTTTCCTCCTCTGTTCCGGAAAGTCTGAATTCATCATCCCCATCTCCTCCATCCCCGCCGGGATTCCCCACAAATCGCACCGTCTCGGCCTGTTGCAAGAACACCTGCGCCGTCTTCTTCTCCTCCCCCCATCCCTCCCTCCCCTCCTCTCCCCATTCGAACGCCACCTTCACCAGAGGCCGACTCTCGACTTTACACCTCCCCACGGTGACCCCCCTTGCTTGTCCTCGCCAATTCACCACCTTGACTTGATCCCCCGCCTGGACCTCCGAGAGATACCTAGCACTGCCATCGGCCATCAACACGTAGGAGTGCACAGGGCCAGCATTAACGCGAAAGGGGCGTGGATTTATATAACCAGTGGGCAGCACTTCAGCTTGCACCAACGCTAATGCCTTGGCTGATGAACCCACCAAGCAGCCCTCCCCTTCCTTCAGAAGTTGCACAAGATCCAGACACACACGATCACCCAATCCTCCTGACACTATATTTATGACTCGAGCGGGAACCAGGGATATGTGTCCTGCCGTTTCTTCGTGGTGTTCTCCAAGAGCAACAGCAACAGCAGCAGTACCACCAGCGGCAGCCGTCTGTCGGTTTGTGTCCTTACGAGCTTGCGCTTCACGCGCCGCCACCCACATAGACTCGTCCTGCAACTCAAGCAACAACGCGTCCACGCCCGTTTGCAACGCAAATGCTACCCCGGGGACATCATCTATTTTGTTCGGTTTGACACAAATTCTTGTGGGACTGCCCTGCGCCGCGGCAATTACGTTTTCACAGGGAATTTGAATCCAGTCAATGAAGAATTCAAGCACGAGCCAATCCACACTACCCACTAGTTTAATTGCATTGTTAATATCCTCCGGATTCTTCACAGAAATCGCGGCCCCTATCAACCGCTCCTGCTCATCATACAGGTGGCCTTGGTGCTCGTCAACACGAATCTGCGGGGTAGACGAGGCTTTCAATAAGCCATCTTTGATGTCAAAACACCGTGTGGCGCCCGTTGGAATAGGATGATTTCCCTTTGAGTCGCGTTTTAAACAATTAGCCCATAGCTCTAAGGACGTCATATGAGGGTGATAATGGCGGTGCCGACGGTAACCCTGCCCGAGAGTGGGGAGTTCGCTTCCTACAAAGGCGGTCTGGCAACACGGCACCACAAATAGCAGCGGCGAGAGCAGCCGCAACAAGGGCAGCACGAGAAGAGGGGACGTGGAGAGGGTTTTCATGCCCTACCTTCGCTGTGTCTTGTCCCTTCACCTCGGCTAATCAAATCCAAGGCTTAAACCCAAGTCTGGGCCATGACTGTCGTCTGGAGATTCTTCCTGCCCTTGTGATTAGATGGGTTTGCATGGAGGTTGGTGACTGTGACTGGTTGATATTCCTGTGTGACGTTTTGGCAACGGCCAGAACTTGTTTCTTGCTCCTCTTGTGCTTTTTTCTGATCGCACGCATCTCACCACCCTTACACCCACGACACAAGGCACAGTTTGATCATTGTCGGCCATCCTCAGCGGAACTATGGGCAGCGGCAGGGCGGTTGGTCTGCTTATGTCGGCCGGGATAATGCTAGCGGAAGGGGGCAGCAGAAGTACCAATCTTCCACCTCTACCGGCCGCCTCGTACCCACCTCCTTCTGCTTCCTGGGCCGCCTCCAGCATGGATCCCACATCCCTGCCACGCCTTTTGACACGGCGGGGTGGCATAAAGATACGGGCAGAGCCTGTGATCGAGGGAGAGTCCTCGAGATCACGGGTATGTTTCGGGAAAGGGAGAACGGAAGGGAAGGAGAACCCCCTCTGGGGAATTGCCTTATTCGCAACCCACGGCGCTTTTCGGGAAGCGGGCATACACGTGGATGGTCAACAATTTGCTCATCAAATCGTCTCTAAATTCTACCACAATATAGATACCAAGCGGCAGCAACGAGCGGGACAAGAAAGGAGGGGGCAAGAACAGCAAAAGAGACACACCCGACAGACGCGGAGAGGAGGAAGACGATCTCGTCGGAACCGCACGGTTGAGCTATGGGAGCGATGGCCAAAAAGGTTTGCGGATGGACGTTGATCTGGATGTGAGTGAGTTGACCAGTCACCTAGGACCTGCAGCAAAGCCCTTGGTAGCGGTGGCTAAGGCGATACAGCAAACAATTTTTTACACCGCGCCTATGTTAGCTCTCGCCGGGTTGATCACTCAAATTGCGGGAATTTCCTGCTCGCGATACACTAAGACGCAGGCGGACAAAAAGGACGGAGAGAAGAAGGGCAGCATCAATTACAAAGGGAACCGCAGTACCACTGCTGACTGGAAGCAGCAGCAAAAGCAGCAAGACGCCAAGGCCGCGGTTGTCGCGAAGACAAATAAGAAAGGTGCCTCCCCTCTCTCCTCACTATGGGCATTCCTCAAGTGGCCGTTCCCCTCCTCGCTCTTCCTCTCTTCTTCCTCCTCCTCAACCTTGTCCTCCTCCAGAAGCAAAGACAAGGACAACAGTAAACAAGCAGCTCACGTCTGCAATGTCAAAGGCGGTGCTGTTTCAATCCGAGAAACCCTCGATTGGAATGCCTTTGGTATTCTCACCACCCGGGCCGCCGGTCAATGGTCCAGTCTCGTCATTGCAGGCATCGTTCTCGGCAAGCTCCTCAACCACGCCGCCGCCTCGACGAAATTCGATCCCACCCTCCTCCTATCCCTCGATATCTTTACAGCATTCGCCGCCATTTTTCTGAGTGAAAATGTGGGGTTCTTGCGGACCAAGATGGATATGAGTTGGTACCAGCGGGTGTTACGGAAACCGACTTGGACCCCCAAACCTATCGTCTTCCCCCTGGTCTGGATACCGCTGAAACTGCTGCAAACGGCTGCGTTAACGGTAGTCTGGCGGTTAGTAGAGAGAAACGCCTTGGCGGTTCCAGTACTACTTTTTCTTCTGCATTTGACCCTGGGAGATCTTTGGAACGTGGTTTTCTTCGGAGAGAAGAGGATAGGATACGGTCTGAGTGTAATGTATGCATTTTACGCCTCCTTGGCCGCGTCGTGTTATTCATTTTATAGCGTCAGGCCACGGGCGGCTTATTTGCTTGTGCCGACGGCGGTGTGGGTCTTTGTTGCGACGAGTTTGAATTATTCGATCTGGTTGATGAATGGGCAGCCAACGCGGTTTCCGACAAAGATGCAGCAGTAGCTGTAGTCTGAGCAGCAACAGCAGCATAAGCAGCTGCCGCTTCAGCAGCGGTAGGACGAGGAAAGGAGATCACGTTTGAAGAGGAGATGAGGAGAGACCTCTATATCTAGATAGAGAAGGGGGATTTTGGGGGAAGGCATATGTCGTGGAGAAAACGACACAGGGGAACAGCGAGGAACAGCGAGGATGTGTGAGTATGAGTGAGCGGGTGTGGCAGCTGCACCAACAGTGGCACCAATGCCTGCTGCAGTATCATCGCCGCCAGCAGCCGCATCGTCACGACACACACACTCGTCGGCCATTTTGCAGTCAAACAGAAACGAAAGCAAGCACACCAAATTGTTCATTACATAAAGCTCTGACCGCCCCGATTCCCAAAATAACATGAGACGGAAAGGGAGATCGGCGAAAGAAAGAGTGAAGTCAAAAGGCAGAAGATCAAGATCAAGAAGCAACGGCAAGCCCAAATTAGCAGCAGCAGCGGGCAGCAGCAGCAGCAGACGTAATATAATCGCGACTTGACTTGCAAACAAATATGACGACTACGATACACCACCCCCACCTTCTTTTCTCACTCTCTACAAACATTGGACACATTGATTCGCTCTTGAGAGACGTTATGCATAGACTAGCAGCTAGATGACGGTATTATTACGAATTCGTGTGCGTGCATATGTAATGATGTGCTTTTTAATGGTATTGGGGCATTGGAGAGGGAAGAGAGAGAATGGAGAGACGAAGGGTCTAGATACACAGAGGAAACAAGACGTGAATGACAGACGGAGCGAGACACAGAGAGAACGATTTGCAATGCAACGGTAGGAAAAGATCGAGTGACAGCAACAGGTAGGGGAAATGCACTCACGCAAGGAAGCAATTAAAAAAGAAGGAACGAAAAAAATGAAATTTCCCCTCTTATCTCACGAGTACACTTCTTGATTCTTCTAGTTTCTCATTTTTCTACAATTAAGATGTGCTTTTCTCATAGACTTACGATTGTCTTTTACCCTCAATGGCCCCTCTTTCTTCCCTACTTCTTCCTTTTGAATTTATTTCCCACTGCCCCCACATTCTCTCGGTCGCCACCTCCTTTCCTTTCCCAATCTGTAGCCCCTGCTCCGATTGTTGCCTCCTTCAATGCCCGTTCCAAGCTCGAGATACGGTCGTGAAATACCAACATCATGTTCTGTACTTTTGTCAGCTCCAACTGCATAGCCGCGTGGGGAGGCCCTCCCTCCCCCCCTCCTCCCGCTGCAATCTCTGCTCCCTCCCTCGACGCTGCTGGAGGGGTCGGCATCAGGTGCGCGGGAAGCTCGCACGTGTGATCATAATTTCCTAGCTCGAAGCTCTCGAGGGCGTCTGTGGATAACGTAAAGAGATTGCGGGCTCCGTCTAAGGGCGCAGGGGTTGTCAAATACACTTTGCCCAACAATGCATTGCAGCCCTCGCAAAACAGCTCGTGAAACGTCGATCCCAAATCTTTCCCTTCCTCCGAGGTGCGCGGACAGGGCCCCCGAACGATGCCGCAGGCACCGTGCAGCGTTATGTGCCGCAAGTCCTCGTCCGCGCTGGTCAAGCCCAAAGAGTCCCCCACGATTCGCCGACACGCAGCACACAGAAAGACAATGCTCCCAGAAGCGGCGGCTGTGGAAGAAGCAGCGGCGGCAGCAGCAGCAGTAGTTGTGGCAGTAACAGCAGCAGGTAGGACTGCTAGCGGTGGTGGCAGCGCCATTTTTCTGTTGTGATGTGCGGGTGTGGATGAGGGAGAGTGCCGGTGCGTGGGACAAGGTCCGACGGGCGTGAGGCAGGCAACGGACACAGCGATTTTCATTACCTCCTGTACACCCACACCGACAAGCACAGCATGCGTCTAGTACACGATATCCCAACCGAAGAGTAGGAGGGAGACAAGGCGAAGCAGCTTTCGCCTTCCCAATTGCCATTTGCTTCCCCCAGCGCCTTATCAGCCTCACTGTGGCACCCCTTCTTGCTTCCCTCAGCGCCTCACACCTCCGATGCCCTTAATAAATACCACGGTACATTTTATAAATTCCACCTCCATAACCATACCCCACATCCACACAGGACAAATGTGGGTCCTGGAATTTTTGCCGAGGCCCGGCGATACCGATACGCCGCAGCTCGGTACAGGGGGCACCTTTGAGGACACGCAAAGCAGCACGGCTTCGGGCAAGAAAAAGAACAAAAAACCCTACTACCACCTAGTCGCGGGCGACTTTGTCGTCGGGCGCAAGAACTGTGACATTATCTACAACAAATATGATACCACCATTTCACGACAACACGCCCGAATCACCGTCCTGCCCTTGCAGCCCGAGGAAGTCATCGCAGTCGGGACAGCTCAAACCATCCAAGTCACCGACCTCGGGTCACGGTACCATACATTGGTCAACGACGTCCAGCTTCCTCCGCAAGCAACCCACATCCTCCGCTCTGGTGACGTGCTCACCTTCGGGAGATACGACACAAAAGCGCGCATCTGGCATAAACCTCTCGTCCTCTGCCTTTCCCGCGTCAGTGCCACAACCAAACAAACCTTGAAAGAAGCTGCCGCCAAGGCCGGCGCGCATATAGTCGACAAGTGGCGTTCCACCTGCACGCATCTTATCGTTGGAAAAACCGCAACGGCCACCACAAAGGTCTGCCTTGCCGTCGTTAACTCCCGCCCCGTGGTAGACGTTAAATGGCTGATGCAGGGAGTGTTGGGGAGGAGCTCGGTAGGAGTTTCGTTACCGGAGCCCGCGAAGTATCTCCCGGACTGGTCATCAGTGGCGATGGTGAGGGATTTGAATAAAACGAGGAACTCATTGTTTGGAGAGTTGTTGTTTTTATACGTGGCTGCGGACGAGACGGAGGAATTGGTCAAGGATGCAGGAGCGGGGGTGGAGAAGGTGTATGAGTGGCAAGCCGGGGAGGGAGAGGAGGAGGAAGGAGGGGTAGAGAGGCGTATAGAGGATGCGAAGAGAATGGGAGGGAAGCAGTTTGTGGTGGTGATAGACACACAGAAGACACCGTTGAAAAAGGGGGCGGTGGGGATGATGGAGAGGTTAGTGAAAATCCCCGGGGTGTACGTCACGATGAGGCAGCAGGTTGCAGAGAGCATATTTCGGAATCGGCCGCTGTGTTGTCGAGATGGGGAAGTGGTTGGTGGGAGGAGAAGAGGAGGAGGGAGATGCAGAGGAGGGGGAGGAAGAGGAAGGGCAGAAGGAGAGGGGAAAGATATCGAAGGAGGAGGAGGAGGAGAAGCAGAAGCAGAAGCTGTAGGAGCAACGACAGCAGCAGCAACAGCAGCAACAGCAGCAACTAAACCAACAGCAATTGAAACGCTAGCAAACGTACTACCATCACCACCACCAGGACGAGCAGCAGCAACAGCAGCGGCAGCAGTAACATCAGCATCGATGCAAATGGAAAGAGATGAGGAGGTGGACGTCTCTGAAGTCGTAGTTGCCAATCCCTCCAACCCTTCTCCCTCTCAGCGCACCGAATGCCACAGCCTCCTAACAGCTGCTGTGCCAAACAGTCCCAGCACACACATCCGTCGCCAGCCCCTGGCGGCGGAGCAGGAGGAGAAAGAGGAAAGGAAGGAGGAAGGGGAGGAGAGGGAACAAGAGGGCCTGGAGAGTGCGGGAAAGAACATACGAAAGCTGAAAAGCGTTGAGGAGGACATCAATCAAGCCATAGCAGCAGCAGCGACAGGAGCAGCAGCAGCTGGAGCAGTAACGGCAAAAGCGGCTGGGAAAAAGGTTTCTCCTCCGCCCCGTGGGGTGGGTCGAGGTAACAATAATAAGGACAACGGTAATCTCTCCATGCCTCCCTTCCCCTCCTCCTCCTCCTGCGGACCAACCGCAACAGCAATCGCAACATCGAATCGCCGTCCTGCTGCTCCTGCTCGTGGCTCTGCTTCTCATCATCATCATCCTGCTCCTCCTCTTGCTCCTCCTTCCCTCCTTCCTTTCAAGCCCCTCGATCCTTTGGATGGGTGGGCGGTGGCGCCTCGGAAGAAGCCTCCCCCTCCCCCCAGCTCTCATCTTGCGGGGTCAGATGAGGAGGAGGAGGATGGGCTGGGGGAGGGAAGGATGAAGAGAAAAGAGTGGAAGGAGGAGGAGGAGCAGGAGGAGGGAGAGACAGTGGTGGAGGAGCGGGATTTGTTGGTAGGGGGAGGGAGGGGCTACTACTTCGAGGATAAAAGAGAAGGAGAGGAAGAGGAGGAGATTGAGCCAATGCAGTATGTGAATCCCTCTAAGGCAGTAAGTAGAAAGAGGAGAGGAAGGGAGGGAGAAAGGACTCCTCCACCGCGGCCTGATTTTAAACGGTTTCGAAAGAATGTGGTGATGGAGGTGAAGGCCGAAGAGAGGATAAAGAGGAGGGATTTGATGGCGGTGTTGCCGAAGGAGAGTGAGATGGAGGTGCAATTGACGCATGAGGAGGCCATGGCGCTTGCGTGGAGGGAGGATGGGGAACGACTGTTTGCTGATGAGGATGAAGGGCCGAGGAGGAGAAAGGTGGGGAGGAAGTGAGGCAAAGATGCTGGATTTTGTGTAGAGAGTAATCGTCGTCAAGGGAAGAGGAGTTTTTTTGTACATGTAGGGGAAGAAAAATATGAAACTATGTGAGAGCGGAGATGTGTTGAAATGTTAAAATGGCACGAAAGGAGAAAAGGGGAGGTGAAGGCAATGAATGACTTAGAAAGAATAGTGCCCATGTTATCACGCCGGAATTGGACAAAATGTGAGAGGATAAATAAACGACTCAATAAGGCAAAAATATTTTGTCGTCTGAGGGAATAATCGATGACGCATGATGTTCCTTAAAGCTCTGCTTGCCAACTCACACACACCCATTTGCCCTCACCACGCATACAGGCACCGCCCACTCCTACCAACACCTCGTAATATGCCTCCCAAAAAGGCCAGCGCAGCTAAGAAGCCGGCGGTCAAGAAGGTAGAGATTTTTTTAGTGTTGGTTGATCTTCGCGGGGAGGTCGATGTTCGTTGGATGATGTCTTCAGGCATACAGGAGAGGCGGTGCATGTATCGAATAGCCGTGGGGCAATGTGAGGATGGACTGTGGGTTATGACTGATGTCCTGGCTGGGATGGTTGTGAAGGATTACGAGGGCCTTAGGCGGAAGGAGGGACCTGACCTAGCTGTCACCGCTCAGATAGCCGCATACACGCAAACGACCATCGTGATCAAACTAACGCAAGAAGTCTACTAAGAAGCGCATGAAAACGGAATGATTACCAGCCCTGAGTGATAGACATGCGCTGGTCTCTATTTCACAAGTTCCAAATTTTAACCCATGTCTCAGACACATACATCACTTCCACAAACAGACGGCGGCCGCCATGGCCAAAAAGGTGGTCAAGGCCTCTCCTGCGCCTAAGAAAGCACCACCCGCGCCTAAGAGGGCTTCTGCTCCTAAACCGAAATCACTTCCTGCTCCAAACAAATCCGATGCTGCTCCTACTCTTGCAAAGGCAACAACCGCTTCTCCGGCCAAGAAAGCCGCGGCCGTGAAGACCATCATGGTTGAGGCCTGCAAACAGTGCCAATGTAAGAGCTCTTGGTAGACATTCAATTTCAGGATGTCGGGATATTTAAGTGTATGATGCCTTTTCCAGCACACCATTACCCCATTCACTCCTGCACCCTCTCGTCCACTCCTTTGGCAGGCTTTAAGAAGCGCTTCGAGATCCTCGAGAAAGCCACCAAGGCCCTCAAGCCCGGCTTGACCTTCGTTTTGAATGCGGAGAAGCCCACAAAGGGCGTATTTATCGTCCGCACGGACAAGGGGGAGGTGCTTTGGTCTATGACTGGACTCACGAGGCCGTTCCAACCTTTGAAGGTATGTGAATGGAGATGGAGAGAAAAAGGAAAGCCAGAGAGGAAAACGGACTAAAAAGGGGATATACTTTTTGCGAAATATTCACCACACATGGGAAATAATCACAGTGCGTTTGTAATTGGTACATAAGCGTATCCCATTTCCTCTGATATAAAAAGTATTTCCACCCTCTCACCCATCATGACTGTACCCAGGCGGTAGATTTCGAGCTTGTTGCCAAAGAGCTAGTGGACAAGCTTTAATTGCCCAGGCCAGTGCATTGCGCGCAGGCAGAGGTGCGAGCGTGAATCAGTGGAGTAAAGTAATTGAATATTTTAATTTTTATGCGTAGGATAAGCAGTTCATGCTCGCTTTGCAGTGTTTCTATAAATTCCAAGCTTTTGATGGTGCTTGGGAAAATGCTTCATGCGGGAGCCTGTTATTGGGTTTATGTTCAAGATATGAAAGATGAGTGGGAAGGCGAAGCACGAAACAAAGCAAACCACTTTTTATATGTTCGAAGAGCATGCCAAGATCCCATCTTTTGAAGTGTGATTTTATGGGAGGAGTGGTGACAGATCTCATGATATCACATGACCCACATTGCTGCAATTCTAGAGCATTCGTTTGACCCTCTGGGAGATTCCCCTCAGAGGCACAGTCTCGGCCTTGTCCAAAATATCTATCCGCGATTTGTATGCCCACCGCTGGGTAGTAAGTAGTAGACAGTCCGAAGAACAAGAAAAACAAGGCCCCACCACAAACTTCCCCAGTCCCAAAGCAATGAAACGTTTGAGTCTTGCGTTGCGCGTATCCACGACAAATATCGAGTACTCCTCTGGAGTGCTTATCGTTACATGCTCCAGTTGATCGATTATCTGCTTCCCTGAAGCTAACGCCCAACCGCACTTCTTCTCTACAAATCCCCGTACTCAGCCACACAGACGCCCCAGCTTCAACTCTCAACACACGATTTGCCAGAGAGGGTCGTGCGCTCTGGACTGTAGAAAGCCTTTTCCATAGTGGTCGCCCTGCCTGTCACGCTCAAACTTATGCCTTTTCGACGGGCTGCATCAGCCTGGGCCTCGGCCACAGCATCGTTGCCACCCTTGGTGGACCCAACTTTCCTTTGCGGCACTGCCATCGTGGGCCTCGTCGTCATGTACTACATGGTCAGAGGCCGGAGGTGTGCACGAGCTTTGCGTCCTTCCCCAGGGGTGATTCGGAGGAAAATGAGTTTCTGTTCGGCGGCCTGTGCGGATGGTCCTATGCCTGATCACGCCAAGATGAATCCTGTCGACCCTATTATCAATGCTGTGGTGCTTTTTGAGGGAGAGGCGCCCACTCGTGCGGCTGTGGAATCGGCTATCTTGCCGCTCTTTGAATTCGAGCGGTTTCGCTCCCGGAAGGTCAAAATTCATGACGATTGGTATTGGGAAGTGCTGCCTTCCTTTGACGCCAGAACGCATGTGATAGAAGACTCTTTCAAGGGTGCCAGCATCGATGACTTGTTCCTTCGCCTGGAGGTGTGGTCTCAGAAACCCCTGCATGTGCCGGCGGATGGGCCCGCATTTGAATTTGCTTTGCTCCGAAACCAGGATAAGAAGGGGCCCTCGGCAGTGATTTGTCGAATCAACCATGCGATTGGTGATGGTGTCTCTCTGGCCAAGCTGATTCCCCACGTCTTCAAGGACATTAATGGGCAGTCCCTGCCGATCGGGGAGAAGTTTCGCCGGCGGGAAGCGGGGTTTAAGCCAACTTTTCGATTTCCGTTCACCTTGCTATTTTCGCTTTTCAAAGTATTGGGTACGCCCACCACGGCGTTTGATACTGACGTGGGGTTGACGATTCCGGATAAAAAGAATATTACCTTTACGGGGCGTCGGTGCATTGTGCGTATACCCACAGTGAAGCTTTCATTCATCAAGAGCATTAAAAATGCGGCAAATGTGACTGTGAACGATGTAGTGATGAGCGCGGTAGCCGGGGCCGTGCATCGATTTCGTTGCACGCGAAAAGACCCTATGATGCTCGATCCTTTGTCTCATTGCAAAGTCCGCGTTCGCGCTTTGATGCCTGTGGCTTTGCCGCGGCAGGAGGGAGATCCGGTCAAGGCTTTGCGAAACAAGTGGAGTTTCGCTTCCGTGGCGATGCCCGTGGGGGTAAAGGGGAGTTTGGAACGCTTGCATGCAGCGAATGCCACGATGACTGCATTGAAGAACAGTCCGATAGTGATTGTGCAGAATATGGTCGAGGCTAATCTAGGGGCGCGCTTGCCGTGGACAGTAGCGAAACAAACTGCATTTGACTCGTTTGTGAGGCACACGTTTGTATTTAGCAATGTTCCGGGTCCGAACATGCCTATTACGTTTGCCGGTCGGGAAGTGACGGGCCTGTACATGGCATTTGCGAATTTGATTCCTCAGGTATTTGATTGTGTTACTTTTTCCTTCCGTCTCTTTTCCCTCTTCCAAGCCCGACTTCTTCCAAAGATACGTCGATATCTGTATCTCATCTGTTCTCCCTTCCCTCTCCCTCGCTCCCTCTTTGTCTCACAGGTGGGCGCTCTGTCCTTGAATGGGAAGATCTTTACCTGCCTGGTTCTGGACGACGCGGTCACGCCTGGAGCCCGTGAACTCGGAGAGCATTTCATTGACGAGTTGATGGACTTGGCTCGCAGGACGGGTTTGGAGAATGTGAAGAAGGAGGATATTTTTGGTTGAGAGCCTCAGGGGAGAGAGGGAGGGAGGGGGTAGGGGAATGATGGAGATGGTTTTTGTACATGCGCGTATGTCGGTGGCTGCCGCGGCTGTCATTGGCGAGGCGATTCGTCGAACAAATAGAACAAATTTATAAGAGAATGAAGGTGAAGAAAGAACAACAACCACTGCCGGGAATGGTGTCTCCTACGTTTTGGGTTGCTGCTAGGTTATCATTACTGTCGTGCCCGTTCTGTCGGACTGCTGCTGCTGCTGCTGATGCTGCTGCTGCTGGTGGTGGTGATGCTGGTGTTTCTTTGACTGGCATTACCTGTCCTTACTTTCTCACATTTTCCCTTGCGGACTTATTGGGTCTTCACTTGTTTTTTCGACAATCGAAGAAGACGTTTTTGACCACCTTACAAGTCCCATGTGCTCTATTCTACCCCGTCACTTTCCGTGTCATTCGTCATGGTGTCGTTTCCGTGCCACCGACGTACATTGATTATTTCTCCTCATCTACCCTCTTCTCCTTCTCTCTGCTGTCCTTGCCATCCGCCGAATCCGCTGTGGCGGTCTCTCCTTCCTTAAGCCTGAGATTCTTCAGCAGTAGCTGGCCCGTGCCCCCCCCTTGCAGATAGGCCAAGCCAGAGCCGATCGTCGTGCCGCCCGTAAGCCAGCTGTAAGGTATGGCGATAGAGTGGAGGACGAGGAAAATAGATGCATATGCGCATGTCTGTGAGACCGAAGGCGAGAAATCATTGCAACAGAAGCCATTCCAATCCCATCCGCTGGCCCCCTCTCCTCCCCTTCTTCCCCCTCCCTCTCTAAACCTACCAAAGCGGCTCAAACAAATCATCCAAGCCCACAGGAATGCCTTCTCCCCACAGAGCCCGGGACAGTGCAAATGTCAGCACACCGAACTGCAGGGTTGTATTGATTTTACTCAACAAATTAGGCGTAATCTGGAAAGTAGCCGACGAAGTCGTGTCAAAAAACGGCGCTCCCGTCGGCCGGTTCCGCACACGCATAATAAATGAGCCACCAATCAATAGGGCATCTCTGCCCACCACTGTAATCACCAAGGGTGTGGGCAAGAACCCTTGCATGGCGAGTGGCACGGCCAAGGCGGTCACTAAGACCTTGTCTGCAAAGGGGTCGAGGAAACTCCCTAATACCGACGACTGGTTGTAATTTTTTGCAATATGTCCGTCCAACCAATCCGAACCCGCGGCCACAGCTAGCCCGGCTACGGCGTAAGCATATTTTCCTTGCAAAATAAGAATTGCGAGCAAGGGGGAAGAAGCGATGCGTGACAAGGTTATTATGTTGGGCACTGTCCAATAGGTCTCTCTGGAGGATGGGGCGCGCGTGGGAGTTGGAATAGCGGTGCGGCTGGTGCCACTTGTGCCCAACGTATCCTCATTTTTTTCTTTTGTGAAATTAGTTGGCTTGACTGGTGTTGGGGGCGCATGTAAGTGGCGAAGGAGGCGAGCATATATATGCTGGTGGTGATGGTATCCTCCCTCCTGCTGCTGCTGATGCTGATGCTGCTGTCGGACAAGAGCCAGGACATATTTCCCTTCCAGCCGTGCCCGCCGTCGCTGCCACGGCGAAATTGGCGGGTATGATGAAAATTGATATGGCAGCGGGGGGTGGGAGGAGGCTGTAGAGGTTCCGCGAGCACTCGGCCGACATGCCGCGGTAGCCTCCCCTCCAACGGCAAGGCACCGCCGCCACCCTCTTCTTAGGACCCCATGCATAGCCAGGTGCCGCGATCGAAGCATGTTCCCACGCCTGCCCGTGATCTGTGGCGTATGCGCTGCCTGTGTGCTTGTGGTCGTGGTTGTGTTTGGGTTGGTTTGACAATCTGTTACATTTTTACCCCTCGCCGCAACGTCGTGCAGATGTCTCCTGCTGCAGTGCAACAAGAAGGAAGCGACACGTCAATTGATTTCCATGAAACAAAACACCATGCATCCCTCACCCATCCTGCCCTCGATCCACTTGGTGCGCCACAAGGTGTTCGTCGTAGTGCTGCTGCTCTTGCACTCCGGTTGGTCCGTGCCTTTTTTTGCAAGTCTTCCGGAAGGCACCCACCCACCCTTCTTTGACGCACTTTCTCCAGCGACGGCGACGCAAGTGCCCCGATCCCGTCTCTCACCTCTCCAACTCCTGCTCACCCTGCCCCGTGGCAACCCATGGTCAAAACACATGCACACTGAACACAGACCTGGCTATCGCTTGGCATCACGCGCGCCGGGGGTGCGGTGTGGGGAGAAGCGTCGCGTCGCGGCCATTTGACAGCAAGCCCAAGATCAAGATCACAAGGCTCTTGCACCAGCTATGAACGCGACGGCCTGGTGTAAAGCCTCCGGCGGCGACGTCGGTACCACCGCCAGCAGTCCTGAGGATCCTCATACCGCGGTCTATCAACGGAAGGTGGATCGGTACGACGGACAAGTGATATGGATGGAGGGCGAGCCGTGCTTTGAAATGGGGAACTACCTAGGGGGAGGGGCGGCAGGCGTGGTATACGAAGCGGAAGATATACGCGCCGATCCCATTACTCCGCACGTAGCTATCAAGATTCTCAATCCCGTGGGATTCAAGCTCATGCCCAATGGACCGTTGCAGCGGTGCCTGGTGGCGGTCAAGGGGGCAGGTGTTCGACGGGGTCAACCCCTGCGGGAGGAGCATGTCTGGTGGCTGGTTCATCCGCACACTAAGCAAATCGTGGCGGCTTACGAAGACCCCAAGTACGAAACACTGCGCGAAGTGCCTTTGCCGCGTTGCATCGAAATTTGGGGTTGGGATGGATTAGGGGGAGGAGCACTTTCCTCTCCGGCTGCGGGGCAGCAGCAGCCAGCACATTCCCACTACCAGCAACAAAACCAGCCGACGCATGCTTACCAGCCCGATGCGTACCAACAGAACGACCACACACGCGATTTTCATCCGCACTGCCAACCTCCTTATACCGGGGCCTACCAGCGGCAACAACAGCAACACCGGCACGCCACTCAAGAACAAGAAAGCAAGTACAGCGCTGCAGCTACCACCGATGGCGGGCTCCTCGGCTTGCGTATGGCCCTAGGGTATGGCGAATGCAACGATGACGTGCTCGAACAAATGGCTGCCCTTGGTCAAGAAATAATTATGGATGGTGTGCGGATCCACATCCCCCGAGTTCCCCCGAAATTCGTCAAGTGGCTTCGGAGCCGTCGGTCGATCTATCGAGAAATCGCCAATATGACCAAGCTGGGCGCCCACCCTAATGTGATTCGCTTGTCGGAAGTCCTCGAATTGATTCAAGACTCGAAGAGTACGTTGTTCTTGGTGTTGGAACTCGTGACGGGCGGTGAGCTGTTCGAGCGGATTAGAATTGGGTGTGGAACAACGGAAGAAGTGGGTCGAAGGTACTTTCGGCAGCTGTTGTCAGGGGTGGGATGTTGCCATGCACGAGGAGTAGCGCACCGGGATCTGAAGCCGGAGAATCTACTCTTGTCGGATGGAGGGGAAGGTGCGGTGTTGAAGATCGCAGATTTTGGGTTGTCTGCAGCGTTTGCTATCGCGGCAGATGCCGGGGGGGACGTGAAGGTCTCGGACGAGAGAGGGTTGGGAAAGGGAGGGGCAGCAGGGGTAGGGGGGAGTGGAGGATTGTTCTCTTTGATGCAGCACCAGCAGCATGTGCGACGATTGAAAAGTGTGGTTGGGTCGCCGTATTACTGCGCCCCGGAGGTGACGTGTGAGAGCACACAGATGCAGGTATGTACCTCCATCATTCCCTTCCTCCCTCCCTTCCTGTTATGCCTTGGCTTTCCAGCCGATTCACCCCCCTCCCTTCTCCCTCCCTCTTTCTTACGCAGGGTTATGATGGTCGGAAGGCGGATGCTTGGTCAGCGGGTGTTATCTTATACGCGCTGCTGGCAGGCAATCTACCCTTTGGGAGGGACCTAAGCCAATGCCCACGATTTGAACGTTTTCGACGCTGGTGGGTGACGGCAGCGGCAGTGGCGGCCAGGGCTCGAGGAATGGAGGGAGGAGGGGGGTTGGTTGGCGCCGGTGGGAGTTGTGGGGGGCTGTCAGCGTTGGTGTTGGGAAGAGAAGGAGAAGGAGGGATGGGGAGCAGTGGCAGTAGCGGTAGTTTGGTCGGAGACGCGGAGGCAGGGATGGTGCTGGAGCAGACGAACAGTGCAACAGCAGCAGTAGCAGTATCAGCAGGAACCGCGACTTACACCACCACGGCAACGACAACGACGGCGGCGACTGTAGCACCACCGGTGCTGCCGTGGCTTTTTCCCTCCCATGTCTCACCGGGGGCGCGGGCCATTATTATTGGCTTGCTGCATCCGGATCCGTCTCAGAGATTGTCTATCGAGGCTGCTGGCTGTCATTCCTGGGTGACAATGTCTCCTTCTTGGTCCCCTCGTGCCGACTGCCACCACCAGCAACAGCAGCAGCAACAGCAGCAGGGTGCTAATGGAGGGGGAGGAGGGGGGGGGGCCAACGCTGCCGCGGCGATGCACAATATTGTGCAAACTCTACGAAGCTTGGAGTTGGTGCAGGTGCAAACACAAGCAGGGCGAGGAGGGGGGGAGGGGGGGGATGTGTTTATTTCATCTTCGCGGAAAGTGCAACCGAGCCCGCCGCCTCCTCCGATTGCGGAAGAAAAGCCAGGGGACGCAGAGACGGAGATAGGAAGCGTGGAGTCGGAATCGTTGGGACGTAGTCCGGCGAGTAGGTCTTGGAATTGATCGATAAGAGATTTGTTGTGGGATGATATTAGTTCGTTGTCTACGGTGTCCATATCATAGCGCATACGATGGTGAAAACTGAAACAACCAAAAATGCAAAGCTTTTCTTAAAATAAGATGAACTAAAAAGTGCGCGGGGGATAAGAGGGAGAAAGTGGTAGAGCTTGAGGAGATGAAGGGAAGAGAGGCGATCGATACTTCCTTCTCCTTTTTCTTTTTCTTCTTTATATGTATGCGTCATGCATTGGTGAATCGAAAGGGTCCCTCCAATGACGACAGAGATAGTGATGATAGTTAGGTGTATATAGGGAAAGAGGAGAGAGAAAGAGAAGAGAGAGAACTGTGAAGAGAGAAGAGGGGGGGAAGGGGGCGAGGAGGCGAGAATCAGGACGAGAACGATAAGAGAGTGATTAACAAAGACAAATTGAAAACGTTAAGAAGAATCATAAAAAAAAGAACTTGTGCAAGACTTTGCGAACGCAAGAGAGTGTCGGTATCAACAAGAACAGCAGCACCACCAGCGGCGGCGGCAGCAGCAGCAGCAGCAGGACTTGGTCGAGGTATCACAGCGAGTTGTGACTCTTTCTTTCTTTCTTCCAATCGTCCGTCCGTTTTTTCACTAAATAATAAGACGCACTGCATGGTGCACTTCTTTCATGCGACGACACATTCTCACCTTCGCCTTTTGTCTCGCATCTCACATGCCACACACAACACACACGACACACAAGCTCTTTAAATGATACGCGAAAGTCTTCCTCTACGCTCCCCTCTTCCTTCCTCCTGTTCACCTTCCCTCTCCATCCCCCTATTCAATGTCGTGCTTACGCAATGCCCTTATACCGCAGCAAGATTCCCTCCGAGCCCAAGACAAATCCCTTGTCCCCGAAAAACTTGACCTTGTACAGGTTGCCAGGAATATTGTCTGCGCTCTTATTGAACGTGAACGTCTTCCCTCCATCCTTCGACACGAACATGGATCCTCCTCCTCCCACAGCCCACACCTCCTGATCATCTTTCCAACACACATCCAGAATACCATATCCCCCCGAGCGGATCTTACTATCCGCGAAGTTGAACTTGTCTTCGGACGACGACAAATCCTGCGCCGGCTCACTCACTTGCAACAGACCGCCATTCAAGCTCATCCACACACCCTGAGAGCTGTCACCTTTCACAAATCCCATGTTTTGAATCCGACGGCTAGTGCCTCTATTGTGGGGAACCCAGAAATCATCCCCCGGGACCCAGGTCAAGAAGAAATTACCACGGGAGGACACGGCGAGGTACGCCCCGGTGATGTCATCACGCACTACCGAGATAATCGAACCCGTGAAATACGAAGCCCCCTGCACACCCGAGGCCGAAATTCGATTCAAAGTGGCGTCAATCGTCTCCTTCACCTGTGCCTTCCAGTTCCGCCCGGCGTTTGTAGTTTTATAGACTGCGCCGGTGGACGTGGTCATCTCCGCAGAATTGGGCCCAGTCGCAAAGACAGTGGAGGGCTCCCCGGGAAGCTTTGGAGAAAGGGGAATACGCTCCCAGCTCTTACCTGAATCCTGAGTGTGCAACAGAATTGGGGGCTTCCCAATAATCCACCCCTCGCCGTCCTTGAAGCTAACGCGTTCGAAGCGGTAAGTCACTTCCTCGTCGGGGTCCAAGTCGACGAAAGAGCGAGGCACCCATGTCTTACCTGCGTCGGTCGTCTCCAAAAATGTACCTTTCGAACCAACAATCCACCCGTGGTTCGGATCCTTGGAATCGAAGTCCATGTCGTACAATGTTGCGCCCATGGGCAAATCAGTCACTTGCTCCCAGGCGGCATTGGAAGCAGCAGCCGCCGGTTGGGCGGAGGCACCCATGACACTCACGGCAGAAAGGGCAGCAACTGCGACAGTGGTGGACGTGACAAGATCCCTACGAGAGACACCAGCATCACTGTTGCCGCTGCTGCTGCTGATGCTGCTGCTGCTGCTGCTGCTGTCTTCTGTGGCGGCGCTCATCTTGGTTGTGCTATGGGAGAGATGAAAAGGGATAGAGTGGATTTTTGGTTGATCTATTCGATACGAAAATCAATTTTTCAGGTCTCTTTCAAGATGGCTTGTGCTTCTTTGGAGTTGGGACTTTTTCATTTGAGAAGTACCGAGCAAGTTGCGGCATGACGGACTCAAGTAGCGTGTCGATGATGCGCTGCCTGTCCCCTTCCAGCCACCAACGACAATGCTTGCCCACTCCTACCCTCACACATACTTGTGTCATTATTTCACGAAGCCAAGGCCATGCGTGCTTGACTCGTTGCTCTACCATCCAATCAAATTTGCCCTACAGCATCATCAACCCACTTACCAGGATGGCCGAGCTGCAAAGGGCATAAAAGCGGATGCTGGCGACGCCACCAGCATTGTCATGCACGCCACTATGACGGAAGTTATCTTCCCCATTGCCTGAATCTATGTGTGGGGAAGGTGTAAGGCAATGCTGTGAAAATTGCGATGCCGGAATCAAGCCAAGCTTCGACGTCCAAGCCCGTCGTTCGTTGCGTGTTGCTGTCGTGTGTGTGGTGGTGGGGTGAGGGGGAAAGCTTCGGGTGATTAAAGGGATGCCGTCTCATGACTGCCCGCTACCAACTAACATTTTGACTCTTCGTCTCGCTTGATGCCCACTCTCAAGAAACCAGGCTCTAACTCTACTCATAGCTGACGCATTGAAGGTAGGAGTGCGTAGGCCAGCACAAATCTTCCTCTTCTCCGCGCCATCATCGCTGACCGCCCCCGGGCACGCAGAAAACGCGAAGACCAAAGTGCAATGCAGCAAACGCTCGCATAAACATAGCCAACTTTGGGAGAAGCAAATAGCTTTGAGACCTCCAGTCGCAAATATCTCACCATCTCACGAGCTCCACCATCCCTCAATCCAAGAATCAGGAAGCGAAGGTTGCATAGACAACACCTCACCACACCTCCCAAGCAGCACGCATGGACGATGCAGCGGGCACTTTGACTGCCGACACGAACACCGTCACCATGGATATGGATGTGCACGTTGTGCAGGGACAAAAGAAGCAGGAGCAGCATGAGCAGCCGACGCCACGGGAGGATGAGGAGGGCGAGGAGATTGACGACGACCTGCTTTCGGAGGATCAGTCTGGTAATGTTGTTGCCGACCTGCTCTATGATTCATCGGCAGGAGCTGCAGGAGCAGGAGCGGCCGCTATGGGGGTAATCGACCACTGTGAAGATAAAACAAGGTCTGCGCCATCCACCTCATCCTCGGCTGCTGCCCCATCCTCCTCGTCATCAATCTCTTCCACCGCCCTCACTATCGCCGAAGCTACGGAGCTGCTCGAAACGGCAGTTGCGCTGCCCGTTCCCGACTCAAATGGCTCGAAAGAGAAGCGAATTAAAGCCGTAGGTAAAGCACTGGTTGCTCTAGAAGCAGCTCACGCGGCGGAGGGAGTGTCTGAGGGGACAGTCAGAGGGCTGCCGTTGCACCAACAAGCCTCTGAGGTAATTGCGGCTTGGCGGGCCACCTTGACCTTCGGCTCGGACGTGGACGCTTGCTCCTTAAGGGATGACAATTGGTATGCTGGCACCTTGCTTGCGGTGCGAGATTCGTCCTCTTCATCGCCGGGCAAGAAGACTGCTGCAGCTGGTAGTAGCAAGAGCTGGGAAGTCAAATTCAAGCGCTTCGCCAGCTCGCACAACGAGCGTTTTGCTCAGACCGGGCCCGAGCTTATGCGTCTTTATCCATTGGGGAGCTACACGGGGCCTAAGCCTGTGAGCCAGCGTGTGCTAGCCGAGAAGAGGCAACGGGCCCAAGAAGCGCGGGATAGGGAGGCGGCTCGACGCTTGAAGGAGGTCTCATTTGTGCAGCCGACGCTGCCATCGGTAGTGGGGACGACGAGATCAGGTCGTGCGGTGAGGTCGGTAAATGCGACGATAAATAGTGCAGGACCTGTGTCTAAAAGAGCGAAGAAGGGGGATGGAAAGAAAAAGAAGCAATGTGCCCATGGGGAGGAAGACGAAGGGGGAAAGAAAGAGGGAGAAAAGGAGGAGGAAGCGGAGAGGGAGCAGCAACAGGGTAATCACATTGACACAGGCGGGAACGATCAGAACGATTGGGTGTGCGGGACGTGTGAGGAGATGGAGAGGTCGGAGGGCGACCGGCTGGTGCTCTGTGATGGACTCTGTAAGCGTTCGTTCCACCAATCCTGCCTTGGACTCTCATCGGAAGAAGTCGAGGCGCTCGAGACATGGCTCTGCGACCAGTGTCTAGAGAAAGAGCACACGTGTTTTGTTTGCGGAGACACAGGGAAAGATGACGGGGCGGTGGACGGTGTGCACAAGTGCATGAAAGGGAGTTGTGGCAAGTTTTACCATGCCCACTGTGTGAGTCAGTTGCCCAACACCGTCGTCTCCAAGCAGCAGCAGGAGCAGCTGCTGCAGCAGCATTATGATCATCAGGAAGGGGGAAAGGAAGAGGGGGCTGGCGAGGTAAAATTCAAATTTATTTGCCCGATGCACGTATGCGACTTGTGTGGAAAAGGGCGTGAGAGTGGGGTAAATCGGCGAGAGCTGTACCCCTGCTGGATGTGCCCAAAGGCTTACCATTTGAATTGCATCCCTCCCTCCTGCAAATATCACGAATATTTGCTGCTTTGTCCGGAGCACAGTGAGGAGATGGATTTGCCGCGCTTGCCCGGGTGGGGGGAGGAGGAGGGGGAGGAGGAAGCTCTCGTGGGGGATGGGCGGTGCCGAGGGGTGGAAGGATGGGAGGAAAAGGGTGAGAGAAGCGAAGGGTGGCTGTCGTTGGTATTGTGCTCGTTGTTGCCGAAAGGAGGGAGGTTCTGTCGGCCGTTTCGCTTACCGGTGGGGCTGTTTGATGAGGTGAACAGCAAGCCAAGGCCCTATGGACAGATTCCCTGCCTGAAGTATCTGTGCAAGATGCCTACCAGAGAACCGGGTCCTGAGTGTCAGTGTGTGAGAGAGTGTGGGGAAGGCTGTTTGAATCGGATGCTGCATATCGAGTGTGTTGGGGTGGGGGGGGGGAGCATGGGGGGGAGGAAGGAAAGAAGGACCGGTACCATAATTGTAATGTTGGCCCGGCGTGTGGGAATAGGGCGTTTAAAAACAAGGAGTACATCAAGCATCAGATTTTTAAGGAAGGCGGGTGTGGGTGGGGGTTGAAGACGTTGGAAGATGTGCGAAAGGGGCAGTTGGTGTTTGAGTATGTTGGGGAGGTGATCGATGAGGAACTGCTCGAGGCACGGTTGCAGGAGCATGCGAGGGAGCACCCGAACGACCATAACATGTATATTATGGAGTTGGAGAAAGGGTTTTATCTCGATGCGAGGACCAAGGGGAATGCCTCCCGATTCATCAATCACGCATGTGCTCCTAATTGCGAGCTGCAAAAATGGACTGTGAAGGGCGTGACGCATATTGGGATCATGGCGGTGTGTGACATTCGGGCCGGTACTCCCCTGTCGTATGACTACCAGTTCGCGACGAACGAAGAAGGGAAATTCGCATGCCATTGCGGTGCGCCTACTTGCAGGGGCACTTTGGCACCGAAAGAGAATTTGACGGAGGATGAGGAGATGGAGGCCTTGCGAACCGGATCCAGGACGGACCGTAAGAAGTTGTTGGAATTATGCAAGAAGAGGGAGAGGCGGGAGATGGCACGGAAAGAACAGGCGGAGAAGGAGAGTGCTAAAAGGAGAAATTTGACGTCGCAGTACTTGCCGGGGGATGCCTTGTTGGAGATCCGTGCGGGTCCACCGGCGAGGTTTTTTCGTTTTGCTAAGGTGAGGGCGGGAGAGGGAGAGGAAGGAAGGGAGGCAGAGGAAGGAGGGGAGGGCGGAATGGATTATTTGGTTGAGGAATTGGTGCGTGTTGGTATGTGCTCCTGTTCGATAGTTGTAGTGTCGGATACTGGACGTCCCGCTGCTGAACAATTTTGCCCTCTTTTAAATCCCTGTTCTCCTTATTCCTCAATTTGTTTGTATATTTATCTTTGCATATACATATATAGGATACGAAGGTCTTTCTGATCCGGAACGTTATCAAAGGCGACGACTTTTTGGGGCGCCAGGAGATTTTAAGCAAGCGGCGGTTAGCGGTGGCATTGTCTTGATGAGGTGGAGGAGGAGGAGCAGGAGCAGGAGCAGGAGCAGGAGCAGGAGGAGAAAGAGGAGGAGGACAAGGAGGAGGAGGAAGGTGCGGCGGGACGGAACAGGTGAAGAACCAACAAGATAGAGAGAAATATGAGGAGGAAGACGAAGAGGAAGAGAGAGAGCAAGGGGGAGGGGAGAAGAGGAAGGGGGAGGATGGAAAACGATAGAGATGGAGATGGAGATGAGAAGGAGCGGCAGAAAGTGGAAGTGGAAGAAGAGGAAGTAGAGGGAAAGAAAGAGGTGGAAAGGAAATCTAGACCATGAAGTAGTACAGTGAATGTAATGCGGCAAAAGTAGTTTGATTCGTAGAAAGTATTTTAGGGGGCAGAGCAGTCAATAGGTATGGGGAGATGAAAAAAGGTCATGCGGTATTTTCGCGCACTCTTTGGTATGATAATTGAAATGAGAAATTTACATTGGACGTGTGGGGTGGTCGGGGGGAGGAGGGAAGGATCGGAATGACCGGTAATATATGGTAGTTGGTGATGCTGTGCCTCCCACTCTTTTGAGAAGAAATCAAATAGAACAACGTAAGAATGCACGATAAAGTAGAACGGGAAACGAACAGAGAGACTCCGTGAAATTGGAGCCTTCTTATTATAGATAACAACAATAATTTGTTGAATTTCATTTTTGTGAGTTGGTGTGAATATAAAAAATTTGCTTGCTTTGCGTATCCTTGTTTACAAATTTCGCGCCCCGTGTCATGCATCCACTCTCTTCTTCTCTATCCACCACGCTCCGTCGCCTTTCGGCTGCCCTCCATCAATTACACTGTCACTCATGCCCATCCAACCTCCGTGTCTGAAATTCAGCACAGGCAGTTGTGACGTTTCGACGCACTTTCCGTCTCCCCTTCCCCCCACTTCGCTCCCTCCTCTTCAATCGTCACAAAAAGATATCACACGACCATCATCTAAAATTGCTTTGCCCTTTCTGCCCTCCCCCCCCTCCGTTTTCCCCCCCGGGGAGCAACCCAACCTCCGCCATCGCCAAGGCATCCAACAAAACACCTTCGAGCATCTCGGGTGTGTAAGGTGGCTCCCCGCCCGCCCCCACGCTTTCTTCCAAAAACCGCAACTGTCTCAACAACACCAACACTTTCCCATCCTGGCTCCCATTCTCCTTCAACATGACCTCCAATTGCTGCTGCAAGCGCGGGTAAACCCCCACACGCACCCGTGTCGTGTTGTTACATTGCCTCTTCGTCGGTGGCAAGTGCGCCTCGCTCTCGACCCTCATCATCATCATGACATTATTCCCAGCAACTGCTAACTTCTCCCCTCCTCCTTCCCCTCCTCCTCCATTAACCACAAACCCCTGCACTGGTTGTCCCGCCGCCCCTCTCGCTGCCAACAATTGCTGTTGTTGATGTAGTTGCTGCTGCTGCGCATAAAATGCGGCAGCTTCCGCGTCCCCTTTCTCCCTCCCTCCTCCCATCAGAGCCCCACGATGGTGATAGTAATGCTGTTCTGGAGATGATGTATTGCTTATTGGGGTGGCCCCAACAGGATTGGGTGGGGGGGAGAAGTAGAATTGGTGCAAGGAGAAGAGTTCAGCAGGGTCGAAAGGGGCATGTGTGCAGGCCACAAGTCCGTGTATGACAGAAGGAGGAAGGGGAGCGGTGTGTGGATAGGGTAGGGTTTGGGACTGAGGATAGGGGCAGGTATAGGGGGAATTGACGCGGGGGGGATGTGGTGGTGGCTGATGGTGGTACTGCTGCCGCTGCTGCTGCGGCTGCTGCTGCTGCTCCTGGTTGTGGTGGTGGTGAGAACGATTCCCCTGTCTGTCTTGATGATTGCTGCTCCGGGAATAAAAATTTGGCAAGGGCGGGGTGCTCAGCATCATCATGGCTACTTCGTCACAGTTGCTTCCACTGTGAGTAGTGCTCGCTTTCCCCATTTCCCCTCTTCCTCCCTCTCTAACTCCATTCTGTCCGAACACCATCGAATGCACTGGTAGTGGAGGAGGAGGAAACGATACGACGCCCCGAGAAACGGCCACAGTTGCCGCAGCTGTTGCTACCAAATGCCGATAATCTGCCGCGGGCTCCCGGCGTCTCATCCGCAAAAACTCCAGGCTTTGATCGTTGCTCAAAGCCTCCAACGCCTGCGGGTATGCTCCTCCCAAATGCGCCAGGACATAGCCGAGCCTCAACCCCGTCAACACGCACAAGTTCGGGTACGGATTCCCTTCCAATCCAGAGGCCAAAAACCTCTCACCCGCCTGCCCCACGGATGTATGATCGAGGTGAAGCTCTTGCAAGGTGCTATTGTGCAACAGCGCCTCAGCAACAGCCTTCGCTCCCTCCGTCTTGAGCGTATTACCGGATAACGTCAGCGCTCGGAGGCCCGTATGCCCTGCAACAGACCGCATGAGCGCCGCTATCCCCTCCGTTCGAATCGAGTTGAATCCAACATCCAAAAGTCTCAGCCCGGGTAGTGCCGGCAGCGCACGAGCTATTTCCGCCGCGCCTCGATTGTCCACTTCATTGTTGTCCAACCGAAGAAATTGGAGGGAGGTGCAACCTTTCAAGGCAGCAAGGAGAGGAGCCAAGCCTATGGCAGTCAATCCGTTGAAACCCAACTCCAACACCTGCAACCGCCCGTGCTGCACCAACGCCCCTGCCAGCGCCATGGCCCCCTCGTCTCCGATTCCATTATCACTCAAAAACAAACACACCAAACCCGTGTTTCGCGCCAACCCACGGAAAAGCTCGGCACTTCCGCGCGGACCCAACGCGTTGCCCGCCAGATAAAGTCTTTGGAGCGACCGGTTTTGTACTAACCCTTCTGCTAAGGCCGCTGCCCCCCCTTGTCCTATCGCATTCCCTGTCAGATGAAGCACCTCCAAGCTGACATTGTGCCGTAAAGCCTGTCCAAGTCCCTGAGCGCCTGCGGCACCAATACAATTCCCAGATAGATATAGCGTTTTCAGACAACGATTCAAGCAGAGACTTCGACCCAAAGCTTCTGCTCCTCGATCTCCTATTCCATTAAATCCCAAATCGAGTGTTACTAACGAAGGGTGGTGCGCCAGCGCTTGGGCCACAGCTGCTGCTCCTTCGTCTCCTAATTCGTTGCAACCGACCTTCAGGCTGACAATGGTCGTGTCGCTGCCTAAGGCCGTACAGAGCTTTTTTGCCTGAGGGCCGGTAATGTGCTTGTTATCTAGGACAAGGTCGGTGGGCACACCGCCATGGTGGCTGTTGCCGTTTATGTTTTTGCTGTTTTGTTTCGAGGGTATCAGCTCCCCTGTCCTATTTCTGCTAATGAAGCATGATGGAGAAGAGGGAGATGGGAATCTGTTACAGCTGCTATGGTGCGCTCGGTCCTGTTGCTGCTGATACTGATGCTCGTAATGTGGTCGTGGTATGTGTTTCTCGGATTTCCCTGCTCCTGCTCCTGCTGCTCCTACTCCGGCAGCCATGCTGCTTTTGTCGGATGACAAGGGATTCGATGACAAAATGCCGAGTTTTCGAAGCAAGGCTTTGGTGGTGTTGCGGGTCGTGGAGGCGAAAGTTGTGGTCGCTAACTTTGACGCCTGGCTGTTGGCAGTGTTGCTCCCCTGAACCTCTCCTACTCCAGCAACCGTCGACGGTCCCGTTCGCGATAAATGACCGCTACTGCACTGCAATTCGTCTCTCATCGAGAGGGTCTTGGCGTCTGGTTCTGTGATAGCTGCTGTTGCTGATGCGCCTGGTGCTAGCAAGGGTGCGCTCGACGAGCGGCCCAAGGCGAGTTCGCCATTCCGGTTTCGAGTGGTGGGGGAGATGTAAGGAGTAACGCAACCCATGCGCATATTATCACTGTTGCTGCTCGCATCACCAATTCTGCTACTACTGCCGTTTCCGCTGCCTACGACGCAGGGAGGAAAAGAGTACACGTGTCGGGCGGGAGATAGGCCCGCCCCGGAAGAGGAGGACGAGCTCGCAAGCGACGCAGCCATTGCGGCGGCCACCGGCGTTGGGGGTGCTGCTGCTGGTGGTGCTAGTGATGGGGGCTGCTGCGGGGAGAATGTCGCAGGGGTGGTGGTAGTGGTTGCCATGGAAGTAGAGGGGAAAGTGATGATATTGGCGACTTGCCTGATTTGTTAGTCGGACGCGGTGAAAGAAAAAATCCCGAGTGAAAAAGGAACCCACAACTGGCCCCGTCTTTCTTGTCTTCGTTGTACTGCTGCTGCTACAACAGTCCCGCGGTCGCAACAACCCCCTTGATCTGCCGCTTCGAACAATATGCTTGTGGCTGCTTGCCCTCCTCTGCGCGCTTTCTATCGCATGTTCCTCTCGACAAACACAAACAAAAGGGAGGGCAGAAAGTAGCAGCCGATCCGACGGGGAAAAGACCTGTGGCATGTGATAGTGGGCAGGTGGCCAGTAAAGAGAAGAAAATAAGCCTGAGCCCTGGTGTGGGTGAACGAATGTTTGTCGTGTGTGAGCAGCTCTCCGCCTTCCTTCGCTGCCTCTCCCCCTCCAGGTGGGACATCAATGCGCGCAATTTCTCATTCTTTTTTTAAAGGGCCTTCTGGGGCGTCTTCGGAGTGCACACAAGAACACGACGCGATGCTCTTGTCCTCGAGCCGTCACGTTTTAGGTCGGGCGCCCTTTCCCGTGCCTACTGTCTGTTCATGCCTGGCTGGGCCTGTTGTCATGACACCACACCGATATCTTGGGGCCTGTAAGGTTCTCTCGGGTGCACACTCGGGAAGCACTCAGATTGTCCCAGCAAGACTTCGCTTCTTCCCGTGTGTTTGCACTAGGATTTTCTCGAACCCACCTCACACTGTTCCCTCCCTTCCACGCACATATCCCATAGTCCCCTTTCGCTCGTACGCCACCTCCTGTTGCTCTAATCCTCGAGTCGCCTCTTTCCTCTGCGGTTGACGTAATTGTGAGCACGAGCCAGCGTGGCAAAGGGTTGTTGTCAGGGGCAAAAGAAAACGACGCGACGAAATCCGGGCGTGTCGCAGGACAGAACTGCAGGCAAGGCTTGTTCCGATTCCAGTCCGTACCTGCCACGTCCCTGCCCTTGTTGCAAGTGACCCTCCACGCTGAGTAAGGAGACACGCGGTCAAGGAGCAGGGAACGGTCACCAGGCGAATCTTTGCCAGGGGCCTGCCCACCGAGACTTTTTTTACTGGCAACACGTCAGCTTTGAATTATTCACGCCCAGCAAGTCGGCATCCACTTGACCAACCGGCGCAGCAAGCCACCGAGCCAGCAGAGGCATGTATTCCGGCACATCTTACGCCTCGGGCAACCCATATGTTGTAGGGGGCTACCGGGTCTCTTCGACATCCAGCACCAACACGACAACACATGCTAACCCGGTGGCCCTGAGCACCTCCAGCCCCCTCAGCACCACCACCACTTCAAGCCCGGTGACTGCATACATCAGCAGCAGCACCACCATGACGTCGACAAGCGATTGTTGTGCCTCCACCTCGTCCTTGTCCTCACCTACAAACGCAGCGCCTCCCAGCAGCAGTTCGACTCCCTACGGTGGCGTGGGCCTCATCTCCTCCACATTGGCAGGAACCAACACCTGCAGCAGCACCAGTAGCACCAAAAATATCTCCTCACGTAAACCGATCGCGCCACTGCCACTTTCGTCATTATCATCATTGTCATCACAGCCCGATACGAAAATAACTCCTGCAGTGTCCTCCCTCTTGTCCTCCCAACTGCCCTCGGCTTCGCCCCACTCCCCAACAACCGCCAGCTCACCCTACAGCACATTTCCCATCAGAGCGAGTGGCGCGAATGAGGTGTGCAGCAGCGGTAGCAGCAGTAATAGCGATACTACCTCCTCTTGCTCCTCTCCACGGACTCAGACGAGAAGTACCAACAACTACCAGCGCAGCAGCAGTGGCACCCTAAGCCAAGCAGCCGCTGCCTTCGCCGCAACAGCAGCCGCTGCCGGCTCCCGAAACGGGAAGAGATCATCCCGCACCTGTGGGGGAGGGCCTTCAGCTACCAACAGCATCAAGGTGGAGGTGGTGGAGACTGACATGACGCCTGGCGCGGACGGGCCTACTTATTCGATCAAGCTCAACATGAATGGTCGGAGCTACGTAGCGAAGCGGCACCATAACAAGCTGCGCTCGCTTGTGGACGGACTCCGCGATCGGGGATATCGGGTCTGGCGACCTTTCCCAGAGGTTGAGGAGATGGTTGGGCAAGCTCCCGTAAAGGTGGAGAACAGCTTAGTGGAAGCATTGCCATTCTACGAGGGTTTTGGGTATTCAATCAAGAGTCTTGCGTCGACCATGCTGAAAAGCACGAGCGCAGCGCATTTGCGGAAGAAGCGCTCGGTGCAGCTGGAGCAGATGTCGGCGCGCATTGACGCGTTTTTGAAAACCGTTTTTTTGGAAAATGACGACTTGCAGTATGAGCAAGTGGTGTCCCAATTTTTTTGGGAGCCGCTGGAGAAGAAGCTACCGGTGTTGCTTGAAGAGGAGGGGTGGGAGGACGGAGAAGGAGAGTCAGATACGGAGGAAGAAGGGGAGGGAAGCAGTTCCTCGGACGAAGAGGAGGATTTAGGGAGAGAGGGGGGGAGGGAGACGGCGGTGCAGGCCGGTATGGTGCGGATGCGGAAGTGATAGTAGAAGATAAGGGAGGACTGGAGAGAAGGAGATTCCGGGAGATTGGTAGAGATATTGGGGGATGGAGGTATTGGGGGATGGAGGGTGACTGAAAGAGGCAAAAGACAGTAAGCGAATGAAAAGGGAGGGAACAGCCAGTGTGTATCCGGGCAAGCGAGAGGAAAAGAGGGAAAGAGGGAAAGCTGGGAAGGGTGGAAATGACTCCCGCGAATCCATGAGCTGTGCATGTGATAGAGACCGGTATCAAGAGTATAGAATAGGGGGCGACCATAGATTCATTTCTCACTTATGCATACAGCCAGAATGGCTATCAGACTTAGTTTCTGTATTTTCTCCTCCTTTCCTTCTCCCTCCTTCGTGGTGTGTGCGCTGTCGTTCACTCTGCTCAACGAAATAGAGGGTGGAGAGATGGTAACGACCGAAGTGTAGCGAAGGAAGGGCAACGAAGGAAGGGCGAAGGAGAGGGAGCACCACGTAGACAAGAGTGAACATGAACCATAGAAGTCGCAACGGGGGGCGCGTGATGGCCTTGCCATCGTCCCGGTCAGTGCGCATGCATACTCAGATCAGACAAACAGGAGGAAAGGCGAGCACAGAGCTTGACATTTCGTGAGTTCTACGTCGTGTCGGTACCACATCGAAGAAGTGCTTAATGCCAACGAAAGAAAAGCATACGGGATAACAGAGGGGAGGGGGAGGAGGGGAGGATCGGTGTAGAGGCAGCGGGTATAAAGACAAGCAAACCCACGCCTTCTTATTCGGAAAGCTAGCTTTGCTATTAATTGACGAAGTGCTTTACTTTCTGTGACTCGAGTGTTGCAGCAAAGGCCTTGCTGTCGTTCTGGTGTCAAGATGCATGTCACGTGTATGTGTACGTGGACTCTACTCCTTTTTTTGTCTCTATTTACACTTTAGTTTAATCGTCACAGGGTTTTTCTGATGTGTGCTTTGTGTGGGTTGAGTGTTCAAATAATTTGTATTTCTGTACTTTCAAAAGGTCTCACAAATACGGTGGTGGAAAATGAAGTGAACTACGCAAGTTGCGGTGCATCCAAAATGGAAGCAACGATGCGTACGTGGGTATGCCCAGCTGGATGTCGACCCTACTTTCTCTATAGTGGCCTCGATTAAGACGTCAAGGCTTTGCTGTGGTGGTGCAATACGCATACTGCCGCCAGTAGGGAGGCCATGAGTGCTGTGAAAAAATACGAGCCTGCGCTTGCTTTGGGTCTTTCCTGCACCGGTAGAGTCGATGATGTCTCGGGCTGTACATCTCCTTCAACATTATGCCGTATCTTGTCGGGAAGGCTGGCCTTTTTCCTGGCCATGTAGTGCTCCAGCCAACCCCTCAGGCCTCCGTACTCCATGATTTCCCCTCGCATTTGAGCGTGCTTTGCCAGCACCATAATCTCGCGCAGCTCGTCCTCGCCTTGCCGGCCTCCCCCTGTACCTCCGATCAAGTGGAACAGGGTACTATGACTACTGCAATAATTTCTTCTATGGCTGGAAGGGTATGCAAAACCGTAGACTTTCAAATACAAGGCACCGAGGAAGAGACCTCCAAGTGTTAGCAGCGTTATAAGCTCGATAAGCTTCTCGGTTGCACCTTTCCCGACAGCTGCGGGCGGCAGGGCCGGCTCAGGCGGCGGCATGATTGACGGTGGTGCTTGTGAAGCTAGTAGGGAGTGGAGCATGGGCGTATGTGTGTGGATGATGGCCGTGTGAAGACAGTTAAGAAGCAATGACCGTGACTGTCATGAGCCGGGAGGTTGTTCTGTGATGGAGGCCATCTTGGTCGAGGACGGACATAACGGTGTCAGAGCCGCACGAAACTCGTGCTCATTCAGGTGCATATTTCTCAGCGTCTTGTTCCTGAAAGTGTTATGGTGTACAAGTTACAGTACCGTTATGCTTCGGCTCGTGCAATGAAAAGCTCTCCGACTCGACTAAAAAAAGAGAAAGCCAGCTTCTCAGTGAGGGGCCCAACCAGCCACACGATCCTAGCCCATCAAAAGACAAGCCAAACCACATATGCAGTGCTACACTTAGCATGTGGATGATATCATGACGTGCGTCTTTTTGTAATTGACCGGTATGTTCTCATCTTGATAGACTGTAAAGTAAAACAGTCTACTGGCAGACTTCACCGCCCACACCATTCACTCACCCCCGCCGCCCCATCTACAGACCCCACACACCTATTTTCGCTCTTCCCGCCACCCATCTACCCATCCACTCACCACCACAGCGACTATGAAGGTCCGTCGAGGTGCGAAGAAGATTCGCCTCCAGGGAAAGCGCCAAAACCAGAGTAAGTTCATCAAGCCTAAGGCAGGCATGCACTCTGTTGTCCAGCCCCTATGGCAGGGCAAGCATTCCGTGCGGGACAACCTCGCTCGTCTCGGTGTGGCGGATGATCCCAATCGGGCTGTCGATACGATCAAAATGTCGTCAACATCAACCGGCGCCACAGATACCAAGGCACTTTTTAGCCTACCACCGGACGCGCAGCGGGACCGAAACCCGCGCCGACGTCTTATGAGTGAGGAGGACCAGTTGTACATTGTCAAGCTGTTGGAAGAGCATGGAAATGATTTCAAGGTACGTTTGTCTAGTGTGGCTTTGATGGGGTAAGGAGTTTCTTTTTCCAGGAGTCAATACATTCGTAGCTCAATTTTTGGTTGCCAAACCGATCATGGCTTTATTTTTCCCTCTCTCTCTCTCCCTCTGCTTCCATTTCTTTCTAAAACCAAATCCAAGCTCTACTTCTAGCTGAGTCCTGCTACGTTCAAAAGACCCCATCGTCAAGGCACTCAAATTTGTAGAGCAAGACAAATGATTTCACACAGAAGCCTCCTCGCTATCCCAGGATGAGTCAAGCTGTGCTCGGGAGGAATGTTGGGGCAAACGGGAGGGAAGGAAGAAGGAAGTGGAGGAATGCGGTTCTTCACTAAAATGGTGGGGATTGCTGTCTTTCGCTTCTGGACTCTCGCCATCCTGTACGCTGCCGCTCCTTTTGGGCCGGTTAGGCATTCAGTCGGAGTCCATCGGGACGTTGGGGGCTTACACTTCATTTCACATACATGTAGATGGATGAGATATTTTGTTTAGGTACTGCACTCGCTTATTCCAATCATTTTTCACTTTTCTGCGAGAGAGGGGTGATGATAATTGATGAATTTCGTCTTTGAAAGTGCCTTAAGTCTTGATGTGTGTGCTAGTCTTCTTGCTCCCCTGCCCTGCGAGGCTCACACTTAGTTACGCCCAGCTCCCCTCACAATTTCCTTCATTTTTTCTCACATACGTAATGCATGCACACACACACACAACCACTCTCTCCATACGTAGGCCATGGAACGTGACATGTCCCTCAACTGCTGGCAACATTTGGAAACCAAGCTCAGGAGCATGGCCAAGCGCTACTTCTCCCTTTCGCCCGACCAATGCCTCGTGCCCCTTCCTGTTACATCTTCCTTAACATAAACACACAAAAAAGATATAGAAATAAAACACCTACAATGAGGAATGAAAGTGTGATCACAGTGTGTTAGTCGAGCAACCTGGCAACAAAGAGCCCTCCGTATTAATATGGGGAACATGCATGTCACGTGAACTGGAAAACCCCGCCCATCCTTTTCGTCATTCGTTTCTACTTTTGATTAATTGCTGCTTTCTAGATCAGTGCTATATCCTCCCTTCCCATCTGCCTGTCTCATGACTGGTACTTGCTCCACTCCCCTTATCTTCCTTTTCCTCTGCTGTACATACCCCCCCCCCCCCAAAACCACGCTCCCTCCTTCTTTCCCTCTCTCCCTCCCTCCCTACCCTAGTAATTCCGAAACCGATTCTCGTTACTCTGTGCTTCAGGCACCAGGCACGTATCTGTGCCATTGCCTAACCCGGAAAAGACACCCACAACCGGCCGGAACAACCAAGGCGGCAACAGGGAGCGCGGGCCCCGGTTCCTCACGATCACCCCACAGTGCATCTTGGGCCGATCCCCGAAAGAATGCCAAATCAATTCGGCGTGGAAAAAGTGCTTTAATCCCTTCTCTTCCAACTCCCAGTTTAAACCGTACTTGTCATATTTCCACTTCCCTTGCATGAGTGGCGGTCCGGCTGCCCCCCTCCCTCCATTCTTTCTCCGTTTCCGTCGTTGTCCGTTCCCTCCTCCTTTCCCTCCTGCTGTTACTGCTGCCTTCGCTTTAGCTGTTGCTTGATGCTGGTGCTTGAACAGCAATGGCCGTCCGCCAATCTCTTCCTCTACCTCGCAGCGGCCATCGGGGTAAAATTGCATGTGTCGGATGACCCGACGGAAAAAGGGCAAACGACGCATAGAGATCGTCCATCGTTGCATCCTCAAGGGGTGGGGCTCCTCCGGCTCCTTCCGCCGCAAGACAAAGTCAAGGATTCGCGTGCCTAATCGCTCCCAGATGTCCTCGTCCAGCTCCCATCCTTCTCCCCATGCCACTACTCTGGGGGAGCCTTGGGCTGGACTAAGACGACCACCACACGCGGACACGACAGAGGCTTCGGGATGGGAGGGACGGCGACCCGTATTCGCAGGTATGACGGTCGCGGCGACAAGGAAAACGCCATATCCTGTGTTCGTGGGGCCTCGTGATTGTTGGCAGAGCTTTAGCAGGACTATCAGGACCAGGAGCTTGAGAAAGGGGGAGGCGGACGAGAGAGAGGCGGGAGGCCAGCTTCTCCTACTGCTAAATCGTATTGAGGTCGTCATCTCGCTGCACGACTCACCCATACACGGCTATCACCGCAAAACAGATCCTGTGGGCGTAGATTGGGTGTGCTCGTGTGAGAGATTGTTGTGTCCTGGTGAGGGCAAAACAGTGCGGCTCGCCACTAAACTGCTTTTTGTTCGTCGTCAGTTGCAAAGCCGTCTTCCATTGTATGCAATGCATGGCACAATTTTGAGCTCACAGTCTCATTTCCCACGCAACCACCTCACACACAGATACAGGGACGACCGCTACATCCTCTCGAAACTGAATGATGTGCGGTTTTGACTGTCTCTATTTCTGCCGCCGCTGAGCCTGTCTGTCGCACTCGCATCGCCCATCATCCTTCACCCACCCTTGCCTGTGGCTATGGTCGACGTCCAAGCTGAAGCACCACTGCTAGAACCGCTACCTGTTTCTGCTGAAGTAGATGAACATTTAGTGGATTCGCTTCCGGAAGAGGGCGGGGAGCAATGTGATCGGACGCAGCAGCTGCAGCAACAGCAACAGCCACAGCAGCAGCAACAGCAGCAGCCTCAGGGACAGCTACAGCAGCAGTGGGACGAGGAGGAGGATAACGAGGAGATAGATGACAAGGAGGAAGGTGGAGAGCACGTGGAGGAAGAGTTGGGGAAGGGCCAGCAGCCCCCACAGTCCCCGCAGCAGCAGCAGCAGCAGTCGATCGACCTAACTCTGGATGATACCGAGGATGAGGAGGAGGACTATGACCAGGGGAAGGAGGAGGACGGAGAGAGTACGGAGGACGAAGCAGAGAGACTCCTTCCGGAGCAGCACAAACACCAACAGCAGCAGCAGCAGCAGCAGCAGCAGCAGCAGCAACAACAACAACAGCAGCAACAGCAGCAACAGCAGCAGCAGCACCTAGGTGATCCTCCCTCGGCTGCTGCACCTGGTGTTGCTTACCACGGAAATTATAAGGACCTCCAGAATTCGACACAGCCTCCATCAGCTAACCCCATCCAGCAGGTGTATCAGAACTTGGCTCAGCAGCAAAGTCCACGCCAAGGAGGGGGAGAAGGGGGAGGAGGGGGAGGAGGTCCGGTGCGAGCAGCCATGCCATTGGCAGCAGTCGCCACGCCCAACGAACACCTCCGCCTCAAGCACCAAGCTTTTTTAGCGGAGCAAGAGTACTACCGCCAGCAAGAAATGAAGCGTCAACCCCGCACCTTGCCGCGAGTGCCCAACATCTCAACATCTGCCTTTCTGAAAGGTTCGGCTACCATGTTGCGAGTGGAACCATCCTCCTCCTTTTTATCGTCATCATCGCACCACCATCAGCAGGTCGGGAGCGAAGGGGGGCTTGCGCAGTTGCTACCCCACTCCATGCTGGCAGGAGGACACCCAAGTCCTTACCACCCGAGTTATATCCAAAACAGTGGAGGAGGAGGAGGAGGAGGAGGAGGAGGAGGAGGAGGAGGATATGCAGGCGCGACGCAGCAGCATTTTGAGAGACCTCGTTATGATAGTCTGTCGTATTCTGCGGGGCCCAGCATTCAATTTGCTGTTTCTTCGGGCGGTGAATTTAGCGCAAAGCTCACAGGGGCTGTGCCTGAAGGGGTGATTTCGTCGTTCCGTCTCACCCCTGGTGCCAGGCATAAGAAAAGCAAGCGTCGATGGTACTTCCCTTTGGTGGCCCACAACAATTTGAAAGTAGCAGTGGAACAACTCCGGCGACAGCTCTATCGCGACACAGGAGTGATTCTCACCCTATCGCCCATCCCTGACGATGTCCTGCGCCAATTAAGCATTAATAAAGACGGTCATAAATTAGCTGAGAGCGACGCGCAGAAGAGGGCCCACGACAAACTCGTCTCTCTCCTCCCGAGGCGACTTTTGGATGCCCTCGCGCCATTTCAAAGGGAAGGCGTGGCCTTTGTCGTCGGACGGGAAGGCCGGGGGTTGATAGCAGATGAGATGGGGCTCGGCAAGACGATTCAAGCCATCGCCATTGCTACTGTGTACAGGGTGGAGTGGCCGCTGCTAGTTATGTGCCCTTCCTCTGCTCGCTTTCAATGGGAGGCCGAATTGCTCAAATGGCTCGATCGCGACGTCCTGAAGAAGGAGGAAATCCAAGTCATGACCGCCGGCAAGGAGAAACTACACGATTCCGCCAAGGTTGTAATCTTGTCCTATGACCTGGCCTTGCGCCTTAAGGAAACCCTGAGGAAACCTGTCCGTAGCGCGGGTACCGCAGCAGGGCATAGACAACAGGCCCGTTTTCGGGTGGTGGTGGCGGATGAGTGCCACTATCTGAAGAACGCCGGCGCGCAACGTACCAAGGAATTGCTCCCTTTGCTTGCAGAAGCGACGCGTGCCATCTTGTTGTCGGGTACTCCGGCCTTGTCTCGCCCGAGGGAGTTGTGGACCCAGTTGAATGTATTGAACGGGAGGGCTTGGAGAGACCAGTCGTCTTTCATAGATCGATACTGCACGGGGGGGAAGGTGGGAGGGAGGACGGCGGGCGCCAAGAAGAAGTGGCAGGGCCGGGGACAAGGAGCTGCGAACTTGAGGGAACTGCACGAGATGCTCAAGGCGACTGTAATGGTACGGCGGAGGAAAAAAGATATACTGAAGGGGTTGCCACCAAAGAGGAGGATTTTCCATAAACTTGCAGTGCCGGAGCCGGCGTTGAGGGAGCAGTTGGAAAGAGCTCTGGAGGGGCTGAGTATTGTGTCGGCAACGGCGAAGAAAAGGGCGCGGAAAGCGGCGAGGGCGGGAGGGAGGAAGGGAGGGAAGGCGGGGGCTGAAGAGGATCCGGACGATTTGTATTCGACCTTGGCAAGGCAGCACCGGGAGCGGCAGGAGCAGCAGCAGCAGCAGCAACAAGAACAAGCACAGCAAGAACTAGCACAACAAGGGCAGGGACAACAAGGAGAGAAAGATGATAGGGGTGGGGAGAGAACGGTGCTGGAGGCCACTGCTGCCGCTGCGCCGACTCCTGCTCCTGCTTCGTTCAAGGCCGACGCTGCTGCTGTGACAGGGCGAGGAATGACAGAGGAGGAGATGGCGGAATGGTCGGCTCGTGACATCCATCAGCGGAAGAAGATGATTCTGATGGAGGTGTTTAAGTTAACGGGCACCGCCAAAATCCCCCTGGCCATTGATCGGGTGAGAGAAATTTTGGCGTCGGAGTTGGGGGGCAAAGTGTTGATTTTTGCGCACCATCGGAACGTGTTGGATGGGATTGAAAAGGGGTGTTTGGATGGGGTGAGGCACATACGTATAGATGGCGGTACGGCCCCGAGGGAGAGACAGGCGCAGGTGGAGCGGTTTCAGACAGATGCGGGAATTAGGGTAGCGTTGTTGAGCCTGACGGCGGCGGGGTTGGCACTGACGTTGACGGCGGCGAATCGGGCATTGTTTGTCGAGCTGTTTTGGACGCCGGCGAGTTTGTTGCAGGCTGAGGACAGGTGTCACCGGATTGGGCAGACGAGTGAAGTGGAGATCGAGTATCTGCTAGCGGAAGGGACGCTGGACGATGCCTTGTGGCCACTGATAAGACGGAAGATGAGGGTGCTGGGTGAGTTGGTCGAGGGGGCTGAAGGTCTTGACATGGAGGAAAGTTCCGTGAAGAAGGAGAAGGGTAAGATTAATGAAGGCTCGGAGGGGCGGAAAGGAAGCAGGGAGGAAGGCGGGATAGAGGAAGAAAAGGAGGAGAATGAGGAGGGCCAAGTGGGACCGTTTGCATCGTCGACTTCCTCGTCCTCGTCCTCTTCCTTGTCGACGGCAGTGGGAAATGGGAAAGGAAAGGGGAAGAAAAGAGAAAGGGGAGGGAGAAAGCGTACTCTCGACGATCAGGACGACGACGACTTTCTCTTGACGACCAAATCGCTGTCGTTGTTGTCGCAGCTTGCCAAGGAGGACAGAGACCGCTGTCGGGGGGAGAGTGAAACGGAGGATGAAAATGAAGAAGGGGAGGAGGGTGCGGATTGGGAGTCGTCAGGAATGGAAGAGTCCTCGGAAGGTTCTGATGACGAGTACGAGGTCTACGAGCTGGTAGAAATTGATGATGACGATGATGAAGAAGACGTGGGAGGTGAAAGTGGCGGCAACGGCGGTGGAAAAATGTCTTCTGTCCAGCGGCAGGGGGGGGGGGGGGGGGAGGGGGGGAAAGAGAAGAAAAAGGAGAAAGAGGGGGGGGGGGGGGAAGGACGCCCCCAAGTAAAGCCCAATGAGGCGGCTGCGATGGAAGTCATATGCTTGTCAGACGACGACTAGGTGGGCATTTGAGGACGGAGAGAAGAAGCGTATGGATTGGAAATGGGGGAGTGGGGAGTTGTCATTGTGTGTATAGAAGTGGATATTTAGAAATGTGTCAACAAAGGAAAAATGTGACATACACGTGTTTTTTTTTTAATTCGCACCCTCATCCCTTCTTCATCCTCATTCTCTGTGTTACTTCCCGCCTGACAGCGGTCTCTGTCCTCCTTGGCAAGCTACGACGGTAACCACAGCGATTTGGCCGTCAACAACACTCATCATCCTCCTGCTCGTCGAGAGAACGCTTTCTCCTTTCCTTGTCCCTCTTCATCTCTTTCCCTCTTCCTTTTCCCCGCCAGCCCGGGGGAGGAGGTTTTTCGTTTTTCGTGTGGGCCATAGATACTCAGTCCATTCACCCACACACAACGCATTATGACCACAAATGACTCACCACACGCTTGTTGTCTCCCGCTTCTACAGGAGAATGGCCGCCAAGATGAAGCGCCAGTTGCTCAAGGATATTGCGGCCTTGACGAGCTTTGGTGACGGTGGGGGTGCGAATGGCGAGGAGGATGTCTACGACGACGGGACTAGCGCCTTCGGTCACGGCAAAGGCAAAGAAGAAAGGAACGGCAGCAGCGCCGGTGGTGTTTGGCGCGTCGAAGACGATGAGGAAAGGGAGGGGGGTTTGGGAGGGGTTGCCGTGAGTCGGTCGAGGCTGCGGATGGAGCGGGCGATGGATTTTGGGGAGGAGGAGGCGCGGTACCGGGGGAAGAAGGTCTCGCGACGGGCTCTGCTCGCGGACGATAATGAAGAGGATGAGGAGGAGGAGGAGGGGAGGGAGGTTGGTGATGAGAAGGAGGCAGACTGAGAGAAAGAGGAAGGGGAGGAAGAGGACGAGGAGAAAGAGGAGGAGGAGGAGGAGGAGGCGGAGGCGGCGGAGGAGGAGGAGGAGGAGGAGGAAGAGTACGAGGGGGGTGACGGCGACGACGAAGACGACGGCGATGACGAGGACGAGGTCGAAGACGATGACGCCGACGCG
>Ga0160420_100049_pt1:0-47500 | contig 75474 bp, 93 predicted proteins | sample CelAP2metagpilot_FD_108197 | JGI IMG/M metagenome (GOLD analysis project Ga0160420, IMG submission 108197) | Phycosphere-associated microbial communities from algal ponds in Kailua-Kona, Hawaii, USA - Cellana AP2-5-5 metagenome pilot | ecosystem: Engineered > Artificial ecosystem >...
CTTCTTTTTTTCCCTCCACTCACGCTATCTTTTTTTGCCCAAAGCGGGGAGGGGGAGGCAGGGAAGGGGGAGTGGGGTGGGGGGGGGGGGGGGGGGAGCGGGGGGGGGGGGGGGGGGGGGGGGGGGGGGGGGGGGGGGGGAGGGGGGGGGGGTGGGGGGGGAGGGCTGTGTTAATCGTGACAAATCCACCAACTTACGATAACGCCAGCATCAAAACATTAAAATTACAAAGTGCTTAAAATCAATGACCAAATAAACTCACCCCAGATCAATCTTCTCCACGTACAAACCATCCGCTTCGGGGTGTCGGCTAACCTCCACGATCTTGCCCGTGCGGATCTCGAGGCGAGAGAGCTCCGTTAATTCCCCTTTGGAGGCCTCAGGTGCCTGTTGGAGGGGTTCCAAAGAGTGGATGATTGGTGGCTTAGTGATATTCATCGAGTCACACTTCGCGAGCTTACGAAAGGCATGAAAAACGGATGACAGAAAATAAACAGGGATGTATCCAAAGCCATAAATACATAATGAGAGAGACATACAAAAGGCAACCAGAAGCGAGAGCATTTTGCCCACATTGACTCCCGCATCTTCCTCTCCTCGCTCTTAATACTCCCTGGCATGCAGGCAATCAATCTATGTACCTTAGCCGTCTCCACCTTGGTCTTTCCCACCATCGTCTCCTTCAATGACTCTCCTTCCACCCGCACTACCGCTACTTCATAAACGCTCCCTCCCTCCAGCCCTCGCAACACTACATCTTCCGAACCCCCTCCTGCAGTCACTTGATTTGGTATCCCATCGCGCGTGTAGCTGACGCGGTACGAGAACGACGAGGCAGGGATGGAGGAGGGGGGCCACGACAGGCGTAATGCTGTCTTCCTGTCATCGAGCCAGAGGGTTTGCAGCTATAGGCGGGAAGAGGAGGAGAAGGAGGAGGAGAAGGAGGAGGAGAAGGAGGAGGAGGAGCGGGCTTTGTTGGAGGACGTACGATAGGAGCGACCGAATATGGAACTACCACAGGCGAAAAAGAACGTACCATACACCCTCGTACATCACTCTCTCTCTCTCTCTCTCTCTCTCTCTATATATATATATATACAAACAGAGGCATACACACACTTCCCTCCCTCTCATCAACCTACCTCAGCATCGTCCGCCGCGGCTGCAGCAGCCGGAGCAGGATTAGCGTCCTCCGTGGTGCTGAACAACCTAGTGTGCGCCGCCTTGGCCAGACCTTGATTCAAGAACGGTACGCGCACAATCCCACCGTTCTTGGCCCTTCCCCTGCTGCTTGAGCGGGAGAAGCCATGGGCAGTCCTGGAGGCCATGGGAGTCATTTTGCGAGTGCTGGGCGTGAGTGTCCGCGTGGTAAAGCCTTGACAGGAAAGGACAGGATGGAATTAGGGAAAGGGGGTGATTTGCACTTAGTGGAATGATCGATCGAGTCATCATGACGATGCTCGTCAGAGGACGAGATAACAACGCAGAGGAGTGTGAACAAGTCGACCTCTTCGTAGTATGGTAACAGACAAACTCTGCAACCGCGGCTGCAGAATCAGTTGTAGCGGCAGCGGCGCATAATACGGCAGTGAGTCATCCCTTCCTCGATCCTGATCATCACAAGCAGCACACGAATTGCACTTACCCGAAACACTACGCAGCAACATGATTACGGCGCACGCCAACACCAGCCACTTCATCTCAAGCTTCTCTTTGTCTTCTTCGTTGCCGTCGCCCTGTTCCAAGATTTCGAGGGTGAATAGAGCGTGAGAATCAGTGTGGGGGAAAAAGCCAAGGGACAGGAGGTCGTCAACTGACTTGCGAGGATATTTTTCTGAGAGGCAGCGCAGCCGAGCGCCTGTGAATGGCCCTGCCACATGAACTTCAATTGGGGCGTTCGTCGTCTTTGTCGTCCACAGCCGTCTGATACTACGTTCGGCCTCACCCACTCACACGCTCCATGCCTACTCATAGATGTCCAACTCGTCGATGCTCCCGCCGTGCGACTCCATCCCCTGCGGCGTTTGCAGAAGAGAGAGAAGGCGACGCAAACGCCCAGCTTCCGCCCTCCATCCCCCCTCTAGTATGCGCTTGACCCTTCTCATGGCGGCCTGTGTAGGGTGGACAGCGAGTCGTTCGTGCGTGCAAGCATTCGTGGGGTCCGCCGCACCTCTCAAAAGTTGCAGCAGCCGGACCAGCGGCTTTGTCCAGGTAGGAAGAGCAGTGATTGGACGACAGGAGGGTTGGGGGAAGAGAGGCATAGCCAAAAGTGTGCTGCTGCTGCGGCAGGCGCGAGATATTATTCACATGGAGAGAGTCTCCTCATTTGAAGAGCGAGGGGATCCTATGTTTTAATGCTTTCTCGTCTTGTGGCCCCATAAATATTTGTGGAATCATCATGCGACAGTCATTGCCTCCCATGATTGGCAAACCCACTTACCCACGCTCCGCCCCACCCATACACAGCAGCATCAGACCTCTTCCTCTATCACCTCCCTCCTCCAGCAGCAGAAAATAAGCAGGAGCTTTAGCGACGCCGTCACTCCCCTCGGTATGGCCCGTGGTCGCAGCGGCACCAGCAGCAGCGGCAAGGGCAAGCAACGCACCAGGAAGGAAGCATCCCGCCCTTCCAACCCTTCCTCTCCCTCCTCCCCCAGCAGCAAAAGCCAGGAGGAAGAGGATTTACTATTTTTCAATAGTGCCATGAGTGGTCCTGTTGCCGATGACGAGGACGACGATGGCTCGTCGTTGGATGAGGAGGGAGACGACTACGTGTTTAATCCTGCAGATTTCCCAATGCTCGAGGGAGAGATTGATTTCTTTGGGGATATGGATGGGTTGGAGGAAGAGTCTGCCACCCCTGCTGCAGCAGCAGCAGCGGCGGCGACCGATGTGGCACCTACCACGTCCGTGCCTAAGCGTGCGGCGAAGCTGCCGGTCATTGCAGTGATAGGCCGACCGAACGTCGGGAAATCCACGATTGTGAACCGACTTTGCAAGACCATGAGCACTGAGCCTGATGCCATCGTGTACGACTACGAGGGGGTGACCCGTGATCGGATCTATAGGAAGGCGGAGTGGAACGGGAGAATGTTCGAGGTAGTGGATACAGGCGGACTTATCTTTGATGAAGACCAGGACAACCTGTTTGCGCCGCAGATTCGGGAGCAGGCCTTGTTGGCGCTTGAGGAGAGTGTGGCGGCTATACTGGTGGTCGATGGACAGGTTGGGGTGACGACGTTGGACGAGGAAATTGCCAAATTCTTGAGGTTGAAGAAGAACAAGCCGATTTATGTGGTGGTCAACAAGTGTGAGACGCAGAACATGGGCGAGGCCATGGCGTCCATGTTCTGGAAATTGGGTCTGGGGGAACCGTATCCCGTGAGTGGGCTGCACGGGACGGGGGTAGCGGAGGTGCTTGAAGCCATGTTGCCGCATATCTACCACGTGGACGAGGCGGAGAGGGATGAAGCGATTAAGGTGGCCATTGTAGGTAGGCCGAACGTAGGGAAAAGCTCGCTTTTGAACCGGTTGTATGGGAAGGAGCGGGCGATTGTTTCGGACATTGCCGGCACGACTCGCGACGCGGTCGATGCAATGGTGGAGGCGAATGGAAAGATGTATAAGTTTATTGATACGGCGGGGATCCGGCGGAGGAAGAAGGTGGAATATGGGAATGAGTTTTTGATGGTCAATCGGGCGTTGAAGGCGGTGAGACGCGCGGATGTTGTCTTGCTGGTGGTGGATGTTGTGGAGGGGGTGAACGACCAGGACAAGATCCTGGCGCAGCGCATCGCGGACGATGGACGGGCGTGTGTGATTGTGGCGAACAAGTGGGATGCAGTCGAGAAGGACGACAAGACGTTCAACGAGGCTGTGGTCTACGTGAAAGAGGAGCTGTTCGCCGTCAGTTGGGCTGACGTCCTCTTCACCTCCGCCCTCACGGGGCAGCGCTGCCACAAGGTTTTCGAGGCTGTTGACAAGGCAGCAAAGGCCCATCGCATGCGCGTCAAGACCAGCATCTTGAATGAAGTCCTGGGCGAGGCGTTGAAATGGCAACGACCGCCCACCGTGAAAAGCTCTCAGCAAGGCCGCGTGTACTATTGCAATCAGGTTGCGACCGAGCCCCCCGCAGTGGTAGTGTTCTGCAACAACCCAAAGCTGTTCCCTGATTCCTATAAAAGGTATTTAGATCGTAAATTCCGGGAGTCTCTTGACTTGACTGGCACGCCGATTAGATGGCATTTCCGGGGGAAGAAATTGAGGCAGCTGGCTAAGACTGGCAGCCCCGTGCCTTATGGCATGCCCGGGAGTTAAAGAGACGGAGGGGAGGGAGAAGGGAGGAAGGAGAGAGGGGGGGAGTGGTGGGCACATACAATCGGTAGGTGGGAGGCCTGGGGGAGTTACGGAGGAGGGGATGGAGAACTGGAGAGAAAGAGGGAGGGAGGGATTGAGATCTGCATGTAAGTAAATAACGAAGGGGATGATCTAGGGAGAGGAAGGACTTGGGCGGAGGGGGTCTTGGTGGTAAGAACACAGAGTGCATTCTGGATTAAGAAAAAGGGCACGATCGAGATGGCAAATAAAAATAAAGAGAAAGAAGGAAAAAGCTGAATGCAACGCACAGCTACTTGACTTGGCAGTGATGACGGTGGTGGTGGTGGTGGAAGCTGACACCTGCACCCACATCCGTCAATGTTCTTATGCGAATTTCGTTTCACTCGTCGTCGTCTCTTTCCTTCTCTGTGTGAGTATTGCGGTACCACTTCCAACCTATTTACACCGTCAACCTCTCATCTATTTACTAAGTTTGTAATTTGCCGTACCTTCCGATTCCTCCTCATTTTCCATTCCCGCTCAGTTAAGCTTCCGCCCCCCCTCCCGCCCACCTTCCCTTGGCACCTCCGTCGGTGCCTCTCCATTGACTTTCTTGCCGGCAGCTCTGTACTTATCTCCGTTGCTCCAACCGTCAATATCGATTAGTCGCCAATCTTGCGACACCTACTCAGGGAGGAAGGAATACGAAAGGGGGGGATGGGAGAGAGAGGGAGGTTACCTTTAAGGTTTACATCTCAATCCTGTCATAGATATGTGGAGTGCACCGCAAGCATGTACACATGCATCTTTCCGCGTTTCTCTCCCTCCCTCTCTCCCTCCCTCCCCCTCTCTTTCTCACCTGCGCGCGTCTATCAAACTCAATCTCAAACCGTGCCACATGCTCGACCTCCCTCACCACCCCTTCCTCCCCCTGCACCACCTCCTCGGTCTCCTCATTCGTCACAACAAACATCTCTCTACACTTAAAAGTCACCGCCATCTGAAACCTCAAATGGAAATTCGACTTTGGCACCGTCCGTGACTGCTCCACCGCCCAACGACCCATGACGCCAAACCCTTCCTGCTCCGGAGGCGACTTGCCAACAACTACCCCAATGCCCAACACTTCCACCTCTTCGGACCCTTTCGGCAAGGGCATGCCTCGTGGGGGCCCAATTAATAGCTTGAAGTCGTCCATGGCAATGGGATTGACGCTTTCCAACTCTAATCGAACGTCGCGTTTATTGGCCTTGAATCGGGCGGTGACATCTTGGTATATCTCTGTGAGTCGATCGTCCATCATGTCAGCAAGGATGGGATAACCCAACTCCCAGTCAGAAGAAGGGGGCTTTTCTTCGTCCTTGCTGTACTCCCAAGTAGGTGGAGGGGTCTTGCATTGCCCGTCGAAGATTCCGCGGACAGCCTGGATGAAAGCGAAGCGGGTGGAGCGATACAGAAGCTCAGTAATTGCTTGGGGAGAAGTATCCATCCGCATGGAGAGGACCTGAAGGAGGCGGCCCCGGATATAAGACTGAGGAAGGATGTTGATGGTGTTTTTGAAGATGGCCTCGAAGGAGGAGAGGCGTTTGTGAGGGGCGGACCGCCAGGGGAAGGCAATTTCTTGGGACGGGAGGGGCTTTTCGTTTGCGTCCTCGTCATCCTCCACGATGACATCGTCTGGCAAAGCGGTGGCTCCGCCAGGGTTAGGCGTGCTTGCTTTGGTCGTGCTGGTAGTGGCGGCCGGGGGGGAGGAGGAGGACGAGGAAATGCCTCGTTGTTGTTGTTCTTGGAAGAAGAGGTAGTTGAGGCGACCAGGACCCGATGAAACAGAGGATGGAGAGCGTGACCATCTCCGGACGACGGCATTGCTGCTGCCTCGAGTGCCGAGGTTGACTAGATTGCGTGACCCCGCGGACTGCGCCAGGGCACGCATCATGGTCTCCCGGCTGCTGCGCTGGCAGACTTCCCGGACGAGTTTTGACCTCCTGTGTCTACTGTGTCGTATGTATTGTGATGCGACGGGGCAAATGGGGATGGCAATGAGACGAAGACCGTTGTGCGTAGGAAATTTTCTGTCTTGGCAGACGACGCGATTACTTGACCACGGACGAAGCCACCAATGCTGTAGCGTAAGTGGCGTCATTCGCCAACCTCCCCACTCAACACAACACAAGCATAACTAAAACATTTTTTGGACATCCTACCGGTCCAAATCATGGATAGATGATGAAATCACTGTCTTATTTGGGATACGTGCTTTCTAAAAGGTCAAGAGACGGAGCGATAACACGGAAATTCGCATGCGCCCTTATCTCTCTCTCGGAGTATATGCCCGAGCGGTATGTATCGAAATAGATGACGCCTTTGTCAGAGGCATAGCATGAGCGCGAAGTAGATAACAAATATTCAGTTTTTAGCTTATATCTTGTCATATGTCTGCAACATTTTTGCCCTCTTGGTTTTTCTTTGGCGCTCTATTTCTCTCTCACCCTCGGTCCTCAATGTACAATCCCTCCGCTCTAATAATCTTCTCTTCTTCCGATAGGACTCAGTCATCTTTCCGCCGACCATGCGCACCCTCCCCACTTCTCTCGGTTGACATCTCTCCATCGTCGGGCATGCCGGCGAGGTAGACATTCCCATTCATCCAGTCGTCGATGTCCACCAACCGCCATTCTTGGCTCAACTGTGAGTTGTTCGAAGTGTATGTGCATATGATTTCAAAATTAGGGGGAAATCGTGAGATTCGTGTGCATAGAAAGAATCACACTTCAACCAGGAACTTCCCAAACAGTATTCCATCTATCCCTACCGCTTCCGTTTCATTCCCTCTCTCTCCCTCCCTGTTACGGCGTAGATCTCTGCATCCTCCCCTCCAAATGCCTTACCTGCGCGCGATTATCAAAGTCGATCTCAAACCGACAAACATGCTCCGTTTCCCGCATTTCTTCCTGTCCTTGAATCGCCTCATCCGTCTCTACATCCTTCACACAGAACAGCTCTCTGCACTTAAAAGTCACGGCCATCTGGAAAATCATATGGTTTTTGGACCCCCTCACCGCCGCCATGAACGACTGGCCATTGTTTCCCATGCCCATCTCCTGTCCTCCTCCTCTCCCTTCCATCTCCTCCCCTCCCTCGGGCATTTGCGGTACAATCACCGTCACGCCTCCCCTTGTGTGCTTCGTCGCGCCCGGCGGTAAGGGCGTGCCCCGCGGAGGGCCAATGACCAACTTGAAATCATGCATTGAAATTGGATGGATGCTCTCCAATTCTAATCGAACCTCTCGATTGTTGGCCCGGAAACGCGCAACGACGTCTTGGTACATCTCTAAAAGCTTCGGCTCCATCATTTCAGACAGAGGCGGGTACCCCAATTCCCATTCGGAGGAAGGAGGGTTGAGCTCATCGTTGGTATACTCCCACGCAGGAGGAGGGGTCTTGCATTGCCCCTCAAAGATCCCACGGACGGCTTGGATGAAGGCGAAGCGGGTGGACCGGAAGAGAATTTCACGAAGGTCTTCAGCAGGGGCCTCCATCAGCTTTCCAACAGACATGTAAAACAGTCCACGGATGAAGGCCTGCGGAAATACATCGGAGAACCATTTGCTGGCAGCTTGAAGGAAGGAGAGATGCATGCGTGGGGCGGTGCGCCAAGGAAATGCCACGTCCTGGAAAGGAGGCGGCTTCTCCTTCTCTTCCTCCTCAGCTGCTACGCTTCCTGGTGCGACGCCCTCCTGCGGTGACGATGTGCTTGCCCTGGGATTGGCAAACGACGAGGGAGGGGCTGAATCAGACGACATGCCCCGTCGCGAATTGTAGAGCAATAGTTGCTGATGCTGCTTCCACGCAGCGGAGAGGGTGGTGGGGTACAGCGATGGAGGAGATGATGGTGCTGCGGAGCGGCCCAATGCCTGACTGATGGCACAGTTGCTTTTGTCGCTGCAGCTGCCGCTCCTACGAATACCTCTCAAACCCATATTGACAAGCGGCCCTCGCCGCGCAGAGTGTGCCATGCTACGCATCATGCTTGCTTGCTTTGAGTGCTGCCCTGCGCTGGTGTGATATGCCGGCGGGGAGCAGAAGATGGCTAACCGCCTGTGTCTGCAAGTGGTGGTTGTGCGGGATCAGAGGTTACAATTACTGCCATGTGCTGTTTCTGGGGAAGGGTATGATGCCTGCATGTTCGGACGGTGCCAGGCATCCAAACTAAGAAGTCATGAGGAATATGGGGGATCTCGCCCTCTCTGACGACGAAGGAAACTATCATCATCGCTGCGACACTGGCCCATAAGCACTTTGAGGTCATCAATGCTCAGAAGACTGACCAAAAACCTCCACCATGGCGGATGAAGACGCTACAACAGCCTCGAACCAGCATGACAGAGGCCTGGTGGATGCCGTAAACAGGTATTAAAGCTGTAACGAGGGGCATGTAGTCAGGAGGTTAATGTTGCAAAGATGGCGGTGAGCCTTGTGTGGAAGGAAAATATCGATTCTTGCTTTACACGCCTTCGTGAAGGGGTATAGACTAATTTTCATTCTTTTCGCCGTCGCGGTATAACTTCACTTCTTTTCCATGAAAGTCTCTATTTATTGCCCGTCCTTTCCTCGACCTGCCCCTCTATCCACCAATGCCCAGGGATCCTTTCCCCTCCCACTATATCTCTCGTCACATCCCGACTAGTAATCCTGCGACACCCCTCCACCCACCGCCATTCGGGCATCTATGCCCGTCTCCTCGTCCTCCTCCTGCTCAGCCAGCATCATGCCGTCCTTCTCTCCTTCCTCCTGCCTTATGGTGCCCTCTTTCGTCGCTATGCCCTTGCCCGCATGTGCAAGAGCAGGCAGAGACGACGACGCTGCCATGTTCTCCTTGTCAGCCTCCCCCTCGTCATCCCCCGCCTGGAAATCCCCATCCAGTGGGATGGACACAGCACACTTTCCAACGTGCTGCGACAGTTTCTCTCCCTCCCTCTCCCGCTCCCCCTCCCCACCGTTCTCCTCCCCATCGAAATCTGCCATCAACGCTGCCATGTCCTCTTCCACTTCCTCCGCCGTCGTCTGAAGGCGCCCACCCTCCATTCCTTCCTCATCCCCTTCCCCTCCTACCACCGCAAACGCCTGTTCTAAAAACATATCTGCAGGCGACATCATCCCCCCACCTACCGACCCCACACTCGCCACCCCTGCGCCGAAGGAGCCCAAAGACCCATGACCCCTACCTACCTCCCTCCCTCCCTCGACCTCTACTCTCATATTCATCGTCTCCCCCCCCTCCTCCTCCGCCTCCAACTGGCTTAAGCTCATCGCCCGAGTCACAATGTCTGACAGAATCTCCCTTGCTGGTCCGCGCACAGCCATGTACTCCTCGGGGTTTAGTTCAAAATGATCGCGCAGACGTGTCATGATGGTCTTGGCGGAGGTGTGTTCGAGGGACACTCCCTCCAGCATCTCCTCCAAGTAAGTACTCATCGCGGCACGGCTCACGGGCAATACCTCCTTCCCTCCCTCCTTTCCTTCCTCAGCCCTCTTCTTTTGGGCTCCGCTCAGGTCGGCTTCTTCCTCGTCAGAGGAGGAACAGGAAGAGGACGAAGCAGCCGCAGCAGCAGCAGCAGCAGCAGCAGCGCGAGCCTTTTTCGCAGTTGCATTGGCGGCCCGCCGTGCCTTGGCTGCGTCAGCCACCTTCTTCTTCCTCTCAGCGATCACCGCCTCCCTCTCCCTCCTCTCCCTCCGTTCCTCCTCCTTCTCCCTCCTCCTCTCCTCCTTCTCCCTCCTCCTCTCCTCCCTCCTCGCCGTTCTCTCCTCCTCTCTCGCCTTCCTCCACATCCTCCCCAAGGCGATCTCTTTGAACATGGCAGTCACCACTGTCTTCAACACCGCCGCCTCCACCCCCTCTAGCCCACACTCCTCCTTCGCCACCACCACAATCTCCGACACCCGGACATCCTTATACTTCCCCTCATCAAAGTAACGTGTCAGTAACGCCCGCAACTTCCTCGTCCCTTCCTCGTCCCCTTCTAAACGCGCTCGTTTCGCCGGAGGTACCCCATCCACTCCCTCCCCATCCGACCTCCCTCCGTCTTCTGTCTCGCTCTCCGACGAAGAGGAAGAGGAGGAGGAAGAGCTGCTGCTGCCACTGCTGCTGGTGTTGCTGTTCACTCCCTTGACCCTCCTCCTTACCGTCGTTCGCCTGCTCTTCCTCTTACCCTCCACCCCTCCCTCCCTCCCTCCCTCCCCCTCCTCCTTGTCACTACCGTCGCTTCCCCCATCCGAGAAAGACGAGGAAGGAGAAGAGTCTCTCTGCTTCTTCCCCTTCCTCTTCCCTCTTTTCCTCCCCACTCCTCCTCTCTCCGCCGCGCGAGCCGCCAGTTTCGCTGCCTTCCTTGCCGCCAACCTCTCCTCCTGCATCTCCTTCTTCTTCCTCTCCTTCTCCACCCGCCTCGCTTCCATCTTCACTGCAAGCTCCGCCGCCACCCTCTCCCTCCTTTCCTTCCTCTCCCTCTCCTTCTCTTCCATGTCCTCCACTGCCCCCAAATCCTCCACCTCAACCTCCCCCCCACCCTCCCCCCCTCCCTCCTTCCTCGCCCGCCCATACAGCTCCTCCCGCCGTCGGGCCCGGTCGGCTTCCAGCCGTGCTTCCTCCTTGGCCTTCTCGCGTCTGTACTCCACCATTTTATCCTCGTAGTCGTGTCCGAAATTAGTCGCCTGATTTTGAAAAGGAAAGGGGGGAAGGGAGGGACGGAGGGACGGAGGGAGGGAGGTGCCGTGAGGAGGACGTACGCCCGAAGACGGACAGACACAACAAATCGCCAAGAGACTGAGCAACAAACAACAGCCATCTACCATGCATCCCTCCCTCTCTTATCCTCTAAAAACGTACCAAGTACCGTTCCCTCTCCTTCTCCCTCAGCCCTTCCAAGCATTGCCTCACCCTCGCCTTGCCACTCAACTTCTGCATCCTGTCCACCAAGTCCTCAAACGCCAAATACGGGAACAACTGATACGCCCACTCCTTGTAACAACGCAGCAACCGATGCAAGTCCTCCGCCTCGTGGCCCGCCCCTCGAAAAGGACATAAACTCGAGAAAGTCGCATACACACGCTCAATGCCATTAAACCCTATCACATCATTCTCCGTGAACCGAGGCCGGTGTTTCTTAGGCTTTCCCCCTGCCGCTGCCGCGGCCGCTGCATCAGCCGCCGCCTCGTCCGCAAGCGACGACAAGGCCTTGTCTTCATCCTCCTCATCGACCTTGCTTCCATCCTCTTGGTCCATGTCTCCATCTCGGCCATCCCCTCCCTTGTCCGACTCGACACTTGTCCGCCCGCGCGGTCCAGCCCCGGTGTGGGGGCGCACGGCCTCCTCATCGGACTCGTCGCTGTACAGGTTGTCGTCCAATCGTGCCATGGTGCTGTGGAGTGTGAGTTGCGAGGGAAGAGTGGAGGGGATAAGGCAATGCAAGCGAAGAATGGGACGAACGGGCCGCGGGAAAGAAAAAATGGAGAGGCTGCCTTCCTTGAGGGGTCAGGGCGGACACCGGTGCGAGCAGGTAGCCGAGAAATGGACGGGACCATCTGATTCCTGTGAGTAGAAATGCCTGTTGACGTCGGTGAGAGTTTGCGCGGGCAAGGAAGGCGTCGAAATGAAGCCTCCTAATTTTTGGCGACAAACCTTGAGGGCTAGGGCCGTTGCTCCCGCCACTTTCTTGTACACGCCATCTCATCACCCTGCCTCACTCCCCAGCAAGCAATCAAAGTGCATCTCGACTTTTTGTGCCCTCGAACTCACTTCCCGGCATCATTTTCTTCGTAAATGCATAGGCAGCATCATCATCAGCAGCATCATGGCCATGGCCGGCAGCAACAGCCACAAGCGGGCCCGCCCGTCATCATCCTTTTCCAATCTCGTAAACACCACGCTGCCAAATGACGACAGCAGGAGCAGCAGGATAGCCTTCCCTGTATCAACTTCCGACAGTATCAGCAGCAGTACACCGATATTTGTAGCGCGCAAGACGCTGCTAGGTGTGGTGGTGCTGGTGACGAGTGTGGTGGCTGCATCCTCCAAAAGAGCAAGTCCATCAGGCAGGCTCCACTTCCTCCACCCTCAATCCCCCCCTTCATATGCTCCCGCTGCATCACGGTCTTTTACAGCCCCAGCATACCGGACATACCGCATCAAACCTCTCTGCCCAGCTGCGTCAGGCAACGACGACAGCAGCAGCACCATTGACATCACCACTGCCACTGCCGCACCTCCCTCCCCAGCCTCACTCCCTCCCCGCAAAGTAGCACTTGTCCGGACTAAACAAAAAGAAGGCCGTGCCTCCTTTGGGCGCATCATCCCTTTTACCCGTGGAGCGATCACCCGTCAAAAACAAGCCAGTCCCCGCGCTGATCCAGGACGTCCCGCCGAGGACGAAGAACGACGGGCGGTGTGCGAAATGTCGCCTGATCTCCCCACGTTCCACACGGTGATGAAGGCATATGCGGAGGAGAGGGATCCGGAAGGGGCCGAGATGGTGTTGGGGTGGTTAATGGCACGGGGGTTGCTGCCGGACGTGGTGACATACACGACTCTGATGCATGCGTATGCAGGAAGGGGGGACGCGAGGGGGGCCGAGGAAGTGATGACGAGGATGACAGGGAGCGAGCGGCGTGGGAAGGACGAGGCTGTGGTGCCGAATGTGATGACGTACACGACGTTGATGAGCGCGTATGCGGCGGGGGGCGATGTTGAACGGAGTGAGGAGGTGTTGGAGCGGATGGAAGAGGCATGTGTTGCCCCCAACGTGATGACGTTCACAACCCTCATGACCGCTTATACGTTACGAGGTGACGCCCTCGGAGCGGAAGAAGTGCTTAAAAGAATGTTATCGGCCTTTGTCGCGCCCAATGCCAACACGTATACGACGTTGTTGCATGCGTACACCGTGAATGGGGATGCGGCGGGGGCTGAGAAGGTGCTGGCGAGGATGATTGCTGCTGACGTGGCTCCAACGAGCATGACTTACGCCACATTAATGACAGTGTATGCGGCCAAGGGTGAGGTGGATGCCGCGGAAGGGGTGTTGATCAGGATGGAGGCGGCGGGTGTGGAGAGCACTGCTATGGCGTACGATACACTTCTGAATGCGTATGCTGTCCGAAAGGACGTGCAAGGCGCGGAGAGGGTCTTGACCCGGAGAGAGGCGAGGGGCTTTCACCCTTTCCCTCTGACGTACAACACCTTGATGAATGCGTATGCGGAGGAGGGGGATGTGAAGGGGGCGGAGGAAGTATTGAGGCGGATGGGGGAGGAGGGGGTGCGGCCCGATGGAACGACGTTGTCTACCCTCCTGCATGCTTACGCCGAGGCCGGAGACCCCTTGGGAGCTGAGGCGGTGCTGCTTCGGGCGCAGGGCAAAGGCGGCGGGAGGGAGGGGGAGTTTGAGGGGGTGGATCTAACGGTGTTGATGTACAACACTTTGATCAGCGCGTATGCAGCGCGGAGGGATATAAAGGGTGCTGAGCAGGTGCTTGCCCGCTTGCTCGAGAAAAACAGCGATGACGACGGGGAGGAGGAGGGAAAGGGGCAGCAGCAAGAGCAGGAGAAGAAGGTGAAGAATAAACTCAAGCCCAATTCCATCACGTACAATGCGCTTTTGACTGCATATACGAACGCTGGTGATATGCCTGGTGCCCAGCAAGTGCTCAAGCGGATGATCGGGCAAGGCCTGGCACCGGACACATTCACTTTCAACACCTTGATTGGTGCCTTTGTGGCACGTCGGGACGTGCGTGCGGCAGAGAAGATGGTGAACTACATGGTTGAGCACGGGGTTTTGGCGGATGTGGTTACGTACAGTCAGTTGCTCGACGGGTACGCCACGAAGGTCAATGACATGGAATCCGCCGAGGGAGTGTTGGAGAGGATGGAGGCGGAGGGGGTAAGGCCGAATCTGTACACCTACAATTACCTTATCGAGGGCTATGTGAAAGCCGGGGGGATGGAGGTGGCGGAAGGGGTGCTTGGGCGAATGAGGTCTGGAGGGCTGAAGCCGACGAGCATGAATTACTGTGTGTTGATGGATGCGTACACGCGACGGAGGGACACGAGGGGGGCGGAGAGGATTCTGGAGAAAATGAGGGGGGACAGGGTCAAGCCCAACGTGCAGGTATTCACGACGCTGATGAATGCATACGCCAAGAGGGGGGACGTGGAGGGGGCGGAGGGGGTGTTGGCGCGGATGGTGGCCGGGGGGGGTGGGGAGGCACGGGAGGGAGGGAGGGAAGGAGGGGGAAGCGTGAATGTGTGTGAACCGAATGTGCACACATGGAGTACCTTGATGAATGTCTATGCCCGTGCAGGTCTCACCAATGGAGCGGAAGGCGTGTTGGCGCGAATGACGGCTGCAGGGCTGAACCCTAATGTAGTGACTTTCACGACGCTCATGACTGCGTATAGCCGGGCGGGGGACCCGGATGGCGCCGAGCTAGTCTTGAAAAGGATGGAGGCGGCAGGGGCATCACCGAATGTCTTGACCTACAACACATTGTTGTCGGCGACGTCGCGGATGGGGTTGAGGGAGGGGGAGATAGAGGGGAGGAGGGCTAAGCGGGTGCTGCAGATCTACGACACCATGCGTCGGAGCGCAGGGACGGGCCAAGGACTGGAACGAACGCCAGACGAAGCTACCTACACCGTGCTTTTGACCTGCTTGCTCAATTTTCCAAAAGCTTTAGCGCTGGAAGTGTATAAACTCGTCCTGCAGGACTGGCGGAAGTTGGTTCCTGTTCGAAATCGCTCCGACAGAAATTACCAAAGTTTTATTAGTTTGCTAGCTGCCGTTGGGGATTGGAAAGAAATGGCGACGGTGTTTGGGGAGGCGCAGGCCAGGTTCCAGAAGGGGCAGTTGCCTCCGCGGGAGTTTTCGAGGGTGGAGGCGACGTTTCGGGAAAAAGGGGGGTATTTTATGAGGGAGGGGGAGGAAGAAGGGAAGAAGGGGGGCGGCGGTACGGAGGGTGCTGGAGGGGAAATGAGGAGAGAGTCATAAGGGAGGTGGCTGGAACGATATTGGCTTCAAGGTTGTTGTAAAGATGGAAAGGAGTAGACGTTAGGAGAAAGGATTGTTCATTGGGAGTATATAAATAGTTCCTTTGGAGATGAGTCAAGAGCTTTTTTGTCGAAATAGTGCCAGAGCACAAAGAAAGAACAGTTATCGAATATAATACATGTGCGAGATACAAAGCACGCTCACCACATAACCGTATGATTTTCCTTATCTTTGGAAGCTTTTCTCACAGCGCATGGGTTGAACCGCGCACACAGAGGGGAGGTATAGTAGTTGGGATTTTTTTCTTTAAAGAAAAGAACTTCTTTTGTTCTTCAATTTTAACATCACGCGCGGATAAACTGTAAAGGCAGCCTTTCACACTATTGGCATGTGCTTATATGCCTGGTTGGGCACCAAAAGCCTGCGCATTTAGGGGTTGTGCTCCCGGCGAACAAGATGGCGCCACAGTTGCAAGCGAAGAGTCGATGGTACGCTCTCAATCATCACTTCCCAACTTGCATCCTCACCCAGACACCACATAAACATCTCGTTGATATAGACAATAAATGACGCCACACATTGGTTGCCGACAGGCCCTGCTGTTGGCCACACTGGCACTGGCCGTGGTTACCATTTGCGCTTCTTCAACCCCTCCTTCTTCTTCGGCCTCCTCATCGTCCTTCCTTCTCCGACGTCGCCTGGCAACAACAAACCGTGATTTCCAGCAAGATTGCTCCACTATATCGGCTCTTGATTTTCTTGAACATGTCCGCGGCGGCGGTTCTTCTCCAAAGGCCGCTAGCGCTCCCACCAAGCCTGCTTTTGCCTCTACTTCTGTTGCTGGGCATTCGGACGCGCATCATGGCTTGACCATCAGCTCTCTCGCCATCAACATCATGGCTGACCTCTGCCCACACGGCATGTTGCCACTTGCGTTTGGGATGGCTTCGGAAGGCGGCACAGGCCTTGCCCCTGCGTTGACCCTCCTCATCATCTTTGGTTCTCTTTCGGCATACACCCTCATCTCCATCGCCCGCGCCTGCGAAGCCACAGGCGAGTACTCTTTCCGAGGCATCTGGTCGCGTACTCTCCAGCCGTCCACCGCGTGGATCATCGATGCTGGCATCACTTTTTTGTGCTTTGGATGTTGTATTTTCTACTCGGCCTTCATTGGGGACTTGTCGGCGGCGCTTGCCCAAGCTCTTGGGGCGCCTGCCTTACTCCACAAGAGGTGGGTCTGTCTAGTTGCGCTGCACGTCTTCCCCCTAATGCCTTTATGCTTGATGAAGAATTTGTCTGCTCTTCAATACTCCTCGATCGTCGGGGTGCTTGGCATTCTTTACACGACGGCCTTTGTGGTGAAACGGCAGCTTGACGGGACGTACCAAGAAGGTGGTCGATTCCACTCCCTCATCGACGTGGTGTACCGCCCCATTAAACCCTCGCATACGGCCCTGGAGAAAGTTTTCCGTCTGGGACCCGGTGCCATCTCGTTGATGAACATGGCATGCGTGGCCTTCACGACACATTACAACGGTATTGCCTACTACACCGAACTCAAGGATCGGACCCTTCCACGCTACGCCTCTGCTGTCGGCCTGGGCTTCCTTGCCTCCTTCTCCGTCTTCGCCCTCATGATGAGCTTTGGATTTCGCACCTTTGGTCATGCTGCCCAACCCCTCCTCCTTAACAATTATCATCGAACCAAGGACGCGCTGGCGACGGGCTCGCGGCTCGCGACGGCCTTTTCTATCATATGCGGTTTCCCTCTCATGTTCGCCGGCCTCAAGACCGGTTTCTTCTCCCTCTGGAAAAGTTCTGTCGGAGACTCTCGTCGCTTGTCAGTCGACACACAAAAGGCGTTGCTATCCGAACCAGTCACCATGACGATGTCCGTTATGTTGCTGGCTGCCATCTGTGGCATCGCTTGTCAATGCACGGAAGAAGACGTGGGTTTCGTGATTGGTCTTATCGGCGCTGTCCTAGGCACAGGTGTCGTGTACATCATCCCTGCCCTGCTTAATACAAAGCTCCTCGCACGCGTAAAGGATATGGCGGCCGCCAGACCAGAGAAAATGTTTAACCAGGCCTTGATTGCTGTGGGCGTTATTTTTGCGTGTCTGGGGGCGTACGCGGCCATTGATGATCAGTTCGGTATATTTAGCGGGAAGGGGCCGAAGATGCATGTGCATTAGACGGAGACCACGATAGGACAATAGCTGCCTCTTCCTCTTATCTGTGCTTGCTTTATTTCTCCGGTTCTGGTTGAGGGTCTGTGGGGGCGGGAGGAAAAAGGACGGGAACCGATTGTGCTTGTTTCTGACAGAGTGAAAAGGGAAGAAAATAGTGGAAAGGAAGGTATAGACAATGCTTATTTGTTTCGAATGGATGTAGCGTTACTGCTCCATGAGTTGTGTGTTTGGAGGGAAGGAGGGAAGGCAGTTTGGAGGGAGAAAGGGGTAATCCTTTTATGTCTTATTTGACATGAAAGAGCTTGGGAGGTACTCAAGTCTTGAAAAAGGAAAATGTAGGCTCAAGCCACACGTAAGATATATAATACATAAATTGAATGGACTTGTAGCTCATTGGTTCGTTTGTACTTCTCATTCCCCTTACATGTCATGCATACCCCTCATTGAAATTATCCCCCTCGAGGTGTTTTTTTATTGACGTTGCTCCTTACTCTTTCTTCTCCTGCCAATGATGCATTTCTTCTCCGATTCGGATTATACCCCCACAACCTTTCCTCCCCCTCTCGCTCTCCATAATGCATCTCCCTTTAATTCGGATCCGTCATACGGTGCCTATCATTCTCAATCTTTATCCTCACTCTACTCTCTTCGTGCTCCTTCCACGCCATGTCCTTCCTCTGAAGCCGCTTCTCACTCTCCTCCCCCTCTTCTTTCTCCTCCTCATTTCTCATCGCCTCCTTTAACGGGGGATAGGGTGCTGCCGACACATTGTTCGCAATGCGACCCTTTTCCATCATCCCCTTGAGCTGCTCACCACTCACAGGCAACTGGCTGTCAATCTCTTCAAACCCCCCCGCTTGCTCCGCCTTCCTTACCTCGCCACATTTTACTCCCTCTTCGACCTCCGCCTGTCCCTCTATGCCTCCACCTCCTTCTCCTCTTCCTTCCCCCCGCATTCCGAAGGCGGCGATCTTTTCTCTCATTTCCTCCATCCAACGCTCTTCCTTCTTTTTACCTTCCTCGTCTCGCTGCTGACGCCTCTCCTGCTGCTGCTGCTGCTGCTGCTGTTGCTGCTGCTGTTGCTGCTGCTGTTGTTGCTGCTGCTGTTGCTGTTGTTGTTGTTGCTGCTGCTCGGACACGGGCAAGCCTACTATTCCTCTTTCCCCTTCCTCACTCACCAAGTGCGCAAGCGCCGTCGTCGGTGCCTTGTCAATCTTCATGTCCTCCCCCTTCCTCCCTCCCTCTCCCCCCCCTCCCTCCATCTTCGGTAGCACATCCATTCCATCCGCCTGAACAACCCCATCCTCATCCCTCAAACCCCCTGCCCCTCCTCCACCTCCTCCTCCTCCTCCTCCTCCTCCTCCTCCCTCCTTCTCCCCCTCACCCACCCAACCCGCCCTGATGGCCGCCAGCGACCCCCCTGAGGAGGGACCAACGGGGACATTCATCACTGACTCGACCAGTGCTGCCGCCGCTGTTGCCTCCCTTGGCGCCAGCGCCGCCGCCTCCACCACCATCGCAGACCGAATCTGTTGCTGCTGCTCAACATACCGTGCCCGTGCTTCCGCCGCTGCCGCCGCCGCCGCTTCAGCGGCCGCTGCTGCTGCCTTTGCCGCTGCTTCTTGTGCCTCCTTCTCCTTTCGCATGGCTTCGGCCACCTGCCACCGGTATAAGGCCGGGTCCAGAGAAAACAACAAGTTCCCCTTTCCCCCTCCCTGGCCCCGCTCGTGCATCTCCTGACCCCTTTCCCTTTCCGTCGCCGCCGCCGCTGCCGCTGCTGCTGCTGCTGCTGCTGCTGCTGCTGCTGCTGCTGCTGCTGCCAGGGCCACAGCCTTGCCGTCCAAGAATTTGACATAGGCGTGCGTGTTGAACAAGACATGGTCTTGAGGGTTAACGGGCGCATGGGCCAAGAACCCGCATTCGGGGAAAACCTTCCTTCCCTCCGAAAAGCGCCCATGATCCAACCCCTTCAGCTTCTTTACTCGTCGCAGCTCTCCTATCGAGGAGGATGTGGAGGCGGTGGCGGAGGAGAAGGAGGCGGAGGAAAGCGGGTCAGCTTTCATGGAAGCAGCCACGGCGGGAGGGTAGGGAAGATGGACCGCTTCCGCTTTAAGGGTCCGTTTTCGTTTGATTATCTTCCGCACACCCGCCGCAGACTGCATCCATGCCACGGGGACAGGTAGGGAAGGAGGGCCCGGGGGAGCGCCACCACCCGGCATCACCAAGGCGGCCGTTTCGCTGAAGAGAGGGGAAGCAGGACAGCGGGCATTCCAACAAAACTCATCCTCCAAGCCTTTTTCGGCGTGGCACCATAGGCAACAACACCGTTTTTCTAAGGCCATGACATCCACGAATTCATCCTCGTCCTCCCTCTCCGAGTCAGTCTCGCACATCTCCCTCAGCTCCGTGAGCCATGCCCTCGGGTCAGGCCGGTCCTTGAACCTATCCCAGTGCCGCTCCACATGCCTTTTCACCGCTTCTGCATGCAGTTCCACCTGCCGCAACGGCACCCGTGCCGCCGTCGTCGAGCTCCCAGCCAGCAGGGCCAGACCATCCATCCCCCCTCCTGCCGCCTCTCCTCCTGCTCCTCCTGCACCTGTGGGAAGAGAGCCTCCAGCGACCACTTTCTTCGGTCTGCCCTTGGCACGCTTCTTTGGAGGCGTCTGAACCGCTGCTGCTGCTCCTGCTGAAATCGCAGCTGCTATTCTTGTTGTTGTTGCTGTTGCTGCTGTTGCTGCTGCTGCTGCTGCTGTCGTGGCGTCATCGCCAATGGTGGAGGCGGAGGAAGAGGCGAATAAAGCGGCAGCCGCAGCATCCCGCCCTGCCCCCCCCCCTTCCTCCTCCTCTTCCTCCTCCTCCTCTTCCTCCTCCTCCTCTTCCTCCTTATCCTTCTCGTACCTGATCGCTTGCTTTCGTGGTGCACTCCTCTGACTCCTTTCCTCCTCCTCCTCCTCCTCCTCCTCCTCCTCCTCCCCATCCTCTTCCTCCTCCTCCTCCTCTTTCGCAACATGTCCTCTCATCTCCTCCTCTTCCTCGTCGCTCTCCTCCAACTCCCTCCTCTCTTTCCCACCAACCATACCCGCCACCTCTGTCCCTCCATCCTCCTCTTCCCCCTCTTCGACCTCCCTCCATTTCTCCTCCTCCGGTGGCTGCACCGGAGGCAAAGTCGTGGATGACTGGCGCTTCCCTCCATTGCACCTTCTTCGCGTCGTCCTCCCTCCCCTCCTACTCAATACTTCCCCCCCATCCTCGCTCGTATCCTGAGATGACGGGACTACCGCCATGGCGTCCATTGCATTTTCATGCAAGGCAGGAACGACACCTCCCTCTCTCCCTCCCTCCCCCTCCACTATCTGCTGCTGCTCCTCCTCCTCCTCGTCCGGGGACCCAGCACGGGGAACCTCCTTCCTTGCTCCTGCTCCTGTCGCTACTGTGCCCTCTCCTGTATCTTGCCCCTCCACCATATCAGTCCAGGACGGCCGCTGCGCCTGCTGTTCCTCCTCTTCTTCCTCCCCCTCCCCTTCCCCCTCCACAGCACCCCCACTGCACCTCTGCTCTTCCTCCGCCCCTCCTTCCCCACCACCCTCGTCCTCAACCACAATATTATACGACCTTCCTGACACCTCCTCCTTCTCCTTCCCCTCTGATGCCACCTCGACAGTCACCCAACCCCCTCCTGCCCTGAGCACCCTCCCCTTCTTTCCCTTACTCCGTGGTCCGGAGGCTTGCGTGAATCGTACAGTTTTACCCACCCATGTTTCAGGGTCGAATTCGGTTAATTTTATTGGACCCTTGCTGCTGCTGCTGCTGCTGCTGCTGCCGATACGGCTGGCTGCAGTAGTGGTCGCCTTTGCTTGTGCAGTGGCAGCAGGTCCAGGAGAAGAGGCTCGTGAAGGAGAAGGAGTACTTGTCGCTGATCCACCCCCTCTCCCCCCGCCTCCACTTTCTTCTCTTCCTTCTGCGGTTGCTGCTGCTGCAGCTGCTGCCGTCGTCGTCTTCTCCTCTGCAGCAGGTGCGGGTGTCGCTATGGCACTGCGGCTGCTGTTCCGGCGGCCCAAGGCAGGAGGAGGAGGAAGAGGAAGAGGGCTAGGTGCACTCACGGGGGTCGAGCTGGAGGACCGGCGAGAACCCCGCATGGACTTGCTACTGCCTTGACTGCTGCCGCTTCCTGCCTTGTCGCCCGCCGCTGCATCAGCTGCACTGTGGCTGTCCGTGCTGCCGCCGGCACTCCCATCGTCATCATTCGTTGCTGCTAACTCCTCGGGCGCCGCATTCAGCGAAGGACGAATTGCCTCTACCTCTATCCGGCCTGTCTTTCCCCCATCAAATCGCACACGCACCGTCTTGGACCACGCCGTCACGTCTTCCTGGAGCACGGCTGCCTGGCCTTGTAGGCCCGGCTGCTTTCGCAAGAGGGAGCAAAGCGAGGGATCTACCACCACACGCCTGCCTGCCACAAGATCCGGCGGGGCCACCGCGACATTGCTCATCCTTATTCGTCCAGTCGCTGTGTATGGTGCGGGTTGAGTGTTTGGTGAGAGTGTGTGGGAAGTCCTCATCGCTTGGCCATGGAGAAGAAGATCGAGGGGTGATTCTGAGGCTGGGAACTTGTTGTGCTGAGGGAGGGCCAGGCGACCGTCGCAGCCATGCGGCCTCACTGCCATATAGCATGCATATGGCCACCATTGTCATGCTCTGTGGCGGTGTCCAACAGGCATCGATAGGCTGAGTCGGACAGGGACTTCACTTTGCTTTTGCTTCGTCAAAAGTACTTTGAAGCCTTGAGGCCCGACTCGGAGGCTCAACAAGAGGGATGTCTAAATGATGCGCGCAGGATTAGGTACAGCTATACCTCGTGGATAGTCACCAAACTCTGCTCATTTATGTGCATGTGGCAGAGAGGGAGAGGACATGCCAAGTTGCAGAGGGCCACAGACCATAGTTTTCCAAGAACGCCTCGCTTTCAAGAGCAGTCACGGTTAGGTATAACTTGTCATGGCTTCCCGATGGAGTGGGTAGGAGGGCCTGGTGACCGATCGAAGCCCCGAATGAAAGATGGAAAATACATTAAAATTATATGCATCCCCACTTTGCTTATTTAGACAGCCACAGCTTCCTTATGCGTCAGCTCTTGTCTTGTTAAATAATAATTTGGAGGAACCCTTTTTTGGCGCGAGCCGAAGCATGTCGATACTGTACCGAGCACAGCATCATAACCCCAAGGGCAATTAGCGCAGATCTTCTGCAATTAAATCATCTTGAGCCTTGAGCACGTCTATCAAGTGTATTCCTGTCCTCTTTGTGTTCCTCGTTGCCTTGACCTCCTGGGCCCCTTCTCAATAGCGCAAGTATGTCTCCCATGAATGCAACGTAAAGTGCTCTTGGCACTTTCAACGCAAAACTCGAGAGTTTTGGGAAGGAAACTACAAGCCACCTTTACCGTGAGTTTGTGTAAAATCTTTTCTCTCTCCTTACCCTATTCGGCGGAGCATTTTACAGTTTGTCCCTGCCTTTCGCCTCTCCAGTTAAATCACATTCCCTAGAAAGTGATTGACGCTTACATAAATGAGATGTCACACGATCGATTTCCACCTGAAACCACGCTGGAAACTAATCTGCCATTGACCTACGTACATTTCCTGCATGCGTTTCAACGACAATTTGTTCCCCTCCTACATGGCAGTGATGCAGCTGTCGACACTTGAAGCTCATCGCTTCCTTTGGATAGGACTAGGCCGGTACTGATAAGCGAGGTCTGGCGCGAAACGTTCTGTCGGTCTCCCCTGGAAGACAGGCGCAGGAAGCAGCAAGACCCGGGGGCGGTTCAGTCAGCCGTCGATGGGCCATTTGACTTTGACACAATGCTCTGGCTGCCTCGGATCCGGACACACGTGATGCCGCATACTCCAACCATACCAGCCATTACAAGATTAGACTTTTTTCTCGCTCAATCTCTCTTTTCCTCCGGCATTTCATCCTTTCCTGATACTGGAGTACCACTGAGTACCTCTGAGGCAAAAGAAGGTCGAATTATTTTGTGGTTATCGTCGCAGTTTCGCTCTTTCAATTCTCAGCCGAGAAGAAAATCATCGCACTCTACACGACACATCTTCATGCTCCACAACAGATCTCTCATAAGCCATCAAAAAAGCTGGTGCCTGGGGCAAGAGGGATGAAATTTTGTTGTACTGGTGTATATTCGCTGAAGTGGATGGGCCGAGGACGAGACTCCTTTGTCACGTGCACGTTGCTGTGACGCGACAAGCAGTTGCATTTGCATTTACACACGCCCTGCAGACTTTTCCTAGCTTGGCAAGACTTCCCATACCTAATTCTATATGGAAAGTGGTCTTTTACAAACCTCCAGACATCTGTCCTCACTCACCGAGCTCAAGGCGGGAGGCCATTCTGACGCCGCGCACATATCTCCAGAGCAGCTGGAGGCCAGAAGACATTTGAATTACAAGCTGTCCAACGTCTGTGGCCTCCAGGTGGTTGTCGAAATCATCTACATAGTGAGTGATCTGCAAGACCGACCTGCCCAGCCTTATAGTATGGTCTTTTTAACATTTACTGGCACCAGAGGCATGTGATTCGGCCCAGTGGGGGTGTCAAAAAGGCAGATGCGGCATCCACAACCTTGAACTTTGAGCAAGCAACACATTCGCTCCGAGAGGCCGCCTTCCCTCTGAATGGCTTTGAGGGCTTTGGCTGCACTTGCCATGCGTCAGGGCACCTGGAAGACTGTTAGGGATTTCATGCGATCCCCCAGGCCTCCTCAAAGGCCATGTAATCTCCCTAAGACAGTAGTTGGCGCCGCTCGCGATCCTTTGATGGCTGTGATTTACTCAGTGGCGCAGGACGCCCGCCTCTCCCTCGAGAGTCTCTGCCTCGTTTCGCAACCTCGAGAGTTTCGCGGGGCTCATCTGTCGCGTCAGACATACACGTAGTGACGCCCCATCATAACGACAATAACAACACAAACGCACTTTGTGTGCACATGCGCTTAGTTGGCGTCGTATGAATCGTCTTGGGTGGTCAACTGCGCGCGGGAGACTGCATCGACACGACAGCGGGCCATTCCTTGCTGCGTTTTCGGCTCGCTACTCATGCGCGTACTCACGCAGATAGTCGAACCACCACCATCCCGCACCCACACAACGCACTCACTCACATTCACATCCGACACATATATCACACACGTACCACAGGCAAAGGCCGGCGTCCCGCCGCCCGCATCCCTGCCCTTCCTCCGCGTTCGCACGCCCCCACACCCACACCTCACTCTAGCCACCACCGCGCCCACCACCCGCTCCCTTCCACCAATGGCTGAGGTACAAGTCGACACGCACGTGCGCCGCTCCTCCCTTGACCTTTCCATGGCTGACGAGCTTTCCGGCTGTGGCGCTGTCCTTCTTGGCGCTGGGCCCTTGTCTCCACGTGTCCTTCACCCGCCTCCCACCGACGCCCTCCCTACCGTCCGCACCTTGCTAGAGCAAAAGGCCTTGCACGAGGGGTTGGAAGATGCCTTCTTTGTCGCTGACCTTGGGGCGATTATTCGCCAGCACCGCAAGTGGCAACGCTGCCTTCCCCGCGTGGAGCCCTTTTACGCCATCAAGTGCAACACCGACCCCGAGGTCTTGCGGACCCTCCTCCCCCTCTGCGCTGGCTTCGACTGCGCGAGCAAGGGAGAGATTGAGACGATGCTTGCCCTGGGTGTCAACCCGTCCAACATTATCTATGCCAACCCATGCAAGCCCCCGGAGCATGTGCGGTATGCCCGCGACCATGGTGTGCACCTCATGACGTTCGACAACGCCGATGAGCTGGCCAAGGTAAAGGCCATCAACCCGAATGCCAAGATGGTCCTGCGAATCCTGACTGATGACTCGAAGTCGGTCTGTCGCTTCGGTACCAAGTTTGGGGCCCATTTGCCCGCTACCCTGCCTTTGTTGCAGACGGCGCGCCACTTAGGGATGGATGTGGTGGGGGTTTCTTTTCACGTTGGTTCCGGGTGCCAGGACCCCATGGCTTTTGATGACGCAGTGCGCCGAGCGAAGAGGGTGTTCGAAGAAGGGGCACGGCTCGGGTACCACTTAACCTTATTGGATGTCGGGGGGGGGTTCCCAGGGTCGGAAAAACGTCACTCGAGTGAGGATCCGGACATTCACGGAAAGGCCGAGGGAAGTGTAACATTCGAGGAGATAGCCGCGGTGTTGGGCAAGGCGATTCAGACGCATTTCCCAGACCCGGCTGTACGGGTGATTGCGGAGCCGGGCCGCTTTTATGTGGCACCGGCGTTTACGCTCGCTACCACCATTACATCTCGACGAGCTGTTTTCTCGGATGCGATGACGGCGGCGGATGACTCGAAGCTCGAAGGAAGAGCATCCGCGGCTGTGGCAGCTGGGGGAGGGCGAGCGACATGTGCGGGTGGAATGATGACGACGACCACCACCACCACCACCACGGCCACGAGCGCGATGATGATTGACGAAAGCGGGACAGAAGGAAGCGGGAAGCAGGCGGATCACCAGAAGATGGGGCTGCGCCAGGTGCAGGTTTCGAGCGAGGAGAAGAGTTTTATGTATTATGTGAATGATGGGGTGTATGGGTCATTCAATTGCCTGTTGTTTGACCACGCGCAGGCCTTCCCGAAGGTGCTCGCGGCCAAGTCGCGCGCGGTCCGTCATAAGGAGAGTGTGTGGTTGGGGGATTGGTATGAATGCTCCGTATGGGGCCCCACGTGCGATAGCATGGATTGCATCAGCAAGAAGACCTTGCTGCCTGAGTTGGCGATTGGGGATTGGTTGTATTTTGAGGAGATGGGGGCTTACACGCTCGCGGCGGCGTCGAGGTTCAACGGCTTTGAGCTCTCCTCGGTGTTTTACACCAACACAGAGGCGATGCCATGAGGTGGGGGGCTATTTACGGGTTTAAGGAAGGGGGAACTGCGGTGTTGCTTAGGTGTGCTTAGTAAGGATCTGTACATTGAGAGGTTTTTTCCCAAGTTCCTAATTTTTAAATCTCACGTCAAATGACGGCCCTGTCCGTTTTTTTATCTGTCCGAGATATTAATAAGTCTGTTACCCTCCTTTTGATTCCATGTCCGGCAAGATGGTGTCAGAAAGCGAGCTCACGAGAGAGAGAGTGAGTGCTGAGTGTGTTGTGCCTGGTGTCCTTTAGTATTCGGTAAATGATATTTCCCGTGTTCTTCCTCTCTTTTTGTTCATCCATCGGTATTTCTGCAATTTCGGGCATGGTGTTAAAAGTCACTGTCCGGCGTCTCGTGGCCTAAATCATTTGTCTTCTAAGGCAGAATTGGGGGGAAATAGGGGACGGAGAAAATTTAATGAAAAATGACTCCTTCTGTGTAAGACTGGAGTGTTTTCTTTCTCCTCTTCCGCCATGGGGCATTACGAAGAAGAGAATGATCAACGACGCATCATGCAAGTGGGTGGATGAAAAGATGGGTAGAGGGAAGCCAGGAAAGGGGGAGTCAGACGGGTGTATAAGAAATAACTTAAAACTAGACAGGGGGAAGACTCAAGAAAGGAAGAGGGCGTCGCCTGAGAAATCAAGAGATGGGAAAACAGCACCAGGGTTGGAATTACAGATAACGAGAGGTTCGAGAGAGGGAACAAGGAAATGGTGTTGCTATCATGAACGTTTTAATTTTCCGGGAGTGACAACTGCAGCAGATCAATGAAAGGGGAAGATAAAGAAATAAAAGATAGGGAAAAGAGCAGCAGAAGCAGCAACAACGGCAACAGCAGTAGTCAGGAAAAGGGTGTGGCCTGAGAGGTAAAGCCGAGACGCACGCAGCAACAGCAAGGGAGGGATGGATGGAAGGAAATCAAGATACATCATCCACAAAGTAATCCATATTAGAGAGGACGCCCTTCAAAATTGGTTGATCCGAAGAAATAAATTATAAAACACACGCACTGCACACACACAGAGATATTTCTTTTTTTTGTGAGGGAAAGAAAGGGCGGGGGGGGTTGATGGTGATATGTAGGTGTCTACTGTTATGTTAACGAACTGCGTAATTGCGTTTATTTTCGTTTATTTCACAAGTCAATTTTCGCGGCTGGGATTCTATCCTCACCTTATGGCTTTTATTATTGCGCTGATTGCTCCATCCCTACCGTTTTCCTTCCATTCCCCTTCTCCTCAGCAGCGGCAGCAGCAACACTTGCAGCAGCAGTAGAAGAAGCAGCAGCGGCAGAACCCCCGCGTCTTATCTTTGTTAAGGCCTCTAATACTCCTTCCTCAAATTGACCTAACATCCGCCTCTTCACGCCCGACAACAATTCTTCTCCCATAGTACTGCTACCAACACTGCTGTTACTACTTTCTGATCCATCATTCCAATCTCTTCCCCTTAAATGCCCCTCCAGTACAGCTAGTCTGGACTCCAGATGCGCTATTCTTTCCTCAGGCGTCCCTCCTTTCACAACCCCCGCCACCACCACTGCAGGTGATGTTGATATGTCACTTTTAACGGTCAATCCTCCCCTCCCTTGCTGCTGTCTGTCCTGTCGATGCATGTGCTCCTTTTGCTCGGCAATCGCGGCCTTGAGCTGCCCCATCTCTCCCTTCATCCCCTCCCGTGTCCGGGATAGCCCGTACCATAAAATGGTGGCCGGCGTGGCGGCCAGCACCATGTTCCAGGCCCACCAGTCCCACCCAAAGCGCTTGGCGGTGCGGGGGGGAAGACGCATGTGTAGATAAGGATGGCGGAGGAAGAGGCGCAACGGACCAGAGGGGCGGGGATGGCGGGATGACGGTGGATGTGTGGTCGAGAGGAGCAAAAATGAATGAAGGCCACAGCCCGCTGGTACCTAATGTATGTACAGCTATGTATGATGTGGCGTGAAAGGCCAAGGGTCCGACAGTGTGTGTGAGATGAGTGTGGGATGATTTCCAGGAGGGAGGAGGAGGCAGAGGGGGAGGAATGGGGGGTAGGTCGGCAAGAACCAACTTTCCCCCAAGACAAAATACAAAGCACCACACTAGAGGGTAAAAGCACATACATCTCGCCAAACAGTTACCTGTACAGTAAGGCCCCCCGGTTGGTCTGAGAAATTACAAAGGAAAAACACACTTAACCCCCCACCCCCCAAATCAATGATTGGCACCTAGCGTATTTACCCCTTGTCTCTATCCTACCTCACCATTCCCGCACGCACCACAACTCACGGCTTTCCCCTCTTTCCTTAAATGCCACAGATTGCAAACCGCATTGTAGGCCGCATCCCACCCTATCCCTTCCTGCTTCACCCGGATGCTTCGGTACATCAACTGCGCATAGGCACGAACTTCCCTCGTCCTCCTCCGTTGCACGTCCTCACTCAAGCCAGAAGCACCAACACCTGGCAAAAAAGAATGTACTCTTCCGTAGCCTGGCGACGAGGCCAGCCAATGGGCACGTTACTTACCCAACCGAGCAACTTGGATGGGGTCGTCCGATGCCTCCAAGAAAAGGCACTAAGTCATTTGACAAACGCCAACAATGGCAGCACAAGCAGCAGCAGCAGCAGCAGCAACAGCAGCAATGGCACTCCGTCCAAGAGCCAAAACAATTGCAGCATCAATAGAAAGGAAGGAAATAATAGTAAGAAAAAGCAGCGGCTGCAGCAGGAGCAGCAGCAGCAGCAAGTGTCATGGACCGTACCGGGCCTAGCCAACCTAGGAAACACCTGTTTTCTTAACACCGTTCTCCAATCCCTCGCCACCCTCCCACCCTTTGTCGACTCCCTCCAACAAGCCGTTGACTCCCACCACGCCCAAGAATCCCCCGTAAGCCGCCTTGTCCTTGAATGCCTCCTCCGCCTCAAACCCGTCGCCGTCGCTCATCCCTCCTCCTCTTCCTCCTCCTCTTCCTCCTCCTCTTCCTCCTCGCGAACCTGTCCCCCTCTTCCGCCCCACAGCACCGCCTTTCATCCCATGGACCTCCTTCAAACCCTTCGGATACGCTGCGCTTCTTTTTTTCAAACACACGAACAACAAGATGCGGAAGAACTACTCCAACTCCTCCTCGGCCTTTTAACCGATGAGCTTAAGCACAGACCCTCCTCCTCAGTCTCCTCGTCCCCCTCCTCCTCTTTCTCCTCCTCTTACTTCTCTTCCTCACCAAGATATGCATCCCATTCGGTTCCATCTCCTTCCATCTCGCAAACACCAAGCACCGGCGGCAGAAGGGGAGGAGGGAGGGAAGGAGGGAGGAAAGGAAAAGTAGGAGGGGGACTTAAGGACCTCACCCAAAAATTTCGGGGCCTCTCCACCTTTGCCTCCCCTCCCTCTTCTTTCTCCCCTTCTCCCCCTTCCTCCTTCCCCTCCTCCTCCCCCTCCTCCTTTTCCCTCCGCAATCCCTTCTCTGGCTGGTTAGCCTCTGTGTTGCAGTGCGTGGAATGCGGTCACCGACGCCCCATCCAAAATTCTGCTTTTATCGACATTGCTCTCCCCCTCTCTTTCTCCCCTTCCCCCTCCTCCTCCTCCTTCTCTCCTTCCTCCCTCCCTTCCTCCTCCCCCTCCTGGCTCCGCCCCGCCCCCACCCCCTCCTCCTCCGGCACCCACCTGTCGAGTATCCTCCACTCTTTCGCCTCGGCAGAGCACGTCCTAGACGTTGAATGCTGGTCCTGCACCCACAAATCTGCCCTTCAAAGACTGATGTCCCAGACAGAGAAAATCCAAAGTTCCATTCACAATGTTAAGGAAGCAGGCCTTGAGGGAGGGATGGGGAGTCTCATTGCCAAGTGGGAGAAGGACCTTCAAATCCTCACAGCTGAAAGACACCGACTACAGCAACTTAATCCCGACGAACCGTTTGCCCTCCCTCCTTCCCTCCCTCCCTTCTCCTCATCCTTCACAAAGGAAGGGCGGCCGAAAGAGGAAGGCCTCCGCCGGCAGTTTCGCAAAAGGCTGGTGTTCTCTCGCCTTCCCCCCCTCCTTTGTCTCCATTTGGGGCGTCGTGTCTTCTCTCCTTCCCTGCAAAAGATGCTCAAGGTGAAGGAGAAAGTCATCTTCCCCTTATTGATGGACATGACAGGTTTCGCGGCTTATGGAGGAGGAATGAGTGCGGATGTTGCTTTACAGCAGCCGATGAAAAGGGCGGGAGAGATGGAGGTGGGGAAGGGGGGAACGAGGTGGAGGGGGGCTGCCATGGTGCGGTGGCAAGCGGAGGGGAAGGGGGAGGGAGGGGAGGAGGAGAGGGAGGAGGGACGGAGGGAGGAAAGGCTGAGCAACGGCAATGGAATTCACTACTGCAATGAGTACAAGCTATCACTCAGCGCACCCATTATGGCACCCTCCTCCTCCTCCTCCTCCTCCTCAATCTTCACCATTTCTCCCCACTCCTCTCTACCCTCTTCTTCTCCCTCTTCCTTCTCCTCTTCCCTCTGCTATAAGTACCTTCTTCAGGCCGTCATCGTCCACCATGGCTCCGCCGATTCGGGTCACTACACGGCCTATCGTCGCCTCTCCCCCTCTCCTTCCCCCTCCACCCTCCTCCAAACCCCATCCGCCGAAGAAGAGAGGGGGGGAGGGAGGGCGGGCGGGAATCAGGATTCGTTGAAGGTGGAGAGCAATGTTTGGGTCCACATATCGGATGATGCGGTGGCCCCAGCGACCGAAGAGGAGGTGCTGGAGAGCGAAGCGTATCTGTTGTTTTACCAAAGCTTGGATTCGATCGAGGAGAAGGAGGAGGGGAAGAAAGGAGAGGAGGAGGAGGAGGAGGAGGAGGAGGAGGAGGAGGAGAAGGAAGAGAAAGAGGAGATCGTGGCGTGAAAAGAAGTTAATGACGATAGACGAAAGATAGAGAGATTGATAGAGGGGTCTGCTGAGAGACATGAGAAGGTATGTGTGTAAATATCGTTCAACCACGAGAGAGAGAGAGAGGGGGGGAGTGTGTGTTTGTGTCACAGAGAGGGCAAGAGGAAAAAACATCAGGAGAGATAAAAGGAAAGAAACAGTGTGTACAGCTCACGGATAGTTCTCTCGTAGCTGTCGGACAAACCTAGAACTTACATATGCACGCACGCACGCGCTGGAATCACCGAAAGATTCGAAAACTTCGAGTCTCGCCTTTCCGCTTTCCCCAAGGGATCATGAGACTGTGCGGCCTGATAAGCAAGACACCTACTTTAGCGTCCGAGTACATCGTTGTCGTCATGCAGAAATCATCACCTGGCTGTTGATCATGGCCTGGTCTTCTTTTTGGGCATTTTCAACACAAGATACGTGCCCTTTGGCCCATAATATTATACGTACCTTGTGGCCCATCGCGGCTTTTCGACAGTGCGATTGATCTATGTAAAAAAGGAACGTCAATGGAAGATCAAGGCCATGGCACATCCGGCCTGTGCCCCCCATCTGGCGGCAAGGAAAGCAACTTAATATCTCTGGCATCAGCGCACCGACAACGCGACCCCAGCCATCGCCAACAAGTAATCCTCATCAGCAAGCCGCCGTGTAGATAGGACAGGCTTGTGTTCATTTTCGAGAGTCTTCTTCTCTTCTTTTAGAGCGTCTTATGCGAAAATACCCGGAAAAGAGGGTCGGAAACGAGAAAAAGGGGGAATATATTCGAGGGATGTTCCTCCCTCCCTCCCTCCCTCCCTCCCTCCCTCCCTCTCTCCCTCCCTCCCTCATCACCCCCACAAGAGAGTTGCGTCCAGGTTGGATGCCTATCATTCCTCCATCTTCCCTCTCCCCCTCCTTCCCTCCCTTCCTCCCTCCCCCATGAAAGGAGATGGAGGAGAACCATTAAGAGACGAACCGAAATACGAAAGAAATCGTAGATAAACCATCTTCTCCTTTCACACCTGCTCCCTCTCTCTCTCTCTCCCTCCTTTCCTCCATCCCTCCAGTCTGCTGCTCTTCCTCGAATCAACAGCCTGCGCATCACACCCCTTCCTTCTTCCCGTCCATGTACCCTTCATCCCTCTCCCTTCCTCCCACTGATTGTTTATCTGTTCGCCTTGGCGACACGCTCCACCTCGTCCTTCTTCTTAATGGCATAACTGTTGGAGCTCCCCTTAGCGGCGTTAATGATCTCATCCGCCAACGTCTCGGCAATCGTCTTAATGTTCCTAAAGCTCGACTCGCGCGCGCCCGTGGTGATCAGGTAGATGGCCTGGTTAACACGGCGGAAGGGAGACATATCAACGGCTTGTCGTCGCACCACACCGGCAGAACCCACCCGGGTCGAGTCCTCCCGAGGACCGGCATTGATAATGCTGTCCACCACCACCTGCACCGGGTTCTGATCCGTCAGGAGGTGAATAATCTCGAGGGTGTGCTTCACGATCCGGTTAGCCATGAGCTTTTTCCCGCTGTTGCGGCCCTTGCGCATAAGCGAGTTCGCCAACCGTTCCACCACGGGGCACTGCGCCTTGCGAAAGCGCTTCTTTTGGTAGCGGCCCGCCGTGTGAGGGAGGTAGGTGGCGCACTTGCCATTCACGCCAATGTAGTCCTCCAGGGACAAGTCCTTGATCTCGACGTCGGACAGGCTCCTGCAGAGGGAGGAATGGGCATGGATTGGGATGAGAACGAGGCGGAATTACAAGCAATAGAAGCGAAAGCTTTGGCTGCGGCGCAACCAGCTAGCTCGAGTACAATACGGCCACATGCTCAAAGGCTTGTTACATAGATGGAACACGGGAGGATGCAAGAAGGATTGGGCGCTGCGGGAAAGCTTAATCGTCATCCACGTACCATTTGCCGAAGAGCTTGATGTCGGCCGTGTTGTCCTCGAACCCCACAGCCATGTCGGTTTCGAAGGGCACGGCGGCCTCGGCCTCGTCGAAAGGAACAATCTCGTCAGCCATAGTGACTACTCTGTGGTCGTTGTGGGGATTATGTGGAGAGAGTTTTTGTGAGTGTCCAACACCCCCCATGTCCTTCTTTTGGGTCTAGCGCTGCGCAAGTTGCCTCAGCTCTCAACCCCGGCATCCTCTTTTTCCACCAGCCGCTATCCCACTGCAGGCAACATAATCCATGCGTAAGCGTACGTCTCGTCTTGGTACGTGGGCGCTGTTGGCTGCTGGTGGATGGCCAAAGGCAGGAGTCGATTAGGCGATGAGGCCTCCTCCCCCTCCTGATGCTCAGACGAATGGCAGCCACGCTTGTCCACCACAAGGCATCCAAAATCACTCAGCACCACAGACATGGAGATTACTTATGTTGTTAGCGTGAGAGTAGGTAAAGATGAGGTGCATGAAAGCGTTTCGAAGCACGCAAACATAGAGAAGAAGTTTCCTCCTCTGCCTCTCCGCGGCCACCCGCGTTCGCTTGTGCGGCCTGCCTTCTCCTTCGTCCACACAACTGTGCTGCGCGCACCGTGGAGTGGCGTCTCCTTATTCTTCGGGCTCATTCCTTCCTCATGGTAAGCTATTATTGCCTGTGTATGAGGGTTGGAATCATCGGTCATGCAATGCCTTAAGACTAAGACGCCCACCACCAACCACTTTTTCTCCGGCTCCCCACCTCATGCACGCATCCCAGGAGCAACGAGCAGCAAGCTGCAGCATAGGCAACAACCGACCTCCTCTCCAGGAAGCAAGCGGCCGTCTCTGCATCATGGTACGTCCCCCGACATCGTCTTGCTTTTCATGCGTATTTATTTGTCAGATTGCATCGCTGCTACTCTAGTCGCCCCCAGCCCCCGTCTCTACCTTCTCTCTTTCCCTCCAACCCGTCCACTTGGCCGCCCCCTCACCTTTCCTCGGCCTGCCCCCCTCTCCTTCACCACGCGCACACAGACAGCACTTGGGGACGACTCCTTCATCAACGACTTGGATGGGCTCGGGGATGATTCAGAGGATGAGGAGGAGGAAGAGGAGGAGAGAAGGGAGGGCACGGTTGGCGACGGAGGAGGTGGCAAGAGTAGTAATGGAGGCGTGCGTGTCAAGGCGGAAGACCTCGACAGTCTCGATGACAGCGAGGACGAAGATGAGGAGGAGGGGAGGGAAAACGGACGAAAGAAACGAAAAATGAAGGAGGGAGGGGAGGAGGGGATGGACGTGGAGAGAGGCAGTGAGTTCGAAAAGGCTTTGCCAAAGCTGAAAGGGAAGACGTTGGATGTCGTCGCTTCTTTAAGTAAGACCAGGCGCTACCAAGAGCACCTGGAGAAGGTCAAGGACGCGATTAGCGTAGAGAATCCCCCTCCTATGAGTGTGCCGCTGGAGAGTGACCCAGAGTATCAGCTGATTGTGTCATCGAATCGATTGGTGCAAGGTAAAAGGGACGGAGGGACGGAGGGATGGGAGGGACGGAGGGGCGGATGGACTATATGCTGATCGACTGATGCCACCAACTCGCCCTTTACCCCCTCCCTCCTTTCCTTCCTTTCCTTCCTCCCTAGACATCGACGAGGAGATACTTACCGTGCACCGGTTTGTGGTTGACCTCTACTCCCTCAAGTTCCCCGAGCTCGAGTCCCTCGTTCCCAACAAGCTGGACTACGTCCGAACAGTCCAGAAGATCGGTAACGAGATGGTAGGTACGAGCCCTCCCATCTTCCCTCCCCCTATCCCTCTCAGTGTGCCTTTCTGCGCCACATTCCTCTCACCCTTCCCCTTCCTCTCTCCCTTCCTCCCTCCCTCCCTCCCTCAGGACCTGACCATTGTCGACCTCAATGATCTCCTCCCATCTGCAACTGTGATGGTGGTGTCCGTCACGGCCAGTAGCACCAGTGGGAAGCCCCTCCCGCCTTCTCTCCTTTCGGAATGTCTGGGGGGATGCGACGCCGTCTTATCCCTTATGGAGGCACGATCCCTCGTCCTGTCGTACGTTGAACGAAGGATGAGCGTTTTGGCGCCCAACACCTGTGCCCTTGTTGGGAGTAAGATAGCGGCCCAGCTGATGGGTCTGGCGGGAGGGTTAGTGTCCCTGTCGCGCATTCCCGCGAGTCACATACAGGTAGGGACGGGGAGGGAGGAAGGAAGGGAGGGAGGGAAGGAGGGAATGAGGGAGATGTGTCTCCTTAGCGCATCCCCTACAGGTAGAGAGTATGAGGGAAGGGAGGGAGGGAGGAGGGGAGGGAGGGAGGAAGCGCCAGCTACTTTTCATTTCAAGTGACCGACCCTCTCCTCCCTTCCCTCCCTCCCCCCCTCCCTCCCCCTGTCAGGTGATGGGACAGGAGAAGAAGCACCTGCAGGGCATGGCTGCAGCCCAAGGCATCCCTCACGCGGGTGTATTAATTGGGAGTGACGTTGTCATGAGCGCCCCTCCGGCCTTGAGGCAAAAGGCGCTTCGGTTGGTGGCGAGTAAGTTCGCCTTGACCACCCGTATGGATGCGTATCAACAGGAAGGAGGGGGGGAGGGGGGGGAGGGCGGGAGGGCGTTTCGGGCGGAGTGCGAAGACAAGATCATGAAATGGCAAGAGCCCAGTAAAGGGAAGGAGAAAAAAGCCCTTCCGGTGCCGGAGATGCAGGCGAGGAAGAAGAGGGCGGGGAAGAGGGTCAGCAAGGCGAAGGAGCGATTCGCGATGACTGAGATGCGGAAGGAGCATGGACGGCGGTACGCAGCTTTCCCTCTTTGCCTCCCTTCTTCTCTCCCTCCCACCCTCCCTCTGCATACTTTAAAAACACCAAGCTATATCCTCTCTCAACCCTCCCTGCCCTCCCTCTCTTTCCCTTCCCTCTTTCCCTCCCCCCTTATCTCTTTCAGGGCGTTCGGTGGCGCCAGCGCCGGTGCAGAATACGGCGACGAGGCCATGGGTATGGACACAGGTGCGTGCTTTCAAGTGCTCTTCCCTCCCTCCCTCTCTTCCTTCCTTCCTTCCCCCCATCGTACCGCTACCTTTCCTCGAACACCTGACGTATGTTACCCCCTCCCTCCCTCCCCGCCCGCCCTCCGTCCTTCCCTCCCTCCACTAGGTATGCTGGGATCGCAAGGAGGGAGACTCCGACTGCCAGGCGCTAAGGAGCAGAAGCAGAATATTGGTAAAAAGAAGAAGGAGGAGATGGCGAAGATGGCGGGCGGGGGAGGGTCCGGGGGAGGAAGGGTTGTGCTGGACATGGGAGGAGGCTCTGGGGCGACTGGTGGTATGGCCTCGTCGCTGGTGTTTACACCGACGCAAGGGCTAGAGTTGGTGAATCCGAATGCGATGGAAGAGAAAAAGAGGCGGCTGGAGGAGGCGAATAAGAGCTGGTTTGACTCGAACAGTGGATTTATGAGTGCTAAGCCAAAGTAGACAGGTGGGGGGGGGGCAGAAGGAAGGGAAAGCAGCAGCAACAGCAACAGCAGCAGCACCACCACCAGCAGCAGCACCACTAGCAGCACCAGCACCAGCACCAGCCTCAGCACCAGCACCAGCGCAAGCGCAAGCGCCAGCACCAGCACCAGCACCACCCGCAGGAGCAGACGGGGGGTAGTGACGGAAATAATAGGGGGGAGAGGGATTAGAGTACGGGCGATATGGTATGAAAAAGAAGAAATATAGAGAATGTGCAGGCACAAAGATCGAGATAAGCAGAGAGGCTACAACATATATTCCTTTGTCTCCCATTTATCATGTTTTCCCTTACCTCTTACCCTCTACCTTCCTTTCACCTTCTCCTCTTCCATCCATTCCTCCGTCTCAACCTTGCCTTTCTCCTCTTTCTCTCTTCGATCTCTTTCTCTTTCTCATTTCCGAGCCGGTGGACGGCCGTATTTGCGACGCCAGGCCTCCACGTCCACGCCCCGCACGCTGCTACTCCTGCTTCTGTCACTACCTTTTCTTATCACATTTGCAGCAACAGCGCCAAAGTCAGGAGGTGGACAAGGCGAAGGAGTAGCAGCAGCAGCAGTGGCTCTAGATAGGATCGGTCGCGCAGTGAAATTAAATGGAGGTGGTAAAGAAGAGCCTGAAGAGGAAAAGGGGCATGAGGAGAAGGAGGAAGTAGAACAGGGGGCTGGGATCTGGTAGAACCCCGCACTCCGCAGCTCCGCAATCTCCTTCCTCAAATCCTGGCTTTCGCGCCGCCATTCCTGCAGCAACCGCATGGCCAATATCCCCTTTCCACTGTTGATGTTCCCACTTCTGCTAGTGCTGCTATTGGGTCCCCTGCCTCGTCTCCTCGTCAATGCTGCACTATAATTTTCTCCCCCTCCTGCCAACATGTGTCGCGGCACAGGTGACACAGGTGCCGGTGGAGACATGAATAAATTCTCCGGTCCATCTTCCTCCTCCTCCTCCTCCTCCTCCTCCTCCTCCTCCTCCTCCTCCTCTTCCTTCTCCTTTGTCACTGCTGCTACTGCTGCTGCTGGTGTGGGTGCCAGTGCTGTCAATACAGCTGCATCCTGCGCGTGTTTAACGGCCGCCGCCGCCAGCAACGGCAATCGAAGGGATATCTCGTCTTTAAGTTTTTGTAGCTCTTGCTCATAACGCTGTGCTAGGTAGAGGCGTTCGTGCGCAGTTGCTTTGTGCACTTTAAGACGTTCCACTTCCAAGGAAAGTTCCAGTGCGGTAATACGAGTAGTTGAGGATGAAGGAGAGGAGGAGGAGGAGGAGGAGGAGGAGGAGGAAGCAGGCAAATGCGGAATTGTGGTTGTTGGAGAAGGGATGGCTCTAGATGGGTATGAGGGGTGGAAAGGAGAGAGAGTGGATGCAGCGGGCTCAGGAGAAGAGGTGATAGAAGAATTGATGCTGACACGTAACGCCTCAAGCGCAGTCTCAGCAGCTTCGCGTGTCTCCTGCTCCCTGGTCTTCAACCCCTGCAGGATCCGATATTTCTCCTCCCCTTGTCGCACCATCTCCTGATATGCCTGGAGCTGCTCTCTCGCAGTCCGGCGAGTTTGCTCCTCCTTTTCTTTTCCGAATGTGATCTCTTTCTCCTTGTCTCGCAAGGATTGTCGTAGCTGCTCTGCTTCTGCTTGTGCCTCTTCCTCCTTTCGACGATAAATGGATATAATGTCCGCCATTTCGGCCATCTTCTTGCTTTGTTCTTCATTCTTCTGTCGCAGTTGTTGCAGCTGCTGACTATCCTCCTGATGCTTGCTGCCGGTGGCCTCAGTGCTGCTGCTGCTTGTTCTGGTAGCCTTTTCAAGCTCATCCTTGAGCGCGCCCACCTTCTCTTGCCATTCCAAGGCTGCAGCCTCCACCGCCTTGGCCACGCGGACTTGTACCTCTTTCTCCTTCATCATGACACGACGATTTGCTTCCTCCTCCCAATCCATTCGTTCCCTCTCCAACCGACCTTGGAGCCGGGCGATAACATCCTGGAGGGAGGTGCGTTCTTGCTTTATGGAGGTCAATTGCGCTCGTAGCGTAGCAAGGGCGGTAGATTCAGCAAAGTTTGAGGTGCTTGAAGCAGATGACGAAGGCGCAGTGGGAGGAGGAGAAGAAGGCGCAGGGAATGAGACGGGGACAGACGCTGACAACGCTGACTGTGTTGCTGCTATAGGTGACTGCTGCTGCTGCTGCTGCTGCAGCTGCTGCTGCTGCTGCTTCCTCGTTTCGTCTACTTCACCATCGGATAAAGCCTCAACATCTTCCCTGATCTCCTCCAATGAGACAAGTTCCTCCTCCTCCTCCTCCTCATTCTCCCGACTCTTGTCTACACTCTGCTCTGCCCTCGCTGCAGCTTCTGCAAAAACAGATGCTGTCGCCGCCGTTTTAAGCTTTTGAAACCTGGCCCGATAGACCTCATCGAGAGGATGTTCCCACGTGGAATGATTTAAGGCTTCGTTGTAATAAAAAGGGACAGCGCCGTCCTCTCCGTCTTCCCCCCCAGTGATAATTTCCCAGCCTGGCGGCAGGGGCGCTTTGAGAGACTCCTCAGCCAGCCACTGGAACGCTGAGTCCTCGATAGGGTCCATTCCTAGGGACTCGGCATGTGCCATGATCGCCTCAACGTCTGCCTGCGTGGGCATGGTTTTTACTGAGACACCTAGCTGGGTTCCAAGGCGCGAATGTCTAAGAAACGGAGGCTTTGCCGGGAGCTTCAGCGGAGAGGGTGGTCTGTATGCGCAGAGATTTGCGTTCATGAGTTTGAGACAGGAAGGAGGAGGGAACTGGTACATTTTCAAAGGAATAGATAGTTTGTGTTGGGGACGCGAGCAAGGGATGTGAGCGTGTTCATGAATCGAAAAGCCACTACTTCAGTATCGGTTGCGCCATGCTGGTACAACGGTGAAAAGCAACGGCTGCTCAAAATCGGTTGTCATGCACTAACCCATCAACCATTCACTCCAAACTTCATCGCAGAGATGGCCGCCGCCGCGCTTCGAGAAGCTTCGCCTGGAATCAAGGTGGACACAGCGCTCCATGTCACGTTCTCGTCCACTTTGGAGGTGGGCTTGTATGTGCGGTGGAGGCGTGCATTGGATGGAGACGACGCCCGGACGACGGGAGCATCCGCACCCGAAGAGGCGGTCCTCGACCGGTGGTGGCAAGAGATTGTACAGGGGTACACGAATCTGGTGCGACGGTGAGTGTGGAGAGGCAATAGATAACGTGCGACACAAAATTATGCCACTCTCAATCGTCCCCTTCCTCAGTCCTTGCCATCCACACACTTCGCCTTTGTGTCTCCAATAGATACCACGGCCTGACCCACCTACAGCAAATGTTTGGGGAAATGGACCGGCACGCCGGCAGACTGGCCCGCCCTGACCTGATGGCACTCGCCATCTTTTTCCACGAGTACGTACATGCGTAGGTAGATATGTTCGAGAGCTGCACGGGGAGGTAATGACCCTTCATAGACCACTAACTCCTCTTCTTTCCACCTCTACGAACCCATCAGTCTGATTTATGACCCTGGCAGCAGCACGAATGAGGAGGACAGTGCGGAGCGTTTTCATCTTTTTGCGCAGGAGGCCACAAGATTAGTACGTTTGGGCAGACACTAAGAATGGGGGGCTACGGAGAATGGAGAAGCAACGCATGCACACCTTTAAGATGTTTCGCCCTCCCTTCTTCTCCGCCTTTTCACCACTCACAGCCGATGAAAGACATCGAAAAAGTTCACACCTATATCCTGGCAACCAAAACCCACAAGCCCGCCCCCCCTCCCATCGAGGACGACAAGGACGAGGACCTCCTCCTCTTCCTCGATATCGATATGAGCATTCTCGGGCAGCCCCGACAGGTGTACATGATGTAAGAAGGAAAGGAGGGAGGGCAGGAGGATAATTAGACAAAAAACGACGGTCATGATGTTTTATTTCTGATAGTAAATTAGCCCCTTCTTTTCCTCCCCTAAAAGAGGAGGGAGGACGGTGCCTGCATGATTTCAGCATAGCGCAACCTTCGCCGGTAGCTCCTTCTGAACCGTCGTTTGAGCACGAAATAGTTATTATAGCGAGTAATTGGTTAAAAGGGGGGGGGTGGGGGGGAAGAGGGAGGGAGGGAAGGGAAGGAAGGAAGGAGGGAATGAAGGGTCTCAAGTTGAATTTCATTTCCTAAGTGGCTACGAGCGGTGGAGGAAGTAGGTTTGACGCCTCACCCCTCCTTCTTTTTCCCTTTTTTTGCAGTATTACTGTACCTTGTCTTTCCTGGTGTCTCCCTACTTTGTTTCTAAGCTTCCTACTTGACGTGCTCGGCTCTCCTTCTCCTCCCCTCCTTCCCTCCCTTCCTCCCCCTTTTGAAAGGTACGCCGGTGCCATTCGCTCCGAGTACAAACATGTACCTCGCCTCACCTACCTCACCAAACGCGCGGAAGTACTCTCTTCCATGTTAGGGGAAGAAGGGGGAGGAAGATGGATTTATGCGTCAGATTTCTATAGGCAGGAATTGGAGGAGCAGGCGAGGGACAATCTTCTGGGGGAGATTCAGATGTTGCGGGAAGGGGTCATTCCCTATGAGGAGCAGAAGGGGGAGAAGGAGGGGGAGGGAGGGAAGGGGGAGATCTAGTAGTGCATGGCATTCGTCGCAAAAAGGCACGGCTCCGACTGAGGCTATAGGCGTGGAGGGATGGATCGTCGGAGATTGCAACTGAGATATGGAGGAATGGAGGAGTCGTGGGGAGGTTAGAGCGGCGCCTACCAGATACTGATAAAGTCTGTGGACTATAATCCATATGAAATGCATGTCGACATGAAACTTAGGAAGGATGGTTGGGTTGTCCCCGGGGAGGGGAGAGTATTTGATGAGGCGGACGAGGAGGGAGAGACGAAGGGGGGAAGGGGGAGAGGGAAGGAGAAAGAAATGAGAAGGAATGATGACATATTGCAGGAGGATGTTGCTTGTTATGAAGAGGGGAGGGAGGGAGGGAGGGAGGGAGGGAGGGAGGCAGGGAGGGTCAAGGACCGAGTTGATGAATGATAATGTAAACTTATGACACCTGCTTCCTTTGAATAGAGGGGGGGGGGGAGAGAAGAAAAAGAGAATGTTGCTGTATACATGTATATGAGACCTAACGGCAGATTATCGTTCCTGTATGTTCCTCCTCTCGTGGCTGTGGTCTGACTTCATACTACTCATTTTCTTTCTTTCAAATTTGTGATCCCTCTTTCCACCGCGCCTGTCCACCTCCTCCTCCTCCTCCTCGTCCTCGTCCTCGATCTCGATGCTTGACCTCTCAGTGTCTCCTGGTGGTCTGTCGCTGTTATAGCCTCTACTACTACTGCTGCTACTGCTACTGCTGCTGATGCTGATACTACTGTATTTTTCTCTCTCCCCCACTCGTTTCCTATCTCTTTAATATGTGGGTCTCCCTCGGCTTTGATTTCGGCCTTTCTGTCTCTTGCCCACTCCCAGTGGGCTTGAATGAGAAAAAAGAGACATCTCGGCCACTGACGATCATCATCCTGTTAAGGTTTAGGAAAAGACGAGAAATCTACTACTGACAAACTCTCTTTCGTCTTGCCTTCCTGCCTGCTTGCTTCTCTCCCGGTCTCCCTCTGATCACAAGGCTCCCTCCCTTCCTCCCTCTCTTTCACTCTTAGAATTGTTATTATCATGGTCATCATTTATATTAGCATCATTTATTAGTTTTATTCGAATAATTAAGTTTTGATCCTTGCTGGTTTTTTGCTCTTTTTGTAGGCATTCTTGCTCCTCCTGCTCCACTTCGTCTTCTTCTCCTCCTCCTCCTCCTCCTCTCCGTCAATATACGAGGGTCCTGTACAAACAAAAATAAAAACACGCGCTCTATCCATCCCGTCCTTCCCCCCTTCCTCTCTCCCTTCTTTCCTCCTCCTGCTTCTCCCTTCCTACCTCTTCCTTTTCTAGTAAAAGGGGAAAGAGGAAGGGGGGAGACAAAGGGAAGGAGAGAGAGATGGACGTGCTCGATCCTCTGTCTCGTTTCCGCAGCTAAGCAAACGACAAGACAATTGGAAATAATTGTAATGTGAATAATCTAATGTTACGGTTGTCTCGCTGCTGCTGCTGCTGCTGCTGCTGCTCTTTCTCTTCTTTCTCTCTATGTATATTTTTCCCCGCTCCTCCATCGCCCCACCCTCCGTCACTCTACTTTTTAAGCCCTCTTACTAGCAACCAAAAGAAGTCGAAAACTAACGCCGCAAAGAATGAATCAATGGCCACACTCCTCAAAGACGTCAAAGGCCTCTTTTCCCCCTCTCCCTCCCTCCCTCCCTCCCTCCCTCCCACCTTCCATCCATCCCTTGGTCTTAGAAAGGGTGGGAGAGGGGCGGGTGGGAGAGAGGGAAGAAAGACACGAAAAGATTCCCTCTCCGCCTTGACCTTCTCCCTTCCTTCCTTCCTCCCTTCCTCCTTCGCTTTCTCCCTCTCACTCCAAGCTGTTCAAAATCAGCTTCAACTGCTCCGAAAATTCCGCCTCGTCGTCATATTCCTTCACTAACAAGTCATACGCCAGTTCCACCTGGGAAACCTCCTCCTGCGACGTCGCATAAACCACCGAATAGATCAGTTTCATCTTGGGAGAAAGCATAGAGAGGAACGGAGGGAGGGAGGAAGGAAGAGAGAGACGTGAGCTTGTGCTTTGTTGACGGATTCCCGGTGGTGATCTCCTAATCCTCTTCCCTTCCTCCCTCTTCCCCTCCCCACTCACCTTCTCCTCCTCCGTCAACCGCCCCTCCAAGAAGAGTTTCCGCACAGCGCTCAGGGCTTTCTTCGTCTTCTTTCGAAAAACCGCCGACCGATTCCACTCCAGTAAACTCCCTGCCAAATCCTCCAGCGTCGCCGCCGCGAGCCTCTGCTCCCCCTCCCTCTCTCCCTCCTTCCCTCCCTCCCTCTCTCCCTCCTTCAACTCCACCTCCATCCACCCATTCCCTTTCCCGTCGTCAAAGCCCGCCACCTCATATCCCTCCGCCCCTTCTTCCCCCAACACCTCAAACACGTCGTCGTCTATCTCCCACGTTATCTCCGCCTCCCCCTCCATACCTGGAGGTAGACCCAAATCCTCAGGCCTCAAGGGGATGCGCTGAATATTTTGCTGTCCCCCCGCTCCTCCCCTCCCTCCTTTCCCCCCCCTTCCTCCTGCCATATCCTTCATCTTTTTGTACTCTAAATACTCACTTAACTCCTCCTGCACACTTGCCAGCCTGCCTGAGAAATGACTAAGCAACCGCCACTGACCGTTCCACTTCCTCCACACATTCGTCCCACAAAACACCTCCTTCATCATCCCCCCTCCTCCCAACCCCCCATTCCCCACCAAGTTGTACGCCTGCATGTTGCTGCTCAATAGCCCACGGGCCATCACCTCCTTGCATGTAACCCAGGCATGCAGGCCATTGACACACACCCGCAGGTCACTTATGTCCGTGGTAGGGCACAACATCAACCCTTTCTTGCCCGGGTCGAGGCGCCGCTCCTCCTTCCTCAACACATTTAGCCAGTCCACAACAGCGTCGTAGCCCATCGTGACATTGCCATCCCCGGCACTTAAAACGACACTGCTGCTGCTGCTGCTACTCATCTCCTCCTCTAACCAGATTTTTCGCAACATATCTGAATTCCGTTCATTCACGGCGCGGTAAAACATGTGCGTCAATTCCTCCAGCATCTCTTTATCTTGGCTCATATCCTGGGGAGGTGCAGGAGGAAGGGAAGTCACTGCTTGTCGATCGCGTTGGAGCAAATCAGAAAGCGTGAAGGAAGGAGCTCCGGCCCCCGTCGCGGCAGCAGCGGCAGCGCCTGCAGCGGCAGACTCGGCGAGGAGACGGGAAGGGATGGATTGGACGGGAGGACGAGGAGAGTTGGTGGTGGAGGATGTGCTAGTGGCGGGGGAGGGGGAGGTGGTGCTGGTGGAAGAGGAGGAGGAGGACGCCTTGGTGCTCTTGTCACCCCCGCCGGCAGCCTGTCTTCTTGGAAGACCACGTCCAAAGGAGGAAGACGAGGTGGAGGACGGAGAGAGCATCATCCTCCCTTGGAATGCCGTAGGATGTGATGGTATGGAGCCCGCACTGCCCCAAAAGGCAGATGGGGAGGCCACGGCGCTGCTAACGATGAGCAGCAGGAAGGTAAGACGGCTGCTGCTGCTGCTGCCGCTGCTGGAGTATCCGTCGGTACCAACCACACGCCGCCGTAGTTGTAATGGTGGTGGCGGCGCAGGATGAGGAGTCCTCATGGCTATGTGTGCGTGGTAGTGGCTGGTGTCTTTGTCTGCGATGCGGGCGCCTTGGTTTCGAAGAAGCAGCAACTGGCTCTGTGTACTTGCTGCTCGAGGTAAAAGCAAGGATGATGGACGCACCTGTGTGCGGGAGGAAGGGTGGAGACATCTGATAACAGGTACACAGCCAATAGAAGAAAACAAATAGAGTATCTGTACGTAAGGGGAGGCACGGCGCCACAGGTGCGGGGAACGTCTGTAATGTGCGAAGGCAGGTTTCGACTGGAAGGAACAAAACTGACTGGTGTTTGTCGGTATTCCCCAAGGCCTCCCTCAATAAATCATCGCACACGTCGTGACATAGCAGCAGGCGTTCAGTTCAGCCCAGGTATGCACGTTCATGTTTGCCCCGGGCTTAGCTGTAATGCCCTAAAAAAAAAGGGGTTGGTAGACAACCTGCAAGATGGATAGTAGTAATCAATATGGCCCTCCTTTGCCAACTGCCAAGGCCAAAAACAACCAGCAACAAAGGTGAGGAGGGGAATTCATTCAAGAATCTGGATAGGATTACGAAAAACGCACTTTATATCTGTATTGTAATGGAGCATCCTTTATCTGTATTGTTATGAAGCATCCAGTAGCTTCCTTTTTCCCCTTTCTTTGTCCTCTCTATCTCGTTTTTCGCTGCCTACATTTACACACAAAGCTGACTGATTTGCCAGTCCCTCCATATGTACACCCACTCTGATCTCTCTCCTCACGGTTACCATGGGGCTTCTTGCAAAAATTCTTCGCGTCTAAGTCATTTCAAATGCACATCGGGACTAATTGACACTATCAAGACGCTCGCACCTACAAAATTGACATTGGTCGACCCTCACCCTCACCCCGTAGGACAGCAACGCCCTTCGCGTCTTATTCAAACATTCGTATGTACATCCCTCCCTTTCTCATCACTTGAGTCCCCCGGAGCCACTACCAAATAAAGGAGACACGGAGGAAGACAGCACGAACTTCTTTTTTGTCACAAACGGATTTTCCGCGCTGCTGAAGAAATGAAAGCGACTTATCTTCCCGCCCTCTTTTCCTCCACTCTCCCGTCGTCCTCCTCCTCGACTGCCGGCACCATTCCCCTCCTCTCCTCTTCTCTCCCCCCTTACTCCTCTTCCTCCTCCTTCTCCTCCCAAACTTAACCCCGCTATGGCCTCTCGATTCGCATCAGCCCATTCCAAGTATCGACTTGCTTGCTCCGGGTCCAGTAAAGCTGCTAATTCCATCAATGCCTCATTCGCACGTGGAAAGGCAGAGGAAGAAGAAGAAGAAGAAGAAGAAGAAGAAGAAGAAGAAGAAGAAGAAGACGAAGAAGAAGACAAAGAGGAGGAAGACGAAGAAGAAGCAGTCGCCGCCGCATGAGCAGCAGCCGTAGCTGTCGTCATTGCAGACACAGCGGCTTGAGAGGGGGGGGTTGCAGCCCAAGCGACACTCATTTGTAGACGCGTTAAGCTAGCCTCCACTGCCGCAAGGCCGAAGTCGTCTTCCTTCCCGCCCTTGTCCTCGTCCTCGTCCTCGTCCTCCTTGTGCATCTGCTCTGTCTCCCTCTCCTTCTTCCTCTCCTCGCTCTCGCCACCTTTAACCTGCCTTCCCTCCCCTGGGCCCTCACAAAGGATCGAAAGAAGCGCCGATATTTGCGCCGTGCTCATGGCCAACTCCTGCCACAATTCTCCCTCCCTCCCTCTTATTGCCCCTCGCAGGGCCACAAGTGTTTGTGCGTCTTTTTTAAGTTCTCTTACTTCATCTTCGCATGTTTGTTGAATGTTTTCCTGTAGGGTAGCGAGGGAGGGAAGGGGGAACGGAGGCATGGAGAGTACGCGCTCTCTGCCCATGGCTTCTTGGAAGAGCGAGGAGGAAGACGAGGAAGAGGAGAAGTAGGACGAGGAGGAAGGGAGAAACATTCCTCGATCCCTTCTCCTACCGCCAGGAGCACCTTCCTTCTTCCTCTTCCCTCCTCTCTCCCTCTGCTGCCGCTGCCACTGAGACAGCACCTTTAAGTGCCCCTCCATCTTTTTTATCTCTTCCTCGTATATTTCAATTAAATTTCGATTCCTCTGTCGTCGCAGGCGGGACCATGCCCTATTTTTCGCCAACCGCTCCTGCTGCCGTTTGGCTTTGTCAACGGCTACCGTTGCGATAGGTTGCCTTCCCCATTCCTCCCTCCTTTTCTCCTCCCCTTCCTCGTCATAAGTCATTCCATAATTGTTGTCCTCTCCAGCTTTCTTGCATCTTAATAGGGATCCATTTTCCACTCCTTTCCTCTCTTCTCTTGACTCTGCTGCTACTTCCGGCTGGTTGTATGTGGTCGCATTTGCTGAAGAAGGGGCTACAGCAGCAGCAGCAGCAGCAGCAGCAGAGGAAGCAGCCGAGAGAGAAAATAGGGAGGAGTAGAGAGTGGAGGAAGGGAAGGAGGACGGGGAAGGGAGGGATG
>Ga0160420_100049_pt1:50000-75474 | contig 75474 bp, 93 predicted proteins | sample CelAP2metagpilot_FD_108197 | JGI IMG/M metagenome (GOLD analysis project Ga0160420, IMG submission 108197) | Phycosphere-associated microbial communities from algal ponds in Kailua-Kona, Hawaii, USA - Cellana AP2-5-5 metagenome pilot | ecosystem: Engineered > Artificial ecosystem >...
CGGTCGAGCTCCTTGTTGCGGAGATGTTTCTTGAGTTTTAAGGTGTGTATGGAGAGCGGGAGTGGTGGGTATCGGTTGTGGTGGCATTCCCTCGCCGCTATATCATAAAATGGCCCTCTCCTGCAACTATTGTATAACGCCTCAGTTGCAATGTGCATCTGCATTTTTTTTTTGCCTAAACCAGCACCCTGGCCTGTAAAAATATCTGAACGATTTCTCAAAGCTAGAGGCAAGTTTGATTCTCACGATCCCGATGCTTATTCCTACTCCCAACTCCCATGCACAGTCGGGCGCAGCAACAATGTACGCCGCCCTCCTTCTCTTGGCCATGGCCACCACAACTACCACCATCACATACGCTTTCACCGTCACGCCACCACCACATGCGGTAGCCCGACCCATCATCACCCGGCTGGCAGTGTTTTCCCCTCAAAACCAGAATGACGACCTCGAAAGCAAGCTCACCCCCTCATTTAGCACGTTCCTGCGCCTGGCCTCCACAGTCTTCATTGGCGGGGCCTACTTCTCCTCGCCCGTCGTGACTAATGCCGTTGAAAGGGTCGTAAGCACTAAAACTCTAATATCCTTTCCCTCCTCTACCGTACTCGTGGCCGACAAAACCGTGATGGAAAGCACGTGCCTTGGGTTTGGCTGTGGGAGTTACAATGGCCCGGACTACGGAGGAGCTCCTAAATTGGAAACGGGTGAAGCTAATGTTGACATGCCTGCTTTTTTGAAGTTAATTGATGAGAAAAAGATTGAAAGGGTGGAGTTGTTGGAAGGTGCTAATGTGGCGTACGCGTATATTGAGAAGGAAGAAGGGGCGGCGACGACGACGGAAAGGGTACGGATTGGCGAGGGGTTCCCGATTGAAAATGGGAAGACGTGGTCGAGCCCGTTGTGGGTGGTTAGGATATTAAAGGACAAGCAAATTCCTTATACGCTCGGCTTTGATTTGAGTGGGGCGGCGAAGATGACGAGAACGGTCCCGCGTTTCTTTGATTGAGAAGAGAGGGGACTAGGAGTTTGAAATGGAGGAAATGAAGTGCGGCAGAGGGAAATGTTTGTCATGAAATACTGAAGCCGGTTTTAAGATTGATGGAGTGATTGTGATTACTTGAAGAGGGGCAGGTAGATGAGAAGCGAGCGGATCGTTGTTTCCCTCTACTTTTACTCTTACGGTTAGGAGAGGATTAATGAGTGGGGAGGAGAAGGAAGAAGAGTAGGATGAATATGGCCTCAAGTGAGGTGGCAATGCAATATCTTACTTCAGGAAAGTGGCAAAATTCACAAAGTACTGATAAGAACACTTTTGAAAGGGAGGCATGCTACGCGCCATGTTTTCCCTGTTTCCCCCCTGCTGTTTTTTGCGCAGGTCGTTTGGTGTGTGTGGGTGCTGGTGTTATCCTGGATAAGATGTGTGCGAGCATGGCCAACGTGCTGCGCTGCAGGCGGTATTGGAAGTCCCTGTCTTGATGAACAAAAGCCTCCATTAGGTGCGTTTCTTCTTCGTTTTCGTTGGCAGAACTGAAGCAGGGATGGATGCTTTCCTTCTTTGCCTTCTCCTTCTCCTCCACCCTCCTCCTCCTCTTCTTCTTCTTCCTCCTTCTCCTTCTTCTTTTCAACTTTCTCCCCTTTTTTCTACTACTTCTTTCTTCTTCTTTTTGTTCTTTCTTTTCTTCTTTCTCTTTTTCTTCTTCACTTCTTCTCCCCCTCCTCCTACTACTACAACTACTACTGCTGCTGCTTCTTCCCTCTACCTTTTTCTTTTTCCATGTCGTCTCCTCCTTTCTTCTGCTGCTCCTCCTTCCTCTCTAGCTGTTGGGGGTTATATGACTTCGAGCTCTGTTTTCCTCTCTCTCGCGGGCACTCTACTACTGCTGCTGCTGCTGCTGCTGCTGCTGCTGCTCCCGCTGCTATTACTACTGCTGCTACTGCTCCTGCTTCTAACGCCACTGGTGGTGGTGGTGGTGGTAGTGCTGCTGGTATTACTGTTGCCGCAGTTAAATTGGCCTTGGTTACACATTATGATGGACTGGCGATTGTAGTCCTGCCACACTCCTTCCCCTTCTTTTGTCTCTCCCTCCTCCCCCCCTCCCTCCCTCCCTCCCTCCCTCCTCCTCTTCCATCCCTCCGTCCTTCCTTTGTGCCATTCTCAAGGATCCCCCGGGGATGACTTTGTGCGTCCTGCCGCTGTCGATGAAGGACGAGGTGTTTCGCCTCCACTAGACTCTGCTTTCCCTCCCTCCCTCCCTCCCTCCGGAATCGGTACACGTTGCCCCCACCGTCCTTCCTCCTCTCTTTCCTCCTCCTCTTCTTCCTCCTCCCTCTCTTCCTCCTCCTTTTGCTCCTGATCCTCATGTTCCACCTCCACCTCACCCTCCTCCTCCTCCTGCTCCGTCGCTTCCTCCTCCTCACCTTCGTTCTCAACATCTCCATCAACCGTCAAGGCACTCAATTCATCTATAGGGAGATTAGGCGGGCCGCCCCTGTCCTCCCTCCCTCCCTGGCCCCCTCCTTCTCTTCCTCTCTGATACTCCTGCTGCTGCTGTTCCTGTTGCTGATAGCGGTGCTGCTGTTGATGGTGGTAGGGGGAAGGAAACCATGTGCCATACCCTGAGATTCCTCCCCCCCTTCCTCCTCCCCTCCCTCGATACCCTCGACCTCTTCCTCCTCTCACTGATGCGATGTAATAAGGAGGAACCATCCCTCCCTCCATCCCTCCCCCTCTTCTAACTCCAACAGCATGGTCAGGCGGGCCGTAGGAAGGGTAGTGAGAGTGGGGAGGGAGGGAGGGAGGACGGGCGGGTGGGGGCGCGCCATAGGCAGGGGGATAGTGGTAGCCGGTGGCGGAGGTGAGAGGAGGGGACGAGATGGCAGAGACAGGAGCGGGGGGAGGGAGGGGGAGAGGAGGGGCGTGGGGAGGGTAGGGGTGGGGATTGTAGGGGAGGTAGGAAGGGCTGTTAACGTGAGGAGGGGGGGGAAGGCAGTAAGGAGGAGTGGAGACAGGAGGGGAGGAGGGGGAGTATAAGGTGTAAGGGGGTGGGTGCTGGTCGTTGATGTTGCTGCCTCGTCCTCCTCCTCGGCCTCGGCCCCGATACCCGGATGTATAGATCGTTGCGGAGGGAGGGAGGGAGGAGGGGTGGGACGAATACCGTCCTTCAGCCTCCACAGCACCACCACGGCCACTGCCGTAAGGGGGGCGGTGATCACTCATCCTTCCTCCCCTCTCTCCCCACCCTCCTCCTCCTCCTCCTCTGCCACGGGGAGGCGTAGCGTAGTAGTACGGAGGGCTTGATAAAGCAGAACCATAAGTTCCATAGGAGGAAAGGGACGCCTGTGATAACGGCCGCGGCGGATGACCCTGCCCGTAACTCCAAGCTTGTTCATCCCTCCCTCCCTCCCTCCCTCCCTCCCCCTCTATCACCGGCGGGGGATAGCCCACAGAACCTGCCACGCTGGACAGTTCCGACATTGTAGGCGACTCTCCCTGGCCTTCTCCCTCCTTCCCTCCCTCCCCTCCCGCCCCCCCCCCAAGTGACGACATCGACACGGACCGCGACGAGGAGGAAGCGTCCGTTTTCTTATGTTGGACTTTCAGTCGTTTATGACCCAATTGATACCCATCGAGCATGCGAATCGCCAAGTCCGCCGCCTCCTGATTGGAGAAGGAGACAAACCCGAAGCCACGGCTCCTCCCCGTCCCCTTCTCCACCATGATCCTCACGCTGATGATTGTGCCGTACGCCGAAAACATATTAAAACAATCCGCATTGCTATAATTGCTGGGCAAGTGAAACACGAATAAATTGCTCCCTTCCGGACCACTCGTCACCACCTCTCCCTCCCGTACCGTCTGAATCGGCGCACCAGGAGACCAGGGAGGATAGCCCTCGGGCCCAGCACACGCAAGCGCAGCCTCTGAAAACACCGTGGGGACTTCGTACACGACACAGCGTGCCCCACTCGGGTCAACGTATTCCAGGAGCGCCACCCCCCCGGCCGTCGTCACCCTTAAATCATCGTCGCCGTTCCCAGCGGCGGAGGAGGAGGGGTGGAGGGAGGAAGAGATGGGGGGTTGGAGGGAGGAAGAGGTGGAGGGAGAGTGGGTATGGTACTGGTGCTGTTGCACGTGAGGCGGCGGCGGATGCTGCTGTTGCTGTCGCTGCTGCTGTTGTTGTTGTTGTTGTTGCGGCTGCTGCTGCTGGTTGTGAGTGCCAAGGGTGTTTGCGCCATGGGAGGAGATGGAGCGAGGGGAGGATTCAAGGGAGGTTTTGTTCCCTCCTGGAGCGGTGGTGGAGGAGGAGAAAGAGGAGGGCGATCCCGACGTGACGTACGCCTCGCCTGGGACCGCCGTCGGGGAGCCACTCAAGTGGTCTTGTCCATAGCCCTGTAGTTGCTGATGATGGGGAGAGACATGCTGCTGATGCTGCTGATGCTGGTGTCGGTGGTAGTGCTGGTGCTGTTGCTGCTGCTGCTGCTGCTGCTGCTGCTGCTGCTGCTGCTGCGAATGGTACGGAGAATGCTGGTGGGGGTGCTGGTAGACTGCTGGCGAATGGGGGGAACCACTCACTTCCAAGTCGTAGGGCTGCTGCTGGTGGTGGTGGTGCTGCTGCTGGTGCTGCTGCTGGTGCCCCTGGTGTGAGGGGGTAGTATAGTACTGCACCGCAGACGGTGGCAACGCATAATGCTGCGGCAGCGCCGGCGGCGGAGGCGGAGGCATCATTTCCCCCATTTCGTGATGGTGGATTTGTTCTTGGTAGTGATGATGGTGTTGCTGGGCATGGTGGTGATGAGGCTTCTGCGCGTAATATGCAGGCATACCGTTCCCTCCTCCTCCTCCTCCTCCTCCTGCCCAAGTGGAGGAAGGAGGAGACCCACCACTGCTTCCTTGGTGGTAGGGAGAAGAAGAGCCAGGGCCTGGAGCCGACGATAGGGATCCACCGCGACTGCGCCGCCCGCCGCCATTGTGATGATCGTACGGGGTGGGAGATACCATGCTTTGTGGTGGTGTTGCTGGTGGTGCTTGCGGCTGTGGTGCGGCTGTATGGGCTACTTTGGTTTTCTGTCTTCAGATGTTTCCGCGGAGCTTGCCGCCACTACTGCTGAACACCTGTGGTGATGGTTTTTGACAGCTCTGTCCCACAGTTCCTACTCCCTGACTCTTTGCGGCTGATAGTGATAGGGGCCAGGAATTAGGGCTTGATCCAAGACGACGGGGTGGACTTAGGATAGAGCGGCTTGGAGAAGATGCACAGAAGTTCATTCATATCTCTACCCTTCCATTGTGGTGTAGCTTGTGGGCGGGGACCCAAAGATGTGCACGGCCGACGAAGCGGGAGTGCAGGCACTATTAGCCTTCGCTTTTATGGCCCGCGCTCCCTTGTGACGTGTCGTTGGGACGAGGCGACCCTGTGGTTGTGTGCAATAAGGGATGAAAATGTATAAGTGATCTTATCAGATATAAATGGGAAGTGGTCACTCTCCTGATCATCGCTGCCGTGCTCGTCATGATGAGGGGCGCCCAAATCGTGTTGTGATGCTACTCGCTCGCAACAGCCGAGGAGCGACCCCAAAGCCCCCTGCGGTCGGCCATAGATGTCCAGTTACAGCCATCAACCGAGGGTAACAGAATATATGTGGAATAATTATCTCGGTGGTACCAACATCCGTCACGAGACGAATGTGGTGCTGTCGCACCCATTGGCGGGGGTGCTCCAGGGTTTTTTTCGGCTCAACATGAGCGACGTTGCAGAGAAGAACAGAACAAAAGCGAGAGAAGAAACAATCAACACGGCGCCATCCTTGAGCCCCACGGTTGCGGCCTTCCAAACCACGAGCACCACGCCAACCCCTGCCTCGCACACATATATATATAGAAGCACAAGATAATTATGAACAGTTCAAAGCACTCATTTTCAGACCCAGACATGGCAGACATGGACGAAGACCGTCGCGACTCACGATCGTTCGCCTCTCATTTTTTCATGCGTCTTTCTCTCTTTTCTCCTCTCGGAAATTTTCAATCCACAAACCAACCGTCCCAGACACAAGTGTATACATGAGCGCTAGCCCCTTCGTGAGTTCCATGGCGGCCACCGCTTACAGTGGGTGGAATACTTTCAGGGGGACACAGAAGCACGTGGTAGGGACTGGTGCGGCGTGCGGGGTTGACATTTGCTCGGATCTGCCGCCCCGCCGGCGAGGACTCCTCGGAGGGGAGGGCTGTGGCTGTGTACCCCCCCCCAAAAATCTTCGATAATTTTTCCAGAGCGTGGCAAGAAGGGCATATACTGTCTCTTGTGATAACTGGTGCTGTCGTCTGTCAAGTAGACGCGAGAAGCGGCCTCTAAGTCTTGTCTTGTTTCTTTTGAGAGTACCCTGCGGGAGGGCTTCTCATGGCGCGCGCCGAAGATCAAGTCTTATGCACTTGAACCGTCTCGGGGCTTGTGGGGCTCTGACACTTGTATGCCCATCCTCTATAATTACTAAATTGTAGAAACAGATCAAATTTCCTTTGCTAGGGAAAATGATTGTTGAAGTATATAGCTCTTAGTACACCTCGGCAAATTTTGCAAATGGAAAAAAGGGCTATTAAGGGATTTTTTCATTGATTATTAATTCCGTCAGACTTCTGATTCAAGGTCCCATGTTCTTAAGCAGAATACACTTACATTTTTCTTTGTTGTGGTCCGCACTTATCTTCGGCCCCGCGCATTACATTTGTGGTGTACTTTCCGACTTAAATACTTTTAAGCCGCCTCCAAGCCTCAGTCAAAGTCAACCGACCCCTCCCTCCCTCCCTCCCTCTCCTCAAAATCCCGGCCTGACACCGCAACAACACTCGGAAGTCTCTCTTCATCCTCTCCCTCATCCCCTCCATCGCCACCATCCCCCGCTCCTTCATCGCTTCCAACTGAACTATTAATTCTTCCAACAAATTCTCCTTCTCCATGCCCACCTCCAGGACACTCACTTCTTCTGCAATCGCCACAAGGTCACACACTTCCTTTCCCAATTCCATCGCATGCCTCACATCCCGATCCATCATCCCCTCCCTCCCTTCCTCCATTCCTCCTCCATCGTTCTCCTCTTCCATGAAAGGACGCCCCCTCCGTCGGATGACATCGTACTCCTCCTCCTCCTCCTCCTCCTCCTCCTCCTCCTCCCTCCCTCCTTCCCCCATCCGACATGTGCTTCCATTTCTTCTCCCCAATTTTTCCCTCCAGTCCTTCCTCCTCCTCTCCTCCTCACAGATCCTCGTGACTTTCCTCTTGGCCCTTTCGAACTCCCTATTCAGCTCCTCCACTCTCTCCTGCTCTCCCCCCTCACTCCCTTCCTTCACCCCTCCTTCCTCCTGCTCTTGTTGTTGCTGCTGCTGCTGCTGCTGCTGCTGCTGCTGCTGCTGGACTCGCACTCCTTCTATCATTTCGTAACACGCACGCCACTTTCTTGCTTCTTCTTGTGCTGCTGCTACTGCTGCATGTGCCTCCTGTTGTTGTTGTTGCTGCTGCTGCTGCTGCTGCTCCAGGGCATTCTGCAGTGCCGAAATTCGTCTCTCCATTTGAACTACAGCCTCCCTCTCTTCCTCCAGCGCCGACACCAGTATTGTTCTTTGTCTCCTCTCCTCCTCTATCTCCCTCCTCACCCTCTCACCCTCCCTCCTTTCCTCATCCAATGTCGTCGCCAGCTGCTCTCTCAATCCTTCCAATTCTCTCCTCACCCTCCCACCCTCCCTTCTCTCCTCCTCCAGCACCGTCATGAGCGCCTCCCTCTCCCTCCTCTCTTTTTCAAGCCTGTCTTTGGCCTGCTTCCCCTCCCTCCTCTCCCCCTCAAGCACCAAAGCTCCCGCCTCCCTTTCCTTCTTCCTCTCCTCCTCCACCTCCCTCATCCTCCTCTCTCTCTCCAATCTCTCCTCCTCCAGCGTTTCTTCTGCTGCAGCAGCTGCTGCTGCCGCCGCTGCTGCCGCCATTGTGGCTTTCCTGCCTCCCACCCTACCCTCGAGTTCATCCAGTCGTTCGCGCATTTTCTCTACCTTCTTCTCCAGCGCCTGCCTCACCACCCCTTCCTCCCTCCTTTCCTCCTCCCATGCCGCACATAATGCCACATTCTCCTCCTTCAGCTTTGTCATTTTTTCAGCTTCTTCCCTCGCATGTCTCCTCTCCTCTACAAGCTTCCCCAAAGCCATGGAAAGCCGGTCGGCAGTTTCCTCTTCTCGAACCCGTCGTTGCTCGAGGAGGAGGGAGAGGCGCGCTTCCCACCCTCCTTCAGCAGCAGCGACAGCAGCAGCAGCAGCAGCAGCAGCAGCAGCAGCAGCAGAAGCAGCAGGAGAAAGTGCCCCAGGAGGAGGAATAGGAGAAGAAGAGGGGGGCCGCCGTTTTCTCTTGTTGTTTGTTGCGGCGGCGATGATTGGAGGGAGGGAAGACGAAGGAAGAGGAGGAAGGTTTCTTCGGAGACGTTTCTGTTCCCCGTTTTCTTCCTTCTGCTCTTGCTGCTGCTGCTGCTCCTGCCGGAGCTCTTTCTCCACCTCCTCTTTCAAGGGACGCCTCACTGCCGATAGAATACCCGCATCCATCGCTACCATGCTACTCAACTCCTTCCTCTCTTCGTCGTCGTCCTCCTCCTCCTCCTCCTCTTCTCCTTCTTCTTCTTCGAGGGATTTAACCCACTCAATTAACACCTCCTCCCTCTTCTCGCACTCTCTCTTCATTTTTTCCACATGCTCTTGTGTCTCCCTTAACTGCTGCTGCAATACCATAATTACCTCCTCCTCCGCCCCCTCCTCCCTCCCTCCCCTCCTCCCCACCATTCCCTTCTCCTCGTCCACGTCCCCCTCCATCCCACCCTCTGTCTCCTTTCCATCCAAAACCGATTTCCTTTCTCTTCGTTCTCCAGCTGCTGCTATTGCTGTACCTGCTCCTTCCCACTTCCTCTCGCTCTCCAAAACCAACACCTTTCGCGCCAACTTCTCTTTCTCCTTCATCTCCTGCAGAAGCTTTTCATGCGTTGTTTCAAGGTCATGTAGCGCTTCGATTGCCTCTTGTTCGCTCTGAATGGCGGTGGTAGTAGTATCTTTCAGCTGAATCTGGAGAATACTCACTTCATCTTCTAATAGGGCTACCATGCGCAGCAATTCCTGCTGTAAAGGCATCGTCGGCAGGGCCCCGGTGCCTCCCTCTGCATCGTCCTCGCGGTAGCCAGAGTCGTTTTGGGGAGAAGTAACGTCCAAAAAAGTAGGGGGAGAATGCTGATTATGCTGCTGCTGATGGTAATGATGATGATCATAACGATGATAAGGAGTATCGTAATGCAATGGGGATGGATGCTGGGGCTGCTGCGAACGCGATGGCGGCAAACGTGGTGGTGGCGACCAAACGGCTTTCAGCGTCGAGGAGGAAGATGCCGCGGTCTCGTTGCTGCTACTTCCTGCTGGTTGGGGCTTGAAGCCACGAGAGTCCAGCTCCATCGCTGTCCCTCTTTGTGTTGTGCGTAGGTTGGTGAGAGCAAATTGGAACGTGAAGGTGAAGAAATCGTCATCGAGCGAGTCTGGTATAGAGCGATGGCGACGAAGATGATGATGTATCATCTGATACAATCACAGCTATGATTCAATCAATATGCACACGCATAGAGTACCTCCACAAGCACAGCACGCAGGGTATCGGGCTGATCCTGGGCTCTTGGCAGGGATACTGCCCATTACATTATATTTTGCCAGAGGGGCTTTCAGAAGAGTTGGCGAGCGTTCAATGATACTCCGGGCTTCCCCTCCACATACACTACGCACACAGGCATTGCAGGTGTCTCTCCATCGATAAAAAGCCCACGGGCCACCTTGACCCTACTTTTATATCCCCGCTGTCATTATTCGACCCGAGGAGCAACTGGCTGCACGAGAAGCAACAGTAGCAAGGGAGACAGGGGGTACGTGGTGGGGTGGTGGAAGAGGAGGCTGACTTGGCAGGAATTGTAACGATCTCTCGTATGTTCGTTGGGGGAATAGTCGTAGCTACGGACGGGTATATTGCCGTGGCTGTGGATGACAGAACGATGTGCTTTCATGAAGTGTTGTCGCAGCCTCATTCCTGCTACTTCTACTGAGGACCCGCTTCCCACATCACGAAAAACATACACTCACAAACACCATTCCCTACACCCGCTTCTTTTTTCCCTTCGCCGGGCACCATGACAGAAATACGCAGATTTTCTAGGATCCCACTAGTCAACACCGCCCGCATCCCTCCGCGTAAGAAATGGAACAAGCCACTCCTTCCCCCTCTCCCTCCGGTTCGCCCCTCTTCTCCAACTTCTCCTCAAACTCTGTCGTCGCTCATGCCGATGCCGCCGGGGCCAAGAAAACTGTTGCCGTCATGAATAATACGTCAGTATCAAAACATGAAGAAGAGCGTGTTCTCCTCCTCAATAAAGACAAAAAAGTAGAGTCTAACAGCAGCAGGAGCAACAGCAGCAGCAGCAGCAGCAGCGGTATTAACAACATCAACAAAAATAAAGACGACGACAGCAAGAGCAAGAGCAGCCTCTCAAAATCCAAGCTCAGCAGCAGCGACAAACACGCCCTGCGCCGCCTGTGGAAAGAGACTATTCCCCACGAAAAGGGGTATATGGGTGCTGGTGTCGTGGCAATGCTCGTCTCCTCCGCGACGAATATGGCGTTCCCCACTGTCATTGGTCGTATCCTTGACCGGACCACTAGAGCCGCCGCTGCCCGAGAAGGGAAGGCCGAGGGTGGGGGGGATGGAGGGAAGGAGGGGGAGATGGCGTCGTTAAGGTTGTTCATGGGACGAGCAGTCTTGATATTTGTGTGTGGGGCCGTAGGGTCGTGTGTAAGAACGCACTGCCTCCGCATGGCGAAAGAGGGAACGGCGCGACGGTTGCGGAAGAAGCTGTTACACTCCCTCTTGAGGCAAGAGAAGGCTTTTTTCGATGATCCTGAGCAAGGGGGCCACAGGACGGGAGAAATGGTGGCGATCTTGGAGGGAGACGTCGAAGCGAGCTCGGAGGTGTTTACCACTCGGTTAGCAGATGGCTTGCGATCGACCTCCTCTGCCCTGAATGGGACGGCAATGCTACTGCGGCTCTCACCCAAGCTCACCGCCGTCTCTCTCGGGCTGGTTCCTGTCTTCACCCTTGCGATTGTCGCCAACGTGGTGCTCACCCGCGCACTGACTGCCCGCCAGCGTGCCCTGGCCGCCGCTGCCACCGGCTTTGCCCAGGAACGACTAGGGAACCTCGGAACGGTCCATGCATTCACGGCCGAAGCCAGGGACGAAGCGGCCTATGCGGCCCTCCTCGATGAGGCGCATGGACTGGCGGCACAGGTGTCCTTAGCCAAGGGATTCTTCATGGGAGGGTTATTTTTCGCCGGGTCGGTGACCATGACAGCTGTCCTGTCACTCGGGGGTAGCTTGGCTGGTAAAGGAGAGATGAGCGTGGGGGACTTGACTTCTTTCTCCATGTACACGGGCTTGGTCGCTCTGGGGTTCTCGGGTTTGTCGTCCTATGCCTCGGACACGTGGAAAAGCGCCGTGGCCGCCCGACGGGTCTTCGATCTGCTGGACCAAGATCCTTCCTCCTTCTTGTCCTCCTCCACGTCCTCCCTCCCGGCCTCCCCGCCTCCCTACCCCTCCATCTCCGCCAAGGGCCACCTGAGGTTCCAGCAGGTGACGTTTGCCTACCCCAACCGTCCCTCCGTCCCCGTGTTGAAGGGCGTGGACTTGGAAATCCTTCCGGGTCAGGTGGCCGCCATTGTGGGAGCTTCCGGCGCGGGGAAGAGCACGCTGCTGGCGCTGTTGCTTCGGTTGTATGATCTGGAGAAAGGGGTGGGGGGGAAGGTGTGGATGGATGGGGAGGAGGTGGGGGCTGTGGACCCCCGGTGGGTGAGGGAGCAGGTCGGCCTAGTGGAGCAGGAGCCGGTGAGTTTAAGAGGGGAGGGAGGGAGGGAGGGACTGAGGGAAGGGGAAGGGGGGAGGGAGAGTTTGAGTTGTTGTTTATGACTGTGTAATGTGGTTTTGTAGCGCGTATACATGTCTGTATTTCCTTCCACCGGCCTTTCTATGAAAGCTCACCCCACGATTTATTCGTGCCTCCTTCCCTCCCTCCCTTTCTCCTCTCCTTCCCTCCCTCCCTTCCTTCCTATCAGGCTCTTTTTACGGGAACGATCGCGGAGAACATTCGATACGGCCGGCCGGAGGCTACCGACGAGGAGGTGCAGCAAGCAGCTATGGATGCTAACGCCCACGATTTCATCGCTGGTAGGGAGAAAGGGAGGGAAAGAGGCAAGGACGGAGGGAGGGACTGAGGGAGGAACATGGAATTATATCATCGATCCCTTTCTGAAGTGCTTGCATACTGCCAAACGCACGTACGCACACACACTCATGATATGCCTCTCGTCACTTCCCCTTTCCACAGCATTCCCTGAGGGTTACAAGACCTACGTCGGTGAGCGAGGCAAGGCCCAGCTGAGTGGGGGGGAGCGACAACGAATCACCTTGGCCCGTGCACTGGTCAAACAGCCGCCTATTCTGGTGCTGGATGAAGCGACGAGCTCCTTGGACCCGGAGAGTGAGCGACTAGGTGGGTTCTTAAGGGGGAGGGAGGGAGGGAGGGAGGGAGGGAGGGAGGAAGGGGGAAGAGGGTTTTTGGGTTACTTCTGTCTGGTGCCATGCCCATGCTCACGATCTCTTCCTTTTGTTCTCTTTCCCCTCTCTCTCTCCCCCCTTTTCTCTTCCTGTGCCAGTGCAAGAGGCTTTGGAAAAGGCGATGAAGGGGAGGACAACCGTGGTTGTGGCGCATCGGTAAGGGAGGGAGGGAGGGAGACGGGGAGGGAGCGACGGATAGACGGGATGGATTAACCTAGACGGGGCTTATTGCGCCTCCTCGATTGCGGTTCAACAGCTGGTTTCTTTTCCTCGTAGCTTATCCCTGCACTCTTCCCTCCCTCCCTCCGTCAGGCTCAGCACCGTGGAGAAGGCCGATATCATATTTGTGCTCGAGGAAGGAAGGGTAGTGGAGAAAGGCAGTTTCAGGGACTTGCTGAGTCGGAAAGACGGGGCATTTGGACGGTTGCACCAGTCCGCCTCCTTTTTGACGTTACAGGATGGAGGAGGGGGTTTAGCTGGGTAGGGAGGGAGGAAGGAAGAGAGAGAGGGAGAGAAGGAGGACGAGAGAGGGTAAGGAGGAAGAGATAGGAGGTGTAACAAGAGAAGAAGAACTAAATTAGAAGCGAATCTCGCAAAACGATTCCGGGGCTGTCGATAAAATGAGGGAGAAATGTTGACCCACGAGCGTGAGGGGAGGGTACGAAGGGCAGAAAGAACCTCTGTCCGTTCTGTCCGTCGTCTCGTCGCTTTTCTCTCCTCTCCGTCCATTGTGGTAACCCCTCGACTGTTACCTCTGCCCCTCTCCCTTCTCTCTCCTACCCTCATTCCCACTTGTTTATATACTGCATCTTTTCTTCTCATTTTTCCTTGTTTTCTTTGCTTCTCGTGCTCAAGCTCTCTATTGCTGTACATCGCACAAGTGCATTCTCCTTCTATTCATCCTCCTCCTCCTCCTCCTCCTCCTCCCAATCATCCTCCTCCTCCTTTCGCCCCTCGTCAATTTTTAAATCGCTCCTCGTCAACTTTTAGATCCCTCTTTTCCCTGGTTCCTCCCAATGCCAACTCATATGACGCCTCCTCCCCCTCCTCCTCCCCCTAACCGTCCGTGTCCAAGCCAGCCTCTCGTCTAACCCATCCAACCTACCACGCACCCCAACCCCTCCTGCAGCCCCCTCCCTCCCCCCCTTCCCCCCCACAGCTGCCAAACCATCGCTGCCACTAGTGCCATCCCCACCGCTTTCAACACCCTCGTAGTCCTCCTCGCCCTTTGCCACACCTGCGAGTAATCCAACTTCACATCCTGACACATAAAGAACACCGGCGGTGCCACCACCCATGGAAAAGCCTTGCTCAACGCCACCCTCATCCCAACCCCCAACAATTTGATCGATTTCTGGATGGGAAGCATGTGGTTATATTGCTGGGGGAACCCAATCGGGATTAACTCGCACACCGCCCGACTTTGAGGCGCCCTTAAGTTTTCATACAATGGCAGCGCCTGTCCCCAGTCCCCCTCACTTCGATCTAGAGCAAAGATAAAATCAAGCACATCCAACAACGCGATGTTTACGCCGGCGCCAAGATCAGGAGGAAAAGCATGAATCGCATCGCCCATTAGCACTATGCCCCCTCCCTCCTTCCCTTCCTCCATCCCTCCCTCCTTCCATCTCTCCTTTCCACCTCCAAGGACCACCTGCGTCTCGAGACAGTACTGGGGTCGAGGGAAATATCCCCCAGGCGAGGCGGCAAATCGATCGGCCTCCTCCTTTGAAACCATCCTGTCAATGTCACACTGGGGCAATTCTTTTTTGAGAAACGCCAGGACTTCAGGGCCCGTGGTGAGCGAGAAAATGGGAGCGTTGGGGACGGTGATGATGTTCGCCGTGCGGGGTATATTCTTCATTTTAAAGGGGAGCAAGCCGAGGCGGAGAGGGGGAAGGGGAGAGAAGTACCCACCGGTGGGGCGACCGACGTAGGAATAGCACGTTTGTTTGACGGTTAGATTTTGAGGGGTGGAAGCAAGAAGGGGGAAATCGTCGAGGAGGGTGAGAATCTTATATCGGAGGCCAGCGGAAGGCGAGTTGATGAAGTGGAGGCCAAAACGAGGAGTCTTGCTCTTCTTGCTGTTTGTCTCCTTCTCCACGCCTGCTGCTTCTCCTGATACTCCGGCTGCCCAATCAGCCAAGCCTGTTCGAATCTTACTGTTCATCCCGTCGCAGCCCAAGACCTTTTGCGAGAGGAACTCCACCCTCGTTCCATCTCCCATCCTCACCTGCACCGTTGCTTGGGCCCCGGGCGCCTCCACCTCTCCCTGCGTCCGCGGCATGACCAATTTCTCAATGTTCACGCCAAAGTGAAATGTAATGGCCTTTCCGCAGTCTTCCTTGTCGATTTGGGATGAGAGGAAGGAGAGAAGGGCACGACGGGGGAGCCAATAAGCGGTCTGTTGACTCGGGTCTGCGGGGGCCTTAACTGTTTTCACAGTACCGTCAGGTTGGACGATGGTTATGTCCAAGAATTCTTCCGTCGTTATGGACACCTCTTTCATGTGCTCCGTGATACCTAGCAAGCCTGTGAGCCGCTGTCCCCGACCGTCAATGCGATACAGGTATGACTTGTCCACTTCGAAGTAGGAGGCGGAGGGGTTGCGTTCGAGGATGTGAATGTCAGAGTAGCCACGGCGAGCGAGACAAAGTGCAGCAGCGAGGCCGGCAGGGCCACCGCCGGCAATAAGAACATTGCAGTTTTGCCTTTTTATGGGAGTGGTGGAGGCGGAGTCTGAGGTAGTGGTAGTGGGGGAGGTAGAAGTGGAGGCGGCCATGCGGAAGAAGGAGCGGGGCTGCGGATAGGCCTTGACAAGGGGGAATGGGAGGACAATGACAATTAGGAGGATGGGAAGGAAGAGGAGACGTCGCGGTCTCGAGCACGAGGCGGAAGACGATGACGAGGCGCCACAAAAGGGGTGTGGCATGGCCGTATTGGCGTACTGCTCGTGTCTGTGTGATGGGGTGGTAATGGGGGTTTGATGGGAAGCTATGGGGCGGATGTAATGTTTCCATCATCCTGTCCTCGTCTTGCCCTCTCTTTGCCGCTTTTGGTAATGGTAGTAGTGCTGGGGCAAGGGATGTCTTGATGCTTGACTCAATTAATTTCGATGGCACTTCAGCTTACCTCCTCACTCCTCTTCTCAACATGCAAAGACGCACCACCACACACATGGTTCCCGCAACATCCACAGGCACGCATGATTAAGCCGAAGAAAAATGACGAGATGAGTGCCGGGTCAAGTGCATCCGAAATGTCATCAGTGCCTCCAGAGGCTGCCCCGACAATCAGCAGCGCCGATATTGGGGAGGAGGTTTTCTTCTTGGCGCGCAAGGAGCTGGATTTTGGGGCCAACCATGCCCACACTGCCTTGCTTCTGGCAGATATTGACGATGACGGGCAGCAGGAACTCATTGTGGGGTCGTTAGATGGCAAGTTGGCGGTGTATAAGGGACTAGAGAGAACTGAGCCCTGGGCGCTGGCCACGGGACTGGGCATGCTCAGGGTCTTCGCAACAGGCCGCGTTTGGCCGTGGTTGAAGGCCAAAAGACAACCACCGCAAGCATCAGCTATGAAATTTACGTCCACGGCAGCTTCGACCAAGGAGGAGGCGTGCGAATCGGAGGCAGAGGATGTGGATGTGCCCCCACGGGAGCATCCCTCACAACTTATTGCCGTGACGGTGGAAGGAGACCTGTATGTGTTTGACTTCCGCAATGCTCCACATTCGAACCTGTCGTCACCGTTGTCCACTGTGCACTCAAATACAGTGTCCGAACAGCGTGCGTCACAATCAAACATGAAGGATAACAATAATTTGCAATCTCCTTCACCGGCGCAAAATCCGCCTCCCTGGAAGCTAGCCCCAATTCAGACGCTTTCCGTCGAGCCCAACGTAACGGCAGCATTAATTGTGGACGTGGATGGTGATGGTCATCAAGAATTGCTGTTGGGGCGGATGGACGGCGTGGTTCAAGCCTTTGGCTGGCGGCTCCAGCCTCTGCCGCCATCGCCCGGGGGCGCCGAGCAGGATGAAGAGGAGGAGGACGACGATAATGAAGAAGAAGAGAAGGATAATGAGGAGGACGAATACCAGCAGAACTACAAATATCCAGAGCCGGAGCTATATGAGAAGGGCACTGGCCATGTGTCCTCATCCGTCGTGTCCTTGTCGACCGTGCGTTTCAAGGGACCGGAAGGCAGCGCTCTATGTGTGGTGGCAGGTCTGGATACGGGCACCGTCGAAGTGCTCCGGTGCCACTGGAGAGGAAATGTCGACGACAACGCTCCATTTTCGTCCTTGGTAGATTTGGGGGTTGGGGGTGGACTACCATTACCGCACTGCGGTTGGTCGGGCCCTTTGACTTGTTGCTCCTTGGGAAGTAGTGGGCCTAGTGGTAGTAGGGGAGGCTTTGCGGTCGCCGGACTTGACGGTCGGTTGGCCATGGGTGTCGTTGAACCGCCACGTAAGAGGCAGGAGCAGCAGCCCCCGGGGAGCGATGAAGATCTGGTATGGAGGACGGAATGGAGTCTCCAGACACCGCAGCCTTTTTATGCCATCGCGCCTTTCAATGTGAGCCGGAATGATTTTGAGAAATCCGGGTTTGCAGCGTGTGCGTGGAGCGGCTTCACGTGTTTAGTCACCGCCGCTGGTACTCGTTCCAGCAGTGACGGGGTGTCGCCAGTAAATATCGCAGTGTTTGATCCTTCGAAAATGTTTGTCCCACCGTTACGGGGCTTTGTCGCTGGGTGTTTCGGCGAGCACAACGAGCCTTGTTTGTTGTATAGCTGCGCGGATGGGCACATTTTGGTCTTTCACGACCTGGAACGGCAATTGCAGCAGTTTCGGGAAGTATCGCCGGATACCGAAGACGAGACAGCGGGAGCGGTGAGGCAACTGCGCTCTGAAGAAGCCCAGAGGCTGGTCAAGGCTTGGGTTGACTTTTACTTGGAAAGATCCGCGGACGATACGGGCACAGAGACGAAGGGGGATGCCAGTGCCAAGAACAAGGGGATAAAGTCCGATAAGGGCGCACCTACGGGGGCTGCTCCTATGAAAGGGATGTGAGGTTTCTGTGTATAAAACAATTGTAGAGCAAAAGGACCAGAACACACAGCGAAATCTGTACATCTCTGTTATTATTCTTGAAATAATATTTAATTATTGACATCTCCGCCAGGACTGAGTTTCTGCCACATATGCGCGTCACAGTCCATACAACTTATATTAAACCTGCCTTGTCTGCTTCTTGTCACGTTCTCTCTCGTCTGTCTCTTTGAGAATCTACACTATCAACTATCGTCTAAAACACCCACAATTTCGACTCATTCACCTCGCTAGACACCTCCGGCCGCGTCCGCATCAGCTTTCTTCCCTTCCACCTTCCCATTCCCTTCCGGCCCCACAAACAACTTGGGAAGGTTTGCCCAGCACCTTTCGTAGTCGCTCTCCAGGTGCGGCGCCTGTAACGCCCATTCTGTCATGTTCAAGCTATAGCATGTTTCAAACATAAACGCAAGACCTCCGTCAAACTTAACAGGGCCAAGCGTCTCGTTGGTCGCTTTCTCGAAGGTGGTAAGGTCAGGTCCATGAGGAGACATGCAGGAATGGAGGGAGGAGCCACCGGGAAGGAAACCTTCTTTCGCATCATACTTGCCATGGATCATACCCATAAACTCATTCATAACATTGCGATGGTAGTAAGGAGGGCGAAAGGTGTGATCCATCACCATCCAGCGCGGGGGAAAGACGACCACGTCTGCGACGGCCACGCCGGAGACGGAGGAGGGGCAGGTTAAAACTGTAAAGATGGAGGGATCCTGGCGGGTGTTTAAGTATTTGAATGCGAAGGAAGTTCAGGAAAAATTATGCGTGAATAGACGGAAGACATTGGCAAAATGTATGCGAATGCACGCGCATGGTGAGATATGACTTCTGTGTGTGGAACCAACCTGTACCTCATTTATTCACTAGTGATCCCCTCCTCCTCCCTTTCGAATCTTACCAAATGATCGTACGTCACCGAGCCTGCCGCACAGAAGTCATCTAGGTTGTATTTAAAGGGCGCGTAGTTCCCATGCCAAGCCACAACATTGAAGGGAGAGGCCGGTAGCGTCGCCTCAAAGAGTTGGCCGGAAAACTTGTTGATCAGCTGGTAAGGACGTTGAATGTCCTCGTACGCGGCGACGGGGTACCTGAAGTCGCGTGGATTCGCGAGACCGTTGGCACCAAGCGGGCCTAGTTGTGGGAGCTGTGTTTCGTCGAGGGCGTACAAGGAGATTGCGTGCGGAACGTAGAACACGATTGATGTGTGGAACATAAAATAGGTACCACTCCCTGTCTGACAAATTCTATACCTGAAAGTGATTCTCGTACACCTCGAGGACATAGCCACGGGAAGGGCCTTCCAACTCGACCTGAAAGCGGATGCCCCGAGGCACGACTACAATCTCATGCGGTGAAATCGTCAGGAGACCCATCTCTGTGCGCAAGTGCAGCGTGCTATCAATATTGTGTGTGCGTGAGAGAGCATACTTCGGTTCACCTCTTCGTCTTGAACTCACAGTGAAAACCATCCTGCCAAGCGCCCTGCCTTCCTTATCCCCTCACTTACCCAATCTGCGGCACGACCAAGAAATCGCCGTCCGAATTCTGAAACGCCGAGTCCTCCATCGACGCGTTTGCTGCATACATCAGCACGCTCAAGCCTTGTTTCACGCTCGGATCGCCCGCGCCCATCATGCATATCAACCCTTGGACAAAGTCCACACTCTTCTCCGTAGCCGGCATGGGGAGGGGTCCCCAGCGGAGCATCGCAGGAGTCACGATATTAGCTTTGTTCAAAAGCCCCAAAGGAGGGTCTGAGGGCGCAAGTGATGTGAAGCGGGACTGGACCACCGAAGGCTTTATGCGATAAAGCCATGTGCGTTGATTGTGCTCGCGTGGGACTGTGAAGGCCGTGCCCGAAAGCTGCTCGGCGTAGAGGCCTAGAGAGAGGAGAGCGGGAGGAAAGACAGAGTGGAGGGACAGAACGAGAACAAGATGAACGAGAAGACGACACGCGACAAGTATCAGATTTCTCCATAAATGCCTGACTAGTGTAGGTAAATAGAGGGTAGAGGGATGGATGGGCGCCTAGGGACGAACATGGGACGTACCGAGTGGGCAGACCTGCGGCGTATTTTGACCTTGCGGCAAGGCACCCGGGATGGCCTCGGTTTCAAAGTGGTTGCCAAACCCGGACTGGTACTGCAAGGGAGGGCGACTGGCGACGCTTTTTAGTGTGTGGAGTTGGACGCTGATCGTGCTGCCAGAAGAGGAAGAGGAGGAAGAGGAGGAGGAGGAGGAGGAGGAGGAGGAGGAGGCCATGGTGTATCCCTGCTGTGAAGCGAGGGGCTCTATTGTAAAAAGTCAAAGGCCAAGTTGAGGCACCTGCCGTGTCTTGTAGAGGGAATGAGCAAGGATGAGCGTGAGACTGTGATGCAGTGGGGCACGTGAGTGTATAGGTCTCACAATTGAGAAGAGAAGCGCAATAGAACATTTATTTGACACTACCTGCAGCACGCGGTTCAATTTTGACTGAGAGCACCCGGCAGTCCAAGCTCATGACCTTCTCACTGACACAAACCCCTCCACACACCCAGCCACAGGCTGCCCGAAAACAAGCTTGTCGTCGCGTCGTCATATTGTCGTCCCTATTGTGCCTTTGTGTGCAGGCCAAAGCCAGAAACCCCCCTCACGCAGCATATTCATCATGGCCGCCTCGTCCCGCGCAACGCTGCAGTTCGTAGGGCTGTTTGCCCTGGTTTTGGCAAGCACCACTTCGGCTATCTCAGTCCTCTCCCGGACTCAAGCACCAGCATGCACGCAGAGACCAAGCCCACCGATGATGGCAATAGTCAACCCTTTCCATACCGAACGTCGAGGCGGAGCGGATGTTAGAGGTCGGAAACGCGTGCCTCCCGCCCTTGCAGCCCCCCACACCTACACGGGCAACAGGCGCATGTTGCCCGCGACGATCTCCAACCCGCTGACACTCCTCAAGACCTTGGGCCGGGTGTACAACAACTGGATGATGGAGCAACCCATCCGCGCGAACCTGATCTCAGGCGTCTTGATGGTGGCTCTCGGAGATGGGATCAGTCAAGCTATCGAAGTTGACCCCGAAACAGGCCTAAAAAAATGTAAATCCTGGCGGGATCTTTCCCCCCGTCGCCTCGCCAATGCTGGGTTTGCGGGCGCGGTTTTTAATGGTGTGTTGCTGCCGCAATGGTATTTGTTGATGCATAAGGTGTCGCCTGGGGCAGAGACTGCGAAAACGATCGCAGCGAAGATTCTCGGGAATTGCGTGGCGTGGGGATGTGTGGGCAATGCGGCTATCATGGCGATGAGGCGTATGTTGGACGGGGAGAGCTGGGAGCAGACGGAGCGGGCGGTGAGGAGGGACTTATGGGGGGTGATGAAGAATGATTATAAAATATGGCCTTTATATGACGTGTTGTGTTTTACATGTATCCCGAGACATATGCATGGGCTAAGCACGGGAACGTTGGGCATCGTATGGGCGGCTTATTTGTCGTACGTCACGCACACCGAGGATCATTAGAGAGGGAGAAAGACGAGGAGGGCGCGGGAGAGAGGGAGAAAGGGAAATGTTTTCTCTTTTTCTCTCCTTTTTTCATTCTTCTTTATCTTGAAGCGAGGGAGCAGAGTACCGGAAAAGAATGGAAGGGTTTGTGATTTGTTCTTGTGTGCATGTACGATGATAGGGAGTGTGTGTGTAAACTGAACGTTGACAAGGCCTTTGGAACGACTCCAGTGGCTGCCGCAGCCATTGCAGCTGCGACAGACTCAAAGGCAGCAATTAACAACAGCTTGATTAAAATTAACAATGAGCGATGAGCAGGAAAGACGAAAATAGAAAAAAAGGGTTTCGAAATTAAAGGAAATGGGCTGGCCTCGAAAGACAAGAAAATGAGGCAGCTCAAAAGTTGCAGAATGCAATGTGCCTCGCTTCGCAAGGAACGGGGGGAACATAAGGTGTTGGGGAATAACATTTGTTTCCGACGGTGAGTCTTACGAGTCTCATGCGTGGTGTTTTTGATTTACACCTTCAGGGACCTTCTATACCCCCTACCTGCTTTTCTGTGGATGTGCTTTGAATATATGCCTTCTCTTGACCTTCGTATCACGTCGTCCTCATGCTCTTCATCCCTCAGCCATGCCCGTTATAGATCCACCACAAGATCACCCGGAACTCCGCCCATCCCTCCCTACCTCCCTCCCCCCCCTCCTCCCTTGCTCCCGTCCCTTCTCGACTACTTCCCTCAGCAGCGTGCACCGTCCTCGCGTCGAACACGATCGGACAACCCTTTCGATACGCATACCAGACCACCCCTCCCTCCCCCTCCCCCTCCTCCGCCTCCGTCGCTTGCGCCCTCTCCACCACCTCCATCAAGTCCCGGTCAAAGTCTTCACTTCCATCCCTATCAAGCATCAAGTGACTCTTTCTCACGACCCCCAACCTCCCTTTGTTCCTCCCTATGTCATCCAAACTCATGATGACTGTACATTCCCCCTCCCTCCCATCCGCGTGCCACTCCAGCCCCTCCCCTCCTGGCCGGGTGATGGAGAAGCCACTTTCTGCCAGAGTCACCTCCTCCCCGCAATAGTTTCGAATGATAGAGAGTATGCCTGCCTTCTCCGCGAGGGCTTCCATGGCACTGTGAGGGTGCAATAATGTAACTGAGGGGCAGGAGGAAGGATGAGGAGGTGCTGCTGGAGCAGCAGCAGCGGCAGCAGCAGCAGCGGCAACAGCACCTTGGCGTTGTGGTTGCAACGGTGCGGGTTTAGCAGCAGAGGGGGAGGGGGAAGTTGAGTAGTACGGATCGAAGTGAATGTTCTTTTTCCCGGTTCCGATCTTGGCTACTCTGGTGATACTCAGGGCGCGACGGGCCTCCGCTGTTAATACCCTGGCTTCGTCAAAGCAAGAGAAAAGGTCTCGCTTTTTCTGATCTTTGCCGTCTTCTGTTATATACCTTGTTCTAATGCTTTCATCACCCAATTGTCTCTTTTCTGTAGTGCAAATGGAATCCTTAGTAGAAGGTGAGGCAATAGCAGTAGCGGCGACAGCAATAGTAGCAGTCGCAGCAGCAGTAGCGGTAGCGGCAGCAGCAAAGAGCAGCGCGTTTACGACGGGCTCGATGGCCAGGCGACACTCGGCAAGGCTGTCAGGAGAGACGCAATCATGCAAAATGACAGCACCTTCTCTCTCGAGCGTTTGGAGAGCAGTTTGCAAGCGCCCTTCCCGGTCTACAGACAGCGATTTTTGCTGGTGCTCGTCTTGCTGGTTTGGAAGTCGAACGAGGAGGGAGGCCACGCTAAGGGAGGAGTCCGCAAAGATGGGTGGTGGTGACACCGACGGTGATAGAGCCATAGATTTAGGACGACAACAAGAAGCACTTCCTTTTCCTGTAGATTGTGCGGTGTCGGAAGAGTCTTTAGCTTTCAAATGGCAGTGTTTAAAGGGCTTGGTTGTGTGGGGAGGTCTGCCGCACTAAGAAAGCCTTGTGTTACGCACGACTGAAAATGCGGGCGGACGGTCAAAAAAGTGTCTAAGCCTAAACTGGGAATATAAAAGGGACGCATTAACTCAATGGCGGGTATGCGGTAATGCGTAGGGCTAGAAAGCGGCATGTCGTTTGGGCGTGCAAGGCGAGAGTGGGCGATTGATTTTGTGGTGGGGCGCTGCCAGCAGTGCTTGCTTGCCTTTGAAGTACGCCATGCAATCAGACAACCTCCACCCGCCATCCCACACGCACAGGTTCTGTTTTTAAAGCTTTCAGCCTATCATCATGATGTTGATAGTGGCCGCTGGTCGTGCGTTGCGGTTTTTTTCAGTCGCCTTGGCCTTGCGATCACCCATTGTGCCCCCAGCCATCTCCCTTCCTCCAACAAACAGCCTAGGCAACGTACCCCCTCCGCATCAAGCATTTCAACCATCACCACCCGCCACACTCACAGGTCCTGTCCACCACCTGCTGTCAATCAGGATGCTGGGGAGACGAAAAGCTAGGGTACCAGCCCTGGCATTGACTTTCCTGGCGGCCTGTACCCAAGCCTTCATCAGAATACCATCACCAGCATCAGGTATGTCGTATCGACGTGTGCGACGTGCGTTGTGCGCCGGTTGGTCTTTCCGTGCTGTCCTGAGTGTGCGAATGAGAATCCTCCACTTCCGTGCGTTCTGCCTCTCTCTTCACCCTCTTCAATCATCAACAGGCAGAAGAGCCATCTCGCCACCACCACAACCCCCAGTCCTCAGCGCACCACTCCACACGACCCTCTTCGCCTCTTCCGATGCCAACAGCCCCACTTCCACCTTTCCTGCACTTGCAGCCGGAAGCGGGATGACCGAAGTCCTGGCCCGCAAAGCCAAAGAAAAAGAGGTCGCTGCCTTCAAAGCCGCCCTGCCTCGCGCCCACCCCATCTTTGCCACTCTCGAAGACCTGCCGCCCTCCCCCTCTAATCAATCCCAAATCCTGTACAAGGCCCTTCAAAAACGCCACGGCAATACCTTGACCGTCATTGCCGAGTACTGGCGCAAAGCACCCTTCTCCTTCTTGGGCTCCGTGCTGGAACCCAAAGCATACAGCGAGATTTACCGGAAAGCGGGTGCCAGCGTCATTGCGATTAATGTTGACCCTCTTACCGGTGGGTCTCTCCATGAGGATATCGCCCAGATGGTGGCAGAGCAGGAGGCGGCGAGGGGGGGGGATGTGAGTGCCCCCATCCCGATCGTAGCCTCGGATGTGGTGGTTGACCCTGTTCAGATTTCGAGGGCCAAGCTTGCTGGAGCTGCAGGCACGTCGTAGTCAGGCTTGTTATGTTTCTCGTCCCTTAAGTGCTCGTCTTCTCTTTTGTCCCCTCTCCCTCCCTTCGGCTGCTTCCAGCGATTTGTGCAGCTGGATATTGATTGAGCATCTCTTAGGCAGTCACTCAACCCTTCCCTCCCTCCCTCCCTCCTTCCCTCCCTCTCTCCCTCCCTCGATAGGGATCACCCTCCGCTACTCGCTCAATCCTCCCGAGGCCACCACTGCTCTCATCAAGACGACCCATGCCTTGGGAATGGAACCTCTGGTCTTCGTGAAGAGCGCAACGGAAGCAGCAGCAGCAACAGCAGCAGGAGCCCGGTTATTGTTTGTGTACGGGTGCACACGGGCACGAGGGATCGAGATGCGGAAGGAATTACCGCTTCTGCTCCCCGACGGAGAGGAAGGGATTATGGTGGGATTTGATCTGAGACGACCCCGTGAATTTCAGTACGGGTTGAATGAGGTGGAGGACGCGTGGGTGTTGAGAGACGAAGGATTTCACAGCGTCTATGCCTCTAATTTGCTGTTTCAGACGCCGCTGGATGATGTGGTGGGGCCCAGCGCGGTGATCAAGGCGTTGCGGGCCAAGGCATGTCATTTTATGGTGGACCCACTGGACTGGATCGAGAAGGCAGTGACGGAGGGCACGAAGGAGACGCTGGGGGAGTTGTTGGCCTAGACGGAAGGGGGAGAGGAAGGGAGGGAGGGAGGGAGGGACGGGAGGGACGGAGGGAAGGAGGTTAGCGTCGGTTTTGTGCTTGAAGTGAGAGGCGAGAGAGAGCAGACTGCGCGCATGTGCGTGTGTGTGTGTGTGTTTGTGTGTGTGTGTGTGTGTGTGTGTGTGTGTGTGTGTGTGTGTGTGTGTGTGTGTGTGTCTGAGAGAGAGAGAGAGAGAGAGAGAGAGAAAGAGAGGGAGAGAGAGAGAGAGAGCA